>Ga0209013_10004774_pt1 | contig 11810 bp, 11 predicted proteins | sample Cruoilmetagenom2_FD_187291 | JGI IMG/M metagenome (GOLD analysis project Ga0209013, IMG submission 187291) | Oil polluted marine microbial communities from Coal Oil Point, Santa Barbara, California, USA - Sample 2 (SPAdes) (version 2) | ecosystem: Environmental > Aquatic > Marine > Oil seeps ...
CGCGTCGCCGCTTTGGTGCGTGATGTCGATCTCCCATTCGATCCCCGCGGGACGGAAGACCGAGTTCAGCGTGCTCAGAACCGGCTCCGGTTTGCCCGAGGCCGGGTTAGCAATGACAAGAATTCGTTTGCTCATAATTCTCCCTTTTCTACCACTAAGGCACCAAGACACCAAGTTGCACCAAGATAACTAAGAAAAACATGGTGTCCTTTGTGTCTTCGCGTCTTTGTGGTGAGATTGGTTCCAGTTCTTTTAATAATTATAATCTAAAGCATAAAGCCAGGATTGAACTGCCACGATTTATTGCCAGGTATTATCCGCAATATAAAAAAAGAGCATCTCAAAAGTTAACCTCCTGAGATACTCTCATTTTATTACGCAATTCCTTCAGGCGAACTACATTCCGAGAATTTCTTTCTTCTTCATCTCGAACTCTTCATCGGTGATGATGCCGCGGTCGCGCAGGTCACCCAGCTTCTCGAGTTCGGCCAGGTAGTCGTCTCCCCCCGCCGTCTGCGGAGCCGCCGCTGCTTGGGGGGCCACCTGTGCTGCGCTTGTGCCACCCTCGGTGCCGAGCGCCGCCCGATCTTCATCGTTCAACTCCTGCGACTGGATGCCCAGGTCGTTCATGGCGCCCTGCAGTTCGTCTTCCTCCAGCTCATCGATGGAGGCGCCGGTGTGCTCTTCGATGCGGTCGGCGTCCCGCTTGCTGAATTTATACGCGCCGTACGCCGCCGCGCCGGCGGTCACCAGGAGGGCGCCGCCCACTACGATCCTTCGTCTTCGGCGTCTCCTGTGCCTGCGGCTAGTTCTGCGCCTTGTCGTTCTTCTTGCTGCTCGTCTTCTGGGGGGCATGCTGTGTTACCTCCTAAAATTATTAGTTTTGAATAAATTGTCTCGATATTTTAGCATAACTCTTAAGCAATTGGTTACGGGTCGAGTCATGTTCCGCCTGATACTCGAACCGCTCGATGATAACGGGCGGTTTCTGGCTTCACTGCGCTTTGAGCAAAGGGGAAAGCTGGATCAATTAGGGATCGAAATTGGCTCTTTTGATTGAAAATCATGCCATTTTGGTTCGCCCAACACTCAAGAGTTGGGATTGCGGGATGAAGGATAGGAAAATCATCATCCCGATTAAGTCTAAATCCAGATATCACAAGTATGAAGTGATCTATGAGTAGTTTCTTCCCAAACAAGTTATTTGCCAATGAACTGGAAATGGGCATCAAGAACAGATCCTAAATGCTATAATGAAGGGGAACTAAACGTGTTTCCATGTTTTCCGATGCAGCCACGCGTGAGGAGGTAGATATATCTGGAGCGGCGATCTAATTATGAACCAACGCTGAGTTGGTTCTTTTTATTTGGAAACCAAGAATCCGGGCAGAAATGGAGACCTTGGGTTCCTCAAAATGAATGCGGTTCCTTATTGTTGGGATTTACGCAGTTTTTGGTGAGGCTGATGTGCCCGAAGTAAGGGCTTTGATGGAGCAGACCTGGCTGCCGCCATCCGTCAAGCGACTGGATCGACGATCACCATCCAGGGTTTAGAAATCAACTAAAACTATCAATTAAGGAGCATCAAATGTCTTTATCATCTTGGAACGATACACCAACCATACAAGCCATCCTGGATTTTGTGGCCCAGACTGCGGATGAAAAAAGTCCGGACTATATCCAGCCAACCGAGCGGGTTGCGGCCTTCGATAACGACGGCACACTGTGGGTCGAGCAGCCGGCGCCCGCCCAGACCGGGCTGCTCCTGGGTAAATTGGTTGAACAGGTCAGGGCGGACCCATCGCTGGCCGCCGAAGACCCATACAAAGGCATCGTCAACCAGGATCCTGTCTTCCTGCAGGCGCTGGCCCAGCAAGTTCCAGAGACAGTCATCGCTTTCCTGTCGGGCGTGGGCAAGGCCTGGGAGGGCACCACGCCCGAGGCGTACGAGGCTGAGGTGCGAGCCTTTCTGACCGCCACACAGCACCCGCGCTATGATCGACCGTGGACCGACCTGATCTACCAACCCATGCTCGAATTATTCGAACTCTTGCGGGAATTTGACTGGCGGGTCTTCGTCTGCTCGGGGGGCGGGCGCGACTTCATGCGCGTCTTTTCCGAAGAAGCCTTGGGCATCTACCGCGAGAACATCATCGGTTCCGCGCCGGAGTTCGCCTACGTGGACGGCCAGCTGGTCCGGCAAAACGCGCTGCACGGCAACATCTCCCTTGGCCCAGGTAAACTGGAACACATCTACGCTCGCACGGGCCGCACGGCGCCCTTTGCCGGCGGCAACGGGGATGTGGACCTTGAGATGCTGCAGGAAGCCCGCTTCAGGCTGGTTGTCGTGCATGACGACAGTGAACGAGAATATGTTGTCACAGCTGGTGCCGAAAAGCTGCTGGCCGCTGGAAGGGAAGGTGGCTGGACCATGGTCAGCATGAAGGACGATTGGAAGACAATATTCAAGTAGAAACTTACTTTGTGTTCGGAAATATTAACAACAAAAAGGAGACCAAAATGAACCAAAAAGCAGATACATTCCGTATTGATGAGGATTCTAAACCTTACACCCATCTCAAATTCAAGAACGATCCCGACGAGTTCCAGTTCGCGATGATAACTGACAACGCCGGAGGGGCGCGGCCCGGTGTCTTTGCTAAGGCAGTGGAGATGGTCAACCTGCTGCAGCCCGAGTTCGTGATCAACGCTGGCGATCTGATTGAAGGCTACAGTGAGGATGAAGCGCAGGTGCAAGCGATGTGGAAGGAGGTTGACGAATACTTGGAAAAGCTCGAAATGCCGTTTTTCTTCCTGCCGGGCAATCACGACATCTTCTCCGATACCGCCATCAAAATCTGGAGGGAGCGCTTCGGGAGCGAACAAGCATACTATCACTTTGTCTATAAAAACGTGCTCTTCCTGATGGTCAACACCGAAGATCCGCCCAAGACCGTGGCCGCCCTACAGCGTGACAATCCAGAGCAGTACCAAAAGATCGCAGCGAACTACCCGGTGATGGAGGAACTGCAAAAAAAGGAGCATCAGACTGCAGAAGATGGCAAGAAGCTTCTCGAGTTGGCAGAGCCCGTTGAGGAATGGCTGGGAGAGATCAACATCAGCGACGACCAGGTTGCATACTTCAAGGAGGCCGTGGAAGCGAATCCTGAAGTGCGTTGGACGTTTGTCGTCACCCACTCGCCGCCCCATTATTCGCCTATTGTCGAGAAGGATCCCGGTAACTTCGCCAAGATCGAAGCTCTTCTGGCGGACCGCCCCTACACCGTCTTTTCCGCACACACCCACACCTACGACTACGAACAGCGGGACGGTCGTGACTATATTACGACGGCCACCTCCGGTGCAATTAATGTTCCCAGACCTGGTGCGATGGACCATATAGTCTGGGTGACGATGACCAGCAAAGGCCCCAAGATTGTCAATCTGTTGATGAACGGCATCCTCGACAAGAAAGGGCCCCCCAAGGATGATGCGTTGGAGGAAATCGGCCTGTACCGGCCGAAGCTTTAAACCCGATATGGATCTAGGCGTTCCAACAATAACCATATTTAGCCGAGAAAAAAAGTTGGAGGTAGGATCATGAGTAGAAGACGCCAAAGACAAAACCAAAGCAATACTACCCCGACAAAAGTTATCTCTTGCTGCATCCACACGAATGGCTAAAATCTTAACGATGGTTGCCCGCTCACGACAACAATCCAGCACGGCGAAGCACCGGGATGCAAATCCTCCGTTCCCTGAAAAACAGATAATCATAAAGGAAGGTCAAAATGGAAATCATTAGGAATATCATTGATGACAACAAATTCATGTCTGAAGATCTGCCAGCCTTCGAAGCCAAGCTTTTTTTTGAGGGCGTGAAACGAAGGGCTGATCTCGAACGCTTTGCCATTTTGCTGTTCCTGTCTACTTTTATCGCCACCTGTGGAGTTATTGGGGACTCAGTCGCGACAGTGATTGGAGCCATGATCATCGCCCCTTTGATGCGGCCTATTATGGCCACCGCTGCTGCGCTGGTGATGGGTGACATGAAGCGGGCCGGGTCTTCCTTCATAATCGTTCTGGCCAGCGTATCCGGCGTGATTTGCCTGGCATGGCTGCTCACCGAAGTAAGTGTCATGACGGTGATTTCGGTTGAGAGCAATGCACAGTTCAGCAGCCGGATATCACCCACGCTGATCGATCTGTATGCCGCCCTGGCATCCGGCGCGGCTGGAGCATTTGCGTTGAGCCGCAAGGATGTTTCCGATTCATTACCAGGTGTGGCGATTGCCATATCATTGGTGCCACCGTTATGCGTGGTAGGAGTTGGACTGGCAGTAGGGGAGTATGCGGCTGCTGGTGGCGCACTCTTATTGTTCCTGACCAACTTCCTGTCTATTTTACTAGCCGGCGGTGGCGTCTTAGCCCTGTTGGGATTAAATGCCGTGGCTGTCAAAGAGTTAAAACCAGCCGCCCGCCGCAGAGCGTTCTTAGTAGCTGCCATTGGTATCATCCTGGTCACCATTCCCCTGGGAAGAACAACAGTGAATGTATATCAGCAGAAGCTGATCAAGAGGGAAACATTGCAGTTAGCACAGGAATGGATACAAGGGACAGACTATGGCATCAGCCAGATTGACGTGATCGGCAAACAGGTGACCCTGGCAATCTACGGCTCAGGTGACCGGCCAGAGCTAGCTGAGCTGGGAGAACAGTTAGGAGACTCGCTTGATCAACCAGTGGATATTAATTTAATTGTTTTACCCTCCAGGCAGGAGACCTTTGTGGTAAAGACGGAGTAGTGAAATCAGCGAATGGTATTGAAGTGGCTTTATGTAAAAAAACGATCTTCATCAAATAATGAGTCGAACTGGTTGCCTTGCGCCGAGGGCGATATTACCTGCCCGCCAGCGCCGGCTGGCTGCCGGCCGCTAAGGGGGTTTGACCCCCATCCGCTATTTTGAGGGCGATGATTTGGCGAGATGGCCACGGTCCAAAGCTGAAGACAACGTGGCTCCCATCCGGGACCCAGGCCAGCTCCCAGACACCCTCGAACTGCCCAAGTGATTTGGGCTCGCCGTCGGCCAGGTCGAGCACCATGATGGTAGCCATCTGCGTCATCGGCCCCTCCAGGAAAGCCAGGTAGGCGATTTGATTCCCGTCAGGCGAGAACACCGGCTGGGTGGCGTAAGCCGGCCCTTCATAATCCGGCCCCAGCAGCTGCTCGCCCCCCAGGCGCGGGCGCAGGTACAGGCGCTCCTCTCCGGTGGCGCCGTACGTATGGCGGGCGTAGGTCAGCAGGCTGCCATCCGGCGACCAGCTTGCGCGTCCCACCGCTTCATCCCAGGCCACATATTCCCCGCCTTCGAAGTCGTAGTACGCAAACAGGCCGCTGCCTTCCATATTAAACACCTCTTCAAAAGCCAGGAAACGTCCGTCCGGCGACCAATTGGGACCGTAGAGAGCATAGCCGCGTTCAGGCGCCACCAGCTCCAGGGTTTCATCACTGTCCAGGTTTATGGCGCTGATCCCTGTGGCCAGGGCAGTATCAGGCTCGCCGCGAGTCATGAAATATTCCAATTCCACCCCAGTCCCGTAAGCCAGGATGTGTGTGCCGGGCTTCCAGGCAAAGCCGGCCGGGCGACCGTCCAGTATCTGGCGCCCTTCGTCGGTTGCCAGGTTTGTCACCCAGAACCCGGATGTGAAATCATAACCGCCCTCGCTGGGCGTGCCCACATCCATGCGGTAGGCCAGCAGGGTGCCGTCGGAGGACAGGCGGGGGGATCCGTATTCGACGGCCGCATCCTCGCCGCCAATCTGGTTGGCGTCAAATGTCACCTGGCGCGGCGTCTCGCCCCCCGCTTCCAGCACCCATACGTCCCCGTCCGTACCTATGTAGGCCACGGCGGGGATTGGGTCCGCCGGGACGGCGGCTGCAGCCGCCGGATCCCAATCGAAAACGGCCTGAATGCCATTGACCACCACGCTATAAGCCCCGGCCGGCATGGGGAGCATGTTCAGCGGCAGCGCCAACCGGAACGGGGGGGCATCTGAATTATGCGGGCAGTCCGGCTGGGCCGGGGCGGCCATCAGGGTGATCTCGAACCGGGCGCCATCCACACTTTGTTGAACTTCAGCCAGTTGGGCGCAGGGATCGGGCCATTCGCCAATAATAATGACTTCAACTGGAACGGGCGCCTCTTGCCCAATTTCGATGCTGACCCCTGTTACAGCGATCGGCTGCAAATCGGGCCCGGTTTCAACCTGGGGATCGGAACCGGTCTCCTCCGGTGGAACGGTGTCGGTAGGGGAAGCCGCGACTACGACCTCTGTCGCGACCAGAACCTGGGTCGCGGCTGGAGCTACACTTTCCGTATCTGCCAGTTGGGGCAGCCCGCAGGCCGCAGCCAACAGGATCAGCAGTCCAATCAGGCTGAGAAATTGCCAACGATAATGCTTACGGGGTTGCATATCCACCTCCAATTGTGATCGCTTTGGATTAAACAGCATATCTTACATGCCAAGGTAACCGCCATCCCGTTGGGGATGGAGTCGGCTCCTGTTTCGGGGTTGGTGAGCTGTCCAATTCTTACCCAGGATTACATTACTGCTGTTAGACGCTGCCCGCTTCGATTAGGTTCCCGCTAATACTGAGAAGTCTCCATTTTTTTCCCTAAAATTGTCTCGCAACCTCTGGCACACTGCAGTAATGACATTAATCAGATGCATAATTAAACTTAGGCGAATTTCCTCCAGTATGTTGTTAACCACCCTGCGGACCGGGTGTGAAACTGCTGGTCTCTGTGCACTTTACGAAATAGCCTTCATCGGGCAGTATGTCGAAATTGTTTAACGTTAATCCGTCGATGTGGGCGTCCCAGGTGTCGTTCAGCCAGCGGTCGATCTCCGTACAGGCGCCGCCCTGGGCGTTGATGTCGTCCAGCACGCCCTGCGCGCTGTAGCCGGTTTCTGGGTAGGGGATGCCAACCAGGTTCCAGCCCGGGACCAGGTCCAGCGCCACGCCGCTCTCGAGCGGGCTGCCGGTCAAACTCCAATCGCTGCTCCCGGTGCATTTGACGAAATAACCTTGGCCGAGCTGCACATCGTAATTGTTAAAGGACAGCCCGTCGATGTGGGCGTCCCAGGTGTCGTTCAGCCAGCGGTCGATCTCGGTGCAGGTGCCGCCGTCAGCGTTGATATCGTCCAGCAGGGACTGCGCCTGGTAATGGTCTGCCGGTTGGAGCGGGAGCGTGACCAGGTTCCAACCGGGCACGAAGGTCAACGTGCTGGTGGTCGACTCGCAGTCGGTGAGCTCGAACGAGGCGATGCGCGTCTGCCAGGCTGCGTTTGAAAATCCGCTTGTGGCGTAATATTCCTGCGTATACCAGAAGGTGCAGTCATCCACGGGGTCGACCGACATCATGCTGTAATCGCCCCAGCGGCCTGACGAATGGCCCTGGTAGCCTGTCCCGGCGATGATCTCCACCTCACCCTGGGTCATCTGGTTCAGCGTGTCGCCCAACAGGCGCCCGGTGAAACGGATGGACGGGTTGACGCTGGAACTGGAGACCGAATAACCCAGCGCGATTGCGCCCCTGGCGTTCATGGCCGCGCTGGCCATCCAGCGGTGGTGGCTGTCCGGGGCGAAGGTGGACTGCTGGTAGATGCTCCAGCTTCCGGTCCCGCTCTTGCGCAGTTCGTACCAGCGCACGCCCGCGTGGTCGGAGCCATTCACGTCCACGGTGTGGTTGGTCACCAGCGTCTGGTAATCGCCGAAGTCCCGGAACTGCAGGCGGTACATCAACCGGTCGGAAATGGCGTCCACGTCCCTGCCGGCTGGCTGCGGGATGCAGTTGCGCGTGCCGCCGCACATGTCCGAATTGAAGGAAGCGGTGTTTAAAAAGCCGGCGCTGGTGAAGGTGGAGTTAGCCGGTGTATCCCAATCCGTGTCGAACTCGAAGATCTGCAGCCGGTCGGTGGCCACGCCTCCCCAGGCGGCGTCGTCCACCTCGATGAATGTGTTGGGGGTGCCTGCCGGGGGTGCGGGTCCGTCCAGGTCGGAGGGCAGCATGCCGCCCAGGTCGGAATTGGTGCCGAACAGGTCGAACTGGATCATGCGCGCTTCTCCGCCGGTCAGCATCTGGTCCCGTTCGAAAACCGCCACGCCCTGGCCGCCCCAATTGAAGGAATCGGCTGTGAACTGGTTGACGGCCATGTAGTAGCCGTCCTCCCATACACCGAATTTGGGGTAATCGTTCAGCTTGGTGCTGCTCCACAGGAACTCGTAGCGGTGCCAGGAGCCGGTCGGGTCGGGACTCTGGGAGACGACGATGCACTGGTAGAAGGGACCGCTGGGGTAGTTGGGCAGCGCGAACTGGCTGAGCAGCCAGCGGTCCGCAAGGTGATCGTACAGCACGATCGGGTCGCCATCGTTGGTGTCTTCGCACGCGCCGTCGAAGTTGTTGAACAGCGTGTTGATGTCCGCCGGCCCCTGCAGCAGCGTGCCTGCCCGGTCCCAGATGGCGTACGAGGAGTTGACTACCTGCACGTAGTGGTTGGGGCCGACGTCGCCCTGGGTGTCGGGCGGCAGGTAGCCGTTAACGTTATTGATGCCCTCGAAGCTGACGCCGATGGAGGCCGCGCTGCTGCCGGTGAACCCACCCTGGATCGGGCCGCCGGTTGGATCGCCCGGATCGCCAGGCCGTTTGGGCAGCATCTTGCGTTCCAGGTTTATCAAGCCCAACCAGGTAGGCGGTGGGGGAAGGGGATACCATGAGGGATCGTAGCTGTCGCTGCGCGAGGCATAAGTAACGAGCGGACCGTCGCCCGACCAGGGCAGCGGCCTGCCCTCCGCCCCCCCCTCCACCGGGAGCGCCGGTTCGGGCGGGTCGTCCAAAGCGGCCGCGGGTGCCGTATTAAAAGAAAGCATACTGTTGGCCAGCAGGGCCAGCAGGCATATCAGTGTCAGGGTGTGTTTGAGTTTCATACTATTGATTATATCAAGAGTTCGACGCAATCAGCACCGATCTTGTCAGGATTGTGATCTCCCATACATCTCATCCATCCCCCGCATCCGAACCGTCACACCCCCGCCCGGCCCTCAAAACCATCATCGAAGAGCTCTTCCCCGAATACATCGCCACCGCCGCCCAGGGCGTCTCCGACACCGGCGATATCGTCATCACCGACATCTTCTACGATGGCGACCATAACGGTGGCCTCACCCCCCACGCATTTGTTCCTAATTATGTGGCGTGCAGTATTGCATAACCTCTTTTGTTGTGCAATACTGCCAAGCTGACTGGTTTTTTCAGTCAGCCTCTCACCACTGCCTAATATTCCCAGACTAAACCTGGGGGGCATGACCGCCCACGTCCTCAACCCCGATTCCACGGAATGCAGTTTTGTATAACATTTGTTTGTTATGCAAAACTGCCAAGCTGACTGGTTTTTTCAGTCAGCCCCTCACAGGTGACATCCCAGTCAATATAGAAGAGACCGTTGTCGCCCGCGGCACCCCCCGTCGCCGCCGAAGTCCTCAAGGTTCCCCACCACGGCAGCGACACCAGCACAGGAGATGAGCTTCTCACCGCCGTCCAGCCCTCCGATACCATCATCTCAGTCGGAGATAACAGCCACGGTCACCCCGCGGACAGAGTTCTGTTTCTTATGCCATTGACAATTGATGAATTTCGCTTACAATGGAAAGGCACATCGGTACATTGGTACATCGGTACACGAACAATATAAAAGGAGTTGAAATCGTGAGTGAAAAGAAGATCAAGATTGAGCGCGTGCAAACTGGTGTACGGATGGAAAAAAGAATGTTGAAAGTTCTTAAGGCGATGGCTGAATACCATGAAATCTCCCTCGGAGACTTACTCGAAGGTATTGTGCTGCATGCTTTTGAAGGCCGGAGCCCTTTTGAAGCCGAGTCGATCAAGCGTATTGATGCGCTCAAGAAAATTTATGAGATGGACTATGACACCAGCGCCAGTCATAATTTTATTGAGTAACTTACCCAATTTATTTCGTGAATGATTAGATCAAATCAATCGTGGTCTGGATTTCTGAAAAAATACCCTGATTTAAGGAGATACGATGTCTAAAATCAAACAACAAACAAGTTTTAAGGTACACCAATCTGCCGAAGTGCTGTTCCCCTTGTTCAGCGCTGAGGGTGAAAAGCATTGGGTGCCGGGTTGGGATTATGAAAATGTGATGGGGGGCAGCACTGACATGCATGAAGATTATGTGTTCCTGACGGCTGGGCACCACCGCCCGAGTGAACATGGGGCGGAACATGCTGCGAATGGGCATGACCACCACCAGGGACATGACCACCATGATCATCATGGGCACCATAGCCCGGCTCATCATGATGCACCCAAAATGATCTGGTTGGTCAAAAGACATGAACCAGAAAATTATCTCGTTCAATTTTATCGGGTAGAACCAGGCGATAAAGTTGGCATTATCACTGTTCACTGTAAGCCCATCGAGGAAGACTTAACCGAAGTTGAAGTTGCTTATGAATATATTGGATTGAGCAAAAAGGGAAACGACTTTGTAGCACATTATACAGCTGAAGCTCATGAAGAATTCATCAGTCACTGGCCAAAATTGTTGACACATTATTTTGAAGCAAAATCAAAATAACAAATCTGGCAAAGACAAAAGGTATAAAAATGAACACAATAAAATCGCATTAATAACAGGTGCAATTGATGGTATTGGCAAAGCTACGGCAATCGCGTTAGCCCAGGAAGTGTTTTCGATACATGTATTGGGGCGCAACAAAGAACGCGGCAAAGCAGTTTTAGGCCAATTAGATCACCCACGCTCACTGAATAAACCTCATTGCATCCTAATTTTAACTAAATAAATCCCTAAACGACAGGTTGCCTGATCAAAATGCGTTCAATCCGCTAACCCCAAGTTTTTTCTTGGAGCAAAATCCGCTGACAGTTCAACCACTAATTACTTTATTACTAATCACTCCTCCTCCAACACCACCTCATCTAAAATCTCATCCAGCTCCCCCCACGCCCTAATACTGCACCAGCTACTTCCTTTTGGAGATCCCGATTGACACCAGACCCAGCACTCCGAAGGCTATCACACCAGCGGTAGAGTAACTTCCATTACCAAACACGAACATAAGGACTGCTGCGGAAATTAGAATTAAGCCGACAATTAACCGAGATTTCTGCATGTCTTTCCTCCTTAATTATTGATTTAGATCTTAGGAGGAGGTGGGGGTCTTTTTGGGAGCGATCTTCTTTTGTAGTGATTGTTTTACTACAAACCCTCCAAGATAGGAGAAGAGAAAGGCTGAGATCAGCATTCCAAGTGGAACCCAAAGTACTGCTGGATACACTACGTAGAATGTATAAAAGGCCCACAGGGAAAGCACTAAACCGATGGCGCCAGTTACCCAGACGATTTTTTCTTTGGCAACCATCCCACCGATGACATCACTTAAAAATGCACCCAGAGCGAGCCCAAATATAACCGAGAGCCAGGTAAATGTTGGGGCGGCAGACACCCGCTGCGCCACAGCTTCTGGGGTTGCCGGGTCCATCAACTCAAGTGGAGTCGGATGTATTGCATTAGCAATTAACCCGAACATAAATAAGTGGATCCACTATTTTGGACGCACAAATTCCCGTCGCAGAACTTCTACGGCCTCCCAGCTGGCGCAGCCTTCAAGATGATCATTGACCATGCCCATTGCCTGCATGAAGGCATAGGCTGTGGTCGGGCCAAAAAACTTCCAGCCGCGTTTCTTCAAATCTTTGCTCAGC
>Ga0209013_10004775_pt1 | contig 11809 bp, 9 predicted proteins | sample Cruoilmetagenom2_FD_187291 | JGI IMG/M metagenome (GOLD analysis project Ga0209013, IMG submission 187291) | Oil polluted marine microbial communities from Coal Oil Point, Santa Barbara, California, USA - Sample 2 (SPAdes) (version 2) | ecosystem: Environmental > Aquatic > Marine > Oil seeps ...
TATTAAGAAATGTTTTTTATCACATCGTATATTATATTAGTTAGTTCCGATGATGAGACTAATATAGGAACAACTTGCATAGCGCACTTCAATTCCATCAGCGCCGCTTTGTGTGGTGAAAATCAAAAACTCCGCCGTACTGTTGCGGATTTGCAACTTTTCGTCTTTTTTAATCATGGCGTTCCATCCTCCAACAGAGGGGTGACACGCACCTTCCCGGTGAGCATATCCTGCATCAAGGCGGTTATGCCCCAGTCTGGCCTATTTAGGTGAGATTGCAGGGGTTTTTCGACATAGTCGCAGTCGTCGTCCATAGCAAAGCCTTTGATGATGTATTCGCGCAACCGTTGGGTGGACCAGATACGGAATTGCGTGCCCCGGTGGGACTTTACCCGGTAGCCGACTGAAATGATGACATCGAGGTTGAAGTAATCGACCTGATATGTTTTGCCGTCAACGGCAGTTGTTGCAAATTTTGCAACAATTGGTTGCCTCGCCAGTTCGCCTTCATCAAAAATGTTCTTGATATGCCTGGAGATGACTGACTTGTCCCGCTGGAAGAGCTCTGCCAACTGGTTGAGTGAAAGCCAGCAGGTCTCACCACGGAATGCCACTTCCAGCCGTGTCTGCCCGTCTTCGTCTGGTAGAGGAGGTTCTCGGCGGGTTCGGGTGGGTTTTTGTTGTGGATCATAAGCTTGCAAGTTCCATGTCGTGTAGCAGAACCGTCACCAAGCGCTTGTTGAGGAGTTGATCGAGCAGCGTTCTCGACATGGTTGCGCTCGTCAAGTTTTAGATTTTGGGCGGTGTTTTGCATGTTCATAATTTCTTTTTCACCTCCCAATGGCCGCCTTTCTTCGGGCCGACAAATCTTAATCGGCCTGCTTTAACCAGCTTCGAAGAAGCCCTTTCAACGGCGCGGAGCGATTTACCAATCTTCGAAGCGACCTCTGCTAAGGTCATTTCTGGATTCTCATCCAACATTCTTAGAATCTGATCCGGCGTTTCTACCGGCGTTTCTACCGGCGTTTCTACCGGCGTTTCTACCGGCGTTTTCTCCAGCGTGACTTTGGTATTGAATTTCACCATCAATCCCGATGCGTCGGTACGGTATTCGGGAACTGGTACACCTGCCGCTTCGCATTCCTGTTTGATTTTTTCGATGCCCCGCCCCCAAGATTCAATCATCCCAGCCCGGAAGAAGGCATTGGCAATCAGTGGGTTAAAGGGCTTGGACGCGTGCTTCGACAGCAATTGCTCCACTGTCCAGTTATCGGGTAATTGGCCGTCATTCCAAAAATAGATCTTGTTTTCGTACACGCTGATTTGAATAGGTGAACCACCACTGTAGTCTTTGTGTACAATGGCATTCAACAGGGCTTCACGCAGGGCGGCCTTGGGAAAAGGAAATTTTTCAACCCGACTGATCCCTTCGTAGCTGATGGCAGCCTGCAGGTATTTGGTAAGTAATAAATCCATTGCTTTTTCGGCCTGGACAAACAGGCTGCCGTGTATGTCGTTTTGATACAGCAGATCGGCGTCTGTGCGGAAATAACCGATTTTTATGTAGGCCCCGACCACCCATTTTTCCGGATCGTTATGAAAAAGCAATATAGCGGCACGCTTGAGGTAGTCTCCTTCCTTCAGGTTGAGATTATCGATCAATAAGGCATTGCTTTGCGCCAGAACTTCATCGTTGACGCGTCCGCTTTTGGTCGCCTTGGTGCGAAATATATTAAAGGACTCTTCTTGAAAATCGGCCACTTCAACCCGCGGCACAGGCACTCCATCCCAGTGTTTGCCCTGCTTCTGGAGCAAAAACCTGTCGAGCGCCGCCCCTTTCAGTTCCTGTTTGGTGCTGCCGCTGCGATAGTGATACTCACCTTTGTAGCTGATGGGATAGGGATAAGGCTCCACCACAATTTCAAGCAATTCTTTGCCCCGTTCAACGCGCAGATTGACATCGACAATAATCCCCAGAATGTCCCGGATTTTATTGGGTATATCTTCCAACAGTTTCTTGGCGTTGGCCACACCCAGCACCGCACCTTTATCATTTTTGCCAATGATCAGCCTACCGCCCTGTGCATTGGCAAAACCGCAGATCCAGCGGATATATTCATCACGCCAAGACTCTTTCCACTCAATTGTTTGGTTTTCTTTGGGATTCATACGCCTGCAACCTCCATGTCGTTCAGCAAGGCGGTGAAGCGCTTCTTGCCTGTGAGCAGGTCTTGTATAAAGGAAGTTATGCCCCAGTCCGGCCGGTCAAATTGGATGATTTGGGGTTTTTTGACGTGATTGCGTTCGTCGAGTTTGATGTGCGGGGATGTTTTGTCTTGGTTCATAGTTATCCCTTTTTCCTTTCTGACAGCTTATGTGCTGAATGTGAAACTCATTTCTTCTAAGAATCTCGAAGGCTTTTTGCGGTATCCATTGTAGGTCCTTGCCAAACTAATGTTGAGCGTCTCCTCGACACGAGTGATTGCGACGAAACAATTCCTTCGTTCCTCTTCAATCTCAGGACTATCTGGCCCCTTCTTTACCGCCTGATACGATGGGAAAACCTCATCAGCCATTCCGATTAAGAACACATGTTTAAACTCTTGACCCTTGGCTCCATGCACGGTGAGACATGGAATTGATCCTGGTAATCGGGCAGCTGCTTTAGATTTCAAATCCATTTCTTGCAGGTAGAGGTGAAGAGTCACGTTCTCGGGGGAATGCTCACGTAACAATGCCTCATGTAAATCCTGCCACGTCTTCATCTCCTCGGCCTCAATTTCATCATCCAGCCACTTTTGAGTCCAAAACCATTCTAGCAATTCTACAAAATTGAGACGATCAACAAGGTCACGGCTAACTCGACTCAGCAACTCAGAATGTTCTTCAAAATTGACCTTGGCCGATACACTATCTACCCATGCTCGAAGAAAATCACCACCGTTAAGAGCCGCAGCAGCCTCGACATCCTCTACTTCAATAACGACTCCAGTAAAAGCCTTCCATGCAACGCAAATCCGGCGAAGAAACTCTCGATCATGACGGGCATTCGCAAGTCTAAGAACAGCATGCATCCAGGAAACGGAAGCACACTCAAACTCGTTCTTTCTTTGCGCGACATAAGGAACAAAGCCGCTATCGCTTAACGCCCTCGCCGCCCGCTGAAGCAACTTGGTCGAACGAGCTAGAACTGCACAGTCTTCAACGTGCCATCCTGCTTCCTTGATCGCAGTAGGGATCATTGCGACCTCATCGTCCTCATTATCAAACATCTGCGCTTTTATGGATGGTGACTTTGCTTCGGTCTTTCGTGCTACAAGTGGCTTTTTGCCCTTAGAACGCATATGATTGTGGCCTATAAGGTTGTTCGCTAGCTGAATGATAGCTGGAGGACAACGAAAATTCTCTGGTAGCTGCACTACCTCCATTCCGAAGTCTTCCTGCAGAGCGAGCAAACGTTCTGGGCTGGCACCGTTCCATTGGTAAATAATCTGATCATCATCTGCGACCACGAATAGGTTTGGATTCTGTCCACCAATTAAGAGATGTAGCAGATCGTATTGTGCTCGGTTCGTATCCTGAAATTCATCAACGCAGATAAACTGCCAAGCTAAGCGTGTTAATCGCGCCACACCGGCACTCTGCGAAAGTAACTTTCGGGCAAAATGCAAGAGTCCTCCATAATCCAAACGATTACTCTGTTGTAATGCTTCACAGTAATCCCTAAACAATTGTGGCAGCCACGGTGGAGTATTTATCATACTGACGACTTCGCACCCTCCATCATAGGATTCCGCAAACAAACGATCCAACAAAAATAAAAGATTCTTGCGATCAGACGGAACAGCCGAGGTATCGCATTGAAGATTGGATATTACCTGCTCAAGCACAGCCATACGGTCATCATCAATTGTGATCAGTGAAAAATCAGGCTGGATTCCTACATGACTCCCGTGCTGTCGCAAGATGTCACCGGCGAAGGAGTGGAAGGTGCAAAGATGCGCCCGGTCAGCACGCCCTCCCATTAACTTATCCAGTCGCTCTCGCATCTCGTCGGCAGCCTTGGTTGTGAAAGTGAGTGCCAGCACACTTGCATCTGGATCTACCTGAAGCAGTCGTGCTGCTCGGAGCGTAAGGACAAGGGTTTTACCTGAACCGGGGCCGGCCAAGACCAAAAGCGGGCCTTCATTCCAATCGACTGCAGCACGCTGGTTTTCGTTAAGTTGAATATCAGATAAGTTCATTATTCCTCCACGAGTTTAAGTGCAGCTTCGATTACGGTTTGAAACAGCTGCGGCACGGATCGAGAATCATTATGGATTGCTGTTAGCACCTCTTGTGCAGCATGTGTCTTTAGTTTACTCGGTAACGCTTTCGCAATCTGAATGGGGTATTCTGCATCTTGAGGAGATGCTGTCACAGTATTGAGTGGTTGTTCACCAAGCAATCCGTGGTAAACATCACAAAATCCGTTCACACAAAGATGTTGCTCAATATTTGCCTCTGGCGGTACGAAAAAAACATCTGTCTCAGACCGACCGTTTAGTTGTCTTTGAACTGCCTTATGGGCTTTTGCGCCCTGTGCATCGTTATCTGCAAGAACAACCCACTGAATACCCATTCCGTTGGCTACCCGAAAGCAAGTCTCCAGGGATATTCCAGATTGATATGTCACAAATCGGATGCCAGCCCGTTCGAGGTCTTTGCTCAAGATTCTCGCAAATTCAGGAATTAGAGTTTCTTCGGTTTCCCCTTCTCCAAGAATCCAGCACCGGGAAAACAACAATTCTCCTCTGGCTCGACGGATGTGATAGTTGAATTTACGGATATCAGTTGAGTCGAGAGTTACGTCCTGCATCCGTGATGCCTTTATGCACCCATCTTCATTGTAAAGTCGAACGACGGCATCAGAAGGTACTTCTGAAAGAAGGTCGCCACTATGAGTCGAAATGATTTTCTGTCCTGGAATTCGTTCAATCAATTGCCAAAGTGCACGCACGGCACTTGGATGCAGATGCGCTTCCGGTTCCTCAAGAGCAACGATCGGATCGCCCTTGTTCCATGCCTGAAGGTAGGCATTGAAAAGCGTCAAAACTGCCAGACTTTGGGTGCCTTCTCCGTGTCGCCCGACGGGTATCTTTGCCCCGGTTCCACTATTCAGGTTAACTTCTGCTTTGGAGAGCATGTCGAAGAGACGTCCAGGAACTGCATCCACTGAGACTAAATCATCCCCACCAGCCATTGTCATTACATCTTGCACATCTTTTAGACACGTAACGACTTTGGAGAAGCTGGTGTGTGACGTGATAATCAGATCATTAACTTCAGAAAGTTTACTCTCGATCTCTTTTCGATTCTCTGGGGTGAGTTGTGACTCTTTCAGGAACGGACGCCAGAAAATGCCTTTCGCATCGAAATGCCTGGTAGCGTCGCGCAGTGCAGCAAGATAGTAGTAGGACACTTCGTTCCGAAGCACCCCCATCGCGGCATCCGTTAATCCTGTGAGCGCAGATCCATCAAGGTTTTGAAACTCCCAATCCTGAACAAACTCTTGGGTCAATGGATCGAAGCGTGCTCCGACTTTCAATATAACAGTAGCGCAATCATCTTCGTCAATCTGAAGAATCTTGGCTCGATTCAATTTGGCCGCTTGCTGCTTGTCCCATTCTACTAGCTCATCCTCTCGAAAAGTGAGCCGAATGCTGATGGCAGGAGCCAAAGTCGGTTCTGCAGTCGCATTTGGAAGATGGAAATCATAGGCATCGAATGAAGAGCTTCGACGAGTCCTCACGCTGCGCAGTGCGAATTTTAGCGCATCCAGAATCGCGGTCTTACCTGTGTTATTCTCACCAATCAGAACCGTCATGTCTCCAAGCTTCAGGTCGAGGTTAGTAATGCCTCGAAAATTCTTAATTTCTAAATGCCGTAGTTTCATGATGTAATTTTCTCCTTGTCGGTCAGTAAGGCAGTGACGCGCTTCTTGCCTGTGAATAAGTCTTGCATGAAGGCGGTTTTAAGTGAACGGAGTTTTTCAAGTGTTTCTACACTTCGTTTGGTGAAGCTTGACATTTGGTCAAGTCGATCAGCAATCTTTGCTTGCTCCCTCTTATTAGGGACCACTACCAATAAATTTATAACGATTTCTTGAGAAATATTTGTTTGGGATTCAGCCATTCCGGTTTTATAATTCGATAAATGCTTTTGAGTTTCAAAACCAGAGAGTGCATAGCAAAGGAAACGCCCATCCATGTTTTCAGCAGGAATAAGTCGATATATCTTATCGGATAACATGAGTTTGTCCCTCGTGTGATAAACGTAAGCTACAACTCCAACCCTTGAGTTTGGCCCTGCTCGCGTCATCAATAAATCGCCATATAGTATTTCAAGCGATGATCGCGGCTTCAAACGTTCGGGAAGTGCTTTATTTTCATAATCAAAGTAGCCTTGCCACTCAACGGAAGTAGTTTTTAGCACACCCCATTCTCCAATCGATGCAGGTTCAGAATTACAATCGGGGCTCCAGCCCTGATTGATATTTGCAAGTAATTTTCCCAATCGCTTCACCTCCCACTCCACTGGAATCCTCCCCAGCGGCGAGTCTTTGAATTCGTGGGTCTGCTCCGAGCGGAGGTTGCCGTGTTCGTCGATACCGCGGGTGAGGAGGTCCTGCATCAGGCCGGTCTTGATGCGCTGCTGCTTGACAATCAACGCCTCGGTTTGTTCGATCGCTCGGTCTACCGTGGAGAGAATCTCGGCGATTTTGATTTGTTCAGGTAGTGCAGTGGGAAAAGAGATGGGTATGGTCCGAAGAAAGGTGGCTCGCACCTCCCTAATGGTGCTGCCCTGCGAATTGGCTTTTAGAAAATCTCGAAGTGTCTGGAGTTTATAATATAGGAAGCTACTTGATAGTTGATCGCTGCAAACGATTCCGTGTATGCCCTGCTTTGTTGAAACCGGAACTTTGGCCAGACCGACTTCTCCAATGGTTGCTCCAGTAGATAGGATTACCGAGCCTGCTGGCCATAACTTCGCCGAACACGAATCCAAACCGAGTGGGGTAAGAGTTGTTTTGGACGAGGATATCTCTTTGCAGATATCTTGAATAACAACCCATGGAATTGTTCCGCCAAAATATTCTTTTTTGTTGGTATTCGGCGTACCTCCGTCACCAATATCTTTGATAACCGCGCCGAACGGTTTGGTTTGCCACCCTTCAATCGTCTTCATCTCAAATACACCTGCCCCTTCAGAAACCCATCTAGCGTCTTCAGTTCGCCGGTAACACTATTGGCTCCAGTTTTTTCAATCAACAGTTTCTGTCTAAGGGGATTACGACATTTGTCTCGCAGTATAGAATCAACTTCAACAGAGTATAGCTGTTCTGCCTGACGTGAAAGCTGCTGCTGTGCCACTGCAAGTTTGCCAACTGCCTGAAATAGTTCGTTTGCCTGTGGTTCCATTTCACTTTTCATAGGCATCCGCCTCCTTCGTTTGTTTTTTCAAGAGAACCCCTGCCTTTTTCAGTCGCAATATATTTCTGTTTACTGCTGCTCGGCTTATCTGGAATTGTCATTTCCAAAAGCCCAGCCTTAATAAGTGGATTAAGAACCTGGTTCCTGAACTTGGTGCGGTCTGCCCTTCCAGCAATTTTCATGAGCTCAGTTATTCCAGTATCAATCAAACACTTTTGCAATATTTCAACCTGGTGCCGACTTAGTGCCAACCTGGTGCCAACCTGGTTCCCGCTTGGTCCTGACTCCACCGCCGGTTCCACCTGCCCTTCTGCTACCGTAATTATTTTACGCCAGATAGTCAGGACAAAAAAGCCGGAATCTATACTAAACTCAGGTTGCCGCATGCCCGCCATCCTGCAGCGTTCAAGCATATCGACCGTTCCACTGCCCGCCTTCTCAATATATTTTGTCAAAAAAAGCGGTTCAGCTATCAACGGATTGTTGGGTTGGCTGGCATGGGGCAGGAGTAGTTTTTCCAGTGTTAGCGGAGGATGTACAATACCAGGATTCCAGATCTCAAGCCTGTCTGGGAAAAGCTGGACCTCCACGCTCGCATTACTTGTGTAATCACGATGTGCCACGGCGTTAACGATACCTTCTGCGACAACTTCTGATGGGATATCATATTCAACAGGCGCCTGCGGCCCCAGCTCTCGGGTTCCGACAGATCGGTTCAGCTTAGACATGACAAAATCAACTGCCTTATCCACCATATCAAATATCGTTCCTTTGTAGATCTGATAAGACGGGATCGGCTTGTGCTTCTCCAGCGTATGAAAATGCATGCACTTCAATTCCGAAGAGATCAGAAAACGCTGGGGTTTGACCCCGAATAACAAAATGGCCGCATGATTGGGTTTCCCTTTATCAAGAAGATCAAGATGCGTCAACACATCAATAACAGGGGTTGTTTCTGCCAGAGAATAATCACGGGCATTACGTGCACGCGATAAAAACCACTGTACTTTATCAGCCGAGATATCTTCCATTGTCGCATCACGTGCAGCCGTTGCATCAAACGGCCCTGTTCGCAAACACCCCACATCTTCCAGATGGTGGACAAGACTGGCATATACCGCCGAAGTCAATTCAGGCAGACTGACAAAATGACGCCTGATGAGCTGGCTGCCCGCTCTTTCAATCAAAGCCGCCATCTTTGGGTTACACTCTGCACTTCTTTTAACAAAGATAAAACGGGGTTTGGATAATTCACCTGCCAGATCAAACTCTTGCTGCGTTGGCGACACACCTTCGGCATCTTGCGAACCATAATCACAGCCAAACAGCCCGATGTAGATCTCGCACTGCTCCACTTCATCCAGATAGAGCTCATCCGCCCTTCTATCCTGGGCGGGCACATCCTCAAACAGAAAAACATCAAAAAACCGCCGGAAAAGTGGATCACCTCGCAGATAATCACGCAGGGCGGCACGTTCTTCTGCAAACTCTTTTTGCACGCTGCTGATAAAGATGCGAATAGGTTTCATATTCCCTGTCCCAGATACCCCAGCCCCTTCAAAAACCCATCAAGCATCTTCAGGGTCTCGCTTCTTTCGCGTTCCATTTCCCGGCTGGGAACAGCATATTTATCCCAGAGATTTTCCACCATCTGAACAAGCCCGCGCTTTTCGGCGTTCAGATAACGGTTCAGCTCGGTGTTAGCCAAGTCATAAAGCTTTTTAAGGATCAAACGGCAGGCTTCCTCTTCTGTGAGCTGGCCACCGATTACTGCGAGAATACCGTCAGTTCTTGCGAGCCGTTCTTTTAGCGTAATTTTATCCTTGTTCAAATTTGTTACCTTCTTCTTGTCGTCCTTGTTGGCGCTATCGAGATTTGCCAGCTGGGTGTCCGCCTGCCTGATCAATTCCTGACTCTCTGCTTTGAACTCGTCGCCACCCAGACGCTTGAGCTGAAGCTTGTGTTCCAGTTCGTCGGTTCTGGTTTTTAGCGCAGTCTTGCTGTTTTTGATGCGTTTTTCAATGGCAGTGATGATATTTTCCTGGCCTTTCAGATTTTGCAACTCTTTGAGGGCAGAATCCCCTGTGCTACCCTTAAGGTCATCTATCAGCGCCTTGAGCGCTTTTTTGATGACAGCAGCGGTAACATTCTCATTTTCTTCAGGCTCATAGGCTGCCACTTCCTGCGCAGATTCCACCGCCTCGGCCAACTCGCTCTGCGCCCCGCTGATCTCTGCCTCCAGCGTTTCGATTTCATCGGCCTCGGCCTGGAAAAAGGTGTCAATCAGGTATTCGTCAGGGATGAGTGTGTGATGCCAGCCGGTGGAGATGATGGTCTTGAGGTCATAACGGATCTGCTGCCACCAGTTAACAAACACCCCTGCGCTCTTGAACTCATCGAACACACCCAGAGGGATGAGTTTATCTTTGAGCGTGGTTAGCAGCTCCTGCCGCACCTCGGGCATCTTCTTGCCATCACGAAGCTGGGCAAAGTCATCACGAGCCACAGCCCACCAGGCTTCTAAAGCATCGTGGTGCTCGGTGAGGGTATCTTGAAGTGCGGGGTCAGCTTCCAGGGTAGCCTTGATGGCGGGCTTTGCCTCAATCTCCTCATTGAAAGCAAGGTAGCCGGAGCGTTCGGGCTGGAATAATGTATCAGGTTTTATACCAAAGCGGGCAAAGTCGGCGGCGCGGGCGTTGACCTCTGCTTCGGGGATGCCACCGATCAGATGCGCCTGTACATCCTCAGGTTCAGGTTCGGGAGTGTTGTCCACATAGCGGCGGATGTTAAGATTGTAATCATGTGTCTCCACGATCTCGGCCTTGTCCACAAGACGGCTGTATTTTGGAATCTCCCGCTTTTGGGTAAAGACGAAGTCAATCTTTTCGATGTCCTCGGGGCGGAGTTTGTTCTGGGCCTTGCCTTCAGCGTATTCACGGTCGGCATTGATGAATAGTACTTTATCCTTCAGGGAATCAGGCTTGTTCTTGTTGCCCACGATCACACAGGCAGGGATACCGGTGCCGTAAAAGAGGCCAGGCGGCAGGCTGATAATAGCCTCAATAACATCGTCATTGATAAATATCTCGCGGATGAGCTTCTCCTTACCGCCACGAAACAGCACGCCATGTGGCATGATCGTGGACATGTGGCCATCGGGCTTAAGGCTGGCAAGCATATGCTGCACAAACATCAGGTCTGCTTTCTTACCAGTCTCAGGACACCATTCGCGGAAACGGCTTGGGAATTTCATGTTGGCACGGCTGTAGTTCTGTGAGAAGGGCGGATTGGCAAGCACACGGTCAAATTTGCGAATCTGGCCGTTTTCCAAAATCTGTGGATCCTCCAGAGTGTCTCCGTTTTCTATGGTGAAGCGGGTGATGTTGTGGAGGATCATGTTCATGTTGCAGATCGACCATACGGTGCCATTGGAGTCCTGGCCGTAGAGGGCGAGATCATTAGGGTCCTGCCCTTGCTCTTCCACGTATTGATGTGACTGAATAAGGAAACCGCCGGAACCGGCGGTAGGATCATATATCTCGTTGCCCGCCTCGGGTTTGGTTATCTGCACCAGGAGGCGCACTACTTCGAAGGGGGTGTAAAACTCGCCCCCCTTCTTGCCAGCGCTGTCAGCAAAATATTTGATCAGGTATTCGTAGGCCGCACCCAGCAGGTCAGGGAACTCGAAGTTGTTGTTGACCAGCACAAACTGGGGTTGGTTGAAGTGGTCCAGCAGATCTTTCCACTTCTGGTCAGGAATCTTGGTCTTACCTTTAACGGCATTAAAATCGATATTGTTTTTGAGCACCCCAGCGAGGGAATCGTTTTCTTCTTCAACAGCGGCAATGGCCTTGTTGAGCATGTTGCCGATGTCGTGCTTCAGATCCTTCAGCGCCGGAACCCGGTCACCGTTCTCGTCGGTCCATGCTTCATGCCAGCGGGCGCGAACAGGAACAAAGAAAGTCTCGCCGTAGGATGTTTTATCTTCCAGCAGTTCCTTGATGAGCTCTGGCTGATCCTTCAGATGCGCAAAATCTTTCTTGCGCAGTTGCTCACGCTTGCGGTCGAACTCATCCGATAAACGCTTTATAAAGAGCATCCCGAAGATAAATTCCTTGAACTCGGAGGCATCCATCTTGCCACGCAGAATATCAGCGGACTTAAACAGGAAGTTTTCGAGTTGGGAGAGCGTGATTTTTTCGGTGGCCAATATTTATTCCTCTTACAGGATGTATTTTTGAGATTGTCGGAAAAGCCTAATTTTCGAATATTTCAGCTTTACGGTCTAAACTTGATCTGGCGCAGCATAGTGATTTAGCTTTAACAATATTTCTGGA
>Ga0209013_10004776_pt1 | contig 11809 bp, 13 predicted proteins | sample Cruoilmetagenom2_FD_187291 | JGI IMG/M metagenome (GOLD analysis project Ga0209013, IMG submission 187291) | Oil polluted marine microbial communities from Coal Oil Point, Santa Barbara, California, USA - Sample 2 (SPAdes) (version 2) | ecosystem: Environmental > Aquatic > Marine > Oil seeps ...
CGCTGTCAACCACGACCAAGTTTGATTTTCGCACACCATCCACCGGTTAGGATCGGAGTGCCCTGGCTGGACAACATCAACCTGCGCAACATGGACGACTTTTGGGCCGTAGCGGCTCGCTACGCAAGCCAGCTATGCGGTGTCTTTGTCGCTCACCTGCACCTGCAAATAACTTGTGTCCATCGTGGCATTCTAGTCGCGAGTTGTCCCTCCACGAGCTGGCAGTTCAGCGGCAACTCCGATTCTGCCAAAGCAGAGAGATCCGGCGAACCGCCAGGCTTCAACTTGTTGGATTTAGTTGGTGGGCAGACCAGCATCCGCACCGTGCGGTTTGAGCCCAGAGGATCCCTGCATGGGTCCAGAGGAGACGGAAAGTGATCTTTTATACCCACGAGCGCAATTTTGGCTGCCGTCTGACCGAGTATGTATACAAGGGTCTGCGCACGGTGTCACTGGAAAACGAGCTGTTGCGCGTCAGTGTCCTGGCTGACAAGGGCAGTGACATCTTTGAGTTCCTGTACAAGCCCCTGGACGTCGACTTTATGTGGCGATCGCCGTGGGGTGTGCGGGACCCGGCACGGTTTGTGGCCACCGACCATCATAGGGCCAGCGCTTTCCTGGACTACTACGAGGGAGGCTGGCAAGACTGCTTGCCTTCGGGTGGTAACCCCGGTGAGTACCAAGGACTGCCCTTTGGCGCCCATGGCGAGACGCCAACCATCCCCTGGGAGTACCGCATTGTCGAGGACTCTCCCGAGCGCGTGGCGGTTCAGTTCTGGGTGCGCACCTATCGCACCCCCCTCTACGTGGAAAAGACCCTTACGCTGGAACGAGACCGGGGGGTACTCAACCTCGAAGAGATGATTGTCAACGAAGGCCGGGTTCCCATAGACCTGATGTGGGGGCAGCACCCGGCCCTGGGTGCTCCCTTTCTTGACGAGACCTGCACAATCGACCTTCCCGGTGCACGGGTCCACTGCAACAGCTTGACGCCAAACAGCCGGTTTGCATCCGGCGTCCATGACTGGCCCATGATCCCCGGCCAGGATGGCTGCGTCATCGACCTGCGCCAGGTTGCCTCCGTGGAAGCGGACACCTCTGACACCTTGTTCCTGGACCACCTGCAAGAGGGTTGGTACGCTGTGACCAATACCAGTCGCCAGGTAGGTTTCGCCATGGCCTGGCCACTTGAGGTCTTTCCGGCGCTCTGGTTCTGGCAGGTTTATGGCGGCGCCTACACAGCACCCTGGTACGGGCGGACGTACAACATAGCCCTGGAGCCGTTCAGCACCGTGCAGCCCACGGTGGCTGAGGCCATCCAGGATGGCTCAGCACATGTACTGGGGCCTGGGCAGAAACTGGAGGCCCGGTTTTTGGCTGTGGCGTATGCTGGCATCGACAGAGTTGCAGGCATCTCCCCAGATGGAAGAGTCATCCCCCGGGACTGAAGGCCCCAGGCCAGGGAACTGAGACCCGGCAGCGAACCTGGCCGGTTGTGTAGGCGATCCGTGTTGCACACTAGCGGTCTGTGAAGTTCGCCGGCCCTGGTCCACTCCCTGGATTTTACATGATTTAAATTTGACAATTTCCGAAAAGTCGTGTATGATGGCAGATGTTAGCGACTCGGTCCCTCTCCTCGAGAACTGGAGTCAGCGGGGCTGTGACCACGGCGCTTCCTTATGCGAGGGTACGGACAAGGTGCTGGCTGGTACAGGCACCGGGCCGAGCGAACGATGGATGCAAGCCCTGAGCTTTTGTGGTATGATAGTATCAAACCTTTCCGAGGAGTCAAGGAGTCTGATGAGCCGGGCCAAGGCCCTACCGCGCCGCCACAGTTCTCAAGGTCGCGAACCCGCGACGCTGAGAATCCTATTCGTCGAGCGTGACGTTACGGCTGCTGACCTCTTGGTTCCCAGCCTGCGGCGGAAGGGCTATCAGGTGGCCGTGGCCCACAACCAGCGTCAGGCGTTGGGCCAGATCCGGTCCCTCCGCCCCAACATGTTGGTGATTGACATCGCCTCCTTTGGCCCGAAGGGGTACGCAGTTGGTGACGCCGTTCGCACCCGCCTGGCGGGAGTACCCGCCGTGTTGCTGCTAGAGGAGGGACATCAGGCCGCAGGCGGCGCCGCAGAGGCTTTCATGACCCGCCCCTTCACCTCACGCAAGCTGCTGCACCGGATCGGAGTCGCCGCCGAACATGTTGCCTTCCGGGAGATCCAGATAGGTTCCCTCGTGCTGGATCTGGATGGTCGCGTGTTATCCAAAGGTGGGAAAAGCTGGCAGCTCCGGCCCAAAGAAGCCACTGTGCTGGCCCTGCTCATGAGCAATGCTGGAAAAGTAGTCAGCCGCCAAGAGATCATGAGGCAGGTGTGGGAGACCGACTATGTGGGGGATACCCGCACGCTCAGCGTACACATCTGCTGGCTGCGCCAAAAAATCGAGGACGATCCCAGGAGACCCACCCTGCTGCGCACGGTGCGGGGCGTAGGGTACTGCCTCCTGGACTCAACAGAGTAGAACCTGGTGGCCTGCATCTGGTCCGTTGGACACTGGCGCCAGGAAAATACCTTACCCAAGGAGACCGATTCGCATGTCGGATGAACAGCTGATCATGACTCTGGCCAAGGTGCTGATTGCCGCAGCCTGGTCCGATGGAGAGCTAACACATGAGGAGGTCAACAGTATGAAAGATCTCCTCTATGGGTCGCCCCAACTCACTGCCCTCCAATGGGCCCGCCTGGAGATGTACATCGAGACCCCCGTAGGCAAAGCCGAACGGGAGCGTCTGGTTGAGGAGTTGCGCAGCGCTGTCCAAACGCCAAGAGACCGCAATCTGGCCATCAGAGCCCTGGAAGAGATGGTAATGGCCGATGGTGAAATCACCGAGGACGAACAGGCGGTCGTCACAGAGATAGAGGCCGCCATCGAATCTGTCGATTCTGGCCTGTTGTCGCGCCTGGTCAAAGGGATGACTGGCCGGCGCTCCGCAGCCCTGGCAGACGCCCCAAACCGGGAGGACTATTTCGAGGACTATGTAAAAAACCGGGTCTACTATGGCCTTCGCCGCCGCATGGGTGAGGGTGAGGCGGAATTCGACTTGGGCGAAGATACGCTGCGAACGCTGAGTCTGGCCGGTGGCGTGATGGCCCAGATCGCCCGTGCGAACCCTCAGGTCACCGACCCTGAGATAGAAGTGATGGTCGATGCACTCGAAACTCACTGGCACCTGACGCACGAACAGGCCAGCTTTGTGGCAGAGGTGGCTGTCGATGAAACCGCTTCTCACCTGGACCGCTACCGCCTTGCGCGCGAGTTTGCGGATGTATGCACTTACGAGGAACGCGTTGGCTTTCTCGACGTGCTTTTTGCCGTGGCCGCTGCCGATGGACAAGCAGGCTACGAGGAGATAGAAGAGATCCGGAGTATCGCCAACACCCTCAAGCTGCCGCACGAAGTCTTTATCGATGCCAAGCTCAGAATCCCTCGGGACCAGCGAGAACAATAGGCACGCATTGGGGATTGCCCCTGCGGAACGCCCCGGGAATATTACTGGGGTTGTCTGTGTACTAGATCCTGACGAGGCATGTTAAGCTCTGAGGCACCAGCTACCCATGAGGATAGGCCATGATCGATCACGAGCCGGTTAAAGAATCCCAAGGCTCTGTGCAGCCCATTCTTCAGATCTCTCTGCTGGGACCGCCTGCGGCGAGGTGGGCAGGTCGACGCTTGTCCATCTCGCGCCGCCAGGTACGCGCTCTGCTATACCGGCTGGCAGCTTCGAGAGATCCCATCCCCCGTGAGTACCTGGCTTTTCTATTCTGGCCTGACGTTCCCGAGCTTACCGCCCGTCGCCAGCTGTCCGGACTTCTCGCCCACCTTCGGCGAGATCTGCCCGATCCAAATATCCTGGTTACGCAGGACGATCACATTGCTTTGGATCCCAGGCGCTCATGGTCAGAGGTTGTAGCCTTTCAACATCTTTGCACGAGCCAGCCGTCAGCGGCGCCTCAGGAGTCTCTCCAGAAGGCCGTAGGCCTCTACCGGGGGCCATTCCTCCACGGATTCTCCTTGCCTGATGGTCCAGAGTATGAAAGCTGGATCACGATGGAGCGTGAGAGCTGCGAGCGGATCTACCTGGAGGCTCTCACAGCTTTGATCGACTACGGAGTCGCTGCAGGCAACTATGACACCGCACTTGCTTACGCCCTGAGGTATCTGGAGACCGATGATCTGGCCGAGGACATCCATCGTCGGGTGGTCGAATTGCATGCGGCGGTGGGAGACCGCAGCAGCGCAGTGCGCCAGTACGAACGCTGCGTCACGATCTTGGAGGACGAGCTGGGTGTAGAGCCGCTTCCAGAGACCCATGCGGCGTACCAGGCTGCCCTGGTAAGCCGTGGGCCGCTCAGGGAGACGGCGCCGGCGTCTCGGGTCAGGGTGGCTCTCCGGCCTGACGCAAAGCACAAACCCACTGTTGAGCTGACCTGGACCACACATCCGGGACTTGGTCTGGAGCTGGTAGGTCGAGGAAAATCGCTTCAGCAGATGGAAGATGCTTTTGCCCTCTCCCGGGAGGGCAAGGGAGGCGTTCTCCTCATTTCAGGCGAGCCCGGCATCGGCAAGTCGCGGTTGATGCAAGAATTCGCTGCAAGTCTTGGTGAGGAGACCCTGGTACTGGCCGGCGCAGGCCATCCAGACACGCAGGCAAGTCCGTACCAACCCCTCGTGGATGCATTGAGACCGGCACTCCTTGCCCACCATGACTCGTTGGACATTGCCGAATGGTGTCACTCCGAGGTATGCCGCCTGATACCCGAGCTCCGCCGCCTACACCCTGAAATGCCGCCCACGGTGATGGCTGGCTCAGAACAAGCTCAGACTACGCTTTTTGAGGCGCTGTATCAGATCATACTCGCCTTGGCCGCCGGTCCGTTACCAATCCTCCTGTGTTTGGATGATCTCCACTGGGCTGGCGGCACAACGCTGGATTGGCTGGTTTTTGTGGGAAGGCAACTCGCCCATTCTGCGCGCCCCAGGCTGCTCATACTGGGAACCTATCGCAGCGAAGAAGCCGTTGCCGTCATCAATCTGCGCCAGGGCTTGGCCCGCGAGGGCATCCTGGCTGAACTATCACTCAAGGGGCTCGACGAAGCCGAGATCCAGCAGCTGCTCAAGCCTCTTGAGGCCACCCTACCCTGCGACCAGGATCTGGCCCGCAGTCTTGTGCGAGTCACTGGCGGCAATCCCTTCTTCCTCCTGGAGACCGCGCGGTCGCTCAGGGAGGCCGGCTGCGAGCCAGAGGCTCTGGCTGATGCTGATTCCCTGTGCCTGCCCGACAGCGTCCTGGACGCGGTCGAGGAGCGTTTGGCACGCCTTAGCCCCAGGGCCCGGCAGGTACTGGAAGCTGGCGCGGTCCTGGGCCGGTCTTTTAGTTTCGGGTTGGCGCACCAGACATCCGGGCGCGGCGAGATGGAGACCGTGGACAGCCTCGATGAAGTGGTGGCACGAAACCTGGTGGAGGAGGGAGCCACGGGGTATTGGTTCCGTCACGAAATGATCCGGACAGCGGTATACCAGCAACTGAGCCGCCAGCGCCGGGAGGTGTTGCACCATCGGGCAGGAAAAGCGCTGGAGCGGCTGGAGCCTGCCGAAGCGGGAGCCCTGGCCCGGCATTTCGAGCGTGCTGGTCAGCCCGGCCGAGCGGCGCCCTATGCCGTGCAAGCTGGCCGCATAGCCAAGGACGTCTTTGCCCACGTCGAGGCGCTGGCCCACTTTGACAAGGCGCTGGAATTGCTGGAATGGGAAGCTGTTGATCTTCAAGATGCGGAGGCTGTGGCTGCCAATGAAAGGCTCCGGGTTGAGGCGCTCTTTGAGCGCGGTTGGGCATTGCGCCTGGTGGGTGATATGGAGACCTACGCCCGCGATGGTGAAAAAGTAGCTCGACTGGCCAGGTCGCTGGGAGACCCACAGGCCCTTGCCCACATGCGATGGCGGGAGGCCTACGGCCACCGTTGGTTCTGTCGCTTCTCCGACGCACAGACCAGCGCTGAGGACGGTGTCCGCCTGAGCCTGGCGGCAGAGGATCGCCTGCTGGAAGCCATGTGCCGGCGCGAGGTAGGGCTCGCGGCGCGGACCTTGGGCGGCTATGCCCTGGCCAGGGAGGAGCTTGAGCAAGCCCTGGGACAGTTCGTCGAGCTCGGCGAGACGGTCTACGAGGTTCACACGCTGGGCAACCTGGCCAGCCTCTCCCGGTATGAGAACGATCACAGGCAAGCGATGGATCTTTCCAAGCGGGCTCTGGAGCGCTGTGAGGCTGCTGGCCTGTACCTGGAGCGGCGCTTGCCCCTTGGGGACATGGGAGCTGCGGCCGCGGGCATGGAAGCCGAGGAGCTGGCGCGGGGATCTCTGGAAGAGAGCCTCTCCATCGCCCGTGAAGCGGCAGACCGCACCCAGGAGATCCTGTGCCACACGCACCTGGGTTGGTTGGAAGTGCACTTGAAGCACTCGTCGGAAGCAACACAGCACTTGCAGGCAGGACTGGCATTGGCTCAGGAGATCGGCTCCTGTACAGAGCAGAGCTGGCTGCTGTCAGGGCTGGCCGAAGCATGCCGCCTAGCCGGCGACCGTGCAGAGGCTATCTCGTACGCCCGCCAGGCGCAGGCGCTGGCTCAGGCTATGGGGGCGCTGTACGACGAGCAATTGGCCAGCCGGGTCCTGAAGAAACTGGAGATGTGACCCGCCTCCCATTCCGGCGGTGACAAACCACGCCTCAGCATCCTGTACAAATTGACTCTCAACCCTCCCCGCTGCATACACCCGTGCATACAAGAGTCCCCTTGTGTTTCCTGGCATGTAGACAATGTGTAATCACTGACCTGGTAGAATGCGCCGCAAAGGAAATGCTGCCAGGCCCCGCAGGGCTGCAGCCCAGGCAGTTCGCACGAAGCCTTGAAGGGAGGCGCTACATATGTACATCGACTTTGGTTCTGGAGAATCGATCATGGACCGGCACGAGGACGGGATGTCGCGAGATCTAAAGGACAGGGACCTGAGGAGACATGCCCGTGAGGGACGAGAACAGACGAGCCGGCTTTACCAGTACGTGGATCGGCTGCGCTGTGAGATGGACTACCGGCGGTTGGTCCTCGCCGAACAGTTGGCACGCTTTGACATAGCGCAGTCAATCCTACATGCAGACGAAACGAGCTTCTTCTCCGCTAGTCAGTGTAGGTAGCCGAGTTTCTAGATCCGGCGACAGTGCATAGCCGCATGTTGGTGACACGATCTGTGTCACCGGCATGCGGCTTTTGCATGATCAGTAGACCGCAACGAAAGTTCGTAGTGGGCGCTTCAGCGCCCTGATAGGCGCAAGAATGCCAGGAAGAAAGGCACTGAAGTTCCTACTACGAACGGGTACTGCGGTCATCTGACAATACGCGGTTCCTGCCCAGGGGCGACCGAAAGAGGCCGGCGTCACTGGGAGCCACTCGTTCGCGCTGCCGTCCCCTGAGGGCGGCAGTGCTTTATTGTGCAGCGCCTCCGCCTGTAAGCGGCTCGTACGCATTTTGTGGTACCTTTGTACACACCCGTGTGCTACACTGCCATCAGTCGAGCTAGAAGATCGCGAGAGGAGGAACGAACAATGGTAGATGCCCATCTGGCAGAGAAACTTGGTACGACGAAGCGGTAGAGCCTCACACAAACGCTGCTAGCTGATGCGGGCACGCTGTGCGGGCCAGCGTCAGAACACATCAATCGAATCAATCTAACCAAACTGAACGGAGGAGAACAAAATGTCGAGCTTTATCACACCCAGATTCAGCAAACAGAAACGTATGGCAAAGATCCAATTGGTCATCTTGACAGCGGCACTTCTTTTGGCACTGGTGGTCCTGCCAGCGTCAGCCGACCACGAGGAAGAAGCGGAGTATACTTTCGCTTTCGAAGAGGCATCAGCCAGCTCCACAAACGGGCTTGAGGCCAGCTCGGCCCGGCTGCAAGCCTTGGGCGAGTTCTACGCCGCCAAGGGCTTTGAGGCTGGCCACGAGGCCAACTCAGACCGCTACAACCAGCTCGCCGCGTTCTACACAGGTAGCGACAAGGGCACGAACCGGTGGCTGGCCGGGGCAGGTTCCTTTGGCGCCCAGAGACTTGCGGCAGCCGGCGCAGCAGACTCGAGTTTTCTGGCAGAGAATCCTGAGACAAAGTATGCCAGCGGCTGGGATGGTACTTCGGCAGGAGCGGCGGCCGGCGCAGACAGGCGCGATAACCCAGAGCTGTCCTCGTTCCAGCGCTACTGTGGCTGTTAGGAAATCAAGTCTCTCGATCTAGTGCAGAATGCGGGCATGGCCCGCATTCTGCACTGTGGTATATGCCTGCAGGTGAACGCAGGTTCCTTAATCAAGACAGCAGTTTATTTCAAGCAACCGAGCCTCACGGTCTGCGATCGTACCACTTCATGCGCAGCAACTGGCGTTCGGTCAAAGGAGAGACAAACGATGCACGATCACTGGTTCATGGTTGAGTATGAGAACAGCATGGTCCCGAACAGGTGGCAGCAGGAAGCGGAGCGGGCGAACCTGGTAAAGCGCCTTCGACGTGCTGGAGCTGGACCCGCGCTGGTGGACGGCCAGCCGGCCCACATCCGAGCCGGGTTCGGTCAACTGGCAGCAGCTGTCGCGCGAATGAAGGTAGCAGTGCGATCCTGGATTGCCAGGCCACCGACGCCCAGGGAACAGTGCTGCTGAGGAAGGATAGTCTTGCAGTGGCGAGGCTCCATCTACTGGAGGTGGAGTCTCTTTCGTCCAAGCCTGTCTGTATGCATTCTGTATGCACTAAACTGATAGAATCCTGTCAGACTATTTGTAATATACCTAGTTACTATCATCGGAATACACCCTCTCCGCCAGCGGGGGAGGAGGAAACAGGGAGGCTGGAACCATGACCATAGAATCCGAAGCCAATAGGCTGATCGCCCAGCGAGTGTTGGATGAGGTCTGGAATCATGGCAATCTGGATGTTGTTGACAGCCTGTACGCCGACGACTTTGTTGAGCATGGTACCCATCCGCGGATCACCTCCGGGCGCAACCGGTACAAGCACTGGATCAGTACTGCCGTCGCCGGCTTCCCCTACGAGCGTCTTGCCATCGAAGAGATGTACGCCACCGGGGACAAGGTTGCAGTTCGGTACGTAGTCGAGGGCTGCCAGCCTGGCTCGGCTCAGAGTCACCATGCAAGACGGACGGCGGGGGCGATAAAAGGCGCTATCGTCCTGCGTTTCTCCGGCAGCCGGGTCCGAGAGGCATGGGGTACAGCCAAACTTCTGGACTTGTTATGCAGGTGTGAGTGAAAGGGCTGGGTCTGCAGCGAGAACCTGCACACCAGCCCCGAGGGCCAGTACCGCTGGGTCATCGCTTCTCTGCCTGAAGAGCAGCTGGAGCCGCCTATACACCAAGGAGCAACAGGAGACCAAGAATGAGATTCCTTATCGTGTCAAAACCAAAGGTTCCCGTACCGCCAGACATGGCTGAGACCCTCAATGACGCCATGGCCGCCTGGTTTTCCGAGAACACGGGCAATGGCACCATCGAACAGGGTTGGGCCTTCGCTGGACTCGGCGGAGGGGGAGGCATCGCCAACGTAGACTCCTTTGAGGAGCTGGACGAGTTGATGACGAGCTACCCGTTCGGACAGGTCTCGGAGGTTGAGATCTTTGCCCTCACCGATTTGGGCGCACGCTTGGAACGCTTCAAAGCGTTCTTTGAGGCAACGGCTGGCGGCTAGAATTACGGTGGGGCCAGGGTCTCGGTGCAGCAGGGTCAGGCCTGGTTACCCGCCGGCAGAGCATCCTCCTTTGGCGCCAAGTGCTGGACCATCACAGGATGGGGGCAGCCTGCCTCCCCACCGCGGAACCTTGCTCGGTCGCATGGCCATTGCCCGGTGTCCTTTGAGTAGGTGATGGGGCGCAGTCCCAGCCACACCGTGAGTCGCACTTTTGCGTTTTTTTGCCGAGGAACCATCGACTGATCGAGGTGTTGGCTGGGCATCATTCGGACAAACGTGATAGCCCGTGGAAGCAGAGGAAGGCAACCATGTACGGCACCATCGCCAAGATGAAGGCAAAACCAGGCATGTTGGGAAAATTGAGCGGAATGCTGGATTTGCAGAGCGGTCACAGTCCGGGCAGCGCGGTTTCCCTGTCCATCGTTCAGATGGACGCCGATCCTAACGAGATTTGGGTCGTGGCCATTTCCGAGAGCCGGGAAGCCTACCGGGCATATTCTGAATCTGCCGAGAGCCACAGGCGGTTTCTCAAGATGAGGGAATCGCTGGAATCCGATCCCGAGTGGCACGACGGCGACGTCATTCGTCACGAGGCTACCTAAAGTCGAGGCAGGGGCAACGTTGAGATGCGCAGGGTACAGACAGGATGGTCATTGCCATGGATCGTGATCCTGGCCGTTTTGATTACGGGCTGTGCAGCGCCGAGCGACGACATGGCTCGCGAACCGCACGCAGATATGGTCACAGTCACAGCGGCAACAGCGCAAGTGGCAACGCCAGCGGCTGGAGGCAGCTCGGTGCCTGCGCACTCGTTGGCCAGTCCGGGCGGCGTGTCGCCAACAGCCAGCAGGCCCAGCCCAACGACTGCGAGACCCGCCACACCGGCGCCCACCCACACGCCGGCAACGCTGCCCACCGAGCAGCCGACGCCGAGACCAGCATCCTCGCTCACCAGCACGGCGACGGCAACTGCGACGGTAACTACCGCAGCATCGCCTACGCCTGCACCGGTCGTCGCAGCGGAGGATCTGGTTACCACCGGCGTGCAGGTCTACCAGGACCAGTACTGCGGCATCTGCCACCAGCTCAACACTTCCGGAACAGGAGGGCTATTTGGCCCGACGCACGATGGTATAGGCACAATGGCTGAACGTCGCGTCAGCGAGCCGGGGTACAGCGGCGTGGCCAGTACAGCGGAAGAGTATATTCGCGAGAGCATCGTCGACCCGAAGGCGTTCATCGTACCGGGGGACGGTATCACAAGTCATCCCATGCCAGCCTACGATTTTCTGGACGAGGAGCAGATCCTGGCCCTGGTCCAGATGCTGGCGCAGGAGTGAAGGTTAGAACCCAGCCTTCCAAAGTCTTGGGCGACCCAGGTCGCCCGGCTTCAGACGTCTGCATAGAATACCAAAACCATTTACCTAAGGAGAAGACAAATGACCAAGAAGACAGGTTCTGTAGCAGGGTTGGCGCTGGTTCTGGTCCTTTTGGTGGCCAGTGTAGCTGGCGCCCAGGGCGGGGGCACCACGGTGGCCGGGGGTTTTAATTCGCCCCAGGGCGTGCTGGTCGCCACCGACGGAAGCGTGTGGGTCATCGACTCAGGCGTCGGCGGCGAAGATGACATCCCCTTCGTGAATCCTGAGACGGGGGAAGAGGTCGTGGCCAAGATCGGTGATTCGGCACGGGTGGTAGTGGTTGCCAGCGATGGTAGTCAGACCGTCGCCGCATCGTTGCCTTCAATCCTGGTCGGCCAGGAAGCTACAGGCGGCGCTCGCATGGCGCTGCTAGATGGCACGGTCTATGCCACAGGCGGCGTCTGGCTGGGTGTAGCCAGTGACGAGGCGCTGCCCAACACCGCCGCCGTGCTCAAGATCGAGGATGGCGAGGTATCCGAGGTGGCCAGGACATGGGAACTGGAGAAGGCGCAGAACCCAGACCCGAATGTCCTGGACTCGCACCCCTACGGCATCACGGCCGGGCCGGACGGCAACCTATATGTCGCCGACGCAGGTGGGAACACC
>Ga0209013_10004777_pt1 | contig 11808 bp, 9 predicted proteins | sample Cruoilmetagenom2_FD_187291 | JGI IMG/M metagenome (GOLD analysis project Ga0209013, IMG submission 187291) | Oil polluted marine microbial communities from Coal Oil Point, Santa Barbara, California, USA - Sample 2 (SPAdes) (version 2) | ecosystem: Environmental > Aquatic > Marine > Oil seeps ...
CATCACCATCTCTGTTCCGACATACCCGGGGGAGACGGTATTGACGGTGATCCCTTTACGCGCCACCTCCTGGGCCAGTGCCTTGGTAAAGCCATGCATGCCGGCCTTTGCAGCGGAGTAATTGGTCTGCCCGATCTGGCCTTTCTGGCCATTAATGGAGGCGATATTGACGATTCTTCCATAGCCCTGTTCAAGCATGCCGTTAAGCGCCGGCCGTACGACATTAAAGACGCTGTGCAGATTGGTGTTGATCACGTCATCCCATTGCGCTTTCTCCATCTTGCGCATGGTGCTGTCGCGTGTGATACCGGCGTTGTTGACGATCACATCGATATGCCCCAGGTCTTTCTCAATAGACGAAATCATTTGCTGGCAATCTTCAAAGTCACAGACGTCACCTTTATAGAGTGCCACTTCTACACCAGTCTCAATCATCGCCTGCTGCAATTTGCGGGCTTTTTCTTCACTGCGGTAATTTGTAACCACCCTGAAACCATCTGCTGCAAGGCGCTGGCAGATTGCACTGCCTATGCCGCCACAGCCGCCGGTGATCAACGCCACCCTCTGATCCTCAGACATCGATGTATCCTCCTCTGCTAGGTATATGCAGACGGCTCCTCAGGCCCTCTCTACTGCCATGGCGACACCCATACCACCGCCGATGCACAAAGTTGCGAGGCCTTTTTTAGATTCGCTGCGCTTCATCTCGTGAATCAAGGATACCAGTACCCGGCAGCCTGATGCACCTATTGGGTGACCAAGGGCAATTGCACCGCCATTGACGTTGACTTTGTCGGTATCCCAGCCCATATCCTGGTTGACTGACATCGCCTGCGCAGCAAAGGCTTCGTTAGCTTCAACGCGGTCGAGATCAGCAACCTGCCAACCGGCCTTTTTCAGGCACTTGGTTGAAGCGGGAATCGGACCGGTACCCATGATGGCTGGATCGACGCCGGCACTGGCGAAGGCAACGATAGAGACCAGCGGCTCCAGACCCAGTTCTTCAGCCCTGGCTCGTGTCATGACCATCACCGCCGCCGCACCGTCATTGATGCCGGAGGCATTTCCTGCCGTAACCGTCCCCTCACGATCGAAGGCAGCGCGCAGCTTGCCCAGCCCCTCAGCCGTAGTGCCGTGGCGCGGGAACTCATCCTGCTTGAAGCTGATCGGATCGGCACGCCGTTGTGGAACTTCGACCGGAATAATCTCTTCATCGAAGACATTATTGTTCTGTGCCGCCTCGGCACGCTGCTGGGATTGCGCCGCAAAGGCATCCTGACCAGCACGGCTGAAATCGTATTTCTTTGCGATATTCTCCGCAGTGACGCCCATGTGGCACTGGTTGAATGCATCCCACAAGCCGTCTGTGACCATGGTATCGAGCATTTTCCAGTCGCCCATTTTCGTACCACTGCGTGAGCCTGGCAGCACATGTGCAGACAGACTCATGTTTTCCTGCCCACCGGCAATCACGATATCAGCATCACCACAGGCAACTGCCTGCATGGCCAGATGTACTGCCTTGAGGCCGGACCCGCAGACCTTGTTGATAGTCATTGCCGGAACGGTATCAGGCAGGCCTGCTCCTAGCGCCGACTGGCGGGCGGGGTTCTGACCTACCCCGGCAGTCAGGACCTGACCAAGAATCACTTCATCTATCTGGTCGGGCGCAACACCGGTTTTTTCCAGCAGCCCCTTTATAACAGTTGACCCCAGTTCAGTTGCGGGGATCCCGGACAGTCCTCCACTGAAACTCCCGATTGCGGTGCGTCCCGCAGCTACGATTACGACATCTTCACTCATGGCAACTCTCCTCGTCTTTTAATATGTTTTATATATCGTGTGCAATGTTGCCATTAAAACAAACTTTGCTGCATTGCACAAATAATATGTTGCATTGCACAAATTCGGGTGATAGGCTGATAATCAATCAATTCAAACGAGTGAAGCAATCATGACCAAGAATGCATTCTGGAATGATGACTGGATGAACACCCAGCGCCAGTACTGGGAACAGTGGACCGATATGCAGCAGCAGGCACTCGGCGTCAGGCAGCCACCGGCCAATCCATGGGAACAGGCTATGGAACACTGGTGGAGCGCGGCACAAGGTTCCGTACCCTCTGCGGGGCAGGACTTTTTCGGCAAAATGATGGACCAGGGCAAGGCCTTCTTCCAGATGGCCGAGCAGACCATGCAGGCTGCCAATGCCAAAGAGAACGCATCCGACATCTGGGCACACATGCTTTCCGGTCTGACGGAGAGTTTCCACCAAACACCGGGCAACGACCCCTTCAAGCAGGCGACTGCTTTCTGGGAGATGCCTCTGGACAACTGGAACCGCATGGCTTCAGCCATGTCACCGGTTCCCGGCGACACCCTGCGGGGCATGCAGCATGGTGGCGTCAAGGAGAGCCTTGACCGTGTCCTCGGCGCACCCGGCCTGGGATATACACGTGAAAGCCAGACCCAATACCAGAGCCTGGCCCAGGCGACCATGGAATACCAGGAAGCGCTGGCCGAATACAGCCTCTGTTTCAGCAGTATAGGGGAAAAAGCAACCAGCCTGCTGCAGAGACGTTTCAGCAATACCCCGATCGAATCTGCCCGCCAGTTGTACGATGCCTGGGTGGGCTGCTGTGAGGAAACTTATGCCGCAGAGGTTATGACTGACGATTACTCAAAATTGCATGGGCGCCTGGTCAACGCCCTTATGGAGCTGAAAAGTCGCTGGGGCGAGATACTCAATGAGTCATTGAGCACGATGAACATACCCACCCGCGATGATCTGCGCACACTGCAGATACGCATGCAGGAACAGCGTAGAGAGAACAAGTCCTTGCGCTCCGAAGTCACAGCGCTGCGTCGCGAGGTCAGCAAAATACAGGCCAATGCTGCAAAACCGGCTGTAAAACGAGCGGTAAAGAAAACAACGAAGAAAAAGGCCGCACCGCGCAAAAAGAAGACGGCCACCAGACGCAAAACAAGCTGATTCCAGCAGGAGAATTCGACGTGATCAATTTCCAGATTAGCCCCGACAAACTCGCCGAGGAGATGGCTGACTATAGCCGCAAGCTCGGTCACGGTATCCAGAACCTGGTCGATGCCGGTGATATCGACACAGGCGTAAGCCCGCGAACGCCTGTATACAAGGAAGACAAGCTTGTTCTGTACCGCTATGACCGGCCGGAAGGCGTGGAAGCCAGCAACAAGACACCGCTGCTGATCGTTTATGCGCTGGTCAACCGTCCTTACATGACCGACATCCAGGAAGACCGTTCCACCATCCGCGGTTTACTGGCGACCGGGCAGGATGTCTACCTGATTGACTGGGGCTATCCCGACAGTTCCGACTATGCCCTCACCATGGATGACTACATCAATGGCTACATTGACCGTTGCGTCGATCATATTCGCGAAGCGCACGGACAGGACAGCATCAACATCCTGGGCATTTGCCAGGGCGGGACGTTCAGCCTGTGTTACAGTTCGACGCACCCGGAAAAGGTGCAGAATCTTGTGACGATGGTGACGCCTGTCGATTTCCACACGCCAAATGACATGCTCTCTGCCTGGGTGCAGCATATAGACATCGACCTGCTGGTCGATACGATCGGCAATATTCCCGGTGAAATGCTCAACTGGTCATTCCTGTCTCTTAAACCTTTCAGCCTGACGGGACAGAAATACGTCAACATGGTCGACTTGCTGGATGACTCGAAAAAAGTTAAAAACTTTCTTCGCATGGAAAAATGGATTTTCGACAGCCCCGATCAGGCCGGCGAGACCTTTCGACAGTTCATCAAGGATTTCTACCAGAAAAATGCGCTGATCGCCGGTGAGGTTGTGATTGGTGACAAGATGGTCGATCTCGCCAACGTCACCTGCCCGGTGCTCAATATCTACGCACTACAGGATCACCTCGTGCCACCTGATGCATCAAAACCTCTTGGTGGACTGGTGGGTACGGATGACTACACTGAACAAGCCTTTCCGGGCGGCCACATTGGTATTTATGTCAGTGGCCGCGCGCAGAAAGAGCTCACCCCCGCAATCGGTGAGTGGCTGAACGCGCGTTGACCAGCCTGCAGCCGAGTCACGCCGAAAATCTTCGGCGTGATGACTGCTGCTTAAATCCCTGATTTACTTATTAGCCCGATTTTCCACCAGGTGATCAACCACACTTGGATCTGCCAGTGTCGATGTGTCACCCACGTTGTCAAGGTCATTTTCAGCGACCTTACGCAGAATACGGCGCATGATTTTGCCTGAGCGTGTCTTCGGTAGCCCCGGCGCCCATTGCAGGATGTCGATGGTAGCAATGGGACCAATTTCGCTACGTACGAATTTAACCAGTTCAGTGCGCAGTTCGTCACTTTCTTCAACACCCGCCATTAAAGTGACATAGGCGTAGATCCCCTGCCCCTTGATGTCATGCGGATAGCCGACCACGGCTGACTCGGCGACCGCTTCGTGCAGCACCAGTGCCGATTCGATCTCGGCAGTGCCCATGCGGTGTCCGGAAACATTTAGCACATCATCGACGCGACCGGTAATCCAGTAGTAACCATCGGCATCGCGCCGACAGCCATCACCGGTAAAGTAACTGCCCGGATACATACTGAAGTAGGTGTCGACGAAACGATCGTGATCACCATAAAGAGTGCGCATCATGCCTGGCCACGGGCGCTTGATAATCAGATTACCGGAGCACTCACCTTCCAGTTCAGTGCCGTTTTCATCAACTATCGCAGGTTCAACTCCGAAAAAAGGCTTCGATGCCGAGCCCGGTTTCAAATCTGTTGCACCGGGCAGCGGGGTTATCAGGTGTCCACCGGTTTCAGTCTGCCACCAGGTGTCAACAATAGGGCAGCGCTCATCGCCGACGACATGGTAGTACCATTCCCAGGCCTCGGGATTGATCGGTTCTCCGACGGTACCGAGCAGCTTTAGACTGCTGCGTGAAGTCTTCTTGACTGGATCCTCGCCAGAACGCATCAGTGCACGAATAGCGGTCGGTGCGGTATAGAACTGGTTGACCTGGTGCTTGTCGATGACCTGCCAGAAACGGGAGGCATCCGGGTAGTTGGGGATGCCTTCGAACATCAGCGAGATTGCACCGTTGGCCAATGGGCCATAAACAATATAGGTATGACCCGTCACCCAGCCCACGTCGGCAGTACACCAGTAGACATCACCATCGTGATAGTCAAACACGTACTTGTGGGTCATTGCGGAGAAGACCAGATAACCACCGGTTGTGTGCAGTACACCTTTTGGTTTTCCTGTTGAGCCGGAGGTATAAAGAATAAACAGGGGGTCTTCGGCGTCCATTTCCTCGGGCGGACAGTCAGTGGACGCATCAGCCATCAGGTCCTGGTACCAGACGTCACGGCCTTCCTGCCAAGCTACATCCCCTCCGGTCCGCTTGATGACGACACAGGTGTGCACATTGGGGCATTCATCAAGCGCCTTATCGGCATTTGTTTTTAGCGGAACATTCTTTCCACCGCGCACGCCTTCATCCGCGGTAATCAGCGTCTGGCAGTCAGAATCGAGAATGCGATCTCGCAGCGAGTCTGGCGAAAAACCACCGAAGACGATGGAATGCACGGCACCGATACGCGTACAGGCCAGCATCGCGACGGCTGCTTCCGGCACCATCGGCATGTAGATGCAAACGCGGTCGCCCTTCTTGACTCCGCGAGATTTCAATACATTAGAGAACTTACAAACCTCTTCATACAGCTCCCGGTAGGTGATTTTCCTATCGACGCTCGGGTCATCTCCTTCCCAGATTATTGCGACCTGGTCGCCACGAGTATCCAGCTGTCGGTCCAGGCAGTTGTAGGAAACATTGAGTTTGCCGCCATCAAACCAACGGATATTTCCCTTATGGAAGTCCCAGTCGAGGACCTTGTCCCAGGGTTTCGACCAGCTTACGAATTCCTGTGCCTGTTCAGCCCAGAAGCCCTCCGGATCCTCAATCGATCGCTGATACATAGCCTCGTAAAGCTCGTTGTTGATGTGTGCATTCTCGGCGAAGGCTTCCGGAACGGGATAGACTTTGTTTTCAGACATTACATTCTCCTCGCATTATTCTTTGATTGTGTTTGATAACGGCCAAGCTTTTATATGTTGCGCCAAGATCATTCCAGAGTCAAAACTCCGGCCAATCGATAAACGCTCTACCTGACAGGCATAAACTGACAGCCTTCAGACCAGGAACTGGCGTAGCGGTGGTGATGCATTATTGTCCATGTGTTCCACCTGAGCCAGAAACAATTCAGCGGTGGAGATAGCATCGCTGAGTGCGTTGTGTGCGTTATAGCCTGGCAACCCGATCCGCTCCCTCAAATTGAACAGACGCAGATCACCATGCGCATGTTCCTTGCCGCGCCGGGCATACCACTGCCGGGCAAGTTTCAGCGTATCTATAACCGGGAATACCGGCGACATACCATAGAGTCTTTTACAGGCATTGGTGAGAAAGCGGGTCTCTATGGCGGCATGGTGGGCAAGCATTATTTTGCCACTCAATGCTCCAAGGAGTTCCGGTATCACTTCGTCCAGAGGCTTGCCAAAAGCCGCCGTATCATCAGTGATACGGTGAATGACTACGCTCTCTTCGGAGATGGACTGTTCAGGGCGAATCAGTTTGTGTACCGCAGTGGACAACAGAATCTCACTATGCTGGAGCTCTATGTATCCGACGCTGAGTATTCTGTCCTGCTCCGGGTTAAGTCCGGTGGTCTCGAAATCGAGCGATAGTATCGGTACCTCATGAATATCTTTTTTGACGTCAGGGAATGGCGCCGACAGGTAGTCTTTGACCGGTCCGTCAGGTGCCTTGCGCAGCATTCGTCTGCGTTTCCCTTCTGGTCCCAGCAGTGATGCGAACATCACCCAATGCTCCCTATCTGATAGCGCTGCTCAAGTACAGCCTGCATGGTCTGGATCACCTTGAAGGCATCTTTCAGATGTTCACGTTCCAGTTTCGACAGCTCTGATGGCAGCATAAAATTGTCGGGGGATTCACCGTTACTGATCTGCGTCGCCTGATGCTCCATGCGCAGCTTGCCGATAAACTCGAAGGCATCAAGCAGGTTGGCCGAGCCACCGGTGCTCAGCATCCTGCTGCCGGCGGTCTGTTCCAGGCGCTCAACAGTGTTTACTGCAGGCACCCCTTCTGCAAGGGCATAGATGCGGGCCATGTCGATAATCGGCACTATCCCGTTATGCTTGAGGTCGAGCGAGTCGTCATGCTTGCCGTCATGTACCAGGACGAAATCCCGGAAGAAGCCCAGCGGGGGTCTGTGGTGCAATGCGTTGACTGACATGTGTGCCAGGAATAGCTGGTTGTTGCGAGTCTGGCTAAGTACCTGCTGGCGCAATGACTTCAACAACTGTTTGTCGCCATGTATTGCACGCAGGTCGAAAAAGATGCTCGACAGCATCAGTGCCATCGGCTCTGGCGTATTGATCCAGCTTTCGAAATATCCTGCCCAGACTTTCCTTGGTTGACGCCACTTCGGATTACTGGCCATGGCATCGCCGGGGCAATAGATGTAGCCGCAATCATTGAGTCCGTCACAGACGAAGTTGGCCAGTGATTCAAACCATGCCTCATGTTCGCTGGTCATCTCGTCTGAGATGATCAATGCATTATCCTGATCAGAATGAGAAGACTGTTCGAAACGTGCCTGTGAACCGCCGGCGATCCAGGCATAGGGAACAGGCGGCGGTCCAAACTTCTCCTCGGCCATCTCGATAAGACGGCGTGTTATGGCACCGGTCACGGCAGTGATAGCCTTGCCGACATGTTCAGCAGAACCACCCATATTGATCAACTGCATCTGCAACTCGGGCAGCATCCTGCTCATCTCGACGAGTGAGCCCAATGATTCCGCCTTGCGGATGGAACTCGACAGGTAGACTGAATTTCTGCCTTCATGGCGAATCAGGTCAGTCGTCGTCAGCATGCCCTTTAGCTGTTCATCATCGATCACCGGGAGGTGATGTATATGTTTGCGCGTCATGATCATCAAGGCATCGAATGCTGATGCATTGCTGTTGACGTGCAGCATGCCGGTAGTCATGATTTCTCGCACACTCTCCTGTCTTGACAAACCTGCAGCCAGACAGCGTTTTCTCAGGTCACGATCGGTAATAATACCAACCGGCCTGCCTCGTTCGGTGATTAACACTGACGAAACACCATTATCGGTCATCACCCTGGCAGCGTCTCCGATAGTTGCCTTCAAATCGACAGATACAACTCCACCGCTGATGACATCTTCGACCGTTGTGCTCATCAATGAGGAATTGACTGCAGATTCCTGTTGCTGGGTTGTCACGGCCTGTTTCAAACGCTGCGCGGATGTCTGCCTGAAGAAAGATTCAACAGTTGGATGGTCCTTGACGATCTCTGTCAGGGTGCTGCAGGGGATGACATAAACCAGTGTGTCTTCCGTTACCTTGACTGTGAAACCGGTAGCCTCGCCATGAGAGCAGAAAGAGGTGCAAATATCTCCTTCGCCCAGCATGCCGACGAGGTTTCCCTCTGACGAATGGAGCGTAACCGCCCCCTGGCGCAGGATGTACAGCTCGGGTGGTTTGTCGCTATCTGGCGGCATGCTTTTACCACGCCTGATGTAACGAATTGCGATCGCTCGGGTCAGGTGACCCAGATACTCTTCCGGCAAGCGATCGAAGGGAGGAATACTGGCGATAAAGTCACGGATTTCCTGCAGTTCTATATCCATGATCAGTTGTTCACCAGGCTGGAAGCATCTACCGGCATCGCGGCATAGTAGTAACTGTCACCCCTGTTCACAACAAGCCTTATCATCAGCGATTCCTGCTTATCCATTTCGGTCAGTTCACGAATCCTGGTTGACCACTTGCGCCTGCCCTCATGAGCAAGCATTCGCAAGCCGCGTGTCTCACTGCGGTCCTGCGCAAGAGTCATGGTAATCCCGTTGAGTATCTGGTTGGACTCCAGCCAGTAACGACCGCTGCTGACACTGAATGTCAGCCTGAGGTCGTCTTTTACCAGTGCGCACCCCCCCCGTTCTGAAATAATGCACCGGGGATCCACTGCAAGCTCATAAGAACGATGTTGACGGGCTTCGAGAATACGCTGCTGCTCCTCCTTGGGCGTCTTAAAATAGTCGGCCAGGATGTATCCGCCTATACCCAGCAGGGGAGCCACTGCCAGTGCGGTTTTTACATGTCTGTTCACGAATCTGTTATCTAAGAGTTAAGTGTTAGAGGACAAATGAAAAAGGCTCCCTTTCGGGAGCCTTTTTGTTGCCATTAATTGAATATCAATCAGTGGCCTGTAGCAGCACCTGCACCGGATGGAACACGAATGTCCTCTACCAGGTGCTGGATATGCTCCGGCGGTGGTGAGGTCATCTTGGAGATGCCGATCGCGACAGCGAAGTTGACCACTGCTCCAACCGCGCCAAAGGCATTCGGAGAGATACCGAAGAACCAGTTGGGATCCATGCTACCAAGGAAATCGGTGCCCGGGATGAACATGATGCCCTTATGCTGGAATACATACAGCATGGTGACGCCGATGCCCGCACTCATGCCCCATATGGCGCCTGCCCGGTTGGCCCGCTTGTTGAAGATGCCCATCATCAGCGCCGGGAAAATCGATGACGCTGCCAGACCGAAGGCAATGGCCACTGTGCCGGCCGCAAAGTCGGGTGGATGGAGTCCGAAGTACCCGGCCAGAGCGATAGCCCCTGCCATGGCGAAGCGCCCGGCCATGAGCTCGTTCTTCTCGGAGATGGACGGTGTAAACACACCTTTGAGCAGATCATGCGAAATCGACGAAGCGATTGCCAGCAACAGACCTGCAGCAGTAGACAGCGCTGCTGCCAGTCCACCGGCAACAACCAGAGCGATCACCCAGTTGGGCAGGTTGGCAATTTCCGGGTTGGCCAGCACCATGATGTCACGGTCGACCTTGACCATCTCGTTGCCCTTCCAGCCAAATGACTCAGCCTTGGATGCGAACGCTTCGTTCTTGTCGTTGTAGTACTGGATTCGACCGTCACCGTTCTTATCCTCGTATTGCAACAGACCCGTCTTCTCCCAGTTCTTGAACCACTGTGGACGCTCATCGTAGGAAAGGTTTGCACTCACTTCACCGACCGGACCTGTCTGGATGGTTTCCATCAGGTTCAGACGGGCCATGGCGCCAACAGCAGGAGCCGTGGTGTACAGGATGGCGATAAAGACCAGTGCCCAGCCAGCAGATGCACGCGCGTCCCTTACCTTCGGTACGGTAAAGAAGCGAATGATGACATGCGGCAGTCCCGCTGTACCGATCATCAGAGACAGTGTGTATGCGAACATGTTCACCTTACTGCCAAGGATTTGCGTCGTGTACTCCGTAAATCCGAGGTCCGATACGACAAGATCCAGCTTATCCAGCATGGACATCGAGCCATCCACCATGTCTGCGCCCAGTCCGAGCTGAGGCAGTGGTACGCCGGTGATGTTCATGGAGATGAAGATGGCAGGCACCGTATAGGCAAAGATCAGCACGCAGTACTGCGCAATCTGAGTGTAGGTGATGCCCTTCATGCCGCCCATGACCGCGTAGACGAAAACGATGCCCATGCCGATGAACAGGCCGGTATCATAATCTGTCTCGAGGAAACGGGAGAACGCCACGCCGATGCCTTTCATCTGACCGATAACGTAGGTCACCGATGCAAGGATCAGGCAGATAACGGCCACGATACGCGCAGTACGAGAATAGTAGCGTTCGCCGATGAACTCCGGCACTGTGAACTTGCCGAATTTGCGCAGGTAAGGCGCAAGCAGCATGGCAAGCAGTACATAGCCGCCGGTCCAGCCCATCAGGAACACCGAAGCCCCGTAGCCATTAAAGGCAATCAGGCCGGCCATCGAGATGAACGATGCTGCAGACATCCAGTCAGCAGCTGTTGCCATTCCGTTGGCTACCGGGTGGATGCCCTTGCCGGCAACGTAAAATTCACCGGTAGTACTGGCGCGAGCCCAGAAGGCGATGCCGATGTATAAAGCGAATGTTGCACCTACCACGAGGTAGGTCATGGTTTGTAGATCCATTATGACCTCCTCAGTCTTCGTGCACGTTGAATTGACGATCCAGCTTATTCATACGCCAGGCGTAGAAAAAGATCAGGACGACAAATGTGTAAATTGAACCCTGTTGGGCAAACCAGAATCCCAGTTTGTAGCCCCCTATGCTTATGGTATTCATCTGTTCCACTAATATAATGCCGAGACCATACGACACGATGAACCAGACAACCAGGCACCAGGATACAAGGCGTATATTAGCCTTCCAGTATGATGCTCTATCACTCATTGAGTTTCTCCCCTTTAGCAGTTGTGTGCGATTTCAGTCTCCAGGATCAGCATTCCCTTGACTGTATTTGTTGGTATTTACGACTACTGTGCCGGCCGATTATAACGACTTATGGATAAATAACAATTTCTGTTATCGACTTAATGCCAAGAATACAAGTCAGGTAATCGAGTCAGCTCTAATTTCTCCTTCGAATGAGTATCGCTCATCCATCATGCCGATGAAGCACTCGGCCTGCGGCGTCAGAAACTTGCCCTTGCGCATGACCAACCCGTAGGAGCGGTTGGGAAAATACTGCTCGAGTGTTCGGAATTCAAGGTTTTCCTCTCCTGTCAGGCAAACGCCGGTGACGATCGATATGCCCATGCCAATCTCGACATATTTCTTAATTACCTCCCAGCCTCCTGCCTCCAGTGATACATTGAATTCCA
>Ga0209013_10004778_pt1 | contig 11807 bp, 16 predicted proteins | sample Cruoilmetagenom2_FD_187291 | JGI IMG/M metagenome (GOLD analysis project Ga0209013, IMG submission 187291) | Oil polluted marine microbial communities from Coal Oil Point, Santa Barbara, California, USA - Sample 2 (SPAdes) (version 2) | ecosystem: Environmental > Aquatic > Marine > Oil seeps ...
ATTTCAAACTGACAGAAGTGTTTCCTCCTGGGAAGATAACATTGAATTACATTTTGGCCTTTAAAATAATCACTAGGAGCCTGTCGGGAATTTTGTCCTTAGCAGGCAAGTAAAATTTGTTCTTTGAAAATTCATCACGATTTTTCGGGCAACCTAAGGCCTCGAAAGGTCAATAAGACCGATTCTGACTGATTATTGCAAAATCCAGTGGGCCACCTGCTCTTTTAAGCCGGCTTCATGCACTTACCACTGCGAAACAGCTTTAATAGGTTGTGGGTCAGACATACCAGATCCCATTCTTGCTGACAGTTTTCCACGCCTCTGAAGCTGAATCGGCGGAAGTTGCGGACCTCTTTGACCTGACCGAACACAGGTTCAACTATTTGTTTTCTCAGAGAATAGGTGCATCGTCCTTTTACTGTTCGGAGTTTTCTGGCCATTCTCTCCTTTACTGTGGCATTTTTGGGAATACGGCCTCGCGGTTGGAGAGGTGTTTCGCCATGTTTTTGTTTTCCCGTGGCCACGTAGGCGTCAATATTTTTATCGGCTAAGGTGTTGCAGTTTGTTTCGCTGAAATAACCGGAATCGACACTGATAATCTTCGGCAGCTTGCCGCCGGTATTGGCCTCGATCCTCTCGATAAGAGGTGTAACCTGCTGCTTGTCGTTGGGTTCTTGGGTGACATTGGTGGCAACAACTATCTGGGCCTTATTATCAACAGCGGCCTGGCAGTTATAGCCTTGAATGAAACTTTTGGCGCCGCTGACCGGCATGATACGTGATTCCGGGTCGGTGAAGTTGCGCTGTGTTTTGGGATCAGGCCGCTCCGAAGGTGGTTTGGGAGGCCGACCGCGTCGTCCGGTCTTTTTATCATAGGCATTCTTCTTTGCCTCATATTCAGACCGTTTTACCTCGGCCTCGATTTGCGCCTCTTCCTCCAGGGCCTGCTTCGCCTCCAGGATTTTTTTGAGGCGGCTTTGCCTGAATTGCAGTTCCTTGGGCAGTTGCCCACCGCGCTTGCCTTTGCCGTAAAGAGTATCTTCTTCGGCATCGGCCCGCTTGGCTTGGGACAGGAGTTGTTTGACTTCTTTTTTGAGTTCCGCCGCTTTCTTTTCCATGCGGCCATAACTCATAGCCTTACGCTTGGAGGCATTGGCCTTCATTTTTGTCCCATCAAGGGCAATATGGCCTAATTTCACCAAGCCGGCTTTCTGGCAAAGGCGGAGCACCTGGACAAAGAGATCGGCAAGTATTTTAAGGTGACGCTTGCGGAAGTCGGCAATTGTGTCATGATCAGGATGCTGGTTGGCCGTGAGCACACGAAAGGGAATTGAGTGATAAGTCGCCTGCTCAATCTTGCGGGAGGATGGCATCCCCACCGCATAGGCGTAAAGCAGAAGGCTTACCATCATCGTCGGATTGTAGGGAGGCTGCCCCCGCCGCTCCAACTCATAAGGGCGATGGATCTTGCGTAAATCGAGCTGCTTCACCACATCCATGATGAAGTACACAAGATCCTCCTCGGGCAACCACTGCTTCATGTTCTGCGGAAGCAGAAACAGTTGGTCTGGATTGTATGGTCGAAATCGTGATGTATTTTTCATGTAGAAACAATAGCATATTTTATATAAATATGCTGCAAAAACAATATGTTAATGTAAAATTATTGAGGGCCGTGGATTTTAATTCCCCGACAGACTCCTAGAACAATTGCTACCCTATATCTTGCACATTTTGCGAAATTCCAGCGACAATATGTCTTTTTCACCATATCCGATGCAGTTGGCATATTCTTTAGCTGATCATTAAAAAAACGGACATTTTGTCAAAAACTCACAATCTGCCATGAATCACTCCTGTTTTAAGTCTAAAATCCTCTTTTCGCAACAAAAAGGGGGCAAGTCTTTGCTTGACTCTTGATCAGTATCGAACGTAGCCTTTCTACTCTTTTCTTGAGCTTCTTATTTTGAGTTACTTGTTGTGCAGTCCTCAGAACAATACTACTGACGAAACTATACTTTTCGAGTCCGAATTCAAGGTTGGTAGCTGCTAGATTTATTTATTGTCATTTGTTATCACGAATCGATACTTCTTTCTGGTTTCTTTGCCAATAGTATCAGAAATTGAGATACCAACAAGGAACCTACCAGATGGAAATTTTATTGATTCTGCATTCAATGTATCTCCATCAATGAAAGCAATAAGACGATTGGTTAATGATTTTTTAATAATTCCGTTTTCAGCCCAGACATTTAAAGATTTAATATCTACAGGGGCTTCATTTTTCTCAAAAACAACTAAAAGAGACAAACGAAACGCTGCAGAATGAAATTGCTGAACGAATTCAGGCTGAGAAAGAACTGAGACAGTCGAACATCACCCTGAAAAATGTTCTGGACAGCTCCAGCCCCCTGTGCATAACAAATGTTGACTTTGAAATTATTCGCGCCAATAAGGCCTACATGGAAATCTGGCCTATGATTTCAAGCGAGGAAGGGCAAAGCATAAAATACTATGAATCACGCCCCGGCGCTTTCTGCCACACCGACGATTGCCCCTTGCAGCAGATTACCAACGGCAAGGATGAGGTAACCTCTGAATCTGCAAAATATAAGACCAAAGAAGGAACAAATACATATATCATCTCTGCAAGACCTTTCAAGGATGCCGATGGCAATCTACTGGGCATAGTTGAAAGCTTTCAAAATATATCGGACAGGATCAAGGCGGAAAATGCTAAAGCAGAACTGATTGACGGCCTGCAGGAAGCGCTGGACAAGGTAAATCTCTTAGGCGGACTGCTGCCAATCTGTGCCTCCTGTAAAAAAATCAGGGATGACAAAGGCTATTGGAACCAGATTGAAACATATATCAGGAATCATTCAGAGGCAGAATTCAGCCATGGTATCTGCCCGGACTGCGCCAAAAAGCTTTATCCTGAATTCTACGACAAGGTCGAAAAAGTAATTTCTGACCGAAAAAAATAATCAAAACGATTTTTTAATGACAGTAAGCACAGTTCATTTGTATTCGCTGTACTTATAAGCTTTTCCACGCACCCTGGATACTGGATATTTTTCCTTATTTTTCTCCAGTTTGTTATGGGCCGCAGCAATGGGGTCTATACCGAGCTTGTCACAGAGATTTGCCAGGTAGATGAGGACATCTCCGATCTCTTCCTGCACCGCCGCAAGTCTGTCAGGCGGCAGGTTGCCACTTTGCTCTTCAGTCAACCACTGGAAGTGTTCTGCCAATTCACTCGCTTCCACAACCAGGGCCATTGCCAGATTTTTAGGAGAATGATACTGGTCCCAGTCTCTCTCCTGCCTGAATGTTCTTATTTTTTTAATCAGCTCATTCAATATTATATCTGTTCCCGGGCCTTCAGCTTGGCATCTATCATTTCTTTATGTGACAGCCTCAGGAGGTGGGTCAGTTTGCGGACAAAATGATCCTCGTGCTTTTCCAGTTGGCCATCAATATAAATAATTCGCCAGACTGCCTCAAGGACTGCTTTCTTCTCCTCACGCCTGAATTCATTATTTATATGGTTGGTGAACTCAAAAAGATCTACTGCCTTGACCCTTTCGCGATGAGCCATTTCAAGCAGATCTTCGGCATGTTTTACTGACAGATCAAAATCTGCACAAAGTGTTTCTATGACATGGACCAGTTCATCCTCTGTACATTCGTGATCTGCATGCGCAGCTTCCAGAAGGATGACGCTTGCAGCAACCCTGGTTCTCTCTCCATTGTCAGGGCCATTATCAGATGAGCCCTTACTGTTTACTAATGCCTGCCTGATAAAATTAAACATTTTTTCTGTTATTTAATGGTTCACATTCCCAGATTGGCCAGCTGAATTTACCCTGCTGCGCCATCTTTTCCTTATCACCTTTTTGAATTTCAAGCTTCATAACTTACTATTTAAAAAATATCCCCAAAAAAAGATACACTTTATTGAGAGGCTCTATCAGCAATCCGCCCCGACCGGATCATGCAGCAGAAGCCAACTTTTCAGTTTTTCGGGATTTTTTTCAAGAGTCTCGATTGCCCCGAAACCGGTAAGTTTAAGGTTGGAAATTTTGCTGCTGCTGTTTGCCAGAATCTCCAAATACGGTTTTTGACTCAGAAACTGCCGGGTCAGAGTTGCACCGTCGCCATCCAGATCATCCAGATCAGCATCCATTATCACCAGATTGACATCCTCATTTTCAAAAAATGTTACTGCTGCATCATAGACATGGGCAACAAAAATCGTGACCGAACCACACGTATAATATTTTTTGATAACCTCGATAAAATCCCTGGCCATGTTGGGGTCGTCTTCCACCAGAAGAATAGACGGATACTGCAAAACTTTTCCCGTAGGAAGTTCTCTCCCATGATGCTGAACTGCCCTCCCACGTGGAATGACGTTGCTTGTGGAACCTACGATATACTTGAGCCATCCAAAGATACCCAGAATAAACCCTGCAGCCCGTTCGCTTGGCTTTTGATATTCCCGATTGCTTTTATTCAACGATTTGTTTCCTCAAGCACTGCGATCCTTATCTTCAGAGTTACTGAAAACCCTACGTGCTTCTGCCCAGATCTTTTTTTAGCATGATGATCAATTCTTTCTCAATATCTGAATCCACAAGTTTTATCTTCTTATGGCGTTTGCGATTAAAAACATTCTCCATGGAAATTCGCAGTTGCGGGGTGATGTTTTTAGTTGTCTTACGTAATATTTTATCAAGACATGTACGGACAAAACTTTCCGGGTACAGGACAAAGCCGTAACAAACACCCTTCTCTTCAGGAAAGAGTGTATAGAAACTTTCGTCCATGGACGCATGCCCGCGATTCATACCGGATCTGGAAATCACATAGAAGTCCATATCAGGATAATAGAGTCCTGGAGCCTCCATAAGCATCCTGGAGGCCCGGGCACTGATGAGTGTCTGAAAATGCAGGGTGATGGCACGGCCGGAAAAGACAAAGGTATCTGAAATCTTCTTTAACTCCGCTTTGATGTTATCCAATTCTGCTATGGAATCTGCTTCCTGACTCATTGTTATTGCAAGGAAAAATAGTTTAGAGCTGCTGTTGAAATTATATTATTACCCTACTTCTTCAAGACCATGAAAACTACAGGTAAGGGCACTGGTTTCAGCCAATCTGTAAATATTAGCCTCTGGAAACCGGACCATCCCGTTCAGAATACTGGGAAGACCTGAAAAAATGTTCCCTTAACTTACCGGATAGTATATTTTTCCCCGGGACCGCCAAGGCTTAATCTGTTGCCCGGCCACGGATTGAAAACTCTCTACAAGATCACCAACTTTGACCTTGTTGAAGTCTCTTATTTTCAAACCCACCTCCTGGCCTTTCTTTGCCGTTCTGACTGTATCCTTTTCAATATGGAGAGACTCTATCGTTCCAATATACATTGGGCCCATAGCTCCCAGGAGCCGAAATGATTTCCCCTGGGTCAATTTTCCTGTCAAAACTTTACAGCCCAGTATGATGCCTTTTCGACTGCTTTTAAAGAGCGCAATCACTTTTGCAGTTCCGACAATTTCCTCGGCAGGCTTCTGAGGGATAAGACTTCTGCCTATAGTCTCAACATCTTCAAGCAGCCTGTAAATCACATCGTAGAGGCGGATCTCTATAGTGTGCTCAGTTACCATTTGATCAATATGGCCCATGACTCCGACATTGAAACCAATAATTAATCGACTGCCGGTCTCAGCCATGAAAATATCTGATTTATTGATGGAGCCAACACCTGACCTGATGATACCAATCTCCACTCCAGGCAGGTTTATTGCTGAGATCGAAGAAGTAATAGCTTCAACGCAACCGGAGGTGTCGCATTTAATGACAATTTCCAGCCTATTTCGAGGGGCGGCTTTTGCAGAAACCGGGTCTCCTGTTTCTGCTATTGCCTTTTTGTGCTTTGTTTTCTTCTTATTATGATGGCCAGAGGTCTTTCTGCTGCTCATGCCAAACAACACTCCAGATAATATTTATTGCATAAAGAGTTGTTTCTCTTAACAGGAAGAGCTGTTTCTTCCTGAAGCCATTTCACGTAGCCAGGCAGTACAGTTAAGAGAGGAAAACGAATCGGGGAGTACCCCGGATAAACTTCACGACTTGCCGAAGATCCCTCTCTTTATGAACAGATAAACCATTAAGCGGCCTTCCTGGTCATTTTCTTCAGCCTGTTGATAAGGCGGCGGATAATCTCGATTTTCTTTTTATCTCCCTCTGGGCGGATAGATTCTTTCTCGGCACGAAGCCTGACAATTTCCTGCTTCATTTCCCTGATTGTCATTTCTTTCTTAGGTCCGGCTGCTTTTTTCTTCTTTTTCTTGGCTGGTTTTTCATCCTTGATGCCTCGGACTTCCTTCATAGCTGCCAGCAACTGGTCTTTCTTCATGCCGGACACACCCTTTATATCGGGTATTTCTTTCTTTGCAGCCTCACGAAGTTCAACAACAGTCATCTTATCCAGGGGTTTTTCGGTCTGTTGTTTATCATTTTTCACTTCTTCAGCCATTGGTTCTCCTCCTGTTCCAAATTATTGTATAGCAGCGTTAAAACTTCATCGGCTTCCGTGAAGGAAGGATATATCTTTTATATTTATAAACATTTACACTCCATGCAAAGTTATTTTTTGCGTTGACTTGATATTGCTGTTTTTTTATCCATTAATTTGAAATTATTACCAGACCTCATGCTTATTCCTGATCGACCGGCAGGAAGCACAATGACTCCCAAAGAAGGCTTCTGAACTAAAGTTATTGCTCCTGATCTTTTCCAGCCTTTCGCATTCTGTTCCAGGCAGTAAAATAAATCCCGATATTTACGCTTAATACAATTAGTCCGAAACCGACCTGCATCTGCCTGGTTAGAGATGCCGGATAAAGGATGGGTACTATATAATGCTCGACGAATCCGGTATCATAGCCTGCAACACCTCCCCTTTCCCGCAGCATATTTTCCAGAGGTGTTAAAGGACATATCCAACCGAAAAACTCTATGCTTGCAGCCCAGAAAACCGCAGGAATATGATACCAGGCCACACGGTATTTCCGTAGAACGAGAAATCCCCCCAGCAGCACAAACAACACAAAAAAACCATGCAGAACCAACACGAAATCAGCAAGAGAATTATAGAGCAATATTCGCCTCTCTAGCAGGATAGATGGAATAAATTGGTATCAGCCTGTAAAAGGTCCTTGTTGCTCAATCAGCAAGAGTCCCGGCCAATAGTTTTTCACGAATTATTTCCTTGAGAACCATATTTTTCTTTTTTAACCCTTCACGCCCATACTGCATATTCGCCTCTATCAGATACCACTTTCCATTACTCTGCAACAGATCAAGACCAACATCATTAAAGTTGCATTTCCTGGCAAATTCCCGGGCCAGTTCCACAGCTTCCTGGGGTATGTTGTCGAAATCAATTACTCCTCCCTGGAAGAGATTTGTTCTGAAATCTCCATAGGAGAGTTTGCGCCAATAGGCCAGAACCGGTTGGTAGTTGATCAGTATTACGCGCAGATCTTTTTCATGTGGGAGGTATTCCTGAATATAGGCGAATTTCGTTTTTGTAAGGTACTCCCCCAACTGGGCAGAATCAGTAATCTTGTACACCCCTCTGCCGCGGGATGACGCCCTGGGGATCTTTGCGATGAAGGGAAAGGGGAAATCGTTTTCGATCCGGTCAAATTCTCTCTGCAGGTAGATTATTGTCTTCGGATGCGGAATGGAAAGCATATTGAAAAGAGTGGTCTGCTTCATCTTTTGACCGGCATACAGATAGGTCTCTACACTGGGAAAAATCTTCTTTCCTATGGTGGTAAAATACTGGGCATAATTCAGGCTTGGATACAGGATAAACTCGGCATCATGTATTTTCTGTCTTTCTTCCGGCGTATAGTCAAGAAAGTTAGGCCTGACTCCCAGGGTAAGCACCTCAGGCACCCCATTCAATCTACTGCCCAATGCAATATATTCTGGAGACTCTTTGCCCATGCCTATTTCCTTTACACCATCATTTTCGACAGACATCAGGTCTATGATCCTCCGGAATTACCCTAAGGCGTGCAGCTTGCATAATTTCCTCAAGCCCCTGCTCAATCCCATCCACGAACCTTTCATCCCGGAAATGCGGGAACATTACTTCCTTTAAAATTCTATCTGCTGCACCTTTTTCGATTAACGACTCAAAGGCGGAACCAGCCTCGAAGCGAACACTTCCTTCCTGCAAAGCAATACTGACCAGGATGCCGTTGCCGAACCCCGGCAGGCCTATATCCCAAGCCATGGCGGTCCTTTTGGAAAAATCCTCAATACTCTCTCCTGCGAGGGAAGGAACAATAAGTACCAGGATCTGATGACAGGTCTCCTCTTCATAAGCTGCCAGAGAGGCTGATATCCTGGAATTATCTGCCTGGGACAAAATTTCTGCATAGTCAGTGATCCAGCCATCCCGGGCCAAAGGTTGCGGTGTTTGATCTTTTTTCGTACATCCGGCAACTGGCAGGAGCAATACTGAACAGAGCAGCACAGTTGCTGACAGTTGCAATAAACTCAGTACTCCTGTTTTCACTTTACAGGGTGACAATTGCATATCCCTTCTCAATATATGGTGCCATGCCGACATGCCCTGCCATTTCATCTGCAATTTTCAACCCTTCAGCTTCTGCAGCTTCAAGCGCGCCCATTTTTATGGCACAGGCCCTACAGACTGCATCGATAAGCTCCAGTTTCTTCACCTTCTCGTAAAGTGCATGTAAGGGATGTTCCGGTTTGCGGAGATCAATAATGAGCTTCGTTGCCTCTCCCTCCAGTATTATTTTTACCGCTCTTCCCCTGTCATGCAGGTCTATAGCATTCAACAGGACATGGACAAAGCAGATGGGGTTTCCCTTGAATGCAAAAATTGCTGTTTTATTCATTGTAATTCTCTCATCATTTGTCGGATTACCTTGGCTGATTCAAATACATTTTTCTGATAACATCTGCCATAATGATCCATTGTTACTGCTTAATCAAGCCGAGGAAAAAGTATCCACCGGATAAAAAATGGCTCGCCGCCACTTTCTGTGTCAAGACAGACAACACCGCTATTCTGAAACTTGATTACCAATGTTTCAGGTGAACCGGCAACAAGGTAAGACACCAACCGCTCCAGAAATGGCAGATGTCCCACAACCATGATATTCTCTTCACTGCTGACCCTTGAGGTGAAAGTAGTGACATCATCCAATGGGGCCAGGGCAGGCCCTTTGTCAATACCGGTTTCCGGCTCCAGAATCTTCATGAAAATCTCCGCAGTCTGCAGAGCCCTTTTCTTGCCGCTGTGAATGATGCGCGCAACCTGAACATTCTGTTCAGCAGCCATTTCGGCCATAGCCCGGGTTTCTTCAATGCCCGGCCTGGAAAGACCTCTGTCGGGGTCCTCTTCCTTTGGCAAACTTTTTCCATGTTGCACCAAAAACAGCGCCATAACAGACTCCCAGCTGCAAGCTAAATTACATGAATTTAATCTAAATGCCTGTTCTTAAATATCCAACCTCTGTGCCTCTGTGCCTTTATAATTATTTTTCTTTCTTCTTTACAATAACCCAGAGAGCGTGAATCATACCAGGTACAACACCCAGAATGGTGAGGAGAATATTGATCCAGAAATGAAATCCCAAACCAATCGTCAAAAACACAGCCAGGGGTGGCAAAAAAATTGCCAGCACTATGCGCAGGATATCCATTTTGAGGCTCTCCTATTCTTCCAGCATTGTTTTGATAAAAGAATTCGCCTCTCCAATGGATTTTTCCATCTCTTGTATAAGATCGGCTATATCTGACTCAACTCCCACCAGTTCACTTTGCAGGGAAGTAATTGCCTGGGCATTCAGATTATGCTTAAGGTAAAGGACCTGGTCCCGGAATGCTCTTAAAACAGGATCAATTTTCGCTTCAGCTTTTCGCATGGCTGTTATCAACTGGACATACTGAATTCTTGTCTGCACCATTTTCTGTTGACTGTCCCGCCGTAACGATGCACTGGAATACTGGCCCAACTCATCTTCCCATTCATCAAACAGGGCCTCAGACACATCCTCAACCGCATCAATTCTTTTGTTAACGTCATCAGCCTTAGCTTCGCTCTTATCATACTCAGCCTGCAGGGTTTTATACTTATCCTCCAGTTTCCCGCCTTTAAAATTCAGTACCGAGCTGAACTGCTCAAGGGCTGACTGAAATTGCTCCTTTGCCTCTTCCTGACTGTCACGCGCCTCTTCCACACGCTCAACCATAATATCGCGTTTGTGAACCCCGAATTTCTCCATGGTGTTGTAGTAGGCTTTCTGGCAGCCACCTGATAACAAAAGCATTAAAAGGACAGGTAAAAAACCAATAAACGCTCTGTTTCTCATGTGCATCCCCTCTCCATTATCCAAACAGGGTTTAGAGTCTCGGGTCAACATTCCCAGGCCCCCCGCATTCAGGGGTGTAACAGGTTACGTTCTTAAACTCGCACTTCTCTTTGCAACTCGGGCAGGTATCCGGACCGACGGGCGCCGTGAGTAAAAAACCACAGTTACCGCACTTCCAGTATGTCAATCCGCATCCAGGACAGAGATCTCCAGAAAAATCTCCCGACAAATTTATGCCGCAATTGGCACAGGACTTTGCATCACTCATAATACCATCCTCCGTATACTTGTTATCGGACAAAAAATTTCTCCAATGTTTTTAACAAAAAAAACAATGAAAATTGGATAAATGCAATCTAACCCCGTGCAAGAACAAGGATCAACAAATTTCTTAAATTATTAAAGAAAAATTAAGCGAAAATTGCTCTGCTTGAAAAACTTTTACAGAGCTCAGGCTTGTTGGATTTACTGTAGATCCAAGGAAGAATACTTTCCGCTATAGTATACTATGCGGGAAGCATGATGACGCAGGAGATGCAGTGAATCCGGCAAGCCTGGTATTAATAAAGAAGATTCACCAGGAATAGACTGATCCATGGAATATAGGTTACCAGGATCAAGGCAACAATCATCACCGCCATCCAGGGCAGGGAGGCCTTGGTGACCTCTTCAAGGCTCAGGCCGCTCAAACCTGATGCAACATAAAGATTGAGCCCCACCGGTGGAGTTATCATGCCGACCTCCATATTCAAGGTCATGACGATACCAAGGTGTATGGGATCTATTTTAAGTGCCATGGCAATGGGGAAGAAAATCGGCGCCAGAATCAGGATAATGGAAGACGGTTCCATGAAATCACCGGCAAACCAAAGAATAACATTAACCATGAGTAAAAACATCCACCAGGACATCTCTTTAGCGACCAACCATTCGGCGATATTTTGAGGAATCCGCTCCATGGTCAGCACATGGGCAAAAATCATGGCGCAGGAGATGATAAAAAGCAGCATGGCGGTCATTTTTGCCGACTCCAACATAACATGGGGAATATCCTTAAAACTCATATCCCGATAAACAAACAGGGCAATAAAGGCCGAATAGACAGCCGCTACGGCCGCCGCCTCCGTCGGGGTAAAGATACCGCCATATATTCCTCCGATAATCATGACGATGAGCAGCAACCCCCAAAAAGCACCCAAAAAAGCCTGCCAGACTTCCTTCATGCTCGGCCTCGGCTGCCGCGGCATACCTTTTTTAACTGCAGTTACCCAGGTGACTAAGAGAAGCATACCGCCCAACATAAGGCCGGGCACAATGCCTGCAATGAACATTTTGCCCACCGACTGTTCGGTGGCAACTGCATAGACTATCATG
>Ga0209013_10004779_pt1 | contig 11807 bp, 10 predicted proteins | sample Cruoilmetagenom2_FD_187291 | JGI IMG/M metagenome (GOLD analysis project Ga0209013, IMG submission 187291) | Oil polluted marine microbial communities from Coal Oil Point, Santa Barbara, California, USA - Sample 2 (SPAdes) (version 2) | ecosystem: Environmental > Aquatic > Marine > Oil seeps ...
CAATGCATCTGCTGGAAGTTGGGCAGCACAAAATCTTGCTGGACTGTGGTTTATATCAGGGTAGGCGGAAAGAAAGTTATAAACGCAATAGGAATTTTCCCTTCTCTCCTGCCGACCTGGATGCCGTAATTTTATCTCACGCCCATATTGATCACAGCGGCAATTTGCCCAATCTTGTCAAACAAGGGTACAGGGGGCCGATCTACACCACGCACGCAACTGCCCATTTGGACAATATCATGCTGCTGGATTCTGGTTATATTCACGAAAAAGATGCCGAATATCTCAATAAAAGACTGGGGAAACAGGGCAAACCGCTCATAGAGCCGCTCTACACAAAAGAGGATGCCGCCAGGGTCGCACCGCTATTCCACTGCTTGAATTATGAAGAGGTCTTTCAGCCCGCTCCCGGAGTAAAAGCGTACCTGGTAGATGCCGGCCACATCCTGGGATCAGCCGCCGTCGTTCTGGATGTAGAGGAAAACGGACAAACCAAACGGTTATGGTTTTCAGGAGATATTGGCAGGCCCGGATTGCTGCTTATCCAGGACCCTGTCCTGCCGAGGAAAGCCGATTACCTGATCATGGAGTCCACCTATGGGGATACTAAAAAGAGAGATCCAGACGCTGCCTTCGTTGAATTGAAAGAAGTGGTCCAGAGGACCATTCAGCGCAAGGGCAGGGTGATCATTCCCGCATTTGCTGTCGGTAGAACCCAGGAGCTGGTGTTTGGATTGCATAAAATGATGGAAAGTGGAGACATTCCAGAAATACCTGTCTTTGTGGATAGCCCATTGGCTATTCGCGCCTCGCAAGTTTTCAGGGATCATCCAGAGTGCTTTGATGAAGAGACCAGACAGTTCATTGCTGATGATAAACATCAAGCCGCTTTGGGGTTTGATCGGTTGAAATATACCCTGTCCGTAGAAGAGTCAAAGGCCATTAACTTTACCAAACCGCCCTATGTGGTCATCTCAGCTTCCGGTATGGCGGAAACAGGCCGGATCCTTCACCACCTGAAAAACCACATCGAAGATGCCAGCAATACTGTATTGATCGTCTCCTGGCAGGCTCCTCATACTCTGGGGCGGCGCCTGGCCGATCAAGAAAAAGACATCAAGATCTTTGGAAAGAAATATTTTCGGCGGGCGGAAGTAGTCACGATCAATGGGTTCTCGGCCCATGCAGGACAGGACGGGCTGCTGGACTACGCCAACGCAACCAAGGACACGCTCAAGAAAGTGTTTTTAGTGCACGGTGAACCGCGCGGCGCTGAACCACTGATGGAGAAACTAGAAGAACAGGGATTCCCTGATGTTGTTTATCCAGAGCCTGGCGCTACGTTTGAATTATGAGGGTCAATTAAGAGGGAGTCCCTGTTTTAATACCAGGCTGCCGTGAGGGAAACCAATTTCCCTGGATATGAGCGGACATTTCAATCGCAATAAAAAGAAGATCTTATCTCCATGATCGTCAAGGGTCTCATAATTACCCTGCCCTTTCGCCAGCACCAGAGGTGCCTCATCGAACAATTTCCTAAAATCGTCTGTGCACTGATCGAGGATCGTCCCGGGTGATCTGGATCCAGTTTCCACAATTTCGGCTATCTGATCGATTCCTGCAGCCCGGGCATCTTCCAATGTGGCATCATTCAATATTGGACCACCTTTCACGGCATATATCACAGGAATGTCCAGGATTTCAATAAAGACCTTGTCAAAAACTGTTTCCCCCACATTATCCGCCAGGAACAGGAGATGGGACGCTTCGGTAATTTTTTGTTGAAAGGGAGCGAGCCCTCCACCGAGCAGATCCTGGTTAACTGAACTTTCTACTTCATCCCAGAGATGGTATTCACGAGCATAAATCACATCGACAAGATTACCCGTAGCGCTTACCTTAATTCCCTGTTCAAATTTATTCGGCCCATTTCCAATCAAGCCTCGTAACTCTTCCTGATAACCCAGCGCGAGTTGATGACTCTTTCTTTTCGATTCAGCATAGGCATCTATGTCGCCGATATTATCCCGGAGCATAGAATGCAGCTGTCCTGATAGTTCTGGGGCCGTGGCAGAATCCTGCGCTTCTCCTAAAATAACAAGTGCTTCTTTTACTATCCGAGTTCGGGTATCCAGGTCAAGGTTAATTAGATCTAATTCAGACGTGAACTGCTGCAGTACGCAGCCAAAACATTCTGGGTAAGTTCGCATTATTGGATTATCCGGGATTCACTTCTGGCACTTCTTTTTTAATATAGTCGCGGATTTCCTGGTCAGATCTAAGCTGGAGGGCGTTTTCAGCGATTTGTTTTGAATGCTCATAGGAAATCGAGTTAATTAATCTTTTTGCAAAAGGTATAGCTGGTGGATTCATGCTGAATTCGTCCAATCCCAAACCAAGCAGGATGGGTATCGCGAGCAGTTCACCCGCCATTTCCCCGCATAACCCAACCCATTTGCCTTTAGCGTGCGCAGAATCAATCACGATCTTGATCAAACGAAAGACTGCCGGCTGAAAACCGGATGCAAGAGTAGCCACATGGGCATTGGTGCGGTCTGCAGCCATTGTATACTGAGTGAGATCATTGGTGCCGATCGAAAAGAAATCAACCACGTCAGTCAGTTGATCAGCCAGAACTGCGGCCGAGGGAATCTCGATCATAATCCCAATATCCATCTTTTCTGCCACATCATGACCTTCAGCTCTTAATTCTTTCTTGCATTCCTCAAAAATTTCCCGAATGTCCTCAACGTCACCTACAGTCGCAACCATGGGGAACATCAATTTTAGGTTATTCCCATATCCAGCCCTGAGGGCAGCCCGCAGCTGTGGTTTGAATAAATCCGGGCGGGTTAAGCAGAGCCTGATTGCCCTGACACCCAGGAAGGGATTGGTTTCCGGCGGCATATCAATATAAGGAATCTCTTTATCACCGCCCACGTCCAGCGATCTCAAGATAACCGGCCGCTCCCCAAATGCATCCGCTATTGTTTTGTAATATTGATATTGTTCCTCTTCGGAGGGCAGATTTTGTCGTTCCAGGTACAGGAATTCAGATCGCAGCAATCCTACTCCCTCGGCGCCTGCATCCAACGCTGACTGAATCCCATCCACGTTGCCTATATTCGCTACTACCTCAACCTGGTGCCCATCGGTAGTTATGGCGGGTTGATGGCTCACCGCCTCTGCTTCCGCCTGTAATTCTTTGAGCCGGGATTGTCTGGCAGTAAATTCCTTGATCGTTTTTTTATCAGGATTGATGATCACTTCACCACCATCTCCATCAATAACCAGATTATCACCAGGTTTGATTTCCTCTAACCCCTCGCCGATTCCAACAACTGCCGGGATGCCCAGACCTCGTGCCAAAATCGCTGTATGGGAAGTTGAACCTCCTTCAGCAGTGCAAAAACCCAGCACAAAATCCTTATCCAGCAGCACTGTGTCTGATGGGGTCAGGTCCTGGGCAACTATAATGGATGGTATTGTTAAGCTGGCGGCTGGAGATTTGTTTATACCCAGCAAGTTTCGCAGACAGCGGGAAGAGACATCGCGGATATCCAACGCCCTTGCGCTGAGATATTCATCTTCAATTGCTTCTAGTTGGCGGGCAAAGGATTCTGTCGTTTCATATAAAGCAGCTTCAATACTGATTAATTCGTTTTCAACTCTGGATTTTGCCGTGTTAATCAACTCGGGATCATTCAGCATCAATTTCTGGGCATTAAATATCTCCGCTTCTTCTTCTCCGCATTCTTCCATTGTTACCCTATAAGCTTCGTCCAGCTGGCTCAGGGTATCTTTACGAGCTTTTTCAAATCGCAGCCATTCTGCCGCAGGATCTTCAATTGTATGGGGTTCAATAACGATTTCGGCCCGGTCAAATACAAATGCAGGGCCTATCGTAATACCGTACGAAGCGGGAATTCCAGAAATCAATTTCATCAGACTTCACCAAAATTATCAGCTACTAGCTCTTCCAGAGCTTTCAGGGCATCCTCTGCGTCAGCGCCTTCGGCGCTTATCAAGAGCTCGGCACCCTGATGGGCTCCCAAGGTAAGAACCGCCAAAATACTTTTGCCATTGGCCGTGGTTTCTCCATGAGTGACCTCAATATCGCTTGAAAATTTTGCGGCGGTTTGAACAAACATGGACGCCGGGCGGGCGTGAAGGCCTACTTCATGTATAATGGTTAGTTTGATTTCTGGCATATTTACTCCAATCCGATTTGGTTGCTCGTAATCAGATATATATTTTACATAACAAACTCGATGGCCTATTTTACTACTCACTCTCAATTCATAAAAGTGTGTTTTCGATTACTTTCCTAACAATCTTTTCTCCCGTTCAGCAACACCTTCACCCGTGAAATAAAAGAACTCAATGACATTTTCTATTGAGCCGGGAATTCCGAATCGGTCCACCCTCAATAAGGGATTTAAAAATGCCAATAGCGAATCGCCTGCTCCGACAACATTCACGATGCTTTGTACTTTCACCATTGCCTCAAAGGTGTCAATTCCGTCTGCCTGGAGCTGGATGCAAGGTTTTTGTTAGTATGGTCATTATTTCCTGGCAGGGATCCTACTATTTTTATGATTATTACTCTATTGGTTTAACTCCTGCAATCCATAAAATGCTGCTCCGATCAAATTGGCTATAGGGTTCAAGATGACCTTTACCGGCATTTGAGACATCAAGGCCTGATGGGGATCCTTGTTATCAATAGCATTAAGGAAGGTTTCCTTTTTCAGCCAGGGAAGAATCTTGGGCGGAATACCTCCGCCAATAAAAATTCCTCCCTGGGCCAGCGTTTTCAGGGCCAGGTTGCCCGCTTCTGCGCCCAGAATTTCAACAAACAGATCAACTGTCATCTTGCATATCATGCAATCCTTTTTCCCATCGATGGCAGCATCAAAAATGACCGGTGGCATATCCTCTGCCCGGGCGATCTCATCCCTCAGCCAATCTGGCTCTTCAGAGAAACCCTCATCTCTTAAAAAATCATACAGATTGGGGATACCAATTCCTGAACAGACTCTTTCGTAACTCACCCTGATCTGCTTTTTATGCAAATAGTCCACTAATCTCTCCTGCAAATCATTGGTCGGCCCGAAATCTGTATGTCCGCCTTCAGAGGAGACTGCCTGATACTTTTTTCCATCCCAGATCAAAAAGCCTTCCCCCAGACCTGTGCCGGGTGCAATTACGGCAATTGGCGCTTCGTCCACCTTGGTACCTGTCCTGATGACCTCAAGCTCCTCGTCCGGCAAGTTCAACACTGCATAGCTCAAAGCCTCAAGATCATTTAACAGCCAGGCGCCCTGCAGGTTGTGTTTATGTTTTAGATCATCTCCGTCGATATCCCAATCCAGATTCGTGATATTAACCTTGTTGTTCACCACTGGTCCGGCGATTCCCAGGCAAATTCCGCTGAAGTCTACCTGATGCTGTTTGAGATAAGTCTCAAGCAGACCATCAAAACTATTAAAGTTCTTATTTTCATGGGTGGTTTCATACTGGGGTAGGAATAATCCTTTATCTGCAGAATAGAAAGCCAGTCTAGTGTTGGTTGCGCCGATATCCCCCGCCAGTAGAAAACTTACACACATTTAAATTCCTCTTTACAATTTCTGCAATTTACTAATTCCAATTCCGGTAGAAATGCTAATTTGTAATCATTATATACAACAATATCAATCCTTACAGTCCTGCCTTTTAATTTAACATTTCTTCCATTCAGGTTATAAAAAACTATCTCCAAAGAATTCAGGAGATAGTTAAAATCAACCCCAAAATAATTAGTACCGAATTATTTATTCTAAGAGAATCGCATTAGTAATTCATCAAGATTGGGTTCTCAAAGGTTGTTTTTAAGTCTGCAATAAAACGGGCAGCTACCGCGCCATCTACGATGCGGTGATCTGCGGAAAGAGTAAAGCGCATGATCGGTCTAACGGCAATGGCCCCATCTTCTAAGGCGACAACTTCATTGGTTGTTGCGCCAATGGCCAGGATCCCAGCCTCAGGCGGATTGATAATCGCGTTGAACTGCTCCACGCCAAAAGGTCCAAGGTTGGTTATCGTAAAAGTGCCTCCCCTGACATCTGGCCCCACCAGGGTTTCCTCTCTAGCCCGTTTCACAAGGTCATTGGTCTCAACAGCGATCTTGCTGATCCCTTTTTGATTGGCATTCTTCACAACTGGAACGATCAAACCTTTTTCTATAGCAACAGCCACACCGATATTGATATCCTCGTGAAGAATGATCGAATTTTCCACCAGCGAGCTGTTGATCATTGGATGGTCTGCGATCACCATGGAAACCAGTTTAACAAGCATGGCGGTGACAGAAACTTTTTCATCACCTCGCTCTATGGCCAACTCATTATAATCATTGCGGGCATTAATGAAATTCTTCATATCCACCCTGGCTGTGAATTGGATGTGCGGGATGGATTGATAACTTGCAGTAAGCCGTTCCGCAATTGTTCGGCGCATACCGATCAATGGAATTGTTCCGCCGCTTTGAATATGGCTGGCTGCTACCATTCCAGCACCAGGCTGGAAGTTTTCCACGTCACTGGCCTGGATTCTGCCTTTTGGGCCACTTCCTCGTACGCGGCTCAAATCCACACCTTTCAAACGGGCGGTTCGGCGGGCAGCTGGCGTAGCAACCACTTCTCCAGACAGCGCTGCCGGGGCCAGAGAGGATTGCACATCATTTTTAGTGACTTTTCCACCCTTCCCTGTCGGAGTCACCCTGGACAGGTCCACGCCGAGAGTTTTAGCCATCTTTTTAGCTACTGGCGTTGCTGAAACTTCTTCATCCGCAGCGATTGGTTCTGGTGCAGTTGTGGGTTCGGGAGCTGGCGGGGCAGCTGCTGCAGCCGGCAGTTCCTCACCTTCTTCAAGGATATAGGCGATCACTGTTCCAATAGGAAGCACATCGCCTTGATTAGCGGAAATCCCGTTTAAGATGCCCGTTCCTGGTGCTTCCACATCTATGGCAATTTTATCGGTTTCCATTACCAGAATGGTTTCGCCTTCCGTTACCTGCTGCCCATTAGTTTTTAACCACTCGACGACTGTACCAGTTTCCTGGTCCATGTCCACTTTGGGCATGATCATTTCTATGGCCATATTACACCTTTAGGTTTGCCAGTTCCCTGGCTTTCTGAACAATATCCTCAACTTGCGGGACTGCTGCCTTTTCTAAGTCACGATTATATGGGATGGGAACTTCCCGGCCCGCCAATCTGAGAATCGGCGCATCGAGATAACCAAAAGCTTCACTTTCTGCGATCACTCCAGCCAATTCACCTCCAAAACCTCCGGTCTTGACAGCTTCATGAACAATCAATACCTTTCCAGTTTTTTTGACTGATTTGACTATAGATTCTGTATCCAGCGGCCGCAGTGTGCGGGGGTCCAGGACTTCAATATCAATGCCCTCTTTGATCAATTTTTCTGCTGCGGCAAGGGACTTCTGAACCATTATGCCAGTGGCGATGATCGTCAGGTCTTTGCCTTCCCGTTTAATATCCGCTTTTCCAAGAGGAATCTCATACATCTCTTCGGGTACTTCGCCTTTGGTCTTATAGAGCAATTTGTGCTCAATGAATACGACCGGGTTATTATCCCTGATCGATGAAATCAGCAAACCTTTGACATCATACGGAGTGGTGGGCATAACCACCTTTAAGCCAGGCACGTGCACAAACCAGTTTTCAAAACTCTGGGAGTGGTGCTCTGCCGCACCCGTTCCGGAACCCGCCGGGGTTCGTAAAACCATCGGTACAGAAGATTGACCACCGAACATGAATCTCAACTTTGCCGCCTGGTTCACCAGCTGTTCAGAGGCCAGGGTGGTGAAATCCATAAACATGATCTCTGCAATTGGCCTCATGCCGATCAATGCGGCACCAACCGCTGCTCCGGTTAATCCCAATTCAGTAATGGGTGTATCCAGGATGCGCTCGTGGCCGAATTTTTCCAGCATGCCATAAGAAACCTGGAAGGCTCCTCCATATACACCAATATCCTCTCCAATCAGAAATACCCGGGAATCTCTTTCCATTTCCTGGGTCATGGCTTCACGTACAGCTTCTAAATAAGTAATCTCTCTCATGGTGCGTATACCCCTTCTTCCAATGTTTCAACCTTCGGATCGGGACTGGCTTCGGCAAACACCCGGGCTGCCTCTATATCGGCATATCCCTGTTCCTTGATCTGGTCTGCTTCCTTTTCAGTTAACAGCTTTTCTTTATTACAATAAGCCCGGAATTTAAGGATAGGATCTTTCTTCTTCCACTCCTCAATCTCTTCGGCGGTACGATAGCGGTTGCGGTCGCTTTTGGAGTGACCCCGCCAGCGGTAGGTGTCATTCACTATCAGTGAAGGGCCGCCTCCGCTCCGGGCCAAATCGACTGCCTTCTTAACCGCATTCTTGACTTCTAGCAGGTCATTTCCATCGGTTGAACAGCTTCCAGCCATGCCGTAGATCTCGCCATGGGCTGCGATCTTCTTGGAGGTTGTCCAGTCGTTTGCAGAAAAGGACATCGCGTATTGGTTGTTTTCGCAGATAAAGACTACCGGTACCTGGAAAAGAACCGCCAGGATCATAGATTCGTGGAACGCGCCTGTTGAGGCCGCGCCATCACCAAAGAAGGCCAAAAGGACTTGGTTCTCTGCCTTCATCTTTAGGCCAATACCAATCCCAACCGCCATAGGGATGCCTCCGCCTACCACGCCATTTGCACCCAGATTACCCCCGGCCACATCAGCGATATGCATCGATCCACCCCGGCCCCGGCAGTAACCATTCTCTTTGCCGTAAAATTCAGCCATCATTAAATTTAAATCTGCGCCCTTAGCAATACAAAGGCCGTGCCCGCGGTGGTGACCTATAATAAAATCGGTGGGTTCGAGGGTGCTTATGGAGCCAATTGCGGATGCTTCCTGTCCAATGGACAGGTGCATCGTGCCGTGGATCTTGCCTGCCATATAACTTTTTTCAGCTTGTTCTTCAAAAGCTCGTACCTGGTACATTTGCAGCATATAATGCTCTGCATTTTCCTTCGATAATTTCATATTTTTTACCTCCCACCAGATATATTATCTATCGCTTTCCGAAATTTCCGTGCAGATTCTGCAGGATAATCAGTTTCCCTGATTGCCCTACCGATTATAAATACAGAAATATCCAATCCTTCAAAGAAAGAAATCAGATCCAATCCAAGTCCACCTGCTACAGACACTTTAAAACCCATTTCAATCAGAGTCTGTATGGTTTCCCAATCGGATTTATCCCAGGATCGGGAAAGATTGCCTTCATCCCAGCCTCTGTGATAAACCATGCGTTCTACGCCGATATCCCGCCATTCTTGCGCCCGGGCGATGATGTCGCGAATACCAGTAAGCTCTATGAACATTTCCTTTCCAGGACGAGAGTTGGCTTCTTCCAGGGCCAGTTTGATGGTATCCATCGGAGCAGCGCCGAGCACTGTCATCCAATCAGCCCCCGCGTCAAAGGCCATCTTGGCTTCTCCCCCACCTACATCGGGAGATTTGATATCTGCCAGGATCAATTTATCCGGGCAGAGTTCCCGGACGATCTGGACAGAAAGCATGCCTGCGGATTTGGATAGCGGTGTGCCAATTTCTATCACATCAACCTCATCCCGTACTGTCTGCGTCATTGCCAAAGCAGGGGCGAGGTCAAAATAGTCTAGTGCTAATTGAATTAGTGGTTGTTTTGTCATTACAATATCATGCTCCTTGTTCGATTTTTCTTTCGTATCTGGCCCAACCTTCTTTCATTTTCTCCCGGATATAATCACCGGCTTTCTTAACAATCTCCACTGCGTCCGGAAAATCCTCAGTCCAAAGCTCCAGCACAACCGGTGACTGGAAACCCATCTCAGCCAACTTTTCAAATGCTTCAACAAAGGGGACTGCCCCTTCACCAGGTGATACATATCGAAGCTGTCCTGGCAGGGTATCTTTTACATGAAGGGCTGCAATATGTCCTTTTACATAGTCAAGCTGGGAGACGACGTCCACCCCGGCATAGATCAGATTGCCGAGGTCGGTATAAGTCTGGAACCAGGGGGAATCAAAATAATCGACATATTCCATGACCTGGGGCATAGTATTGATCTGGATATCCCAGTTTTCCAGAGCCAGCATCACACCAGCCCCACTGGCCCATTCAAATCCTTTGCCCAGATTTTCCAGGAAACGATCCTTAGTGGATTGATCGATTTCTTCGTAATAATTCTCCGCGCCGCCCAATAGGATCGTCCTGGCATTAAGATCCACAGCAAGTTCGATCGATCGTTTGAAAATATCGAGCGCGCGGGTTCTTGTTTCAACCGATTTACTTCCAAGAGGATAACGCCGGTGTCCACTGAGACTTAAGGACTGGATTTTCACGCCGGTTTTTTCAACAAGACCCATTACGGTTTTTCTCTGTGCAGGGCTCCAATCCAAGCGAGCCAGCCGTTCGTCTGTATCATCAACAGATACTTCTAGGAAATCGAATCCGGTTTTCCGCGTAATGTTCAAACGCTCTTCCCAGGAAAGGTTTTTTGGCAGGGCTTTTTCATACAGTCCTACCTTGATCGTTTCCAGATTGCTGGTCCAGGTTTTATTCATATATCTTCCCAATCACATATGTGATATTCTCTCTCACATACGTGATTATTATACGGGGAGAGAAGTTATTTGTCAAGCGGTAGCGATGGGGGTCAGGAGTGATTCTGTCATATATATGGAGTGAACCATTGCTTAAAAAAAGAATCCCGGGGAGTATACTCTCCAACCGGGATTGATTCGTTAAATATAAAGGGTTTTGGGCCGGCTCTATTCATTCTGTTTTTTATCCTTAGCGGCCCGCTTTTCCTTGCGTTGATCCATTTCGCGCTGGAGCATTTCTCGGTTGCTGGGCATCATTCGCTGGATCTTGGCACCCTGTAGAGCTTTAAGCGCTTTGTCTGCCAGGTCTTTTTCATTAAACAGCAGCTGTAAATTTTCAGTTGTCTTTCTTTTAGGGCTCAGTGCCCCAATTCTGGCAATGTAGGGGAAAGGCGAAACTTCAATGGCCTTATCCCAGGGTACACCGATGATCTTTCGGATCTTCTTGTTGGATTTCTTTCTATTGAGCTCATCAGATAGATGGGCTGATTTGGCCATTTCAACAATAAGGAATCTATAAATGCGGAGAAGATTATTCCAACACAGGAACATGAACAATCCATATACCAGAATGGTCGAATTGATGATCAGTTCATTAGCTTGATAAAAATATAAGATCGCTCGTCCAACATCCCCCATCAGGGCTTCAATAAACGGACCTACCATATAAAATATCCTCCGTGCATACCCATAAGAAAGGGGTGTGCAACATTCATGATATTACACACCCCGATTCTGTCAATCAAGTGTTACTAAAAGATTACTCGCCTTTTGCGCCAGCAAGTTTGTCCCAGGCTGTTTCGTTTTTCTTGTAGAAATAGAAAAGCACGCCGGTGAGGACGGCAAATAGACCAATGCCGATCCAGCCGGTGTATTTACCAAGGAGCATAAATGCCAGTGGCGTCCACACAAATCCATCTGCAATGCTGGAGATCATAACAGCATTATCGGGGATAGCAAATCCAGCGCCGCCAGCAACCTCGGTGATAACCGGGGCCAGAGCATTGGCAAAGTAGAAACCGAAGATCAAAAGGATGGTTCCCACAAAGACCATGCGGACGATGTTGCCCTTGGCCATAGGAGCGATCTGGGCACATAGGAAAGGCAGC
>Ga0209013_10004780_pt1 | contig 11803 bp, 8 predicted proteins | sample Cruoilmetagenom2_FD_187291 | JGI IMG/M metagenome (GOLD analysis project Ga0209013, IMG submission 187291) | Oil polluted marine microbial communities from Coal Oil Point, Santa Barbara, California, USA - Sample 2 (SPAdes) (version 2) | ecosystem: Environmental > Aquatic > Marine > Oil seeps ...
ATCGTCCACCGCGATCTCAAGCCCGCCAACGTCATGCTCACCAGCGACGGCGCCAAGCTGCTCGACTTCGGGCTCGCCAGGACCGACGGCGCGGTGGGCGGCGGCGATGCCGATCTCACCGTGTCGCCGACGGTGAGCAAGCCCTTGACCGCTGCCGGGACGTTGATCGGCACCTACCAGTACATGGCGCCCGAGCAGCTCGAGGGAAAGACCAGCGATGCGAGGACCGACATCTTTGCGCTCGGGGCGGTGCTGTACGAGATGGCGACGGGTCGGCGGGCCTTCGCGGCCGACACCCAAGCGAGCCTGATTGCCGCCGTAATGCACGAGGAACCGCAGCCGGTGTCGGCGATCCAGCCGATGACTCCTCCTGCGTTCGACCGGGTCATCCAATCCTGTCTGGCCAAGGACCCGGAGGAGCGCTGGCAGACCGCGCACGACGTCAAGCTCCAGCTGCAGTGGATCGCCGAGGGCGGCTCGGTGGTGGGTCTGCCGGCGCCGGTGGCGGCGCGGAGAAAGAGCCGCGAGCGGCTGGCCTGGGTTGCCTTCGCGATCGCGGTGCTGACCGCAGCTCTGCTTACTGTGGGGTATGTTCGTCGTGCCCCTGCTCCTCCGCTGCAAACCCGATTCGAAATCACTCCGCCAGCGGAGCTTGCCTCTGTGGGTTCGCCGCGGATCTCACCCGACGGCCGTTATCTGGTCTTCCGCGGCGTCGACTCGGCGGGTAGCGCCCAGCTCTGGCTGCGTCCCATGGACAGCCTGGATGCGCGGCCGCTGGCGGGGACCGAGGGTGCGCGAGGCGACAGTCGCCCAATGTGGTCCCCCGACAGCCGGCACATCGCCTTCTTCGTCGGCGGCAAGCTCAAGAAAGTGCCGGTCGCCGGCGGACCGGCGCAGACCGTCTGCGATGCCGATGGCGCCGACGGGAGTTGGAGCACTAAGGGGGAAATCCTATACGACGGAGAGACCAGCGCGCCGTTGATGCGGGTGGCAGCGGCCGGTGGCATCGCCAAACCGGAGGTGAGCCTCGACGATCACGAGGGCGTGATTGGGCTCGGCTGGCCGGAGTTTCTCCCGGACGGAGAGCACTTCATCTACCTCGCCGAGACCTCGGAGGAAGAAAACAACGTGATGATCCGGTCGCTCGACTCGGGAGAGGAGACCCTCCTCACGACCTCCGACTCCCGGGTCCAGTTCGTCGAGCCGGGGTATCTGGTGTACATCCTCAACGGCATGCTGGTGGCCCATCCGTTCGACATCGATGCCGGCGCCTTGATCGATGATCCCTTCCCGTTGGCCGACAACATAAGAGTGTCTGCCGTGGGGCTGGCTGATTTCTCGGCTTCACACGAAGGTACGTTGGCGTACCGCGGCGGCCAGACAGGCGCGCGGCGGCTCTTGTGGCGAGATCGGACCGGGCGTGAGATCGGGCAGGTCGGTGAGTTTGCGAAGTACACGAACTCCTCAATTTCGCCCGACGGTCAACGGATTGTCGTGGATGTCATGGAACCTGACGGCGCCAACATCGACCTGTGGATCCAGGACCTCGAGCGTGGGGTCGCCTCGCGGTTCACCTTCGACGCGGGTTACGATATCCTGCCGGTCTGGTCGCCGGACGGATCTCGCATCGTCTTCACCTCCAGCCGCGGTGAGGGCAGCGCCGCTGTGTATTGGAAGGATGCATCCGGGGCCGGCGCGGCCGAGCTGCTGCTCGCCCTGGAGGAGGATCTTTATGTCAGCAACTGGACCCGGGACGGCGGCGTTCTGACATACAGCGTGCTAACCCCCGACACGAGCTGGGACATCTGGGCGCTGCCGATGGATGGCGCCGGCGAGCCCTTCCCGGTGCTGCAGTCGGAGTTTGCGGAGGTTCGGTCCAGCTTCTCACCGGACGGGCGATGGATGGCCTACGAGTCCAACGAGTCGGGCGACTGGGAAATCTACGTCACCCGCTTCCCGGGGCCCGGCGGCAAGTGGCAGGTGTCGACCAACGGCGGCAGGGAACCACAGTGGAGCGCCGACGGGCGTGAGATCTTTTACCTCGACGCGACCGAGAACCTGGTCACCGTGCCGGTCTCGATCGGCGGCGCCTTCAAGGCGGGCCTGCCGGAGACGCTCTTTGACGCAGGGCTGTTTCCAGTGCTGGCGAGAAGACGTTATTTGGTGACGGACGACGGTGAACGCTTCCTGATGCTGTCGCCGGTCGCCGGCGAGTCGATTCAGCCGATCTCGGTGGTCCTCAACTGGCAAGCCGGGCTGGAGCCCTGAACTCGGCCGCTGCCCGCTGTAGCGAAACCGTGGAGCGAGGCGCCCTACGCATGGCGGGCGGTTCAAACCCCGAGCAGTGCACGCACCTCGCTCGCTGCACGGAGGCCGCTGAGGTAGGCCGCCTCGACGGTCTCGGCGATGTGCGAGGATTCGGTCGCTGCCCCCGCCCATATCAGCGCTCCGGTGTCGGCCGCCGCCAGCCGTTCTCTCGCCCCCACGCCGCCGACACGGACAAAGCTATAGCCGCCGCAGGCGAGGGGATCGGCGCCCCAGTCGACCTGCCGGTGGGCGACGAGCAAACGTCTTACGTCCACCTTCGGAAACAACCGTCCGAGGTCAGCCACCGCTGTCGCCGCCGCTGCGTCTTCGCCAACCGCCGCCAGCGCCGTCGCGCGCGGGCCGGTAGCGTAAGCAATGATGGTAGGGTTGTCAGTTCCTGTGCGGTAGGCGACCGGCCAGTAGAGGGTCATCGGCCCGGCGCCGCAGGCGAGGATCGCCAGGCGGCGCGGCCAGAACCGCTCCTTGAAGCAGAGAAGGATCTTGAGCACCGGCCCCGATTTCAAATCGCGGAGAGCCGCCTCTTTGCCATCTGGGAGACCAGGCTCGAAGCGCACCGAACCGGATGCGAGCACACCGACGGGCAGCGTGCAGATGGCGGTTCGTGCCCAGAGCTCTTCACCGTTTACCGATCGCAGCCCGACTCCGTCGGGTTCCCACCGCACGGTGTCGACGACGAATCCGAAGCGAATGTCCAGATCGGCGCCGACGAACACGGGCAGCCGATCATAGCCCTCGCTGACCCGGTGGTTGAGCCCGGTCTCAAGCCGGTGGACGCCGTCGGAGACGAGACCGAGCATACCGATCTCCTCAATGCTGCCCGGCAGGTGCGCGGTCAACGTCATCTCGGCGAGGAGGCGGGAGCGCCCCCGGTCGCCGCGCCTTTCGAGGAACTCCCGCGCCGACATATCAGGAGGAGCGAAGCGTGCGATCGAGCGCAGGATGGTGGCCGCGTGCCAGCTCCCGGGATGGAGGAGGGCAACCGGCAACCAGTGCGCCCGGCCACCAAGTGACAGCATGGTGTCGCGAACAAGCGGGCAGGGTCGGGTGCTGAGGTCGGCGGTGCGGACCTCGGACCAGGTCGCGGCGCCGTTGCCGTGGATGAACTCGGCTCCCGCCTCGACCGGTTGGCCGCCGAAATCGCGAATCGTGCGCAGACGGCCGCCGATGCGGTCGCCGCCCTCGACCACGGTGACGACACCCTGGCGCGTGAGCTCACGTGCGGCGGTCACTCCCGCCATCCCGGCGCCGATCACGAGGACATCGGTGTTACATGGGTTCGGACTGTCAGGGGGATGGCGAGGCGGTCCTGTCACGCGGAAAGCGTACCAGAGGATCACGGTCTGATTGTAAGATGGGAATGAAAGGCAATCTCAACTGTGTTAGAATTCATGAAACACAGGGGGTTACATAACAATCGCTAAGGGAAGTTGTTTGGGGCCGTACGAGATCGAGGAGGAGGTCGGCGCCGGCGGTATGGGTGAGGTCTACCGGGCCCGCGACACACGTCTCGACCGTTCGGTCGCGATCAAGGTTCTCCCAGCACATCTCGCCGACAGCCCCGAACTGCGGCAGCGCATGGAGCGCGAGGCCAAGGCGGTCTCCAGCCTGTCGCATCCAAACATCTGCGCGCTCTATGACATCGGCCACGAGGACGGTGTGGATTATCTCGTCATGGAGTTCATCGACGGCGAGACCCTCGGCGAGAGGCTGAGCCAGGGCCCGATGCCGTTGGAAGATGCGCTGCGGTACGGGGTTGAGATCGCCGATGCCCTCGAAAAGGCCCACCGTCAGGGCATCGTCCACCGTGACATCAAACCCGGCAACATCATGCTCACCCCGTTGGGGGCGAAGCTCCTCGATTTCGGGCTCGCCAAGGCTGACGGCGGTCTCGGCGGCGGAGACGACCTCACCGTGTCGCCGACGGTCAGCAAACCGCTGACAACGGCCGGAACGGTACTCGGCACCTACCAGTACATGGCCCCCGAGCAGCTCGAGGGCAACGAGGTCGACGCCCGAACCGACATCTTCTCCCTCGGTGCGGTGCTCTACGAGATGGTGACCGGCCGGCGCGCATTCGCCGGCGGATCGCAGGCGAGCCTGATCGGCGCCATCATGAACGAAGAACCGGCGCTGGCATCCACCGTGGAACCGATGACCCCGCCGGCCTTTGATCGCGTCATGCAGACGTGTCTCGCAAAGGATCCGGAGGAGCGCTGGCAGACCGCGCACGACGTCAAGCTGCAGCTTCAGTGGATCGCCGAAGGTGGGTCGGTGGTCGGTTTGCCGGCGCCGGTAGCGGCGCGCAGAAAGAGTCGCGAGCGGCTGGCGTGAACTGTAGGCGCCATTGCCGCGGCTGCGGCGTTGGTATTCGCAGTGGGCTTTTTTCTGCGGTCGCCTGAAGCCCCCCGGCAGGTGTGGTTCCAAATCACGCCGGATGCCAGGCTGGCGCAGGTCGGCTCGCCGCGAGTCTCCCCTGATGGGCGAGTTATTGCCTTCCAAGCGATCGACAGCGACGGCAACGGCCAGATCTGGTTGCGGCCGCTCGACAGCCTCGAGGCACGGCCGCTCGCCGGCAGCGAGGGCGCCGTGACCGACGGCCGTCCCATGTGGTCGCCGGACAGCCGCTATATCGCCTTCTTCGCCGGCGGCAAGCTGAAGAAGGTCCCGGTCGCCGGCTGGCCCGCGCAGACCGTCTGCGACGCCAACGGCGCGGACGGGAGTTGGAGCAGCCGCGGCGAGATCGTCTTCGACGGTCAGGCAAACGCGCCCCTGATACGGGTGTCGGCGGCGGGGGGTATCGCCAAGCCCGAGGTCTCGTCCGCTGATTTCGAAGGTTCGACCTCGCTCGGGTGGCCGGAGTTCCTCCCCGACGGCAAGCGGTTTCTCTTCATCGGCGACCTCACCGGCGAGGAGGGCACGATCATGCTGCATGAGGTCGGGACGTCGGAAAACAGAGCCCTGACCCCGGCCGACTCCAGAGTTCAGTACGCCGAGCCCGGCTATCTGATCTATGTCCTCGACGGCATGCTGGTGGCTCAACCATTCGACGCCGGGAAAGGCGAGTTCGAGGGTGAGCCCATGCCGCTGGCCGACAACGTGGGCAGCAGCGCCGTCGGTCTCGCCGACTTCTCGGCCGCGACGGACGGGACGCTCGTCTTCCGTAGTGGTGAGTCGGGGGGCCGCCGGTTGCTGTGGTACGACCGCGCGGGTCGGGAGCTGGGCGCCGTTGCCGAGGGCGGCGAGTTTCGCAGCAGCTGCCTCTCTCCCGATGCGTCGAAGGTCGTGTCCGGAATTGCCGACGACGAAAGCGGCAATCGCGATCTGTGGATCCACGATCTCGATCGCGGGGTCGCTTCCCGATTTACCTTCGACCCTGCCGTGGATTCGAACCCATTGTGGTCGCCCGACGGTGCGCTGATCGTCTTTTCCTCCAACCGTGACGGGAAACGCGGCCTCTACCGCAAGGACGCTTCCGGCGTGGGGCCCGTGGAGCTTCTTCTCGAGGTGGAGGGCGGCGCGAGCCCCAGCACATGGAGCTCGGACGGCAGGTTTCTGCTGTACATGACGCAAGGCGCCGAGACATCCTGGGATATCTGGGCGCTGCCTATGGAGGGATCGGCGGCGCCGTTTCCGGTGTTGCAATCCGAGTTTGACGAGGTGCAGCCGAACTTCTCGCCGGATGGCAAGTGGTTTTCCTACGGTTCCAACGAGTCGGGCAGGTTCGAAATCTACGTGCGCCAGTTCCCGGGTCCCGGCGGGCAGTGGCAGGTCTCGACGGACGGCGGCTCGGAGTCGGTGTGGAGCGGGGCTGGGCGCGAGATCTTCTTCCTCGATGTGGGGGGAAACCTGTCGGTCGTACCGGTAGAAACGGGGGCCACGTTCACTGCCGGCCTCCCCGAGGTCCTTTTCGACCCGGCGGTGTTCCCGACCCTGCAGCGGAACCGCTATCTCGCCACATCGGACGGCGAACGATTCCTGGTGCTGGCGACGATGTCCGGCGAGTCGATCCGTCCGGCGACCGTCGTTCTCAACTGGAACGCGGGTTTATTGCTAGACTGATAAGGTGAGCCGCGACTGCAGCCTTAGATTCGACCTCGACATCCACGAGGCTTTTGGGCGACGATTGCATCCTGACGCAATGATCGTCCAGGAGGATCGCAACCTCGTCATGGCCGGCGAAGGGATGCTCGATCTGGACTCGGACGACGGGCTCGACGCCGCCTATCTTGCGATCGCCGATCACCGACCGCTGCCGCTTGGCCGCTATCTGCTGCTCCGCAGCCGTGGCGATGAGAGCTATTGGACTTACCAGGCAGTGGTTCACGATCTCGAGATCAAGCCGACCTGCCGCATCGGCAACGTTCGCCGCAGCCTGACCGCCATCCTCCAAGACAGCATCAGGCGCGGAATGACCGCTCTCACCGTCGAACCGCTTGGGGTGTGGCGGCATCGTGGTCTCACAACCGAAGAGATGGTGGAAGCGTTCGAGGGCGCAATTCTCGAGCTCAGCGTCGAGATCTCCAGTCCGCTCCGAGTGACCCTGTTACTCGACGACATGGAGGGGTTGGAGGAGGTCTCCCACCTGTTTCGCTCACGTCTGCTGAGTAAGGCGAGGCGCAGCTTTCGAACGGTGGATGGCGACGCCGCGCTGGTGGAGGTCCGACAACGGGGAATCCGTCTCCATTGCCGGTTCGTGCCCGGATCGTTGTCGGGTTATTTGATCAACTGTGTCGACAACCCGTCGTAATCCCGCGGATTATCATTTTTCCGTTTTTTGAGCTATTCCGTGTGCATCCGGAAACCCGGGAATTGCGGGTTGGTGCTATCCTCGCCGTGACTGGAGGAGGCGGGCGTCCGCTGGGGCGTAAGCCCTGGAGGAAGGTCCGGACTCCGCGACAGGCGGCATGCCGGGTAACGCCCGGCCGCGGCAACGCGAGGGAAAGTGCCGCAGAGAGTAGACCGCCCTCGAGTCGGTCGAGGGTAAGGGTGAAAGGGTGCGGTAAGAGCGCACCGCCTCTCCGGAAACGGAGAGGGCACGGCAAACCCCGTGCGGAGCAAGGCCGAATAGGGGGGCCAAGGGTGCCTGTCCCCGCATCCCACTGCGGTGGGGGAGGTCTCCGGGTAGGCTGCTCGAGCCGTGCGGTAACGCGCGGCCCAGATGAATGGACGCCGCCCTACGGGGCACAGAATCCGGCCTATAGCCTCCTCCAGTCATTTTCTTCTCGTCATCCCGCGGCGGGCTGACGAGAAGAAAATGAATAGAGGAAAGACAAGGGGAACGGTGATCTGGGTAATAGCGGGTGTTGAAATACCCGCTGTGAGTAAGTTTCCGGTGTACTGTTGAAGGCGTGAGTACGGAATGGATGCCTCTCGAACCCGGCGAGCCGATCGGGGTTGTGGCCCTTTCGGGGCCGGTGGACGAGGGCAAGCTCGAGGGCGGGTTGGAGGTGCTCCGTGGATGGGGGCATCCGATCGTGGAGGCCTCGAACCTGCGGCGCGAAGAGTTTTACCTCGCGGGTCGGGATCACGAGCGTGTCGCCGGTGTGGACGAGGTTCTCGATGCCGGCGCACGGTGGATCGTGGCCGCCCGTGGCGGTTATGGGGCGGCGCGCATCCTGGATGCGATGCCGTGGCAACGCCTACGATCCTGCGGGGCGCAGTTCATCGGGTTTTCCGATCTGACGGCAATCCTCAACCCGCTCGCGCGAGACGGGGGTGCGATCCAGATCCACGGGCCGATGGTGGCCGCGGGTTTGACGGGCGGTCACAACGCCGATCGCCTCCGCGCGCTGTTGCGCGGCGAGCTCGTCGGCGAGGTTTTGTTCAGATTCCCGCAGAGCTCGGTAGTGCGGGGCGGACGAGCCGAGGGCCGGACCGTCGGCGGCAATCTGAGCCTTCTGACCTCACTCCTCGGCACCCCGTGGGAGCCCGACTTCGATGGCGGCATGCTCTTCCTCGAAGAAGTCGACGAACCTCTCTACCGGCTCGATAGGATGTTGACCCACCTCCGGGCCTCTGGTAAATTGTGGAACGTGAAAGCATTGATTGGCGGGAGCTTGCGCGGTTGCCGTCCGGCGTCGAAACGCACGGAAACGTGGCGATCGCTGTTGAGCGAAGCGGCGCCCGCCGGAGTTCCGATCGTCGTCGGGCTTCCATTCGGCCACGGAGCAACCAACCTGGCGTTCCCGATCGGTGGAGCGGTGGCGCTCGACACACGTGCGCAGAAACTCCGCTGGAGCTGATATGGCGAAGTTCAAGATCAAGTCAAAACAGGGCACCCACGACTCGCTCGAACCGCTACGCACCCAATTTGCTAAAGGGAACGAGATATTCGCCGAGGGTGACCTGGGCCTCGCAATGTACGTCATCGAGAGCGGCGAGGTCGAAATTCGCAAGAAGCTGGGTGGCGAGGATCGAGTGCTGGCGACTCTCGGCAAGGGTGATTTCTTTGGCGAGATGTGCATGCTCGAAGAAGGGGCGCCCCGGTCAGCCGCCGCCTACGCGACGGAAGACGTCACTGCTGTCATCATCGATCAGTCGGCCTTCACCTTCATCCTCAAACACAACCCGGAGATCGCGATTCGGATGATGCGCAAGCTGGTCAGGCGATTGCATCAGACCACCGATCTCCTCGAGGAGGCGGTCGGCCACAAGGTCGACATCGAACAGTCCGACATCAAGGGAGAACCGGCGGCCGCGCCCGATCCCAACGCCCGCCTGGTGGAGATCGAGAGCAGCATCATCTTTCCACTCGCCGAGTCGAGGGAAACCACAATCGGGCGCGTGGATCCGGTGACCGGAATCAAGCCCGACATCGACCTCACTCCGGTGGACGGCAAGCGATCGATCTCGCGGCGGCATGCCCGGGTTCGGCGGGAGGAGGACGGAGGTTTCAGCGTCATCGAAGACGTGGGAACCATGAATGGAACCTTCGTCAACGGTGTGCGGCTGGTGGCCGGCCGGGGTGCGCCGGTGGTGGCTGGTGACACGGTGGTGTTCGGTACGATTCAGTGTCGCTTCGAGACCGACGACGATTGACAGCCGCGGCTAGCGATCCGGTCATTTTGCTCAGGGGCATCGGTCCGAAGACTTCTGATGCGATGGCGGCCGAGGGTGTGCGGACGGTGGCCGACCTGCTGTTCCACCTCCCCCGGCGCTACGAGGACCGCTCCCACCTGACGACCCTCGACTCTAGCCTCGAGCCCGGGATGCGGGTCTTGGTGCGTGGGCGGGTCAAAAACGTGCGCGTGCGACATATTCCTCGCCGCCGGTTTCACATCGTCGATGGTCTGGTCGAGGATGGGTGCGGCAGCCTGAAGGTGGTCTGGTTCAATCAGCGATGGCTCGGCAAAAGGCTGCAGGATGAGCCCGAGCTGGTTCTCTTCGGCTCGATTCGTGAAGCGCGTGGGGGTGGTCTCGAGCTTTTGAACCCGGAGCTCGAAGAGGCCGCCGAAGAGACGGAAAGCGTTGTCCCGATCTACCCCAAGCTCGCTCGATTCGGCGGTCGTCGTCTGCGAAGTTTGATCGCGCAGTGTGTTCCCGCGATCGAGGGCTGCCGCGATCCGCTGAGCAATGAGATAAGACGGCGCACGCATCTTCCGGACCTTCAACGCAGCCTGCGCGAGCTCCACGCCCCGGCTCTGCCGGCTGACGCCGCCGAACGGGAAGCGGTGCTGTTCGAACTCAATAGCCACCGCAGCCTCTTTCATCGCCGGCTGGCCTTTGACGAGCTCCTCGCCTTCGCCTGCACCATGGCCTCCACTCGCGAGAAACGAAAAATGGCGGAGGCGCCACGCCTGGTTCGCGGAGCGGAAGTTCTCGATCGGGCGGGTGAGCTTCTGCCGTTCGAGCTCACCGCCGCCCAGCGGCGAGTGCTGAAAGACATCGCGGAGGATCTCGGGCGGGGCTCGCCGATGGCCCGTCTGATCCAGGGCGACGTGGGGTCGGGCAAGACGGCGGTGGCCGCACTGGCCATGCTGATGGTGCTCGAGGCCGGGCACCAGGTCGCCATCATGGCCCCGACCGAGCTTCTCGCGGAGCAGCACCACCGGACCCTGGCGAACATCCTGACCGAGGCCGGATACCCTCCCAGCCTGTTGGTAGGCTCGCTCCCGGCAGCTGAGCGGCGTGCGGTTCAAACCACCCTGGCCGACGGATCGGCGGCGGTGGTGGTGGGCACGCACGCGCTGTTCCAGGAGTCGGTGGAGTACCGTCGGCTCGGTCTGGTGGTCGTCGACGAGCAGCACCGATTCGGCGTCGTCCAGCGCTCGGCGCTGCTCGAAAAGGGGCGCTCGCCTCACCTGCTGGTCATGACGGCGACGCCGATCCCGAGATCGCTCGCTCTCACGGTCTACGGCGACCTCGATCTATCGCTGATCGACGAGCTGCCGCCCGGACGACGCCCGGTGCGGACCGTCCTGCGCCCGTCGGGCGCCCGCCGTCGGGTCTTTGAGTTTCTGCGTCAGGAAATTGCGGACGGCGGCCGGGTCTTCGTGGTCTACCCCCTGATCGATGCCAACGAGGAGATCGACGCGGCCGCGATCGCGGAGCACGAGGACGAGGTGCGCGATCTCCTGCCGGGAGTCGAGATGGGGATCCTCCATGGTCGACTCTCGCGGCCCGAGCGCGAGGAGGTCACGGCGCGATTCCGGGACGGCTCGTTGCAGGTCCTGCTCGCCACGACCGTCGTTGAGGTTGGGGTGGATGTTCCGGAGGCCACGATCATGGTGATCGAGTCGGCGCAGCGATTCGGGCTCTCGCAGCTCCACCAGCTTCGCGGGCGGGTGGGGAGGGGCGAGCGCCGGGCGTGGTGCGTGCTCTTGGCCGACGAACCTCTGGGCGACGATGCGAGACGACGACTCGAGGTGGTGTGCGAAAGCCACGACGGGTTTGAAATTGCGGAGTCGGACCTCGAAATGCGGGGTCCGGGCGAGCTGACGGGGACCCGACAGTGGGGTCCTGCGGGCTTCCGGTTTGCCAACCTGATCCGCGACATCGATCTCATCGGGGAGACCAAGATTCTCGCCGCCGCCCTCGCCGAAACCGGCGATCTGGCCCGCGTACGAAGACAACTCGCCAGGTACCATCGCGTGCAGCCGGCGCGCCAGGGAGGATAGTCCCAGTCCTTCTCGTTCAATGGTGCAGCCGTCCCGCCTGCACCACAGGGAGCACGCTGATGTTCAGGGAATCCTTGTGGTTCGGCCGTCCCGGCCGCACAAACACTGAGGTCGATACCGGGCACGAGGTTGAACCCGCTCTTCTCACCGAGTTTCGTAGCGAGGGCGGCGAAGCGCAAGTATCTGCTGGGTTTGTCGCGAATCGGGCGACGCAGTCATAGTTGCGCTACGTCGAGCACCCCGAGGCGAGAAAACACTGTTGGGTGCGGTGCATCGCCGGCCGTTGCAGAAAGCTGGTGAGAAGTGCGGGTTAAGCATCGGAACGCGGATGATGGCACAATGGGCACATCGTTGATCGG
>Ga0209013_10004782_pt1 | contig 11801 bp, 7 predicted proteins | sample Cruoilmetagenom2_FD_187291 | JGI IMG/M metagenome (GOLD analysis project Ga0209013, IMG submission 187291) | Oil polluted marine microbial communities from Coal Oil Point, Santa Barbara, California, USA - Sample 2 (SPAdes) (version 2) | ecosystem: Environmental > Aquatic > Marine > Oil seeps ...
GCGGGCCTCGGTGGATATGCACTGCTCGTCTGGCTCGGGCTCGACGATCTCGAAGCGTGGGCCGGTGGTCGCATCGCCGGCCTGGTATTGGTCGCCCTGCCTTCCTGGTGGGCCGGAGTTGTGGGACTCCAGGAGTGGCGATCCCTTGGCGTTGCGGTCCTGGTGGTGGCGGCGGTCGTCGGGGGCGGGGTGGTCTGGAAGAGGGGCGAGTGGAAGAGTGTGCTGGTCGGAGAAGCGATTTTCCTCACCATCGCCGCGGTGATCATCTTCATTCGCCTCGACCACCCTCAGATCTCCTTCACCGAAAAGCCGATGGACCTCGGAATCCTTGCATCCCTGCTGCGAGCTGACGGCTTCCCGCCGCCCGACATGTGGTTGGCCGGCGAGGTGTTGCCCTATTACTACTGGGGTGCCTTGTTGTGGACGGTGCCGGTGTGGGTGAGCGGATTGCCGCTGGGGTTTGCCTACAACCTGATCATTGGGATCATTGGCGGGATGGTCGGTTCGTTGCTATGGATGCTGGGTCGTCGGGCCGGCGGCAGCCATTGCTCCGGTCTTCTGGTGACATTCTTTGGTCTCCTCGCCGGAACCCCGGACGGTATGCGGCAGCTCTTTGCGGGCAAGGAAATTGGCGCCATCGAATACTGGCAGTCGTCCCGCCAGATTCCGGACACGATTACCGAGTGGCCGCTTTTCACCGCACACCTCGGCGATCTCCACCCTCATCTGTTGTCAATGCCGGTGGCCTGCCTGGCGTTGTTGGTGGCGTGGCAGGCGGGGAAGAAAGGGCCCAACGCAGCACACATGGTATTCCTGGCCATCCTCTTCGGCGTTGCCTGGGCGGCGAATCCGTGGGCGATGCCGCCGACTCTGGCCGGGATAGCGCTGCTGCTGGTGGCCGGAGCCGACCGCTGGTACTGGCCGGGGGGTGAGGGCACGAAGAGATGGTTGGCGATTGCGGTTGTCGCAGTGGGCGGATGGCTGGTCACGGCCCCCTTCCACCTCGGTTTCAAACCATTTTTCCAGGGCATCAAGCCGGTCTTCGCCTGGACCGATCCCGGACACCTCCTGCTCTACGGCGGCTGCCTGTTGATTCCCGCCGGCATCGCGGCCACAGCCGTGTTGGGGAGGACCATGGTGGCCGAGGCGGTAGTGAAGAGGGCGGTGCTATTGCTGGCCGGCGCCGCAACGCTGGTGCTGGCGGGGGCTACGGGCCGACCAACGCTGGTCTTCCTGGCCGTCATTTTGCTGGTGTTCGTTGTCGCGGTCCTGAAGAACACCGCGAGAGGCGACCGACCGGTCCTCGCCCTGGCAGCCCTTGGCGTCTTTCTATTCCTGGTGCCGGAGGTGGTCTACGTTGCCGACAGCTACGGAGACGACCTGCACCGTATGAATACGGTATTCAAGGCTTACATTCAGGCCTGGATTCTGTTGGCCATCGCGTTGCCGGTCTTTCTTCGCCTGGGTTTCCGTCAAAAGGCCATGCGATGGGGCGTGCTCGCGCTCGCCGTCGTGCTCGCTCTGCCGCACCCTGTGAGCATGGTTGTGCAGCAGTTCAAGGCGGAGACCTGGAGTCTCGACGGCATGGCGTGGATGACCGCTGGTGATCGTGCCATTGTCGAAGCTCTGCGGAGGGAGCCGCACGGAACCGTGATAGCCGAGGCTGTGGGAGGGGCTTATACCGAGTACGCTCGGCTCTCTTCCGCTTCGGGAGTTCCCACTTATCTGGGTTGGGCCAACCACGAGGGGGTGTGGCGCGGCGGCGAGATCTACGCCGAAACCGGACGACGAAAGGAGCTGTTGTCGCGTCTCTACTCCTCCCGGGATCCGAAGGAGGTCCGGGCACTGGCGAAAGAGGCGGGCATTCATCTCGTTGCGATCGGTTCCCTCGAGCGCAAGGACTTCACGGCGGCCAAGCTGAAGACCATTGCAGAGGCGGGAGAGGTCATGCTCGACCAAAATGGAGCGATGCTGGTCCGATTCGGATCACCCGACGGGCTATGATGGGGTAAGATGACCGACCAAGTAGAACTCAGCGTCGTGATCCCGGTTTACAACGAAGAGATCAATATCGTTCCGATGTACGATCGGTTGCTGGCGGTGCTTTCCGATCACGTCGCCGGTCTCGAGATTCTGTACGTCGACGATGGTTCGGCCGACACGAGCTGGGAGAAAATCAGTGAGCTCGCGGGCCGTGACGAACGGGTGAGCGGGGTTCGTTTCGCCCGCAACTTTGGTCACCAGGCCGCCCTGACGGCCGGCGTCGACGCCGCTCGTGGGCGGGCTGTGGTCATCATCGACGGCGACATGCAGGATCCGCCGGAGGTCATCCCCGAAATGGTGGACCGCTGGCGCGAAGGCTTCGAGGTGGTCTACGGGCAGCGCGAAAATCGAGAGGGCGAGACCTGGTTCAAGCTCGCCACGGCATCGGCCTTTTACCGTATCCTGCGCGGCATCACCAACGTCGACATCCCGGTGGACACGGGGGACTTTCGACTGATGGGCCCACGAGCGGTGGCCGCGTTCCGCGCCCTGCCGGAGCGCAATCGCTTCATCCGTGGGCTCGTGAGTTGGATCGGCTTTCCCCAGACCGCGGTCATGTATGAACGCCGCGCACGCGAGGCTGGAGAGACGAAGTTTCCGGTTCGCAAGATGACGCGTTTTGCCCTCGACGGCATAACCTCGTTCTCCTTCTTCCCGCTGCGGCTGGCCACCTGGACTGGATTTGCTGTTTCGATCTTCGCGTTCCTGTATATCGTGGTGGTGTTGGTGCTCAAGGCTACCGGGGTGAGCTGGCTCGGTTACACCTCCCTCATGGCCTCGATTCTCTTCCTCGGCGGCGTCCAGCTTCTGATGATCGGCATCATGGGCGAGTACCTGGCGAGGATCTTCGACGAGGTCAAACGGCGGCCGCTCTACCTGGTCGGCGAACGGACCGATGGCGACGAGACCGTTATCCCACCAGAACGGCCGGTGGCATAACCAGCCCAGAATCGGCGTTACACTCCCTGAAAGCCATTAGGGCAGCACACAGGGGGTGCGATGGACAGCTATTTCAAGCCGGAGCATCTGGCAAAGTTCGGCGAGATTGCCGAGGGCAACTCGGAGTTGGCGAGGAAGTTCTTCGATTACTATGGGTCGGTTTTTTCGGACGGTGCCCTGACAGTGCGAGAGAAGGCGTTGATCGCGCTTGCCGTGTCGCACGCCGTGCAGTGTCCGTACTGCATCGACGCCTACTCCTCGGAGTGCCTCAAACAGGGCTCGGATCTCGAAGAAATGACTGAGGCCGTACACGTAGCTACCGCCATCCGCGGCGGTGCGTCGCTGGTCCACGGCCTGCAGATGCTCGAGCACGTAACCAAGGCCTCCATGTAGGCATAGAGCGAGATCGAAGGAGCCACCCACAGTGACCGAAGCCCACTCCCTGCCTCTTATCCGCGAAGAGATCCAGCGTCCTGATGCGGGACCACGCCCGACGACGACGCTGCGGTCTCGCCGTTCTCCGTTGGCGGAACCGCGACGTCAGATCGAGAGCCTCGAAAAGGTGTCGCTCGGTCATCTCGCCTCGGGCGGCGACTTTGGGGCCGCGTTGGGGGCTGACGGGCCCGAGGCCTTCACCGCGGGTCGCATAGAGATCTTCCAGATAAATCTCGGCAAGCTCTGTAACATGACGTGTCGCCACTGCCACGTCGACGCAGGTCCCGACCGCTGGCGCGAGGTCATGAGCCGGGAGACGGTGGACGCCTGCCTCGCCGCCCTCGATCGCACCGATGCCCACACCGTAGATCTCACCGGCGGCGCGCCTGAGCTCAACCCGAACTTTCGCTATCTCGTGGATCAGTGCGTGGCTCGGGGCAAGCACGTCATCGATCGCTGCAACCTGACCGTCCTCTTGCTGCAACGCTACTCCGATCTTCCCGAGTTCTTTGCCGAACGCGGGGTCGAGGTGGTGTGTTCGCTGCCGCACTATCGTCGGCGAAATACCGATGCCCAACGCGGAGACGGCACCTTCGAGAAGTCGATCAAGGCGCTCGAGCGGCTCAACGCTGCGGGCTACGGATCGGGCGATCCTTCCAGGATATTGACCCTGATGGTGAACCCGGTCGGAGCGCTGCTCACAGGAGACCAGTGTTCGATGGAACGGGAATGGAAGCGCGGGCTTGATCGCCATCACGGCGTCTCTTTCGATCGCCTGATTGCGCTTAACAACATGCCGATTGCGCGCTTCCTCGAGTGGTTGGAGGCGAGCGATAATCTCGAGGGCTACATGGAGCTCCTGGTCAACGCGTTCAATCCATCGACGGTCCTAGGCCTGATGTGCCGCAATACCCTGTCCGTGTCTTGGGACGGGCGGGTCTTTGACTGCGACTTCAACCAGATGCTCGAGCTCGAGAGCCGGGGTGTTGACGGCCTGCCGGTGAGGATCGAGGCATTCGATCCCGAATCAGTCGCCCAGCGTGAAATCGTGGTCGGCCGCCACTGTTTCGGTTGCACTGCGGGTGCTGGCTCTTCGTGCGGCGGCGCCATCCACGACACATCTGAGTAATTCAGTCTTCCCAGATCTTGATCCACCTGACGGTGGAAAGTGGAATCTCATCGGTGAAACTGACGATGCCGCCGCCAACATCGTCGTCAATATCGAGGACCAGGTTGAAGGAGTTGATCCCCGCGATTCGACCCACGAGCACCGAGCCGTTTTCGAGTTCGACCTCGACCTGCTTGCCGATTGCTGCGCGGAGGGCCTGCGTTTCCCCGGGCTCGACAATCCGATACTGCTTCATCACAGCGTATCGGTGTTCGGCCTCGTCGATTCTCCTGGTCTTGAGGCTGAAACGCTTCGCGACCGACCGCGCCTCGGCCATGTTCAGAGCCGCCTCTTCCCATTTCGACTCGGCTGCGGCGGCATTTGCCAGGCCCAAGAGCCGATCGACGAGCCGTTCCGCCACCTCGAGCACCGAGTTATCATTGCGGTCGATCAATCCCGCGATCGACAGGTACTTCACCGTTTCATCGACATCACCCTCGGAGAGGGATAGGCGAGCCTGGGCCAAGGCATCCGCGAACCGCTCACGGGTGCTGGGTGGAGCATTCGGGTCACGCGGCAGCGGTGTCGGCGGCGGTTCCGGGGTGGGACTGGGCAGGCGAGTGGGTGTCGGCGGTACCGGTGTCGGCTCGGCTTTGGGTTCGAACGGTCCGACCTTGAAGATGATTGCCGCTGCGACTGCGACCGCGATCAGGAGAACGAATACACCGCCGAGAATGGGTTTTGGCACGCCTTCACGAGAGGGCTCTTCTTCGCCATTGGCGTCGGTGAGTTCCGGCTCTCCGGCTTCGGATGCCTGCGGGGCAGCGGCAGCCGAGCTGGTGGGTGAGGGGCGGGCCGTAACACCGGCTCCATCGGGCGATGCCGGTGCGGGTTCACGCTCCTGGAGGGCCCGCTCAACATGGGCGATTTCCTTGCCGACCCCCATGAAACCGACGCTCTCGAAGAGATGTGCGACCGGAAAGAGCTCACGAGCCATCGCGCGGTAGGCGAGGGGCTCTCCGGAGGGTTCCTCGCCGGCTTCGAGCCGGGCGATGATCGACGTCAATCGATCCTTCATGAGAGGAAACTCTTCGTTACGGGTACCCATCGAATCGCATTTGCGCTCGATCTCCTTGAGCCGCGCGATCAACGGCCGAAGCTCGACGTCCTTGCCATTGCCTTCTTCGTTCGTCACCAGGCGATCTTATCGTAGTCAGTTTTGAGTTATCAGTTTTGAGTTATGAGTTTTGAGTATTTGAAGGCCGCTCAAATTAAACCGCGACCGGTGGGAACTCAAAACTCAGACCTGAAAACTCAAAACTGGGCCGCCATTTTCTCTGTCCTTAGTAAAGTGAACGTGTGGGAAGCAGAGTCTCGATCCCGGTTTGCCTGACTATGGCGGCCCTCGGGCTGCTCGCCTGCGGCGTTTCCGAACGCCGCACAGGGGATGTCGAGGAGATCCGAGCGGCCGGAGAACTGCGGGTAGCGGTCCGGCCAGGTTTCCGCACCGCACCCTCGAATGGCGATGGAGGCGCCGATGAAGTCATTCTCCTCGGTCAGTTAGCCTCCCGCCTCGGTGTCAACGTTCGATGGATCGAAGCTGAACGCCACGATCAGGTGCTGCCTATGATTCGCAATGGACTGGCCGACATCGGTGTGATCAGGTTCTCGCCGGCTTCACTCCTCGATGAGGGAATTCGCGGGACGGTAGCTGTCGACTGGGTGGAGGACCTCCTGGTTTCCGGTCGCGACTCAGGCCTCGACTCGTTCGAAAAGGTGCACGGAGCGACTGTTCATCTCCACCGCTCGGCGATCACCGCAAGCCTCCGGTCCTTTTTCTCAGAAGAAGGGCTGGTCGTCGAAGAGGTTCCGGAAGAAGTGCCGGTCGAGGAGATGCTGCGGAGGGTGAGGACCAGACGATATGATCTGACAGTTGTCGATTCGGGGATCGCGGAAACCGAACGGGCTTCGAGACGAATGGTCACCATTGGCCCGGTCGCCGAACGGCGTGCCCTCGTGTGGGCGGTTCGGGACGAGAGCTCTCAGCTTCGGTTGGCCATTGATCGTTTTTTCTTTGCCGAACGCGTCCTCTCGGGCGCATCGGGACTGCCGGCCTGTCGGGATTTGAAACAGATTCGACAGGCGGGGGCGCTGCGGCTCGTGACCCGGAACTCCGCCACTACCTGCACCGTCGAACGGGGTGGTCTCGAGGGCTTCGAGTACGACCTCGCAGTGAGTTTTGCCCGTAGCTTGAAGGTCCGCCTCGAGCTGTCGATTCCGCCCCCGGACGTTGATCCACTGGAGTGGCTGGAACTCGGATACGGCGATCTCGCGGCCCTTCACGAGCCGCTGTCACCAGAAGATGCGGGCGGGTTCCTCGTAAGCGTGCCCTACCGGCGGGTGAATCTTGTCAGCGTGGTTTCCGCACGGGCTGAACCGCCAGCCGCGGTTGAGGACCTGGCCGGCGTACGGCTTGCGGCGTCACGCCCGGTGGCCGATCTGTGCCGTCTGCTTCCTCTGGGGGTCCCGGTTCGCGCACGCCCCCCGGGGAATGGGGCGGACGCGTTCAACGCGATGCTCGAGGTGGCTCGCGGCAATGTACCGGTGGCGGTTGTGGATGAAGATGCGGCGAGATTCGGTGTCGCCGACCGGGCCGATCTCCAGATAGGGCCGGTCATTCTGCCGCAGGCGGAACTCGTGTGGATTGTCAACGTTTCGTCCCCGAACTTCCATCGCGCGCTCAACCGCTGGTTGCGCGAGGCCAGATCATCGGGCCTCGTGAGACAGCTTGTTCTGAGCCAATTTGGATCCTGGCAGCCGTACCGGAAGCGCACGCTCTTGCCCATTCCGGAGGGCGCGCTGAGCCCGTACGACGAACTTCTGCAGTGGGTCGGCCGGCGCTATGGCATCGACTGGAGATTATTGGCGTCGCTGATGTTCGAGGAATCTCGATTCGACCCGGATGCTGTGGGGCCGGGGGGATCCGCCGGGCTTTTTCAATTCATGCCCTTCACCTGGCGGGAACTGGGTGTCGAGGATCCGCACGACCCCTACGAAGCCGCGGAGGCGGGCGGCAGGTACCTGCGTCAGTTGATGGATATGTTCGAGGGACCTCAGCTACCCGATCAAGTGGCGATGGCCATTGCCTCGTACAACGTCGGCCCCCGACACGTCTTTGACGCTCGAAGACTGGCGCGGGAGATGGGCTTCGATTCGGATCGATGGAGGGGAGCCGTCGAGACCGCGATGGTACTTCTCGACGATCCGGAGGTCGCACGGCAATACCCGGCGGGAGTGTGTCGCTGTCGGCGCGCAGCGAATTACGTGCGCCGCATTCTCCGTCGCTATGCGGCGTATGTGGAGCAGTTTCCACCGGCGTAGCCGAGTTTTGAGTGTTGAGTTATGAATTTTGAGTTATTCATCGCCCGCTCAAACAGCGTCCGTAACTCAAAACTCAAAACTAAGAACTCAAAACTAGCTGGATGGTGGGAAACGCGAAGGCCTGAAACTCAAATGTTGTTCGCTTGAAACATATCGCGCAGCGAAAGCAACGTCTTCGCGAAGTTGGTTTCCTTGAGGAACTCTTGCAGTTCCTTGCGCTCGGCCCCAGCCCGTACCTTCTTGTCGACCTTTGCGGTGACCTCGTAAAAGACCGATAGCGGTTGCAGGCCGAGGCGGGAGAAATTCCGCTCGTACCAGTCGCTGGCGGTCACCTGTTCCCAGACCATCGGCGCCGGGGTGACTTCGCTGGACCAGACGCCTTCCGCGATACCGGTGACCTCACGATAGAGCTCACGGAGCACCGTCCGATGATCGTTCGTAGAGAGCGCCTCGTCGAGCTTCTTCGGCCCGATGGTCTTGGAGATCTCATCGACCGGACCCTTGGGTTTGGCAGGCGATGGGGCATCTTCCTCTTCGTCGCCCGCAGTTTCGTCGCGGAGAACGTTTGTCGGAATGTCGTCTTCGACGCCAGACGTGGACTCTGCACCTTCCGAATCGCTGCTTTCCTTCGCACGAGCCCTCGCCGCCCTGGTTGTCGTTGCGGTTTCGACGTCGGTCTGAACCGCCCGTTGGGGACGGCTCGAAGCAGGCGGTGGTTGGATCTCTTCAACGGGTTCGGGAGGGGTCACCGCCTCGATCTTGGGCTCGCTGATGACCTCGGGTTCGGGCTCAGTGACCTCTGCCTCTTCCTTCGGTTGCTCGGGTGGCGAAGGAAGGTCATCCGACTCCTCTTTGGCCTCCTGCGCAGCCTTTCTGAATCTGAGGTGAAAGGTGCCGAGAAAGGAAAGCTCGGTTTCGCTGATCGGGCGAGCGCGCCCGAGCTTGGCGCGCATGACGTCGAGCTCGAGAAAACGGGCGTTAAGAAGGGCCGAGCTTGGCGCCAGACCCGTGAAGGAGGGGAAAGCCTCCGGGTTGTGTTCAAGGATCTCCAGCAAATCGGCGAATACCGCGTAGTCCATGATCTGCTGATACTGACCTTCGTACCAATCGATGGATTTTTCTCTCTCTTTGGCTGCAATGAGTCGTTTGAAGACGTCCTCTGGCAGCCCCTCGCGGTACCACTCCTCGCCGTGAATCTTCTCCAGGCGCTGCCGAACGATCATCCGCAGCTCACCGAGGATCTCGGAAACGATCCGATACGCATCGATGTTTTGTTCCAGCCACTCCATATCAGTCGGACTCCCAGCATCGACACGAGGTCGAAGAACCCGAGATTATCACGGTGTCAGGCGCTTTGATACCCCGCACAGATTCGCCGACTGTTCAATATCGAAGGGATAGAACTCTCCGTCAGCGCACTCCGATTAACAACGATGAATCGGTGAACTCGACCCTCAGTCGCTCTCGAGTGCGAAGGCGAATTCGGGATACTCCGAGCTGTCTTCGAGCAGGAAAATGTGACAGGTTTCGCAGTCCATCGGGATCGTGTACTCGCCATCTGCGGTGGCCATCTCGTCATCGTGGCACCGCATGCACCCCGGGAAATCGTCGTGTCCGATATGGTTCGGGTGGGTCTCCCAGTTGGTGTCCATGGCTGGAAATACCGTCCTGCCGTAGGCCTGCGCGGCGAGGTCGGCGCCCTGGGTAACGAGCTCCGCGTTCTCGGCGGCGATCTCCGGGTAGTCCGTGGAGTAATAATCGGTGAGCGCAGTGCTCACAGCGGCCATCCCCGCGGCGTGGCTCTCGTAGTCGCCCTCGATGGCCTTGATCGCCTGCTTCTTGAAGTAGGGGAGGGCCCGTAGCCCGGGGTGGGTATCTATGATCCAATCAACAGCCTTGGCCGGGACGTAGAACGTATGGGTCGGTCGGTTGTGGCAATCGATGCAGTCCATGATCCTCGCCTCGGTACCGATCTCTGCGGCCGAATGTTCCTCGCCGTCGCGGGTGTAGGTGCGGACCGAACCGTCGGGAGTCGTGAGCTCAACCCAGGCGATCTCCTCACGCCGCTCGTCCGAGGCGATATAGCGGATCTTGTTATCCGAGTAAATATGCCACCAGTGAATTCCGCCGGCGCGGCCGATGTCGAGACTGCCGCCGCCGGTGCGGAGCAGCATCGCGGTGTAGGAGGGGCTGTTGGCTTCGTCGGTCTTGTAGCGGGAGAAGATCCGCAGCTTGTCGCCGTGGTGTTTGTTGGGCCAGTGGCACTGCTCGCAGGTCTCACGGGCCGGGCGCAGGGTGTGGATGGGGGAGCCGATAGGACGGGAATAGGTGTTGACCGCGGTGTGCCAGACCTGCCGGAGGCCGTCGAGCTTGGATTTCACGAACCACGAAGCGCCCGGGCCGATGTGGCAGTCGACGCACGCCACACGCGAGTGGGGCGAGTTCTGATAGGCGGTGAACTCGGGCTGCATGATCGTATGGCAGGTCTCGCCGCAGAACTCGACGGTCTCCATCTCCTCGACGGCGAAAAAGGAAGCGGCGCCGAGAATGACCGTGTTGAGGGCGGTCATGACGATCACGATGGTGGCGACCCGACGCATGTGGGGATCGTTGAAATCGAGCTTTGGAAAGGTGGCGAGCTCTTCGTCGGTTGCGCCCTCTTTGATCAGCTTCCGCCGCCGCCGCCACATCCCGATCGGAATCTCGATCAGACCGAGGACGAATATCGCGGGAAGGACGACGTACGCGAAGAGCCCGATGTACGGGTTGTCGAGCCCTCCCCAGAGCTGCGCGATGAGAAAGACGATGATCAGAAGCCCCGAGAGGGTCGTCAGCACGACCCCGGCGATGGTGATGGCGTTGTTGGCATAGTTGAAGAGGCGACCGAAAAATCTCTTCCGGTCATCGGTGCTCGCTGTCATGGCTTCCCCCGGGTTTCTATCCACGATTAAGGACGGTTCGAAAGTATCTGAAGCGTCTCACGGGCGGCGGAGATCCTAGCACCTCAGGAGGGTTTGCACAACTCCTGTAATGATACCGGGTATCCTTGAGATTCGGTCATCGCTGTTGATGTGTTCAAGGATAAGACATTGGTGGCGAACAACCTACGGGCATGTGATGGGTGAATAAAAACTGAGTAGAAGTCTCAATTCCATCTCGTTTCTTGAGCTTGAATATTTCGTTACATAGCGATACATTGCATGCGTCACCGGGTTCCATCAGCCCGGATTTGGAGGAGCGAATGCATGTGGCCGGCGATGAGATAGCTGGACGCGCACGATTGTGGCGGTTTGCCCTCGTTGCTGCCGCCGTGTTGCTCGCAGTCCAGGTCGTCCCGGTGTCGGCACAGGAGAACGATGACTGCTTGATGTGCCACGAGGACCCGGATCTGGTGGGCCAACAGGGCGACTACGAGGTCTCGGTCTTTGTGGATCCTGAAGCCTTTGCGGCGTCCGTTCATGCTGATTTCGGGTGCATCGATTGCCACGGAGATCTCGACGGCGCAGAGCTGCCGCACGAGGAAGACCTCGATGCCGTGGACTGCACGATGTGCCACGACGACGTGGGCGAGGAGTTCGAGAGCGGGCCACACGGCGCGTGGGCAAAAGACCCACTGTCGCCGGCCGCAGCCTGCATCAACTGCCACGGAACTCACGACGTGCTGGCGGCCGCGGATCCGGCCTCAATGGTCAGTGCCTCGCACTCGAACGAGCTCTGCGGGCGGTGTCATGCCCGGGAGCTGAAGGAGGTAGGGAAAAGTCCACACGCACGTCAGGCTGATAACGGTCCGGCGGCAAGCTGTGTGAGCTGTCACGCCGGGCACCGGATGGCGCCTCCGCACGGTGAGCAGGAAGAGGTCGCGATCTGCGGAACCTGTCACGAGCGGCAGGCGGTC
>Ga0209013_10004783_pt1 | contig 11801 bp, 13 predicted proteins | sample Cruoilmetagenom2_FD_187291 | JGI IMG/M metagenome (GOLD analysis project Ga0209013, IMG submission 187291) | Oil polluted marine microbial communities from Coal Oil Point, Santa Barbara, California, USA - Sample 2 (SPAdes) (version 2) | ecosystem: Environmental > Aquatic > Marine > Oil seeps ...
ACTCGACGCCTCACGGCCATGGGAAACCAGCGATGTGATCGGGATGTACCGGTTCCTGCAACGCCTGTGGCGCAACATGATCGACGAGGAAACAGGCGCGTGCATCGTGTCCGACGATCCCGCCGACGCAGAGACTCAGAAGTTGCTGCACAAGACGATCGACGTCGTGCGAACCGAGATGGATGCTCTGCGGTTCAACACCGCCATCGCCAAGCTGATCGAGCTGAACAATGCTGTCACAAAACTCGACACCATGCCGCGGGAAGTAGCCGAGCCGATGGTGAAGATGTTGGCTCCGTTGGTGCCACACGTCGCGGAAGAACTCTGGCGCAGCCTCGGTTTCGGGGACACGATCGCCTTTGTCGAGTTCCCGGAAGCTGATCCGGCGTTGCTTGTCGACGACATGGTCGAGTACCCGGTTCAGATCAACGGAAAGGTCCGCGGCCACATCCAGGTGGCTGCGGATGCCGACCCGGCAACGGTTGAGGCGACCGCTCTCGCCGACAGCAAGGTGAGCGCTTCGCTCGATGGTGCCACCCCGAAAAAGGTCATCGTCGTCCCAGGCCGCATGGTCAGCATCGTCATCTAACTTCGAGCGCGCTCGCGAATCTGAATACGTGAACGTGTTCGATCGAGGAGATGACACTATCGGCGCGAGTAGGGCCAAAAGACCATTGCAATCTCGGACCTATTGCGCGATTATGTTCCTGGGTCCGCAAGGGTGCCACACAGGAATCGAGGAGCGATCGGCTCGCCGAATCGCTGAGTGATTCAAGCCTTTCCCCGCCAACGGGAATGCACCCTACGGACCCGCTTACGCGCCCGGGGTCATGCTCAGTCCTGTTCGACGGTGACCGGAAAAGTATCCGTGTCGGCCGGATCCGGAGGGCTGTCGAAAGGCCGGATGTACCAGAGTTCGATACTCGTACTCCCTTCACCAACGGCCTCGAATGTCAATTCTTGTCTGCCTGGGGCACCGACGGCGTCGGTCCCCGGTGCGATGTAGTCGTCATCGACGAAGGCCAAGACATCCTCGTCCAGTGGCTGTTCGAGCTGCCAGGAGAACCCCGTTGTCACGTTGGACTCGAGCACGATAGTGAACCGATCGCGGACACCGACCTCGAACTCAGTGCCGTCGGAGGTAATCGTTGGTGAGGCATCGTCTCCCCGGCACGCGCCGAGGGCAAAGGCACCGAGCGCCACGATGATCCAGCCGACTCGAACTCTTCCTGAACGTGCAGAGGTGAAAGACATCGCCCGACTCTAGAGATCCGGCAAGGCAGACTGGGGGGCGGCAGCCGCCAGGTGGGTCAGGATGCGTTGATAATGGCGACGCGGGGATCGCGATTCGGATCTCCCAGCTCATCGAGCGATGCCTCGAACAGCGTCAGAGCCTGCAGGCACTTGTCTTCCGCGAGCTCGGCATCCATGATCCGCGCAACCGAAGGTGTGAGATCGGCGCGGACAACGACGATCTGGTGTGCGAGCTGCTCACACTCCGACAGTTCTTCGAGCGGTGTTTCTCCGTCGAACCAGCGTGTGACAATGATCTTGGCTTTGGCCATGGTGACTCTTTCGTCGAGCGAGGTGGAAATTCCTCGGCCGACCAGGGTACCAGGACTCAGGTATCTGCCAGATGCTTGAGAGAGAAGGCCGAGGCGGCAATGAACAGCCCGAATATGACCAGGTAGAGCCCTGCAATCCAGGCGATAACTGTGACTGTCGGTGCGGGCCAGGACACGATGACGACTCCGGCGGCTACCGACAGCAAACCTCCGAGAGCGAGGAGCATCCGGCTGCCCTCAGTCTTGTTGGCCAATGCCTCGATCACATCGATCGAACCAGTGATGATCCAGACTGCCCCGAGAATCGTTGCCAGAACTGCAACCGTCTCAAACGGGTTACGCAGCACGATGATGCCGCCAATCATCGCGAGGATCCCGATGAATCCGGCGAAACCAGGCGATGCGGTGTCATGGGAAAAGGCGCCGATCAGACGAAACAGGCCGAAGAACAGGAGTTGGATTCCGAGCAGTATCGAAAGAACTGTGAGCGTCTGGCTCGGCCAGACAAGAACAACAACGCCCAGCCCGATTGTGAGGATGCCGAGGAATAGCACCGTCGGCCATTCGCGGGCGAACGCGAGGCCCGCGTAACCGGTATCCAGATCCGAATCGTTCGTTGTTTGCATGCGTAATTCCTTCTGCTGGCAGCGTTTCGATCACAGTAGTTCCCGAAAAATGTCGCGTGGCGGACGCTGGGCGTTCGATTCGCGACAGATTTCGGTGAAAGGCGACCGTAGCTCCCGAAATCTTGCGCAAATCGCACGCTGAGCGTGCGATTTGCGCAAGATTTCGAGGAGGGTCTACTGAGAATCGGGAAAACTGGCCTGGAGTTCTCGGAACATGCGCTCGCGGTCCTCGGTGCCGATTTCTGCGCGGCCATGCTCTCGAGCGAGGTCGATCACGTCTCTCGTTCCGGCAAGCACTCGCTCACAGCGTTCGCAGGCCGCAAGGTGCGCCAGGGCTGCTTCTTCCTCATCGGCCTCGACATCACCTTCGAGGAGATCGGTGAGCATTTCGGCGAGATCTTCACATTCCACTTCGAGCGTCCTCCTGAAGCGCTATCCGTAGCGAGGCACGCCCGCGGTGTACCCGCATCTTCGCGGCCGACAACCCGACTCCCATGATGGATGCGACGTCGCGCATCGGAATATCCTCCACGTCACGCAGCGTCACGGCAATGCGCTCCGATTCTTCGAGTTGGTTGAGGGCCTCGGTGACAATTCGGGCCATCTCAGAGGCGACTGCAACGTCACCGGGTCCGGGCTGACTCGCCGCATGCTCGGGAAGTAGCGATGGATCGGTGGGATGATCTCGTCGACGCCGCAACAGGGCAATGGCATCTCGGTAGGCGATCTGTAGCAGCCACGGCCGTACTCGCTCGCTGTCTCGGAGTTGATCGATCCGAGTGAGCGCTTTCAGGAACGTGGTCTGAACGATGTCTTCGGCATCCGCTCGATTCCACACCAATCGCTGAGCCACGTTGAAGACGGCATCGACATTCGTGTTGAACAGGTCTCCGAACCGAAGAACAACCTGCTCCTGCGACCTGACCTCCACGGAGACAATCTACGCTGTGCGATCGATTCTTGTGCCTCGGCTTTTCGGACCGACAGCAGCCGCAGCGGCACACGATCACCGAGATCGATTTCGGAACGGGATCGGGACGAAGCGACCAGTCGAACTGGCATAGACGTCGTAGTCGGGATACTCGAGCCGTAGTCTCTGTTCCTCCCAGCGAGCCTTCACCGAGAAGAAGACCACGGTCACGACACCGATCACGAGGTGCACCCAGCTCCCCGATGTCACAACGAGCGCGACGACGATCATGAGCACGCCCGTGTAGATCGGGTGCCTGACAAATCGGTAAAGGCCGCCAGTGGTAAGTTGCCCAGCTTCTCTCGGAACTGGGGTTGGCGTCAGCGACGATCCGAGGCCCAATCCCCCGACAATCAGCAGCGCGAAGCCAAGGACGTTCACGATGGTGCCCATGGTGCGCAGCCACTGCGGTGTCGGCCAGTCATCGGAACCCGGCAGGAAGATGAGTGCACCTAGGAGCGCCACTTGAATTGCCACGAAGGTCCACCCGATGAACCGATCGCTCACGCGTTTGCACTCCGTACCGCGGCGACGAGTTCATCGACGCTGGGCCGATCATCCGGGCCGTCACCCCAAAAACCCCACGCGAGGTTGCCGTCCGGGCCGATGAGGAAATCTCCTCCAAGCTGCAGCGTGTCTTCAGTCGGCTTTCGCAGTGCACTGAATCCCGACTCACGAATGAGCTCGATGTAGCGCTTCGTCGCACGCACGCCCCAGATACGTCGCACCGAACCGCGGCCGAGCCCGTACGCACGATATGTGTTGCGGCGGGGATCGGTGAGCACCGGATAGGGCAACTCGTTGGACCACTGATATTCGGTGAGGCTGGCGAGGTCGGTGAAAGTGACCAACACCACCTCTGTGGTGTCACCGAGTTCTTCGAGGCGGTCGCGCACGGCGACTGCATGGGCTGCGCAGGGCAGTCAATGAATATGACGGTGAAAGATCACCACAACCGCTCGACCGCGGTGATCCTCCGAACGCCACAGGTTGCCCTCGAAATCGGTCAGGGCGATCTCCGGCGCAGCCTCACCGATGGCGGGACGATGTGGCGCTTGACTCACGACTTGACGAGGACCAATAGGTGCGATGCATCCGGCTCGCCCGGCCCAGCCGTCCATCCAGCGAAGTTGATTGTCCCTGACTGCTTTTCCATATTCTCTTCCATTCTTCCTTGTCTCTTCCATATTGTTCTGTTCGAGGTTGCGGCCTTGGAGAACTGCGACTCAGCTCTCGGCCGGGCCGAACACCCGGACCTCGATTGCCCCGACGTTGCCGCCGGTGGAAGTCTCGATGTCGAATCGGACCTCTTGGGCCGTGAACTCAATTTCCGTGAAACGCGGATTGGCGGGGTTGCCCGCCGGGAACGGACCGAACGTGTCGTCGCCAACGGTGACGGTGTACATCTCCGTAGTCGCGGTTCCGTCGAGCATCGAGCGAGTCAGGAACTCGACACCGGCGACATCCTTCGTCGATTCAAGGTCGAGAACGATGAAACCGCCATCGCCGTCACCGGCTGTTGCCCATTCGGTATTGGTGTCGTCGTCGATCGCATTCCCAGCTTCCCACCCAGGACCGAAGATCGAGCTCACGTCGACGATCGTTGCATCAAGTGCGAGGTTTGTGCCGTCGCCAGCCATCTCATCGGCTTCGCCGCCACCCTCCACCTCGGGAATGGTGAACGTGCCGGTCTCAGATCGGTACTGCTTACCGTCAGCCGTACTTCCCTGTACACGGAACGAATAGGTCTTGCCCGCCTCCGCACCAGGCAAGATCACGTCGTGATGGATGATTCCGGTCCCGTTCATCGCTAGCGAGTTGTTGAAGTTTCCGAACTCGTCGGTCTCTCCCCACACGATTGTGCAGATCATCGGTTCAGTCGTGCGCACGCGGAATATGCCACGACCGGGGTCGCTCGGGTCTCCCTCGAAGACGAACCCGTCCTCCTGCATGAGCGAGAACGGCAGCAGCTCACCTTCGATCGCTCCCTCCACGCCCGAAGACTCTGTGGACGCGGAGTCCGATGAGCCGCATGCCGAGGCAAGCGCCCCGACCGCGATCACCGCGGCAACGATTTGGATCGAACGTCGGGTTCTCATTCCTGTGCTTCAATGCGTGGGGGGTGTGCCGTACAAGAGTGATGACGCGTCGGATGCCCGATCGGTCACAAAATATCGAGCAACCTGGTAGCTGGCAGGCTTGGTGCCCATCAAATGAGACGAATGGGGTCCGGCGTGCAATCACTCGATACCTCGGCGACCGCGCGCGGAATCCTCACACCAATGGCGCCACTGCGAGGAAATTTGTCGCCTGGTCGATCTAGTGGGAATCAGCCATGTGGCCATCGGGACTGACCTCGATGCCGACTTCCGGCCGGTCCTGACTGACTACGAGCAGTTTCCAGAGGTCGCCGCGAGCCTGGGTGATCGAGGAATGACGTCTGCCGAAATCGATGTGGTCCTCGGCGGCAACTTCATCGACCTCTTCAGAGCTGCCAACCCAACCCGAAATCTTGCGCGAATCGGACGCTGAGCGTCCGATTCGCGCAAGATTTCGGGTTGGGTTGAGACGAATTGGGTCTGACCCCATTCGTCTCATTTGATTGTGGCGGACCACTTGGTCGTGAACTTCACGAGGCTTTGGATGTCCTCGTCGGTTAAAGCCATCGAGAGGGCCATAAAGCCACGTCGGGCGATGAAGAGGCCCTCATCGATCGCGGCGTGGAAGAACAGTTCGAGCAGCCGATCATCTGTGGTGTGGATGCAGAGCATCGATCCCATCCCGGTCACCCACATCGGTAATCGGTAGGCCGAAAAGGCCTTGTCGAGGTCGTCACGAAGCCGGTCGCCACGTCTGTTGACTTCGTCGATCCTTTCCGCTGACAGCTCTGTATCCAGAGCCGCTGTCGCAGCAGCGACCGTGACCACATTGTTGTTGAACGTGCCGGCCTGAGTGAGGGCCCCGCCTGACGCGGGGTCAAACTCGGCCATGATCTCACGACGCCCGCCGAACGCGCCGAAGGTCATACCTCCCCCGAGGTATTTGCCGAGCGTCGTCATATCCGGCGTGACGCCATAGCGCTGTTGGGCGCCCCCATGGGAAAGGCGCGAAGTCATTACCTCATCGAAGATCAAAACCGTTCCGGACGCATCGCAACGATCGCGTAGCTCGGTCAGGAAGGCAGGCGACACGGGTCGGCAACCGCCTGATCCTTGGACCAACTCGATCAGAACACAGCCGAGGTCAGACTCCGCAAAGAGCTCATCGAGTCCGTCGATGCTGTCGAATTCCGCAACGCGGTACCGGTGCGGAACGTTGAGCGAGTTATGAGGGCCACCCGGTGAGTCGCCGAAAGCCAACACTCCCCCGTGGTAGGCGCCGTCGAACACGCCTACTGCGGAGCGATCGGTGTGGTGAAGCGCCGTTCCGATGGCCATCAGGTTGGCTTCGGTACCAGAGTTCGTGAACCGCACCTGCTCGATCGACGCAAACCGGTCACAGATCCGTTCGGCGAGGTCCGTCTCTTCCCTGTGGGTCGCACCGACGGCCCAGCCACGATCAAGAGCATCGAGAATCGCCTGCTTGACTGCTGCGGATGAGTGCCCGAGCAAGCCCGCTGAGTAGTTGCCGCAAAAGTCGGTATAGCGATGGCCGTCAAGATCGATCACCTCTGCCCCCTCCGCGAATACAACGCGGAAAGGGAACGGTTCGAAGTGCAGGACCGACCGAGTGTTGCCACCGGGCAGGACGCGCTGTGCACGCTCCTGCTCGGACAGACTCTTCGGATGAGAATTCGCGTAGCGGTCGTGGGCATCGCAAACCCACTGATCGAGGTCGTCAAGGTGTGGGACGGGTTGAGCAGCGGCAGGTTCGGCACTCACCTCGGGGACGATACAGATCGATGGATTGGGTGACTAGTCGAAGTTGTCGGCCACATCCACATCTTGCAAGATATAACTGGATCGTTGTGCCAAACGCAGCTCTGAAGATGGCATCACCTCAGCGCTGCAATACTCTCCCCGTGTCAAATGCGAGCATTCACCGCCCCTCTTTGACTGGCTGGATGCTCCAAACGTCGTGGGCATAAGACGGCCGAAATCTCGCGGCGCACTCAACGCCGCCTGGGTCATCGTCGCCGTTGCTGCGTTGGCTGCCGTTCTGTTCGTCGTGTTCGCGAGCGGCAATTCGCACTCCGACGATGCCGAGGTCGGACCGCTCGTCGAGCCTCCGGTGGCCCTACCCGAATCAATCAGCCCACCCGAGTTGGCAGACGCGACGGAACGATGGGGCCTCGACGCTCAACAATCCAAGGCGATTGGATCCGACGTTGCAGCGGCCGGTGCGGCACTGCATGATCTAGACCACGATGGCGATCTTGACCTCGTCGTCGCCCACGATGACATCACGGTCTATGTGTGGCATGAGGACCATTTTCTGCCACCGACAACACTCTCGACAACCGGGGCCCGAGCGATCACGATTGCCGACGTCGACGCCGACGACCGGCCTGATCTGCTCATTGCGCGTACAGGCGACCTTGACAGCATCATCTGGGGCGGCGAGTGGATCGCGGCCGGCACCATTCCCGAGTCGACCGATCTCGCAGCCGAGGGATCATCGGCGGGGCTCCTTGCGGCCGAGTTGTCGGGCGACGGAACAATCGACATCGTTCGTCTCAGTAGAGGAAACGGGAGCGGAGAGGTCGACACCCTGTGGCTCGGCGATCCCGATCAACCCCGGGCGTTCACGCCGACCGCGCTGGGCGACGACGCTCGCTTGTCGCTCGCGGGCGAGATCATCGACGTCGACGAGGATGGTCTTCTCGACGTCTGGGTCACACGCGACCTCGGGTGGGACAGCGGCGGCGATTCGGTCTACTCGAGGGTCGGCGATGCGAGCGGACCTTGGACTGACATCGCGGCCGAACTCGGAGTCGCACTCGAGATCGACGGCATGGGTATCACCCTTGCCGATCTCAACGGCGACCTAGAACTCGACGCGTACGTTTCCGATCTCGGCAACAACGAGATTCTCATCCGCACGGGCAACAAATTCTCTGCCGCCGACTCGACTGGAGCCGCCCGTATTCGACCCCTCGGAGCAGAACCCACAATCGTGTCCAGTTCGTGGGCTAGTGGGGCACTCGATCTCAATCTCGATGGCCATCTCGATCTCGTTGTCGTCAATGGTGGTTTCGCCAACGGTGAAATGACCAACAAGATTCCCGACACCGAAGTTGCAGTCACTGACCCTCCCGCACTCCTCATCGGGATCGGCAATGGACAATTCGTCGAGACGTGGCCGGATGTGAACCTTCCATGGGCATCCGCGTCGCGAGGACTCACGATCGGGGATATCGACAGCGACGGTGACGACGACGTCATCGTTGTGGCGGTGGACGGAACGCTAACCGCCCTCGAGAACCAGATGTCAGGCACATCGGTCAATGTCCGTCCCGAGACCGAATGCAATTCAGTCGGCGCCATCGTGACGGTGACGCAGGCCGACCTCGCCTACCAGGCACCCCTGATCCGCCACACGTATGGTGGCCAGCACTCACCGAACCTGACCGTCGGCCTGGTCGGGCCGAGCGCACTGATCGAGGTGAGTTGGCCCGATGGCACAACCTTCGCCGAGTCCGTACCCGAGGCTCGATCGGGCGAGGTCATCGTGCCCTGCCGGTAGATTTCCGACCGGGAACTGACGCCGACGTCAGGAGACTTCGACGGCCCCAGGCGTGCCCGCGGCTATCTCCCATGTACTGATGGTCTCGACTGGAGACGACTCGTCGAACTGGTCTTCCACCGCCCGGTACGTCGCCCGCCACGATGTGGGCGTCACCTCGCACAAGGTGTAGCCGCGACGGCTGTCGAACATCTTGATCTGCGAGTTGGATGCGATCGCTCCCGCGACCAAGGTCTCGACGTCGGCGTCGTCGTCGAAGAACGACGATGAAATGCTGGTCGCCATGAGTTCACTGCCGACCACGGGTAGTGACTGATCGAATGGATCAGCACGTAGGTCACCCACGGCGGCGGAGTGGAAGTCACCTGTCAGAACTACGAGGTTGTCCGCAGACGCACCGACCGAGTTCAGGAGAATTTGCCGTTCGCCCGCGTAGCCGTCCCACGTGTCGACGATGATGATGGGGGGTTCGGCACCCGGCACGGCGCTCGCGCCGAACATGAAGACCTGTTGGGCCAGAACGTCCCAAATCGCATGCGAAGCTGCGACACCATCGATTACCCAAGTCAGCTGTTCCTGACCCAGCATCGTCTGGTCTGGAGAGAACACCACTGCGTCATCGCGGACCTGAACAGATTCTCCCAGCGCTTCGATGAACGGTGCGGAACGTTGCTGGTCAGACCGGTATTGTCGTTCGTCGAGTACGTAGAACCGCACGAGGTCTCCGTTTGCGAAGGCTCTGTAGATCTTGTAGTCGGGCCCGGTCGGCGGGTCAAGACGTACCGGCATGTGTTCGTACCACGCCTGGTATGCGTTTGCTCGACGCTCGAGAAACTTGTCGACACCATCGTCGTTCTCGCTGCTAGCACCCGCATAGTCGTTCTCGACCTCATGGTCGTCCCACGTGATGATCCAGGGAACACGCGAGTGCGCACTCTGCAAGAGCTCGTCGGTCTTGTAGAGCGCATAACGCTGGCGGTATTGATCGAGCGTCACACACTCGAAGTTCTGACCCGTACTACGACTGCGATCGTCGGCATATCCCCCGCTCTCGTATTCGTAGATGTAGTCGCCGAGGAAGACGAAGGCTTCGAGATCGTTCTGCTCGACCAGGTCGCGGTAGGCCGCATAGTAACCCTGCTCCCAGTTTTGACAGGAAGAAACTGCGAACGTGAATCGCTCAGGCACGACTCCCGACGCGGCGAATGTGCGCGTTTGCGCCAGTTCGGTCTCGAAGTCGCCGACGCGGAACCGGTAGAAGTAGTCAGTCTGGGGCTCTAGGCCACCAACATCGACATGCACCGAATGAGCGAGAGCGGCGACCGCCGGCGCAGTTCCTGATGCCACGACTTCGGCGAACGTGTCATCAGTCGCCACTTCCCACTCCACGTCGATGTCATCATCGGGCAGCGGGTCTTCGGGATGAAGACGGGTCCAAAGGATCACTGAGTCCGGCAACGGATCGCCCGAAGCAACACCCAACGTGAAGGGGTCAGACACTACGGGCGACGGCACGGTCGTTTCGACAGCCGACGTCGTCGGAGCTGCGGTGGTTGCCGTCGTCGGCGTCGGCCCGTCGGTGTTCGGCGCCGCGGTAGTCGGCGACGTTGAGTCGCCATCGCCATCGCCGTCGGCGCAGGCCGCTAACGCGGTGGCGATGGTGCCCGCTAGAAAGCCGCGCCTACTGAGCCGCCAGTTCGGTTTCGAGTCAGTCATGAGTTCGTCCTTCCGAAGCGAGTCTGGGTTAGAGCTGACAGCGTTCAGCGTACCTATCAGGCGTTGCACGCTTTCAAAGCCAGCGGCCGAAGCGAGCGAGACTAGAATTACCGTTCGACTACGAAGACGCTCCTTGGAGCGAAAGGAGCTTCCGCGGTGCAACATTTCATCGTTCCAGTTGATGGATCCGAGGCGTCCTGGCTCGGGGTCGACGTCGCCTTGGGCCTCGCCCAGCGCTGCAGCGGTCGACTCGAGATTGTCGAGGTCGTCCTCACCTCCGAGGATATTGCCGAAGCTGAGCAGCGATTGAAGCTCGAGCTACGGGATCACAACACCGACAACATCGACGTCACCGCAGTTGCTGTCGGCTTGCGAGACGACGTCGCCAGCACGCTCAGCGGGGTGGTGAGGGAACACCCTGGGTCAACTGTTGTCATGTCGTCCCAAGGACGTGGCCGCTCCGCCGCGTTCGTCGGCAGCGTTGCCGAAGACCTCTTACGAAAGCTCAACGACCCAGTCGTCATCGTTGGCCCCAAGGCCGAAGTGACCGACTTCGCCGACCCGATCATTGTCACGGTCGACGGATCCGACACCTCCGAGGCAGCTCTGCCTGTCGCAGCTTCATGGAGCCTCGAACTGAGAACCCAGCCATGGATCGTCGAGGTGGTCCAACCGGACGTCGCCGATGGGTCCGAAGACGACAGGGCCAGGTATCCCGAGCTGCTCGCACAACGGCTTTCTGCGCTGTCGGGGCAATCGGTCGAGCACAAGGTGCTCCGAGAACGTCGTCCCGACTCAGCCGTCGCCAACTACGCCGAGGAGCTGAGGGCCTCACTAATCGTGTCCAGCACACACGGCCGCACCGGCATGCCCCGTTTCGTGACAGGAAGCACCGCTGCGGGCTTCGTGCGCTTGGCCCCGTGCCCGGTGCTCCTCATCCGGCCGGCCCACATCGAGACAACCGAACGGATCTCCCGCTGAGCCGACGTTGGTTTCTCATTGCAAGTTTGAGCGGGTCGCCAATACCGAAGCCACTGTCTGCGCGATCTCGCCAGACGACGTTCCGGGGGTCAAGACCGCAGCAATACCGGCTGACTTCAACTCGTCTAGATCGTGATCCGGCACGATCCCGCCGAGAATCACCGGGATATCGACACCAAGCTCTCTGACGGCTTCGACGACGAGCGGCGCGAGCGTCAAGTGAGCGCCCGAGAGCATCGAGAGCCCAATCGCATCTAC
>Ga0209013_10004784_pt1 | contig 11800 bp, 10 predicted proteins | sample Cruoilmetagenom2_FD_187291 | JGI IMG/M metagenome (GOLD analysis project Ga0209013, IMG submission 187291) | Oil polluted marine microbial communities from Coal Oil Point, Santa Barbara, California, USA - Sample 2 (SPAdes) (version 2) | ecosystem: Environmental > Aquatic > Marine > Oil seeps ...
CACTTTCATATTTAAGTATTCCGTAAATTCCATCTCCTCTAAAAGCCAAAACAGCTTCTTTAATTCCTCCCATTGAGGCTTCATTAAGATCCATCAATTCTAAATTCCACCCTTTTACTTCAGCAAAACGAGAGTACATTCTTAATAGGTCTGCAGCAAATAATCCCGCCTCATCGCCGCCAGTTCCAGCTCGGATTTCTAAAATTACATCTTGATCATCATGAGGATCTTTTGGAATAAGTATGATCTTTATTTTTTCTTCAAGAGTGTCTCTCTGAGTTTTTAATTCCTCCAATTCCACTTCAGCCATTTCAATTAGCTCTTTGTCATCTTCAGTACTAATTACTTCAAGATTCCCTTCAATATTGTTAACGATATTTGTGTATTCGTCATAAGCAGAGACAATATCAAGAAGATTACTTCTTTCTTTGCTGAGTTTAACAAGTTTTGCTTGATCTGACATCATAGCTGGATCAGCCAATTGCTCGTTAATTTGCTCAAATTTATCCTTTACTTCTTTAAGTTTGTCTAAAAAATTCATCGTTTATTCTATTGTTATTGAAGTGCAAATATAGAAAAGTAACGTGTCAAAAACTAAAAACTTTACTATACAACAGTTGAAAATTTGATTCGTTAGGCTATTTCTCTCAACGTTTGTAAGTATTCTTCTTGTATTTTAATGGAAGGAATTTCACCGGTTTCATTCTTATAATTAAATGGTATGTTCATCATTTCGAACATTTGATCGAGAGCATCAAACATATTGATAAGAGGAAATTCAGAGTCACGTAAATAATGTACTAATTTTAATGTTCTAAAACCATCGAACCAAAGTTGCCTTTGCTTAATTATTTGATTTTCGGATTTACTACTTTTAATTATATTATTCCAACTTTCTTTGAATTTGGAAGTGGTTAAAAAATCAAACAATGATTTATTTATTTCACTGGCTTTAGTTAAATAATCCTCTCCCGAGAGAACTTCTTCTGAATTAAATAACTCAATCCAATTTTTTAGGATAGTGAACGATTCAGGAGCGTATAACAAATATTCATTCTGTGCTTTCTGAAGAAAACGTGTTACTCTTTTCCCAGTTCCAAATGGAACTCGCCACGAACCACGGCTTGATGGAAAAACTGTAGCCTCGCTTATCTTTTTTATATCAGTTATCTTGGATAACTTTTCCATGAAGTAGAAATCTTCAGCAGCTTTCCGCTTGTTCATTCCTTGAATTTTTATATAACTATCAACATCGCATACCATTGTTGAACCGATTGAATGATACGCATAATGAGAACCGGTATATTTTAGTCCAAGAACATAATATCGAAGAAAAATTTCATAATTAATTATAGCTAGATTATTCTCTATATTATTTGTTTTCCCGTGAGAAAAGTTAACATAAGCAGCATGCAAATTCTGCTGATCAAAAGTTTTTCTAATAGTTGAAATGTAATTCTCTGATACAGTGCAGTCTGCATCTAAACAGATTAATATATTTTGATTAGAACTATTATAGTCAAAATGCTTAAGTGCTTCATCCATTCCAATTTTGCGTGCTAATCCAACGCCCCCGTCTTTCTCATCCAATTCAAACCCTTTAGATGAAGCATCAACTAATCCAATTTGAAGTCCGGAGTTAATTATTTCTTTTGAAAGATCATCAGTAAAGTTATTGTTTTCGATGATTCCATTTAAATATAAAATTGTATTTAAATTGCGGCACTTCACATCTGAGCTTGAGTTTATTGTGTGGTTAACAACAAACAATATTAGAGTACTTGAAAAATATTCTGATCTGTTTTTCAGCAGAGAAGACAATAAAATTTTAATATTGTCATATTCGTCAATTGCAGGAATAACAATGATAGATTTGAACTTATTTTTATTGCAGTGAATTTCCCACTTGTCAGATGAATATTTACGCAGGTATTTATTAATGTTATCAGGAAGTGCAATATGCATAATCAATCTGTATAGTTTGTCTGAGCTAGAAATTTTTCGACCAAAGAGAAAATCTCCTTGTCTTTCTCTTTTTCAACCCAATGAATTTTAATCCCTTCTCTTTCCATCTTTCGGAACCATGTCATTTGCCTTTTAGCAAACTTGTGGATTGAACTGTTCAATTTTTGGAACATATCATTGTAGTTTAGTTCTCCACTGAGATGCCGACCAGTGTATTTATACTCAAGCCCGAAGAAGTCAAGTTTTTCAAAGGAGATTCCACTTTTTACCAAATCTTCAACTTCTTCAATCATACCGTTCGTCAATCTTTGTTTCAGTCTTTTTGTTATGTTACTTTTTATAGTTTCTCGATCATCTCTTAGCCCAATAACTAAACTCATGAATTCAAAATCCTCAATCTCTACATTTGATTTTTTCTGCTCGGATATTATAATTGCTTTTATAATTCTTTCCTTATCAATAAGGTCAGTTGTATTATGCAGAGTATCTAAATTTTGGGAAACCAATAACTTAAGCTCATCAATGGATAATTTTTCTAATTCCTCACTTCTTGAAGAGTTAAAATCAACCTCAACCATTTTGTAATTATTTAAAATCGAGTGAATATACAGACCAGTTCCACCTACTAATATTGGAACTCGTCTTCGAGAAATTATATCTTCGTATGCAGCTTTAAATAATTTTCTAAATTGAAAAAGATCAAACTCTTGAGAGGGATCAATAATATCAATTAGATGATAGGGAATGTTTTTTTTACTAATACGATATTCATCTATATCTTTGCCAGTTCCAATATCCATTCGTTGATAAACTTGGCGAGAGTCTGCAGAAATAATTTCACCATTAAACTTATCAGCTAGTTTAACAGCAAATCTAGTTTTGCCAACAGCAGTGGGACCTAGAACTACAATTAGTTTTTGTTTCATTCTAAATTGAACTGTGGAGTAATGCTATCTATTATTTGATAATTGGAAGAGTAACAATAACTGAGGTTCCAATACCAATATAAGAATTGACTTTAATTGTTCCGCCATGTTCTTCAATAATCTTTTTACTAACGGTTAATCCCAAACCAGGTCCATTCTTTTTGCCATATGACATAAATGGTTCAAATATTTTATCCCAAAGACTTTCAGGAATTCCGCTTCCTTTGTCATTGAAAATTAACATTACATTCTTATCGTCAATTTTAGTTTTAAGCTGAATTGTTCCACCATGCGGCATTGCTTCACATGCATTTTTTATAACATGTTTAAAGGATTGATAAAAATCTTTTATGTTAAGATTAACAAGAACATCCTTAGCATATTCTTTTTCAACTTTACAACTCATTGAGCGAACGTAGGAATCAAGTCTTCCAGTGAGATCATCAAGAGTTTCATTTAGATTAATATAGGTGCTTTTTACTAATGCCGGTGAAGCTGAGTAATTTGAAGTCGCTTGAATAAGGTCAGTAATATTATTTAATTCATCCAATAGCATTTCAACAATTTGGGATACATCTTGATCCATCTCTTTACTTTTTAGATGATCAGCATATCTTTTACTTATCAAAATTGGTTTTTTAATATCCTCAATTAAAAAATTAGCCATTTTACTTAAGGAAGAAACTCTTTCAGCTTTGAGTAGTTGCTCAAGAAGATCGGCATTTTGTAAAGCCAGCGCTACATGTGTTGAGAGTGAATCAAGAATATCTTCATCAAGATTTGAAAATTCCCCATTCTTGCTATTCAAAAGCTGGATAACACTAATTACCTCACCATCTTTATTTTTAACTGGGTAACAGAGAACACTTGTAGTTTGATATCCGCTAAGATTATCGTAGCTCATGTCAAATCTTTCATCCGAATAAGCATCTTTTATATTAACAGTATCTCCGCTTTTTGCAACCCATCCAGCTAAACCTTCACCCATTTTCAATCTAATTTCTTTCGGAGTATTTCCAATTGTAATTTTTGACCATAACTGGTTTTTGTCTTTCTCAACCAAGTAGAGTGTTCCTCTATCTGCTCCTGCTAGGTCAACAGAAACATCAATTATATTTTTGAGAAGATCGTCTAAGTTTATGTTAGAATTTACGAGATGTGCTGCTTCATTTATTCTTTCTAATTGTTCTAATTTCATATTTAGTCCCTCTGCATTTAAAATTTCGTACTTTTTATTTGAAACTTCTGAAGTATCGGGTCTTTTGCTACCTGAATCGTCTTCTGGAATTATTTCATTTGTTGAAACTTCTATGGGTATTATATCTTCTTCAGTTTTAATATTTTCAGTAATATTATTTGTACTCTCATTAGAACTCATTGAAAGTTCCGTGTTGTAAATATTCGAATAAATTTGTTCATTTTGCTTACCCAAAAATTCCACTTCTTTTTTTGTAAGTTCCAAAACGTAGGAGTTTCTCAGAGCAACAACAGTTGTATTAGAATCATCTTCATTAAGAAATTTCTCTTGACCAAAAAATTTATTTTCATGAAAGATCAGAGATTCATTTTTATCTTTTCTTTTTCTAATAACATTGATCTCGCCCCACATTACTAAAAAGAGGGATGAAACAATTTCGCCTTCTCGAAAGAGTATTTCACCTTCGTTAATAGCTATAAAATTTCCTTTGATGTCATCAACAACAAGAGTATCAACATCAACTTTCTTAAATAGATCGTTCTGTTTTAATGTTTGAAAAAGTACTCTTTCCATATTCTATATAGTCTTATTTATAATAAGTTTAAATTTAAAACAAAAAATCATGATTCAAAAATGTGATTTTAATAATCAGAATAATAAAAAAGTATATTAGATACAATATTTATAATTAATAAATAATTGACTGAGAAAATGTTTAAAATTTAAATTTTCTATATTATCAATTTTTTTAGCAAAATTTTAATAACCAGGAATTCCCATTATATTAGTAATGGAAAAGCTAATTAAAATTGTTTATGTTAATAAAAAGAAATTGTTCATATAAAAATACTTTATCACATCAGGACAATTGAGGTAATTCTATGAAATATATTTCCATCATTTTTATTCTAACATTTCTTATTAACCAAAATTTCTTCAGCCAATCTTTATATAATACTCAAAAAGATTCATTAATTGGTGCAGATACGGGTTACATTCCTAACCAAGAATTAGTTGAAAAGATGAACCCTAGGTTACCCTTATGGTTACCTATAGCCGAAGCTATTTCGGTGAACTTACTATTAGGGGGATTTAATGCTTTTATAATGAATTCTGAATTTGCTCAGATTAGTACTGAATCAATAAAACATAATTTTGAGCGAGGTTGGTCCACTGATGCTGATGAATTAATAACTAATATGTGGATGCATCCATTCCATGGTTCAGTCTATTATAATCTTGCTCGATCGAGCGGGTACAATTATTGGACTTCTCTTGGAGTTGCAACTATTGGAAGTTGGCAATGGGAATTCTTCATGGAGACTGAACCACCAGCACTTAACGATTGGATTATGACATCTTACGGTGGTTCAATGCTCGGTGAAATGTTCTATCGCTTTTCCAACCTTATTCTTGATGAAAGTGCAACCGGAGGGGAGAGAGTGTGGAGAGAAATTGGTGCCGGTATATTCAATCCAGGTCGTTTATTCAATAGACTAATAACTGGAAGAACTTCACGCGTTACAAATGAAAAACTATATGAAAGGCAGCCATTTCTTGGAGAATTAGCTATAGGGGGTAACACCGTTGCTGATGGTACAACTTGGGAAAATGGTGAAGAGAATCTGATGTTTACTATGGAAGTATTTTATGGGAAATTATTTAGCAAAAGGTCCTACAAACCATTTGATTATTTTAGGTTTAATTCCGCCTTCAATTTTTTTGGTGATCAGCCGGTAATAGGACAGTTTAGAATTGAAAATATAATGGCTGGAAAGTCTTCTAAGTTAGGAAGCGGTAGATTTTTATATGGAGTTTTTGGTCATTATGATTTTCTACAAAATACTGTTTACGAAATTGGAGCTGCTAGTGTAGGACTTAGTACCGGCTACCGTACCTCGTATAAGAGTAAAACTCAATTTATTGGTCTTTTACATGGAGCTGTTGTGTTGATGGGTGCCGCAAATTCTGACTATGTTCCAGAAGTTGAGTTTTTAGATTCTGCCAGAACTTACAATATGGGGCCAGGGGCTCATTTCAAGTTAGAAACAATTTTAAGTCTCCCATTTGGTTCTTTATCATTAGATTATAGCTTTTGGTGGATACATACATGGGATGGGGCAATGGGAGATGAGTTCATAACAGTTGTTTCACCAAAATTAAGAATCCATCTATACAAGAGATGGTTTATTGGTTTAGAATATCTATTGTACAGTCGCTTTGGTATGTATGAAGATTTTCCTGATAGGACAGTACATAATAATGAAACAAGAACATTTATTGGATATTCATTTTAGTTTTTGGTTTTACAATAAAATGTTGATAAATAAAATTATTAGGATCATATAATGAAAATACATTTATACTTATTTACTTTAATGTTGAGCAGTTTCTCATTATTTGCACAAACAAGTAATAGTGAAGCATTAATCTCTATAAAGGGAACAGTAATTAGTAACATTGGGGAAGTTAAAGAAATATGGGAAACTGGTTCTGCAATATATCTTAACTATGAAAATATTTCTTCAAATCAATTTTCATATATTTTTCAGACAGGTTATATGAAATTTAAAGAGAATCCGAATCACGAATTCCAAGGAGATGACGCATATTTTAATATTATTCCAATTCAGGTAGGAGGAAGATATTATATCTTAGCCAATTCAATAAGACCTTTTTTAATGGCTATGTCAGGAATGAATATTATTAAATCGAATTATCCAATCTATAGAACCAACGATGAAGGGGAAGAAGAAATTGTTTTAGAGAGTGGGACGAATACAAAACTTAATTTTCAGGTTGGCTTGGGGTTGGCATTAGAATTATTTAGTAATTTGCAAATTGAAGTACTTGCAAATTATAATTCACATATTTTGGACGCTCCAATACATTATAACCTAACTGGCTTAGAAGTTGGTCTTGGATTAAATTGGGTTATTAGTAATTAAAAGGTTCTGGGATTACAAATAGTTAGTTTAATATTATATGCACAAAAGGTATATCAACAACTTCATTTAGATTGGAGGAGTCAAAATTTTCTGGCAAAGTTGAATCAATATTTGAATGAAAATCTTTTTCAATTCGCTTAGACCATTCTTTCTGTCTATCCCATAAAATTTGCTCTACTACTTTTTTAAACTCATCAAATTCCGCATTCATAATACTTACCATTAAATTTTGAATAAACTAGAAACAGATTTCCAAATCTGTAATTATTACTTTCCTAATCTTGTTTATGCTGGTTATTTTTTATCTTTATTGGGTTTAATAACCACTTATATAGGTTGAAAACAATTAAAAATAGAACAATTGCAAATAGTGTTATAGTAATTTCAAGATTCATATTTATATCAAACATATACGTTAGAATTATTATAACTTAATTAAACAATAATCATTCCAATTTTTATAGATAGAAATATTCAGTTCATGGTTTCTAAAATTGACAAAAAATTGGGTTAAAATGGTGATTATCAATTGTAAAAATGATATCTATTGAAATACCAAAGTGTGTTTAGTTTTTTTGTTTGACTTACGAATTGATTTATATTGGAAAAGATTAGAAAAAGAGTATCCCTTGAGAGAGATACTCTTTAATTAGATTATAATTATAAAGCTACACTAAGTGAAATGTATGCAAATGTTGCTCCAAGACCACCAACAGTGTTTAGACCTTGACGAAGAACATCATCATTGATTGTAGCATCAAGAGAGAATCCACCAGTTCTGAAACCAATACCTAACCAAAATCCAGTAGGGCCATAAACCGTTTGAATTGCTTCAGTAACCTCGGTTGAGGAAGAGGGTGATTCGTTTGAAGTTTTTCCTGTAATAGCCATGTAACCCATTCTTCCAACTATCCAATCAGCAAATTCCCATTCGCCACCAAGATTCCATATTGGAAATCCTGTAATTCCAGTTGAAAATTCTGGAGATGCATTTTCAACTGCGGGAGTAGTAGTACTAAATGATGCATATGCAGGACCGCCGGCAAACAAAAAATCACCAGTTTGGTACCTGAATCCAACACCAAGAATAAATACCGAAGTAGAAGGTAAATCAACACTCTCACTTTCAGTACCAGATGGTACATCCCCACTTGCTGAAGTGGTTACAAATTGCAGAACTGGAACGAGTTTGAACTTTTCTGACATTCGAATGAAAGTTCGGGCATTAAAACTTATTACTGTTTCACTTGCACTGGCATCACCTTGATTTGGTTGTTCAGATGTCGTACCAGGGAATAAAAGAGATAAACTAACATCTAATAACAAACTTCCAGATAATTGGCTGACATAACCAAAATTCAATCCAAGTTGAGAAGCTGAGTTAACAGTTGGGTCACTACCAGCTGGATTAACCTCATTTGTTGTTGAAGCATAAGAGAGTCCAATACCAATTTTATGTTTTCCAAGACTGTATGTGCTCATTAATTCAACAACATTATCTAGGGCAATAGCAGCTCCATTATTACCAATAACACCATAAGGATCGAGATTCAGAATAGAAAATTGACCATTAAAATTGTTTCTGGCGAGAATAACTCCCAAAGTCATATTTTTACCAACTTTAAAGTTAGCACCAATAAACTGACCAACACCATCATTGCCAAATGCAGTGGCGGTTGATCCCAAATCTCCCATAATAAAATCACTATAATATGCACCCCATGCAGAGTTTAAAGTCATATTGAAAGGATCTATAATATATGGATTATTACCCATTGCTTGTATACGTGCATAACCACCAGTTTTTTCAATAGTAGCTGGAGTTACAGCAGATACTATAGTGGTGGAAAGAAATAACAATATAGAAATAGTGAGAATTTTTTTGAACATGAAACCTCCGAGTTTATTAAATAAATTAGTTATTTGTGTTAAATATAAATGGTTAAAACTTCAAAAAACAGATATAAACTTTATAATACTAAAATGTAACTACTAATTGATTGAAAATTAGTTATAGTTATTCTATTTTGCAAGCAGTTTTATTACTTTTACACCGCAGTATTGTTATTGGTTTTAAGAATTTATCTGTTTATAATTTTAAGTTGGAGTAAGATGAAAGGTTTTCAAAAATTCTCATTTGTAATGATAATTCTTATTTTCACATCCCACATTCAAGCTCAGTTTTCTCTCGGTCTATTTGGAAATTTAAGTAATTCATCATTATCAGGAAATGCTCCAAGCAGTACTGAGTATAATAGCTTAACTGCCTTGGGTGGCGGACTAATGTTGGACTATAAAGCAACTGATGAGGTGACAGTCAGTTTACAGCCAATGTATCTACCAAAAGGGACAACAGTTTCATACGACCTGCCGAGCTATGAGGAACAAAGGGATAGTGTTAATGTAAATTTTTCTTACTTGAGTATTCCCTTAATGGTGAAAGTAGTGGCAAGCAAGGTTGTATACGTGAGCGGGGGATTTGAATTTGATTATTTACAAAGTGCAAAAGCAAGTTTAGTCAACATTGACGAAGAAAATGATATTACTGATTTAATTAAGTCATATGATTTTTCTGCTAATTTTGGAGTAGGTTTTATCTTTGATGTTTACTCATTAAACTTATTCTTTGAGTTACGCTACTCAATCGGATTATTAAATGTAAGTGAGATTCCAGCTTCTTCTGATTTAGATATCCCTCCAGAATTCAAGAATACATCAACTCAATTGTTGTTTGGTGTTATGTATCCATTTGGGAAATAGGAAAATATGGTCTTTGAAAAATCTAAAAATTTGGTAGGACAAAAAATGATTAAAAAGTTTAATTTGATATTATATGTTGTAATTTCATCTTCGATTATTTCAGCTAATCTTATTCATGCACAAGAAAATGGATTTAAACTTAATAAGGATGAAATTAGTCTTCCGGTTTTAGATAACCATAAATTTGTTGTAAATCCTTTCACACGATCTCCCTTTATAAAAACTTATTTTCATAATTCACTTGGATTCGGGCAGGCGCTGGATTTGCAAGTACCAATCATAGATATTAATGGTGACCCAGTAGTTGGTTTAAGAGGTAATCTTTATTTTATCACATTGGATTTTGAGTATCAATATGCTGTGAATGATTGGCTTGCTGTTTGGATGAATTTCGGAATGTTAAGCCGAATAGGCGATGGAGTTCAAACCATGTTAGCACAAGGAATAAATGCTACAACAAGTTTAGAATTAGGCTGGATGTTTAGACTGATAGAAACAAAGAAAACTTTGCTTTCCGGAACTATTAACTTGTGGAATAGTAGTGGCACAATTATAAATATCTACGATTTCATCCAGAGAATAATTGATGAAGGAGGATTATCGCCTGATAATAGGATGATTATTAGCCGTAATTTTTTACAGCTTGGTGGCGGATTTAGATTTGCTTGGGCAGCTAGTGATTTGATAGGTATAAATTTACTTACCGAATTTGCTTATGGTGAATCTGTTGATAGAAGAAACGAAAACGAATTATACTATAATTTTGCTGGTTCTCTTGATCTTGACCTAAATCGTGAAATAGAAGTCCCAATTGGCTTTGCTTTCGGAATGAGGGTAAATTCATTTATTGCTGGAAGTGATACTTCAATAAAAAATAAAGTTGGAGCAATGTTTTTAAAAATAGTTTATACCGGTCAAGATGATTTTCTTATAGGCTTAAATTTAATTTGGAGAAGAATGCCAATGGCTACGCTTGATCAAACTTTGTATGGTGGGTCAGCAGTGCTGAATATAGATTACTTTTTTTAATTCAGATTTAATCCTACTTTTTCTACCCTTATAAATAAACGTTTATTTAATAAACCTGAACTAATTACGAATAAGATAATTTGTCTTACACTATTTATATATATAATTTACAATTGAATTTTTTAATTTATCATAATATGTTAGAGATAACTTTTTAGTCTTATGGTTATTAAAATAGAGCGAGCCCTCTTTGAAGTAAATTTCTGTCAGATCATTGTAAAGCATTTTCACTATGGCATTTTCACTATGTTTTATTAAAAGCATTTGCAGTTTCCAGTCAAAATGAGCAAAATCTTCGTTTGTAGCATTCAAATCAGGAGCACTATCAAGCATGCTTATGATTTCGTTTTCATTTTGTCGAATTGCTTTTAAGGCCAAATCCGGTAAAAGTAAAACTCTTAACTCTAACCAATCTCTAACCAATGTAATACTTGAAAGCTCATTATTACTAACCAGTGACTTTAAAATTCCTAAACCACCATTCGCATTATAATCGTTTATAATTGTAGGTCTTCCGTGCTTAATGCTTATCCAGCCATCTCTTGCTAAACGCTGTAAAACTTCGCGTAGGGTTGGTCTGGTTATACCTAATAATTCAGCCAATTCTCTTTCAGGCAACAGGTTTTGACCAATTTCCCATTCGTTGCTTATGATTGCCTTTATTATTTCATGCTCGGCAAATTGTGCCGGTTTGATAAATTTTCCTTGTTTATCCATATACTTATTGGTAAGAGGTCTGACCACAAAGATATTGTAATAATGTTATAAAACAAAACTCTGACTATTTTAATAAAAAATAATTGTGGATGTAACTCACAGATAAACAATCGAGTACATGGAGAACCGCTAAGCAGGTTAAACCCTGACAAAGAAAATCATCAAATTTGGGTATCTTTAAATCGGGATTTACTTCGTGAGCTTCCGATGGTCGGTTCCCGCTCTGTATCCCACTATCCATCACACGTTGACTTCAT
>Ga0209013_10004785_pt1 | contig 11797 bp, 15 predicted proteins | sample Cruoilmetagenom2_FD_187291 | JGI IMG/M metagenome (GOLD analysis project Ga0209013, IMG submission 187291) | Oil polluted marine microbial communities from Coal Oil Point, Santa Barbara, California, USA - Sample 2 (SPAdes) (version 2) | ecosystem: Environmental > Aquatic > Marine > Oil seeps ...
AAAAGAAGATGCGCCAGTTCGGCAAGGTGGAGATCCCGCAAGAGGCCTTCATCGCTGCACTAAAGATGGAAGACAACTAGGCATCTCTCGTGGGTGCCTCGTATTTGTCATGCCAGCGCCTCACTTCAGCGACGGAGTTAGATTTAAATCGGCGTTCATTGTGATGTGATCGGCTTAGGCACATGCGTGCGTCGGTGCGGCGAGAAAGCCTAGCGACTTAAGCGCTAGTTCAAATCATCTAAGTCGCCGTGCCCCTCGCTTGCAATGCATGAAGCGTAGCCGGTCGGTATGGCATAGATTGAAAGGAACATAGTGTGAGACTTAGCATATCGATCCTCGTTCCCATCGTGTGTGCTAGCTTAATGGCGCCGGCACTGCTTTCAGCGTCGGCCAACGCGGCCCCGTTGCCGAAGCCCGGGATCTTGAAAAACGAGAATATCACGACTGTTCAGCGACGCGGGAGAGGATGGCGCGGTGGGTACGGTTACGGCCGGCGGCCTTATCGACGTGGCTACCGCCGTGGTTACGGAGCAGGTGCCCTGATCGGAGGCATCATTGCTGGTACGCTGATCGCCGCTGCGATCCGTCAAGGTCGCGCGCGCGACAATGATGTAAGGCGTTGCGCGTATGAGTTCCGCTCGTTTGATCCTGAGACGGGCACCTACATCACTTATGAAGGTGAGGAGCGGGTCTGCCCTTACCTTTACTAACGGGTGGACCGAAGCGACGCAAAGTAAAGCGCAGAGCAATTGATGTCCGGTCCCGTTGTCATGTCTGCAGCAGGCGGTCACTGAATAACCTCGTCGAAAGCGCAGGTTTGCGCAGGATACCTCCGCTCGTTGCCTCCTCACTTCTTGCGTCCGGCTACCAAGGGTAGCAAAATAGTTTGGGTGATCAGAGGGTTCGCAATGCCCTACCCCCCCGCACCTCCAGAATGGGTGTGTTGCCTGAGGCACGCGCCATGACGCTCCAGCGCGGTGTAAAAAACGACGGTAAAAATCCTGGCAGAGCCTGATGGGGATGCTCTGCTACAGTGTATCGGGCGGCCCTCTAGGCCCTAGAATTCAAGGCATATCGCATTCAATTTAACCGTAACTTTGTACGCTATTCACACTCCTTCGGGGCACTTTCGGCACCTTGCCTTTCATGAAAGCTCGGTCCATATAGTTTCGGTCGAACACGCCTTGGTTTACTCTACGACGGCGCTTTACTGTGCCGACACTGGACGGCTCCATCGCGCGCTTTGATACCCCTTAGGATCCGCCGAAGGGGATCGCCTTTTTGCTTTGGAGGCATTTGATGGCAAACGGCACTGTGAAGTGGTTCAATGGCCAAAAGGGTTACGGCTTCATCCAACCTGATGACGGTGGCAACGACGTCTTCGTACACATATCCGCGGTTGAGCGCGCTGGCCTGTCCACGCTGCGCGAGGGTCAGAAAATAGCGTACGAAACCGAGACAGGTCGGAACGGAAAAGTTGCCGCGATTAATCTGCGCCCAGAGTGAGGATTGCGGATCATTCCTGGTGGGAGGGGAGCAGACATGTCTGCTCCCCTACGATTATATGAGGGCATTTGTGACTTTTCACGTCGACGCATGAGGCGTCGCGACCGCAGGAGACTTGATGGCCAAAGAAGAGATGCTGGAGTTCGAGGGTATTGTGGCGGAAGTGCTTCCTGACGCCCGTTGTCGGGTCAAGCTCGAGAACGGTCACGAAGTGATAGCCTATACCTCTGGTCGCATGAAAAAGAACCGCATTAGAATCCTGGCTGGCGATCGCGTCACGGTCGAGATGACCCCCTATGACCTGACTAAAGGCCGCATAAACTTCCGTCATAAGGACGTCCGAGCTGGCGCCCCGCCGCCGCGATCTGGCTCGGGTGGTTATCGCCGCCGCTGATTGACGGGGGGTGCCTGCGAAATTTCGGCACTATCGCCTCAAAGCCGCCATGCGTTCGTCGGCTTGGCCTAAGTGCGCATCGATATCTATAGAGCTGCAACCGTTTTGGGCGAGTTCCGTATTGAGCGCGACGGCTTCGGCGTGGGAGCGATCGTATTCGTCAACGGCCGCAAGTCCGCCGCCGCCCCCTCCGAAGGCTCTACCGAACAGTGCAGCGATGTTACCTGGGGTATCCTGGCTCTCTCGCATGGCGCGCGCCGGAAGCGCCTGCATGTACGAAATTAGACCATCTGACCTAGCCCGTAATTGCCGGCAACCAAGCTTTCGGTCCTGCCCGCTCAGTATATACGAGCCGTTGCTCTGATAGCCGGTGTGCTCTGCGCCGATAATGTCTTGCAGCGTGGAGCATCCAGCAACAGTCACAGCAAGGGATAGCGCCCCAGCCAACGACACTGCCTGCAAGTATTTGGAACCTTGAAGAAATGCAGCCACGATTCACCGACCCCCAGCGCCTGCAAGATACCGCAAGTGACAGGTTGTAGGAAATTGGTACGCAGTCATAATTCTCAGATGTGCTCTTTGCGCCACTTTCTTTCCGACGTGGTGCGGGGCGAAGCAGTGCATTCCCTTCCCATCGAACTCAAAATGAGTAGGGACGCGCGATGGACTGCAGGTGCATTTCATAGATTAGCCCAGGTGGTGCACCCGAATCGGGCTTAACTTGCGATTATGCATGGAGCCGTAACCCATTATCTATTCCGCCAACCACTTGCGTACCCGCTGGTCGGGCTTCTCGCTCTCGTTGGACTCATGTTTATCGCTGCTTGCGATACCGTCGAGCGCCTTGATTTGTTGGGAGCGGTGCGCATCATTGACGGCGACACGATCGAGATTGCAGGCCAACGTGTGCGGTTGGAGGGCATCGATGCACCTGAGACCGCACAGACCTGTGGCCATCGCGGCGGCACTGAATGGCACTGCGGAAAAACGGCCGCAATGGAACTCGCAAAGCTGGTGTCAGGTCAGCCGGTAAGCTGTAACCGTCGCGGGACGGACAAGTACGGTCGCATGCTCGGGGTTTGCTTTGTCGGCGATCTCAATATTAACGCAGAGATGGTGCGCCGCGGCCATGCGTGGGCCTTTGTAAAGTACTCGTCAAGTTACGTTGAATTGGAGGCTGAAGCGCGGGCTCAACGCATTGGAATTTGGCAGGGTGAGGCAAATCCGGCTTGGGAGTTTCGCAAGAAGCGCTGGCGAGGCGCTGAGCAGACCGCGCCGCGTGGCTGCGCCATTAAGGGCAACGTGACCAAACACGGTCAAATCTATCACATGCCGTGGAGCCCGTGGTACGGCAAGGTCCGGATCAATGAGGCCAGGGGCGAACGTTGGTTTTGCTCGGAAGCAGAGGCCCTGACGGCCGGCTGGCGTCCTGTGGCAGAACGCTGAACGATCGGGTCGCTCCTGACAGTTAGATCAGCAAACAGCGATTTGACGGTACTAAATTCACCGGGGCTTAGCTCCCTTCCCATACGCAGGAGACTGGGGCCATCGAGATAGTCTTTTTGACGATCACGCTTGATCCATGCCCTGGCCGTCGCAGCGCGCTCGTGCTCACTAATGATCGCCAAAACAACTGCAGCGTCCTTTTCAAGGCGAAAAGGTTTACATAACAGCGGCAGCTCGCCAAGTAACTTAAATCGCCCGCCGGTTGGACCGAGAAGTCAAGGATCCTCTCTATGAACGGTGAGGCCCTCACAAATTCGCAGCAGCTTAAGCAAACGCCACTCCATGGTCTGCATGTGGACATTGGCGCGCGCATGGTTCCGTTCGCCGGCTACGAGATGCCTCTTCAATTTACAAGCGGTGTCCTGAAGGAGCATTTGCGCACGCGCTCTGCTGCCGGTTTGTTCGATGTCTCGCACATGGGACAGATCGCTTTGCGTGCGCGTTCTGGCAATGTACTCGATGCAGCTCGCGCCCTGGAGCGGCTCGTGCCCTTGGACATCTATGGCCTCGTGCCAGGCAGGCAACGTTATGGATTTCTTACGAGCGAGCGCGGTGGGATTACAGATGACTTAATGGTCGCCAATTTAGGCGGTCATCTACTCCTGGTCGTCAACGCAGCTCGCAAGCTAATGGATGCGGAGCATTTGCGCTCTCAGTTGTCAGACGTATGTGACGTCGAACTGTTGGAAAATCGAGCACTCATGTCGCTCCAAGGACCGAAGGCGGAGGCAGCGCTAATGCGGTTGGCACCCGAGTGCGTCATGATGCGCTTCATGGACGTGCGCAGGCTTGCCATCATGGGTATCGAGTGTGTGGTTTCGCGTTCTGGCTACACCGGTGAGGATGGTTTTGAGATCTCTACGCCGGCCGAAGATGCGCGCCAGATCGCGGAAGCCTTGCTTGAGGACGAGGCTGTCGCGGCGATCGGTCTTGGCGCCCGTGATTCGCTGCGACTTGAGGCCGGGCTCTGCCTCTACGGATCGGATATCGACGAGACGACCACGCCGGTGGAGGCTGCTCTGACCTGGGCAATCCCTAAGGTTCGCCGCCGCCAGGGTTCTCGGGAAGGCGGATTTCCTGGAGCCCCTGTCATTCTAGAGCAGCTCGACAGCGGCGTTGACCGCATACGTGTCGGCCTACGCGCAGAGGGGCGGGCACCCGTGCGCGCGGACACACCGCTCTTTGCCACCGAGGGCGCCGAGGAGGCCATCGGCGGCGTGACTTCAGGCGGCTACGGGCCGAGTATCGGGGCGCCTGTAGCGATGGGCTATCTTCCGAGGGATCTTTCCTCGCCGCGAACCCAGATATTCGCTGAATTGCGCGGAAAGAGTTTGCCGCTTTCTGTCGCATCTCTTCCATTCATGCCCCCACATTATAAACGCGGCTGAGGCCGCCATTCGACGGGAGAGGACCTTGTTGAAATTCACAGAAGACCATGAGTGGCTTAAGCTTGACGGAGAAGTGGTGACCGTTGGAATTACCGTCCACGCGAGCGAACAGCTGGGTGATCTCGTATTCGTCGAGTTGCCGCGAGTGGGTACCAAGCTCAGCAGGGGCGGCGCCGCCGCTGTGGTCGAATCTGTAAAAGCGGCATCCGACGTGTTCGCACCCCTCGACGGAGAGATTGTTGAGGTGAATCAGGCAATCGTCGAGGATCCTTCTATCGTCAATAGTGATCCGCTCGGCGCAGGATGGTTTTTCAAACTGAAGCTCAGTGACACGAAGGCTATGGAAAGTCTTCTGGACGAAACGGCTTACAAGACGCTTGTCGGCTAAAGGAAGATTGGGATGGCCGGCCAACGATATGAGCCTTACGACTTTGCAAACCGCCGACAGATCGGCCCTTCGCCTGAAGAAATTGCGGAGATGCTTCAGGTCGTCGGCGTTGACAACCTGGAACAACTCGTTGAGGAGACCCTGCCAAAAGAAATCAGGCAGGCAGCCCCACTGGACTTCGGTCGCCCACTTTCGGAACGCGGCGCGCTCGACAAGCTGCGCGATACAGCAAATAAGAACCGCGTCCTAACCTCACTCATCGGCCAGGGCTATCACGGTACGATCCTTCCGCCGGCGATCCAGCGCAACATTCTCGAAAACCCGGCTTGGTATACAGCCTACACGCCCTATCAGCCGGAGATAAGCCAGGGCCGCCTTGAGGCGTTGCTCAACTTCCAGACGCTTGTTTGTGACTTAACAGGTCTCGACATAGCCAATGCTTCGCTGCTGGATGAGGCAACCGCGGCGGCCGAAGCCATGACAATGGCGCGTCGGATTACAAAGTCAGAAGCGGCCACGTTTTTCGTCGACCAAGCGTGCCTGCCACAGACGATAGCCGTTATAAGGACCCGCGCAGAGCCCCTGGGCTGGACAATTGTCGTTGGCGATCCATTCATGGATCTTGAGCCGGAAGAGGTCTTTGGAGCCCTTCTCCAGTATCCAGGGGTCTCTGGAAAATTCCACGACTTTTCCTCGGTCATCGCGAAGCTTCACACCGTAAGGGCTACGGCCATCGTAGCGGCAGACCCCTTGGCTTTAACGCTACTGAAGCCGCCGGGCGAGATGGGGGCCGACATTGCGGTCGGTTCCATGCAACGGTTCGGTATGCCGATGGGTTATGGTGGACCGCACGCCGCCTACATCGCAGTGAAGGACGCCTACAAGAGAGCGCTTCCAGGACGGCTCGTGGGCGTTGCAGTAGACGTACGGGGAAACCGCGCATATCGCCTCGCGCTGCAGACCCGCGAGCAGCATATTCGTCGCGAGGGCGCCACCTCTAACATCTGTACCGCACAGGTCCTGCCCGCCGTAATTGCGTCGATGTACGCGGTTTTCCATGGTCCCAAGGGGTTGAAGGCCATCGCTGAGCGCGTGCATCGAAAGGCGGCGCGCCTTGCAGACGGACTTGCATCGATTGGCTTTGACATTCAGCCTGATGCTTACTTCGACACCATCAATGTGCAGGTGGGCCCGTATCAAGGGCTGATCATGAAGAACGCGGTAGACAATGGCATCAATCTGCGCAAAGTCGGTCATGACCGCATAGGGATAACGGTCGACGAACGCACGCGGCCGGCGACTCTTGAAGCGGTTTGGCGCGCGTTCGGCGGCTACCACCTAGTCTATAAGGACGAATATCCGGTCTATCGGCTCCCCAAGCATCTCCTGCGTCGATCGACGTATCTCACCCACCCAATTTTTCACATGAACCGAGCCGAAAGCGAGATGACCCGCTACATGCGTCGGCTCGCAGACCGCGATATTGCGCTCGACCGGGCGATGATCCCGCTCGGTTCCTGCACAATGAAGCTTAATGCCACGACGGAAATGCTTCCGATCACCTGGCCAGAATTTTCAGAACTTCACCCCTTCGTGCCCGCTGAACAGGCTCAAGGCTACGCGGAGATGATTGAAGATCTCTCACGTCAACTTTGCCAGATAACAGGCTATGCCGCGATCTCGATGCAGCCCAATTCAGGCGCACAGGGCGAGTATGCGGGGCTCCTCGCCATTCGCGCATATCACAAGAATCGGGGAGAGGTGCAGAGGAACGTCTGCCTGATCCCCTCCTCGGCGCACGGAACCAATCCCGCATCAGCAACGATGTGCGGCTTGAAAGTTGAGGTGGTCGGGACGGACGAGGAGGGGAACATTGATGTGGAAGAATTTCGTGCGAAGGCGGAGGCGAACTCGCAGAGGCTTGCAGCAAGCATGATTACATACCCGTCGACCCACGGCGTCTTCGAGGAGACAGTCAAAGAGATTTGCAAAATTACACACGCCAATGGTGGCCAAGTCTATCTCGACGGTGCCAATCTCAATGCCTTAGTGGGCCTCGCGAGACCGGGCGATATGGGTGCGGATGTCAGCCATATTAACTTGCACAAGACGTTTTGCATCCCTCACGGCGGCGGCGGACCGGGCATGGGGCCGATAGGTGTCAAGGCGCACCTCGCCGAATTCCTTCCGGGTAACCCCGAAATGGGAGGTGAACGGGCAGTCTCTGCAGCACCATTCGGGTCGGCATCAATTCTTGCGATTTCATGGAGCTATTGTTTGATGATGGGCGGCGAGGGCCTGGCGCAGGCGACGCGCGTTGCAATCCTTAATGCCAACTACGTCGCGGAGCGGCTGAAGGGCGCTTATGAGGTGCTCTATACCGGTAGGAACGGTCGCGTCGCACACGAATGCATTATCGATACGCGTCCGCTCAACGAGCGTGCTGGCGTAACCGTTGACGATATCGCAAAGCGTCTAATCGATTGTGGTTTTCATCCTCCAACCATGAGCTGGCCAGTGATGGGCACATTCATGATTGAGCCCACCGAGTCAGAGACCAAGGCGGAGCTTGATCGCTTCTGCGATGCCCTGCTTGCGATCCGTAACGAGGCACGCGCCATCGAGGAGAATCGCATAGACGCGAAGAATAATCCTTTGAAGAACGCGCCGCATACAGTTGAGGATCTCGTGGGCGAGTGGAACCGTCCGTACTCGCGCAACGCGGCGTGTTTCCCCGCTGGTGCCTTCCGGGTCGACAAGTACTGGCCGCCGGTTAATCGCGTCGATAACGTCTACGGGGACCGTAATCTGGCGTGCACTTGCCCGCCGCTGGATACGTACGTGAAGGCAGCTGAGTAAGGGTGTCGCCACCACTGCTCTGACCCCACCAAATTGATTTGGTTAATTACTCAACGCCAATATTGGTATGCGACAGACATGCTGCGCATTAGTTGGGTTGACCGTTTGGTGGACTAAAGCTGATATCGCAGATGTATGTCTCGGATGACCAGCTTTAATCCCAAGCAAGTATTTGGCGCCGGATGAGAAATTGCTCGTCGTTTTCAGATCAGTTTGACAAGACGGCAACGACAGTAACGACAGGGACGCCGATAAGGCGTAAGCTCATCTGAGTTCAACTCTGATAATCTAGAGCGTAGACCTGTGGCGTAAGAACGGTGAATACTATGGACGAGCGAGAAAAGCTGGCGCGCGCTAAGGAGCAAGTAACTAAGATTACGGGCTTTTACACCCACCTTGCCGCCTTTGTTTTCGTGATGACCGCGCTATTTATCGCAAACTTAGTCCTAAGCCCCAACTGGTGGGTTCAGTGGCCATTTCTCGCATGGGGTGTCTGCCTATTGGCGCACGGACTGTGCGTATTTGGAGGAACACCCCGGCTGATCACCGATTGGCAACAACGAAAGATCAAGGAGCTTAAAGACAAAATGTGAGCTTGCCTCACTTCCGTCAGGTTACATCCCAGACCTGCGTGACGTCGTCCAGCGAAGCGCGTCAGAAGACGCTAGCGGCTTGAGCAATTGCTGCAAAGTGGCAGGACGAAGCTGCCAAAACGAACGCGTGCCAGATAGCGTTATGATAGCGTAGGTTTTCCCACAAATGAAACACAATGCCGATGGTGTAAAGGCCGCCGCCGGCCGCGAGCAGAAGAAGTACTTGAGATGAAATGGTGAGTGCAAGGGGGTCTAAGGCTAAGATACCAGACCACCCGAGGCCCAGGTAAAGAACGTAAGACGTTTTTACAAAGTGCCCTGGCCATAGGAGTTTGGCTGTGGCTCCGAATAAGGAGATGATCCAAACCACCCCCAGCAGCCCGAAGCCGATCGTTCCACCGATTTTAAGGATCGCAAATGGTGTGTAGGTTCCAGCGATCTTCAAATAGATGGCGGCATGGTCACAGCGCCGCAGGATGGCTTTAAGCCTGGGCTTGTTGATCAGATGGTAGGCTGCAGAGCAGCCGAATACTGCGACGAGCCCGACCCCGTATATGGACAAACTCACGAATGACAACGATGGGAGATGGTGGAAAGCGAAGATGACGAGAATGGTCGCCGCTGAGAGACTGGCCGTCACGCCGATGATGTGAATTGCGCCGTCAGCTACGCGCTCGCCAAACGAGTATTTCGGAAAGTTTTCGGGCATGAATGTGCGTAAATTGGGCAAGTTGCAGAACGCTTTGCTCTTGAGCTTGGCTCTGTGCCAAGCCCGATGCAATTTTTCCTGACCAAATACGTAAACGACTTATTAGCGTGGGGTGATCTCCTAGGTAACAGCGCGTTCTGGCGAACTGTGAAGCTCGCCTTTTGTAGGTCGGCTTCGACAATTACTGATGCCCTAGCGGTTCTCTTTCAAGAACCGCCGATAGACTTTGTCGACTGCACTCTTGATGCTGAGGGATGGCTCCGTCTCGCACAAGTGCCTCATCTCTTCGATGATGTCTTCATCGTCGACTGTTGAGCCGACCTGGCGCGATGTACCTATTTCTGCATTACGGCCCGACCAATAACCCAAGATCCAGTTGCTGCCTTGCGTCACGCCTTCGTGTAACCACTTAAAACAGCTTGAGCCTGACCCGAAACCCTTGATGAGACCCTGGGAGGGCGACCCTGCGATAGCTGAAGCGGAAAAAATGCAAAACAATATTGCGACGCAGCACGTCGAAAACCGGGTCATTCTTTGTTGCTCCTTGCTGCCGGATTCAAAATCTTCATAGAAGAGTTTCTATAGCGTCTTCGTTGGTCGGCAATTGATTAAAAATCAGAAGTGGCCGATCAGGGCGTTGACGAATCGTGCAGTCCCTATCGGGAAATCGAGTCGGAAGTTTTGCGCGCAATCATGATGTCGCCAGACAGCTGGCGCACTTTTACAGTAGCTCATCGTGCATCTGCCTGCGCCGCCTTGCGGTAAAGAGAGCCAAGCCGACAACGATTAGTAATCGACAGGTCGACATAGCTTGAAAGTCTCGCAAGCACGGCCACTTTTCGGCTGCGGCCAATGTTTCCAATTGGTTGCGATCATCACGGTTCCGGTAACGCTCGCCGTCATGGGTGTCCATGCAAATCTTATCACCTGAGACCTTTGGGTCACACGTTGTGGCGCCTTTGCATGGTACCTTATCGGTGACGAGGGATGTGGGTGCGTTAGCGAACCGGGGGGTTCACTCATGATCGAGATCGTCTTTTCAGCTTGTACGCTGCTCGCGGGTCAAGTCTGCGATGAGAAGCGCATCGTCTTTGCCGAGGAGGGTTCCATCACGCCCTTCGCATGCGCCATGTACGGTCAAGTAGCCCTTGCCAAATGGGTGCGCCAAAATCCCAATTGGTCAATCGGCGAAGGCGGTTACAAGTGCAGGCCTTATAAGATAATGGCGAAAGCGTAGTCCAGTAAGGACTTCGAGCTTGTCCAGATGTCTGCTCTCGAGGCAGTCCGGATATGGATGCCGCACGCTACTGACGTGTGCTCTTGATGGGACGCGAAGCCCACATGTCCTTTTGCCTACTTACACTTTGCAACGGTTGACGAGTGAGAAGCCCATCGGCTGGGAGTTGCGAGTCCTGCCTGATGTAGAGGTCGTGCGATAGCCAACTCCCATGGACCTGCGAAACCTACACTAACGGCCTTAGCCGGCTTTCTTGGGAAGAAGGGCTGATGTAAATGCCTTTGGCACCATTAGTTTTTGTATGCTTAGAGTTCCAATAGGCTCCCGACTTCGCGATAGGGTAGCATAGCGGGAAATGGATAGGGATGCTGGAGCCGATTCACCCAAATGCTCTTGAACCGGGCATTCGCTGCGCCGGCGGCATCCCACGGATTCGATGATACGAAGTATGCATCCGCCGAATCGATTCCGAGATGGGCTTGGATGTACGCATAGGCCTTGGGGTTAGGTTTGTAGAAGCCCACATTGTCGACTGACACGGCCTCATCCAAAGCCTTATCCAGCTGAGCTGCTGCAACGCTCTTGCGAAGCATTTCGGGGTTAGCATTGGAAAAGATTAGAGATCGCCCACCTTTTGTGCTGATCCGCTCCAGTGTAGGCAATGCATCATCGTAAGCGTCCAGTTCAGCATAAGCCGCCAGCAGGTCGTCGCGCAAAGGAGCATCTGCGTCGAACCCGACCATCTGTAGTGCTGTATCCAAGGCGCGCGTTGTCGTGTCCCAAAGATTTGTGGGAAGACCTAGCGCCATGTCCGTCCAAGCGTATTCCATCTGACGCGCACGCCAGATTTCCGCCAAAAGGCGCGCGTTGCTTGGATGCTCCGCCAAGACGTTTCGGGTCGCGGCGGATAGGTCGAACAGGGTGCCGTATGCATCAAATATGTAGATTGGGTAGCCAGCCATCTCGCGGCCCTCGGTTCGTGACGTCCTATATGCGCCAGACTTTCTGCTAACGACCCTCGACCCGCAGGTGAGTCGCCATCACGTAAGCCATATCTGCGCTTGCGAGGAAGATCGTCGCTTGGATCATATCGGCGGCAGTGCCTCGGAGCGCACACATTTTAGCGTCCGTTTTTGGTAGTATAATGGACATCCTTGATGCGCACTCAAATGTCCGCTTTAGGGGGTAAAGCGGACATTCTCATGAGTTAGTCTTGC
>Ga0209013_10004786_pt1 | contig 11795 bp, 9 predicted proteins | sample Cruoilmetagenom2_FD_187291 | JGI IMG/M metagenome (GOLD analysis project Ga0209013, IMG submission 187291) | Oil polluted marine microbial communities from Coal Oil Point, Santa Barbara, California, USA - Sample 2 (SPAdes) (version 2) | ecosystem: Environmental > Aquatic > Marine > Oil seeps ...
CGCCTTGCTCCTGCGCAAAGCTCGTCGCAGAAAAACGTTGCCCCTCGGGGTCAAATGTGAAATCGCTGTGGTGGCTGAGGAGCTGCCTCCTGGGCCTGCACGAAGCAGGTCATGTCTGTTATGCCACAGGATGTGGCGTTAATAACAGACCTACCCCATCCTCATTTGCCTGTCGGGGCAGTAATAGGCGCTTGCGCTTTTCTTAAGTAAGCCCAAGCATATTGTGCGTAAAGTTCTGCTCCTGTAACAAGTGCATCTTCGTCGATATCGAAGTTTCCGTGGTGATGAGCCCATTCGGTATCTTTTTCTGGGTTACCACTTCCTACAAAAGCAAAGCTACCTGTTGCTTTTGTTAAGTAAGCAGAGAAGTCTTCTCCACCCATTGTTGGTTTTTCGTTATATAGAGCTTCAGTACCAAATGCTTCAGCAGCGACTTGTTGTACAAGTTTTGAGCTTTCTTCTGCATTGTAAACGGTATCTGTTCCCCGAATATATTCCACTTCTGCGGTAGCACCATAAACAGCGGCCATACTTTGTGCGTATTGCGTAATGGCTTGTTCAATATGATCACGTGTTTCAGGTTGGAAAGTACGAACAGTTCCTTCGATTTCTGCGTTTTCTGCAATTACATTGAATCTAGTTCCGACTACCATTTTCCCAACCGTAAGAACAGCGGGACTTTGTGGATCAATTGTTCTAGAAATAACCGTTTGCACATTCATGACGAATGAAGAAGCAACTATCGCTGCATCGATACACGCTTCTGGCATAGCGCCGTGTCCACCGCGTCCTTTGAAATTAACCTTGAAAATATCAGCTGCAGCGAATGACGGTCCCGGTGTACAGGAAACTCTTTTGGCTGGCATTTGAGACCAAATATGAATACCGAATACATTGTCTACGCCATCCATTGCTCCTTGATCTACCATTGCTTGTGCTCCGCGAGCGACTTCTTCAGCCGGTTGGAAAATGAAGCGAACATTCCCTGGAAGTTGATCTTTTACTTCAGATAATGCTTTTGCAGCAATTAGAAGCATGGAAGTATGGGAATCGTGTCCACATGCATGCATTTTCCCTTCAAATTTAGATGCATAAGGCACATGTGTATTAAGTTGCTGAACAGGAAGTGCATCCATGTCTGCACGAAGGGCAACTGTTTTTCCACCAGGAACTGCTTGGATTTCAGCGATAACCCCTGTAGGTTCTGTTTTTCTATAAGGAATGCCTAGTTTATCTAAGTACTCACATACAAAAGCAGTCGTTTTGAATTCTTCAAATGATAACTCAGGTTCGCTATGCAATTTGCGGCGTAGTGCAGTTAGTTCTTCACTATTATTGGTAATGGATTCTTTTATTTTTTGATTATTCATGTGTAATTACCTCCGTTAGTTGTAATGCTGTTTGATATAATACATTTGCTCCATCTGCGAGATGACCCGCATCAGACCATTCTTCTGGACAGTGACTTAATCCATTTTTACTTGGAATAAAAATCATTCCACAAGCAGTAAAATCAGATAGTACCATTGCATCGTGACCAGCACCACTATTTAGAGAACAATAAGGGATTTCCAATTTATCACTCACATTTTTCAAAGTGGATCGAACGTGTTCGTCCATTTCTTTTGGAGAAATATACATTAGCTGCCCTACAGAAGTAAGAATTCCAGCATCATTTTTGGATGCGATCAATTCTTCCACTTTTCGTATAGCATGTTGAACATGTTCTTCTTTGCCAGATCTAATATCTACTGTGAAGACTACTTTGTTTGGAATCACATTTGCACCATTTGGGAATACATTTAATTGTCCAGTTGTAATAACCGTTCCGTTCCCTTCATCCGATGCAAGCTGCGGAAATGCTGCGATAATTTGTGCAGCGGAAACTAGTGCATCCGAACGTCGGTCCATTGGCGTTGTTCCAGCATGGCCAGCTTGCCCTTGAATGGTTACTTCTAATTGTGTTAATCCAACAATTGCTTCAACTATGCCAATGGGGATAGCTTTTTCTTCTAAAATGGGACCTTGTTCGATATGAAGCTCGACAAAGGCTTTGATTGTTTTCGGATCACGAAGCTTTTCCTTTGTTGGATCTAAACCAATGCTAATCATTGCATCTTCAGCACGTACACCATTGTTATCAACAAGTGTTTTGAAACCTTCATTTGTCAATAAACCCATCATTCCTCTAGATCCCATTAATCCGCCACCAAAACGGGAGCCTTCTTCTTCCACAAGTGCAATAATTTCCAAAGGATAAGCGGGCTTGCAAGCATTCTCTTGAAATAAAGCAGCGACTTCCAACCCAACGACAACACCTGCAGCCCCGTCATAAGCCCCGCCATTTGGAACAGAGTCAAAATGGGAACCAACGATAACGGAGGGGGCATCTGGTATTGTTCCTTCTAACTTTCCGAAAATATTTCCAAATCCGTCTTCTGAGACAGTAAGGCCGTAATCCACCATTTTTTCTTTGATGTATATTCTTGCACTTAAATCTTCTTTAGAATATGAGAGCCTTGTTACACCAGCACCTGGAGTGGCAGTAAATTGACTTAATAGATCAATATGTTGTTCAATTCTGTTTTGATTTGCGTTCATACCATCTCTCCTAATCTTATAAGAAACCTACGAATATGCCTGCAATGATAACGGAAACAATAGTTACGCTGATAAATCCTCCTACAAGCATTGGTGGGAGCATATGACTAGTTAGAACTTCTCTTTCTTTTTCATCTTCTGTCAATGATTTAATTACTTCATTTGTAATAATATAATCTGCAGGGAATCCGTAAAGTGCTGTTAGAGAAACAGCGAAAGCCATATTTTTGCTTACTTTTAGAATTTTTCCGATGATGAAGGAGAAGATATACATCCCAATAACTCCTATTACAATTGTTCCGACAAGCGGATAGAGAATTTCCATAATCATCGATGGTGTTGAGTTTTTCAAAGCATCGAATACGAAAAGCATTAGAACCATTATACATATACCGAAACTATTTGCTTTTTGAAGTACATTGCTCTCTAAGAAACCGATACTTCCCGCAATAATCCCGAATAACAAGCATAAAACGAATGGACTGATTGTTACAATTGGAGCTAACAGTGTTGAAACAAGATAAGCAAGGAAGCCAACGAAAGCTAAACGGAAAAGCTTAAAGTAATCTGTATTATATTTTGCAGGCATATTTCGGAACATCTTCAGTTCTTCTTTAGGTTCTTCTTTAGCGGTGCTAGTTTGTCCTGCTATCGTTAGTTCACCTTTACGGATCTTTTCAAGAAGGGATTTACCTTCTTTTTTTAGCACCACGGATGTAAGTGGATAGCCAGCGAATCCTTGCATAACGTAAATAACGATTGCAAAAACGGACAATGTAGTAAGGCCAGCATTTGCAGCTCCTTCTGACATGATTAATGCAGAGACAATACCACCAACTAAAGCTGGGATGGCAACAATTATTGTTTCAATACCAAATAAAAACGTTCCTATTCCAAAAAGAACAACGATAATTCCTAAAATCCCTGATAGGGAAATTAAAACAGTTTTCCATTGTTCTTTTAATTGTTTCAAAGAAAGCAACGTGCCCATATTTGTAATGAGTAAGTAAATCATCAGTGTTGCAACGACTGGAGGTACACCCGCGATAGAGACGATCTCTTTTGGGAAGAAAGTCCAATATCCAATAATGAAAAGGACAGCAGAAACAAAGACGGATGGAATCCATGCATTTGTTCGAGTAGAGACAAGGTCTCCAATAAATAAGATTCCAACAACTAAAACTAAAGCGAGCATTTGCGACATAATAATTTTTCCTTTCTTACAACATTGAATTTTAATTACAATATCACATATTTCATCAAATATAAAGTATGTAATATATTTCAGAATAATAAGATAATTATAATTGGAAATGTAAGTGTTTTCCTATTAAAAAGAATAAGAAAGTATAGGTACTTCAACGACTCGGAACGTAGGTTGTATGATTTTTTTTAGATCGCTTTGGACTGTTCTTCTACCATCACTTTTACTTAAAAGAAAAGGAATAGGTGAGAAAGTGACTGCGTCACTTTCTCACCTATTCGTTTTTTTAGTATTCGTGTAGTTTCCGAATGTCCGCCGCTCTCCAAAAATAATCATTTTTATTGTGTGTAAGCTTTGGTTAAGAAGAGAGGAGACGCATGCCTTACATGGTGAGGACGCCGAAGATGATATTTCGGCTTTCATGTTCCCTCTTACTTGGAGGTATGCTTCTTCTTTTATTAGAGATACTTTTATAAAGAGTCCTATTCTTTTCTAGTATCTTATGTAGAAAAGGTTATCTTCATTAAAAATAAGCAAGAATTACACTGTAGAAAAAAAGGATGGCGACTGAAATTGTATCTTCAGGCGCATTTTATAAGAAAAGCGGAAGCGCCTATCTCTGCCCCGACAGGCAAATGGGGAATCGCGAGGAGGCAGCTCCTTAGCCACCGCAGTGATTCCCCATTTGACCCCGAGGGGCAAGGCGGCTTACGCTAGACAGATACTACGTAGAAAAAGATCTCCTCTTTTATTTCCCAAAGCATTTGCCCTTTTCCCTTCGATGTTTTAGGGGAGCGACGGACAAACAACCGTAATAAGATGACCGAAAACAGCAGATGAGCAACGTGACTCTGTCACGTTGCTCATCTGCTTCTTGCTCGTTTATCCTATTACCAAATGTATCGTCCAAAGCGAACCGAAAACGTCCATTTAGAAAAGGGCGCTTTAGCTTTTTTCTTATAGAGAAAAAAAGCTACCCTAGAGTTCTAGGATAGCCTTGCTTCAGATGATTTTAGATTACCCAGCAGGATTTAACTGAATTTCGATTGTAATTTTGATATCGTCTCCAACTAAAACGCCACCAGTTTCTAATGCTTGGTTCCAAGTTAAATTGAATTCTTTACGGCTGATTTTAGTGTTAGCAGAGAAAGCAACAACTTCTTGGCCCCATGGGTTAGTACCTTTACCGCCATATTCAGCTTCAAAAGTGATTGGTTTTGTAACATCTTTGATAGTGATATCACCAGTTACATCATATTCACCTTCATCTGTTTTTTTGATGTCTGTTGCAACAAACTTAATGCTTGGGAATCCTTCTACATCGAAGAAATCGCCAGAACGTAAGTGGTTGTCGCGATCTTCGTTATTTGTATTGATCGATTTTACATCAATGTCAAAACTAATAGTAGCCCCAGTTAAATCTTCAGGATTTGCTTCAACTTCAGCTGTGAAGTTTGTAAAAGATCCTTTTACTTTAGAAACCATCATGTGTTTCACAGAAAAATCGATACTAGAGTGTGCAGCGTCAAGATTAAATTTAGTCATTTGTAATTTCCTCCTAAGAAATGTTTTTTGTTATTTTTAGTATAAAACACATATACCTCGAAATCAAGACTTTTTATTTCAAAGTAATTAAATTACTTAACCCTTAACTTTTCCCTTATTTAGGAAGAGATAAACATTTACTTACTTTATGTAACTTAATATAATTTAATATAAAGGTTACGTCAAGTAATTAAGTTACTTTAAATTTACAATTCCTTAATATAGGAGTATAATATAAAAAGAATGAGGTGAATCAGATGAAGGAAACGTTGTTATGTCCACGTTTATCGAAGGCGATGGAGTTGTTAGGAAAAAGATGGACAGCATTGATTGTGTATCAATTAATAGATGGAGCTAAGCGGTTTAACGAAATTGAGTCGTCTCTTCCTATAAGTGGTCGTCTATTGTCAGAACGATTAAAAGAGCTTGAAAAAGAGGGTATTGTAGTAAGAACTGTTTTTTCTGAAGTACCAGTACGCGTGGAATATAACTTAACCGATAAGGGATATGCGCTAAAAGATGTAGTTGGTGGAATCGAATCTTGGTCTAAAGAATGGTTGTAAGGTTTTTACTTGATAAAATAGATGCGAGGTTGCATACTATGTAAGGGTAAAAAGTTAATAAAGAAAGGATTTGTCTTTTTTGACTAAACAACAATGGAGCGAAGATTTGATAAAACAGTTAGACCCTCAGAACGTAAAAATAGATGAATCATTGAGTTTGCATACGATGACTAGAATGGGCGGAGTTGCAGATTTATTTGTAACTCCTGAAACAGAAGATCAGGCTGCATTTGTTGTACAATATGCACATAAAAACAAAATACCACTATTACTCATTGGTAACGGCTCTAATATGGTCGTTCGAGATGGTGGAGTTCGTGGGATTGTCCTTCGTTTGGAAAAGTTAAACAAGATCACGATTAATGGGAATAGAGTAATTGCAGAATGTGGTGCTGATATTATCGATGTTTCGAAGGCAGTTGCCAAAGAATCGCTGACAGGTCTAGAGTTTGCATGTGGAATTCCAGGATCTATCGGTGGTGCAATGGCGATGAACGCAGGTGCATACGGTGGAGAAATTCAAGACGTCATCTATCAATCTACTGTGCTTACACCAAGTGGAGAAAAACTGATTCTTTCAAAAGAAGACTTAGAACTTGGCTATCGTAAAAGTATTGTTACAAAAAAAGGGTACTATGTATTGTCATCTGAATTTGAACTGCAAAAAGGGATTCAAGAAGAAATAGATGCGAAAATTGCAGATTTAACATTTCAACGAGAATCGAAGCAACCACTTGAATATCCTTCAGCGGGAAGTGTATTCAAGCGTCCTCCAGGTAATTTCGCTGGAAAGCTAATCCAAGATAGTGGATTACAAGGAAAAGGATTTGGAGGAGCAGAAGTTTCTATGAAGCACGCAGGTTTTATCGTCAATAAAAACAATGCTACAGCTACCGACTACATTAACACAATTGAAATGGTGAAAAAAGTAGTCAAAGAAAATTTCGGTGTGGAATTAGAGTTAGAAGTAAAAATTGTTGGTGAAAATTAGTAATAAAATCAAATTCGCCTTGGCGTATTTGCGCCCAGATTTATCTCTAGCTTGCTCGAGATGTTCCTTTAAAAAATCTGTGGCATCCGCCGGAGGCTTTAACTTTATTCAGCAGAGGTTTGCGGACCCCACTAAATTGTATACATGCTTTGCATTCATCTCGCCACTTATAGAAGTGGTGGACTTCTGCTGAATGAAGTTAAATTGAGCGATTACTTCTATATGAAGTGGTCGCTTTTTTGTGTGAAAAAAGATTGTATGGACAATAAACTCTGGTATACGCTCATAAAAAAATCTATCCGGTCATAAGTCACGCCTATCCGGTCAGAAAACATTCCATCCGGTCAAAAATCACATCTATCCAGTCACAAATTCCAATCTACAAAAGAACATTCAAATACTCATTTGAATGTCATTGCTTTTTGAATAGTTTGAACATATAATAAGAGTAACAATCAAATGACCGTTTGAATGAGGTGAGAAAGTGCCGAAACAAGATATGTGTGAAGTAACGATAATACATGAAGATGTAGTAGTCGCAGTTAAGAAGCAGTTGCCGGATGTTACAAAGGTTGCTCAAATTTTTAAAGCACTTGCAGACGAAACAAGACTAAAAATAGCGTATGCATTAACAATAGAAGACGAGCTTTGTGTATGTGATGTGAGTGAAATCATAGGGTCCTCAACTGCCACAGCATCCCATCATTTACGGTTTTTGAGAGATTTATCTTTAGCGAAATCTCGTAGAAAAGGAAAGCTAGTTTATTATTCATTAGCAGATCATCACGTCAACGAATTAGTAAAAATCGCGTATGAACACGTGATAGAAGAGGGTGAGAAAAATGGAGAAAGCGGCTAAGAATGAGTACCGATTAGAAAATCTTACATGTGCCAGCTGTGCCATGAAGTTTGAAAATAATATTAAAAATCTTCCTGCTGTAGAAGAAGCCATCGTTAATTTCGGTGCTTCCAAAGTGTCAGTTGTTGGTGACGTAACAGTAGAAGATATAGAAAAAGCAGGAGCTTTCGACGGTATCAAAGTGGCACCTATTAATCGCCGGAAAGAAGAAAAAATTCCGTTTTTTAAACGAAAAGAAAATGTGTTAACTGCAATCTCGTTTGTATTTTTAGTAATTGGGATTATCGCATCCTTTCTATATGAAGAAACGCATCCGTTAGCGATTGGATTTTTCGTGGTATCCATTGTTGTAGGTGGCTATGACATGTTCAAAGGTGGACTGATCAATTTATCACGTTTTTACTTTGATATGAAGACGCTAATGACTATCGCAATTATTGGGGCTGCAATTATTGGAGAATGGCGAGAAGGGGCAGTAGTCGTCTTTTTATTCGCCGTAAGTGAAGCTTTAGAAGCTTACTCTATGAATAAAGCGCGTCAATCCATTAGTCAGCTAATAGATATAGCACCACCAAGTGCAACGATTCGTCGTGCCGATCGATTGGTAGAAGTTGATACAGAGTTTATCCAGATAAACGATGTGCTCATTGTTAAGCCTGGACAGAAGATTGCGATGGATGGAATTGTTTTAAAAGGGAATTCCGCTGTTAACCAAGCATCTATTACAGGTGAATCTGTACCGGCAGTTAAAACAGTTGGCGACGAAGTGTTTGCTGGTACGTTAAATGAAGAAGGATCGTTAGAAGTAAAAGTGACGAAACGCGTAGAAGATACAACAATTGCGAAAATCATACATTTAGTAGAAGAAGCACAAGCAGAAAAAGCACCTTCACAAAAATTTGTAGATAAATTTGCTAAGTATTATACACCCGCAATCATTGTGATCGCTTTTCTAGTTGCAATCTTGCCTCCATTATTCGGAGCAGATTGGCAAACTTGGATTTACCAAGGCTTAGCGGTATTAGTAGTAGGATGTCCATGTGCATTGGTTGTATCTACTCCAGTTGCAATTGTGACCGCGATTGGGAACGCAGCTAAACAAGGGGTACTCATTAAAGGTGGGATCCACTTAGAGGAAATTGGACGTTTACAAGCAATTGCCTTCGATAAAACTGGTACATTAACAAAAGGATATCCAGAAGTAACTCATGTAGAAGCTGAATTTAAAGCTGACTTTATACAAAAAGTAATGTCGATTGAAACATATTCACAACATCCATTAGCAAAAGCGATTGTGAAATATGGAGCAAAATCACATATACATTCTGTAGAAGTAGATGATTTTCAGTCCGTAACTGGAAAAGGTGCAGAAGGTAGTGTCGACGGGGAAAACTGGTCTGTTGGTAGTGTTTCTTGGATTTCTTCTATCAGTACAGTGTCGGATCAAGTGATTCATACAGTTGAACAGCTTCAAGCAGAAGGAAATACAGTGATGCTTGCTGCTACGGATGGTGTGTATAAAGGATTTATAGCAGTAGCTGACCCAATTCGTGAAACGAGCAGTCATGTATTAAAAGAATTAAAAGAAGCAGGTATCAAGCATACAGTGATGCTTACAGGTGACGATGAACGGACGGCAAAAGCGATTGCTACAAGGTTAGGTATGACAGATGTAGAAGCAGGGCTTATGCCAGAACAAAAATTGACAGCGATTAAAGCGCTTAAAGAGAAGTACGGAGCAGTTGCTATGGTTGGAGATGGTGTAAATGATGCACCAGCACTTGCAGCTTCAACAGTTGGGATTGCAATGGGTGGTGCTGGAACAGATGCGGCACTAGAAACTGCAGATGTTGCACTAATGGCAGATGATTTGGAAAAATTACCATATACGATTCGATTAAGCCGAAAAGCATTGCATATTATTAAAGAAAATATTATGTTTGCATTAGGATTAAAAATTATCGCACTATTACTTATCATCCCAGGAATGTTAACATTATGGATTGCTATCTTTGCAGACATGGGAGCAACACTTCTCGTAGTATTAAATTCATTAAGATTATTGCGAGTTCATAAGTAACGCGTTCGGAGGGATAACGATGAAGCTAACTGAGTGGACGATGGAAGAGCAAGAACAGCTTATCCATTTTATGACGACGAATACATGGCCTTTTCATGGTAACGCTCACCCTGTAAGAGAGTTGATTGAAAAGACAATTGTAGATGGTGGATATCAATCAGATGAAGTGAAAACTTTTTGGGTAGAGAATGAAGAAAGTGATAAAGTTGGGATTGTTAAAATTTATGATCTTCAAGACGATATTCCACTTTTCGATTTACGAATTGCAGATCAAGCTCGTGGAAGGGGATACGGTCCACGTGCATTGAAAAAAGTGACGGAATATGTCTTCCAATTACCTGTTGAGAAGATTCGTTTAGAAGGTCATACGAGACAAGATAATTTTGCGATGCGTAAAACATTTGAAAGAGCTGGCTTTGTTAAAGAGGCGCAGCTAAGGAAAGCGTGGTTTTCTCCAAAAGAAAACTCTTATTATGACGCAGTAACTTATGGCATGACGAGAGATGATTTTTTAAAAGGGACGGCAACACCAGTAAAGTGGGATGACGATGGTCACCAAAAACAAGTAGCGGCCGGAGAATTGGTATTTGCAGAGGAGTTCCATACAGAGCGATTAATCATTCGTGCTCCAAGGTTAGAGGATGCGGAAGTACTATGGCAATCAGTTATGAACTCTCATGTTGCATTAAAAGAATGGATGCCGTGGGCTCGAGATATGCAAACGCTAGAACAAACGACAATTAATCTGCGCCAAGCAATTGCTGATTTTGTGACCCGAAAAGATTTACGACTGCATATGTTTTTAAAAGAAACGGGAGAGTTTGTAGGTTCTTCAGGACTGCATCGGATCAATTGGGATGTGCGGAAGTTTGAAATTGGCTATTGGATTGATAGTAAGTTTGAAGGGAAAGGCTTAATGACGGAAGCTTGCGTCGCTATTACTAATTTTGCATTCAAAGATCTAAAAGCTAATCGAGTAGAAGTTCGATGTGATAGTGAAAACGTAAGAAGTCGTTCGGTGGCAGAAAGAGCAGGTTTCTCAGTAGAAGGGATATTAAGAAACGACGCTTTATCTGTAGACGGAAAAACACTTAGAGATACTTGTATATATGCGTTGGTAAGTAAAAGATAAGTACAATAACAATTTTATCGACTTGGAACACAATATATGTCCGATTTTTTCTAGATCGTTCTGGACACTTTTTTTAGCTGACACTTTTACTTAAAAGAAAAACAATGGCTTAAGAAAGTGACGTAGTCGCTTTCTTAAGCCATTCCTCTTTTTAGTAATCGTGTAACGAATGACTGTCCGCCACTCTCCAGGAATAATCGGAATCATCGTGTGAAAGCTTTGGTTAAGAAGAGAGGAGCCGCGTGCTTACCTAAAGAGGACGCCGAAGATGATATTTCGGCTTTCATGTCTCCTCTTTATTAGGCGAAGGCTCCTTTCTTTTTTAGAGACACTCCTAGAAAGAGTTTAATTTTCTTCTAGTAACTTATGTAGAAAAGTATCTCTTCTTTAAAAATAAGCAAGAATTATAACGTAGAAAAGGCGATGGCGCCTGAAATTGTATCTTCAGGCGCATTTTATTACGTAGAAAAGAATCTCTTCTTTTATTCTCAAAAGCATTTGCCCTTTTTTCTTTGATGTTTTAGGGGAGCGACGGACAAACAATTGTAATAGGATGACCGAAAACAGAGATGAGCTACGTGACGCAGTCACGTAGCTCATCTCTGTCTTTCTCGTTTATCCTATTATCGTAAGTTTTGTCCAAAACGAACCGTAAAAGACCATGTGAAAAAAGGACGCTTCCGCTTTTGTTCTTATGTAAGAAAGTATATAAAACGTCTAGCTACAGCACCTTGCCCCTCGTGGTCAAATGTGAAATCACTGCGGTGGCTGAGGAGCTGCCTCCTCGCGATTCCCCATTTGCCTGTCGGGGCAGTAATAG
>Ga0209013_10004787_pt1 | contig 11793 bp, 10 predicted proteins | sample Cruoilmetagenom2_FD_187291 | JGI IMG/M metagenome (GOLD analysis project Ga0209013, IMG submission 187291) | Oil polluted marine microbial communities from Coal Oil Point, Santa Barbara, California, USA - Sample 2 (SPAdes) (version 2) | ecosystem: Environmental > Aquatic > Marine > Oil seeps ...
GTGTTGTTCGCCTTCCTGCTATACAACTGGCGATTCGGCGAGCGACAAGCAAAGACCTTTATGGGTGATTCGGGCAGCATGCTGATCGGGTTCGTGCTGGCCTGGAGTCTGGTCGATCTGTCGCAGGGTGTACAACGCGCCATGGCACCTGTGACTGCCCTGTGGCTTTTCGCCGTACCGTTAATCGACACCCTGACCATGATGGTGCGACGCATACGCAAGAGACAATCCCCGTTTACCGCAGACTGCGAGCATTTTCATCACCTGCTTCAGTGCGCCGGGATAGGCAAATACCAAACAACACTGCTCATCACGCTGATGGCCGTTTTGTATACCGCATTTGGCTTATACGGTCACTTTACCGGTATACCTGAATACGTGATGTTTTATCTTTTTCTTGTCCTGTTTCTCCTTCACCTCATGATTATTATGCATGCATGGAAGACCATGAGATTTCTAAAGAGGCATTTAGAGCCGTCAAAAAGTTCTTCGAACTAAGTCCTTTTTTGTCGCGGCGACAACCCTGACACCATCCTCAAACCCAGCCTCGTACACGATACACCCACCACCCTATATACTCCTTAATTCCAAACGTCGTGCCCCACAATGCTTCGGCATCCGGCAGCCAATCCAGAATACTCGGGTCAGGTTCGCCTACCTGATAATCAGTCGCCGCTGGTATCACTTCCACACCCAGCTTCTCGAACACAGCCTGTGCCCTTCTCATATGAAAGGCTGACGTGACCAGTAATACGCGGTTGATCCCGTGCGCCTTCATGATCGCGACAGAATTGATGCCATTCTCACGTGTATTACGGCTCTTGTCTTCCAGCAGCATGTTGTCGCGAGACATGCCGAACTCTTCCAGTAGCTGCGCCATCAACATGGCCTCAGGAGTATGTCCGCGTGCAGCACCACCAACCATCATCAGGTAAGGCGCTTTACCCGCACGAAACAAACGCATGCCATGCAGCAGGCGATCAATTCCGTCATTTATTTCCAGGTCGCCACGACCGATATCCGGCTTTCCGGTAAAGCCACCCAGTACAACAATGGCATCCGTGGTGGGCTGCGCCTGTATTGGAACAAACAGGTAATCAGATTCCAGAGAGTCCAATACGAGATTGGTTACTGCGGGCATCGATGCCACCCACAAGATGAGCAGACCTGCCATACCCGCCAGTATGCCAACACGCCGGGAGCGTATTGCTGCCGCAAAAGTCGTAACCAGTAAAAGAAAAATGCCGAGCCCCAGGGGATAAACAAACAGGGGCAATATCTTTGTCAGCTCATAGCTCACTTTTATTGCACAGCAGCATTGTTACGGATATCTAGATCATGTTCCTTATTAATGCTGCCATCTTCTTCCAGTACGACAATAGAACCATCCTCGCTATGGCCCAAAGCAGTGATCATCGACTCAAACAAGTGGTTGCGAATAAATAATATTTTCCAGCCGGTGGTTTCCATCTGACGCAGCGTGTTCATCTGCTGCTTGTTGAGCATTCTCTTCAAATCATCCTGAGTCTGTTGTTCTTCTGTGCGCCGTTCGATATGCATCTTGCCTGGCCCCTATTCTCCTCGGCAGGGACCAAGATAGTTCGCCTTGTGCTCTACCTCGAAGACATGGCTATGCAGGTTGGCCACCCATTGCTTCCCTTCCTGGGTCAGCTGCAGATAATGGATAGCGTGTTCTAAATACTTGTACGCAACATCCCAGAAGAAGCGTGGATAGTCATCGGCCAGGTCGGCTGCCGTCCGGTAGCCGAGTTCTACCGCCACACCGGTTTCCTGAAACTCCTGGAACAGATGGCTAGTTTTGCGCAGGTAGTGCGGATCGCCAAGCTGGCCAATCAGATCGGCTGCCCGCACCAGGCCGGCTTCCGTGTCAGTTTGGTTGTGGTCCTCCGAATCCGGTACCGGGAAACGTGTCAGTTCGATCGAATGCGCGATACGCTCGGCATCGAGATAAGGCACTTCAGATGCTCTCTCACGAACGAATATCTTGCCACGGTCTACATGGTAAGGGGTAAGAAATGCATCCGTTGCACCGCGTGGAGGAGAAACCGTGTCACCCTTTTCGTTGATGACGTAGGTTCCCTGGGTATCACCTGAACAGATGCCCCGCACATAGCCGATATCATGAAACAACGCCGCAATGGTGAAGTGCAGCCAGTATTCGGGGGTGACTCGCGAAACCAGATGCTTGCCACGCAGAATTTGCTGGGAAACCAGTGCAACCTGGATGGTGTGCATCACGTCATGATACAGAGCATCGCTATTGGCAATATGTTCGAGGGCGATGCGGGCGGATGAACTGATGATCTTTGGGTAGAGCGGTTCGAATGACCCGAAGATCTTGATGTAGGATCGCTCGAGACTATCACCGACGGATTCGATCAGAATTTCGGTCGGATTCATTTTATGAGCCTCCTCATGGCGAATTTATTTGGCAGATCTACGTCTACGCTATGATACTGATTCAATAAGGTCTATCTCAGATACTACATTTATAAGTCTGTGTTATTTAATCCAAATATACAATGATGTGAAACGGAAGAAACCTTACATGTTCAAGGCCTAGGCATCGCCAAATGTGTACTACCTGAATACGGATCGTATAAGGGCTGTTTATTATCGATACTAACCATATGATTTTTATGGCTTACTTCGCAAATGGCTTTGTTTCGTAATTTTGTTGTTCAATCTTCTTTTTCTGCTAATGGGTATCATTGATGGAATTATGCCCATATAGCTCTTACCTACTTCGCACAATCAAATCGACGACTATATAATATTGCCCAAGAAAACATTTTTAATACCAGTTAAGAGCATCATTGCAAGTGAGCATTAATGAAAGATAACGGACTAAGAATTGCGCCATCAAATTGACTTTACGAACTGCCCTCACATATTTGTTGTAGGGTCTCCACGCAGCGGGACAACCATGCTTGCTGCTGCGCTAGGACGCCATCCGGATATCGCCTATTATTACGAACCCTACTTTATCTGGGACTACATTGACGGCCCTGGGGAAGACGACGTCCGTACTGCGGATGACCTAAATCCGATGGCACGTGATTTTATTGTGAAAGAATTCGACTGGTTTTTAAGAAAATCGCGTAAAAAAATTCTGGTGGAGAAGACGCCGGAGAACTCTTTTCGGATTGATTACATAAATACCCTTTTCCCAAATGCCCGCTTTCTTCATATCACACGACGTGGTCATGAAGCTGTCCTCTCACTCAACCGTGAGTGGCGCCAGCGGCAGGACCTGGTGCGCACACGTAGGATCAGAGATCTCTACACTACCATCAAGGAGAGCTTCGTCGAATATCCATATAAAAGATGTTGGCGGCTGCTGATCCAATACGAGCTGAAGACAAGGGCAAATCTCAAGTCTAAACACATATTCAACAAGTCGAAGTGGCAAGGCAGTGAGGGTTACGGACCACGCTTCCCGGGATGGCGCGATGCCTTCAATACTATGGAACTAATTTCGTTCAACGCCACGCAGTGGCAGCGAAGCGTAGAGGCATGTAACGACGGGCTGGCAAAGCTACCTCAAGACCGTGTGCTCACCATTCGATATGAAGATCTTACATCCCACAAGGACGAATTGTGGGCCAAGCTACAAGATTTTGCGGGCGTCAGTCAGCATCCTGAACTCGCACCTGAAGTGAAGCCAAACCGTGCTAGTAGGGAGCGCAAACTGGCCGACCCTGAAACTCTCGCCAAAATTGATAGTGCGATCAGGCCAACACTCGAGCGGTTGGGCTACAAATTATGATACAGCACACCTGAGACGCAATCTCGATGGAAAACTACATGACGGTTGACTTCGAAGAGTGGTTTCATGGCCTCACTTCTACTGGCAAACAGCCCGAAATCTGGGATAGCTTAGAAGACCGTATCGATATTGGTGCTGACTTCCTCCTTTCACTTTTCGAGGAAACAAACATAAAAGCGACATTTTTCATTGTCGGCGTACTTGCAGAAAAGCGACCTGATATAGTGAGACGAATTGTGGAGGCTGGGCACGAGATTGGCTTACATGGACATGTACATCGCCATGTGTTCACTTATAAACCAGACGAGTTCTCTACAGATCTTAGTGCAAATCTGCTAGCGATAAAGTCGGCGTGTGATGCATCAATCCAGGGATTCCGAGCACCTGCTTTCTCTGTTCGTAACAATATGAACTGGTTTTGGGAAAAGATAGCAGAAAGCGGACTTGCCTACAGTTCCAGTCTTTTCCCCATCCGAACACCAGTCTATGGAGCACCCGATGCGCCTCTTATCCCACATATGCGAGGGAACGTGGCCGAAATTCCAATGAGCGTGTTTCGCATTGCCGGCCAGAACGTTCCCTTTTCTGGTGGATTCTATTTCCGAGCACTGCCCTACAATGTTGTTATGCATATGACACGTGCGATGAATAAACGTGGTGAAGCCGTAATATTTTATTTCCACCCCTGGGAGTTCGATCCAAATCACCCACAGCCTAGCGGTATTAGTAGACGTGAGAAAATCACTCATTACACTGGATTAAAACATTCTCGTGAAAAACTGCGTCGTTTATGTCATCAATTCCAATTTTCATCACTTAATGAGTATATGCCAGTCACCAAATGAGTAACGGAATTAATATCGAGATTGTGAATAAGGTGCATTCTTTGCGTGGCTGGGATGAACTCGTCGAGAATACGAATGATCCATTTCCGATGATGCTGTCAGGTTGGTGGAACGTTCTCAACGAAGTGTTCGCAGTCCATCCACTATATTTACGTGCAATTCGAAACAGTCAACTGCTAGGCGTCATGGCGCTTTACCACTCACGATCACTCATTGCTGGAAATGTACTCCGTGGTATGGACGGAACTATCTCCGAATGTGAAAATGTTAGTCGTGACTTATATGACTTTGCATTAAAGTGGGCAAAAATGAATCGTGTATCTTACTGTCAGTTCCGTTGCGGGGTTAAAGGTATAGATAGGGCACGAGAGGAACCAAGGGTGCACACAAAAGTCGCACTACATAACGGAATTGATATGCTCTGGGATAAACTTTCCAGCAACACTAGGCGCAAGATACGCAAAGCTGGTAAGCAGGACTTGAAGATCAAAGTCACCGAACTAGTACCGCGGGAATTTTATCGTATTTACCTTCAGCGTCAGCGCGACCTAGGGACGCCAGCACCAACATACAATCTATTTGACTCCATGAACATACATCTCAATGAGCACCTGACCTTCCTTTCTGTTATACGCAAAGGGGTGCTTGTCGGTGGTGCGGTGTTGCTACGCGCAGGAGATAACTGGCTGAACCTCTATGTTGCGGTGGAACCTCTGGCACAACGTGACTATGCATCCTATTGTCTCTATTGGGGAATGATCGAACATGTCGCTCAAGAAGGCGGTAGAATTCTTGATCTAGGGCGTTCACGGCCCAACAGTGGCACACACCAGTTCAAACTTCAGTTCGCATCAGAAGACTTGATACAAAACTATACCTTCATACCAGTATGTGGAAATGTACCGGAAAGATCCATGGATCACTCAGCCGGTATAAAGCACGAAGTGTGGAAACAAGTTCCACTTTTTATTGCAAGCCCCCTCGGCAGACACCTCAGGCGAACCATTCCGTTCGCCTGAATCGTTAAAGAGAGGAAGATCATATGACATTGCTAAATCCGGCGCTTAAAGATCTTGATTGGTCGAAGGTGCTACCTTACCTGTCCGTACCGGGCGAGGACTCTCCGCTCGAACTGGGCCGTGACTGTTTTCATGATACCAGCGGGGACCGATTCTACCCAATCCTTGATGGTGTACCCCAGTTCATGGACAAGCCAATGGAGAAGAAACTAATAGATCACTTCGATGAGAATGCAAAAATATTCGGGAAGGCTTCCAAAGCGGTTGAAGTAGTACAACCAATTGCCGCCCTTCTGCGTAAAGAACTATCTCGCATAATTGGCGATGGACAAAATTCGCGTGTTCTGGTCGATGTAGGTGTCGGTCATGGTCAATTCAGTGCCCCTTTCACATCTAACCATACCGTTTTTGGCGTTGATGTATCGCACGAGATGCTAAAGCTAACACATGATACTGGTATCTACCCAATTCTTGCTGATGGTGTGGAGCTACCATTGCGCAGTCAGTCAATCGACTGCTCATACACCATAGAGGTTTTACAGCTTTTTGAGAACCCACTTCCAATCCTGGCTGAGATGACACGTATCTTGAAGCCCGGTGGAAGCCTTATTATTTCGACACTCTATCGTTATTCTTTGCTACGCCGTCTCAACCGGCTGATAAAACAGCAGAGCCCCGATGAGGGAACACGTCTGCGTCGACCGCATGACGTAATAGAAAGTACAGCAGAATTACCGCTTGAACTCGTGAATGTCAGCTGGTTAATGGGACCAACTTCATTTACCTACAGAACTAACAAGCCTAACTGGATATTTTCACCCCTTGCCAGCAATATCCTTATTCACTTGAAGCGTAAGTCAGCCTGAAACAGGCGTCTGTATTATGCGGAGCCTTCACCTGTTGAGTACACGTCAAAGATTTCAGCTCGCCTTGTCGCTATTAGCTACGATAGCGCTCGGTGGATATTTCTTCTCAACTGTCAACTGGCTCAATGTCTCCACCACTTTGGTAAATGTCAACCTCTATTGGCTTTCCACTGCTGCAGGTTGCCTGTTATTGCACCAAATCGTTCGTGCCTTGCGCATTCGAGCAATCGTCGCCCAAGACGATAGCATCGTGGGGATCACCGCCACATGCGTGCTTCAAAGTTGGCTTGGAATGCTGTTACCAAGCGGCCTCGCCCAAGCGACATTTATATACATGCTAAAAGAATTGCATGCTGTCCGGATTGCACGAGCGCTATCTGGATTGCTGGTTATGCGTCTCATTGATCTAATGCTTTTTGCTCTCGTAGCACTTGCCATAGCAGCAGTCGTGAATACTTCACATGAAACTGACATTAACCGAATAGTAGCGATAGTCGCCTTGCTAATTATTATGACTGGTATTGGACTGATTGTTTTGAGCGAACTATCCGAGAAAATGTCTGTACACAATAATATCTTGATGGAACGTTTGACCGGGCTAGTAAGACTAGCTTCTGAGGATTTACTACAGTCTATTAAGATCCAGGTCCGATTGAAAATTATCTTGACGACAAGCCTCATATGGTTAGCATTATTCGGCTCTTATGCCTCACTTTGCCTTTCGCTGGGTGTCCAGCCTGGCATTTTTTCTGCCATTCTTGGATTTTCAATACTAATGCTGATTAATCTGTTGCCGATACATGGCATAGCCGGGGTAGGCACCCATCATCTGGCCTGGTACCTTGTGTTGACTCTAATTGGCATGGAGGAAGAGTCTGCCAAAGTGATTGCATCCACAACGCATGTGCTCATGCTAGTGTTGTTCACCGTCTGGGTGCCACTCGCAGTAATTTATTTGATGATAAATAAATGGTCTGGACGAACGTCACGGGTAGGTAAAATATGAATACGCACGTGAGGAGCTACGTTTGGCGCTAGCTTTCATAGAGATTTGCGCCAGAATCGCAGCACTCGTGTTAATCGGATTGGCTTTCAAGCAACTATTCCTGGCTGACTCAAAACTGAGACTAACCGAGATTGCTATTCCGGCTATCGCATCATTCGGCATACTTGGTGTCACGGCCATTGCGCTTATTTACCACATTTTCGGTTACCATTCTGGTAGATCGATAGCAATAACGGCTGCCATACTAGGCAGCTTTATCCTATATTCTCAACGCAAGTCGAGGACTGCAACGCAAGAATTATCAGTATCTAACCTACAACCATGGCAATGGTTAGTATTTGTTGTCTGTGTTGGGATCCAGCTATGGGGGGATACCGACCAAGCGCAAATAGGCTACTGGACGAGTGGAAACTTCCTAACACTTGACTGGCTGATATTTCCAGAATTGCGTGCTTATGGCTTTACTTATACGGTTTCGCCAATATTCGATAAACCATCGCTGCTTCTGACAGCACTTATGCTATCGGACTTCCCAAATAGTTTGGAAGCACGGTTTGCCTTTCTTGCATTTGGAATACCAATGATCAGTGGAATTCTTAGTGGCTGCCTGGTCATTGCTAGCATTGCCTTTTTCAAACGCATCACCGATTCGCAAGTTGGTCCACTCTTGGCAGTAATTTTTCTGATCTGCGTGCTCGGACCCAAGATATTCTCTGTTCGTGCAGAATCTATCAGTATGATTCCTGGTTTTCTGGGTATCGTTCTCCTATATGACCTTCTTTTCAAGTCCAGTACCAGAAGAATCAGATATGGTATTTCCGCGGCGGTTATGTTTGCCATTTCCATAACTATCCATGGTATAGCGGGTATCAGTGTTGGCTTAATTGCCTCTGGACTTGTCCTTTGGAAACTTATCTTTGGAAACAATCGATCGGTGACGGCTACCTCTGCATTATTTGTCGCAACAATAGCACTCGCTACAGTAGGCTGCTTATCAATGATCTATGAATTACCAGCCTCTACCACGTTGTCTTCGGAAGTAATGAAAGCCGAGAATCTGAGAATTGGCGACCCGGACCCTGCGGTCGCCTACAGAAATGCCTATAGGATGGATAAGAATAAATGGGTACCACACATATCATCCCCGCCCCACGTGTCGTTAGCAGAAAATCTCTTGGATAACATAAATACAATCTTGGAACCTGACACCAGGATGTTAAAAAGGTATTTCAGCGCCCCATGGATTTCTATTTGGGCTTTAATCTTAACTACCGTAGTATTTGTCGGTATCTTTCGAGTGATTTTAAATTATAGAACAAACGGTAAAGTAGATAGATATTTTTTCCGTTCTATTAAAAGAGCCACTACAACCACAATCACATCACCTTTCGCAATAAGTATGGTAGCCCTTTTCCTATCCATTGCAGCGGTGTCAATATATTTTAATTATACTTCATACTATAGTTACCCCTACTCCACCTACACGCAACGATTATCCCCATATCAGAGCGCTGCCTTTATATGCTTTACTGTATATTATATATGGAATGTTATTTGGTATGATTCACATCAGTTGACCAATGCCTATCGTACAGAATCAATAATTATTGTTCTTACACTGTCACTAATTATGCTTGGGGCTTCAAATATGGCTCGACAAAATAGGACAACTAACCTTGAAAATTTTGATGGCCTACTTTCCGATATTTTACATGCCCTATATGATGAAGGCACAGACAGGGAAAGAAAAATATTTATCAATGCGTACACGGAAGGTGGGTACACATACCTGACCCGCTCTGACGTTATTACTGAAGGTGCTTCCCGATATCAGTTTCCAGGCTTTATGGTAAAATCTACCGAGCGCCTCGAACGATACAACACATTCCTGAGGAAGCCTACCTGCAGATTCCTTCAAGAAGAAAAAGTGTCACATCTGGTACTTATCTCTCCAAACAATAAGGAAAAGGCAACCGCAGCCAGTGAGCGGCTGTCGAGAACGAATTATGATGCTATCCACAGGCTTCCAGGTATAAATCGTGTAAGAGGGAATAAGAGATATGAGTTGCTCTTATTTAATCAATCGGCCTGTGATGTAGAGTCCAAAGATAAGCTTCCAATTGCAGTGTCTGACCTTCGATAAAAAAAATAGATTATGGAATTCTCAATCAGTGGCCTTAGGGTACTAGGAATTATCTTTAGTATCATTATCGTGACCATATCTTTCCTTTATTTCCGGGGAGCACGTTGGGACCGTACTACCTTCTTGCTGACGTTTCTAGTTGGCCTGGGAATTCTGGTCATTTCCTCTTTTCCTGGCTCGCTCGACTGGCTGGCTGGCACCTTGGATATTCCGAAGGATAATCGAGGCCGGCTCATCGGCTTAATCGTAATATCAGTCTTCGGGCTATTTGCCTTATACCTAAATCAGATTGCACGAATAAATTCCCTGAAACTGTCATTAGATCGAACAATTCGGGCCGCCTCTTTGAAAACAAGTCAACCAATGAATCAAGCATTGATCGATCAATCTAAAAATTGGGATGCACTTGTCATAATTCCTGCATACAATGAACAAGAAAGCCTTAAAGAACTGCTTCCACAGATACCTGCCAAAATTGACGGGTTTCATATAGGAGTCGCGGTGATCGACGATGGTAGTAATGACGACACTGCTGAAGTCGCAAGGAAGCAAGGAGTAATTGTCGTATCAAATCTTTTCAATCGTGGGCAAGGCGGGGCATCACGTGCCGGGTATGACCTGGCTAAACTCCTGTCTGTCAAGGCATGTGTAACAATGGATGCCGACCTGCAACACCGGCCAAGCGATCTCTCAGTATTACTGAATCCTATACTGAAAGATAATTATGATCTCATTATAGGTTCTCGTCGACTAGGCTCAGCTATAGGCGGATCCAGAATCCGCTCCTTGGGAATCGACTTTCTTAGTCGGCTGGTCAGCATACTGACTGGTCAGCGTTTTACAGATGTCTCAAGCGGTTACAAGGCATTTCGTATAGACAGCCTCAACTCCTTATCCTTCCATGAAGATCAGTTCCAGGCACCAGAGGTTCTAATTGCTAGCAAGAAGAAGGGACTTCGGATCAAAGAAGTGCCGATCATTATCGGTGAGCGGTTACATGGTGCAACCAAGAAAGGAAGTGAATTTAATTACGGTATCCGGTTCATTCGATCGATAGTACGTGCGTGGTGGGTGCATTGAAAAAGAGATCGACTATTAAAAGTATTTTTGTGCAAATTAGGCTACCTTTTATAGTCGCATAACGCACACTCGTCACAACTATTACTATCATGGTCTTGTTGCTGGTTTATCCACTGAAGGCAGTGGAAAAATTTCAGAAGGTCTATGCTGTTGTTCCATGATTTCCCGCAGACGCTTCACAACTTCCGGATTCTGGGCAGCCACATTCTCCTTCTCGCCAATATCTCTGGCGAGGTTATATAACTCTATACCGAGATTACCCTTGTTCATTCCCTGGCGAACCGCTTTCCAGTCACCCACCCGAACGGACTGTTGCCCACCGTAATTCGGAAACTCACGGTACAGAAATGGACGCTCCTCCTGCTCTCTGCCTAGCAGTGTCGGAAGCAGGCTGATTCCATCTACGCTGGTTGACACTATATATTCGGTTGTAACCGCTTCCATGATTGTCGGCAACCAGTCTTCGGATCCGGATACATAATTCGTTATCGAACCAGCTTTTACCTTTCCTGGCCATCGAACAATGGCAGGGACACGGATACCTCCTTCATAGAGCGAACCCTTCAGACCGCGTAGAGGCCCAACGAGTTCAAAGAAGTTCAAATCTACCTCCTTATCTTTCGTCAAATCTTCCGCACCATTGTCTGATGTAAACACAACGATGGTGTTGTCCGTTAGGTTCAATTCATCCAGAAGGCTCAATAGTCGACCAACGTAATGATCCATGCGCGTAATCATCGCAGCATAAGCGGCTTTCGGTGTGAGATGCGGCGTATAGCGCTTGGTTGAGGGCGTATCATCCCAACCTAACTTGAGATAAGGTGTGAGATCATCATCCGGTACATGGAGCGCCAAGTGTGGAATAATTGTTGGGTAGTAGAGGAAGAAAGGGCGATTCTTATTCTCCCGTATAAAAGACAGCGCGCGTTCGTTGATTCGATCCGGTGCGTAATCTGTACCTTTATACATGTCGTAACTGGATGGGTCCAGTGGATCTGCCTCCTTCGGCAGGCGCGAATGACCCGGCACGGGTGGATGATTATT
>Ga0209013_10004788_pt1 | contig 11792 bp, 8 predicted proteins | sample Cruoilmetagenom2_FD_187291 | JGI IMG/M metagenome (GOLD analysis project Ga0209013, IMG submission 187291) | Oil polluted marine microbial communities from Coal Oil Point, Santa Barbara, California, USA - Sample 2 (SPAdes) (version 2) | ecosystem: Environmental > Aquatic > Marine > Oil seeps ...
CTCTAGCTATCAGTCTTCAGAAAAATCCAAAATCTTTAGAGTAGATGGTTGAATTTCAAAAATGAATATGATACGATACTTGTAACACGAATCCTGATGTGTTCGTTAATTGCCAATCGCTTTTGACCGAACAATTTTTATCGTCGGGAATCCTCCTTTCGTAATGGCAAACATGCCCCCAGGGGACCTTTAAAGTTATGAAGTGGATACCCACCTGCTGTTTGCGGGTTCAAAACGATACGCTTCATAATGACGGCACGATTGGGATTCGTCCTACATTATGTATAATCCCTCTAGCGATCTATGCTAGGGGGTTTTTATTGGGATTAATTCCGACTAAAAAGATATAGATTGAGAGGCCATAATATGTTACATCAATTTTCTAGAAATGAATTAGCCGTTGGAGCTGAAGGTGTAGACTTATATCGAAATACGACTGTCGCAATTTTGGGAGTTGGAGGAGTAGGTTCTTTCGCTGCTGAAGCATGTGCTCGAAGCGGTATCGGAAAAATCATCCTTGTCGACAAGGACAATGTTGATATTACCAACATCAATCGCCAGCTGGTTGCCTACACATCAACAGTGGGGCGTTCGAAATCCGAAGTCATGAAAGAACGTATTTTGGATATCAACCCGGAATGTGAAGTCCATGATCTACACATGTTCTATACAGAAGAAACTTATGAAGAATTTTTCAGCCATGATTTGGATTATGTCATTGATGCATCGGACACCATCATCTACAAAGTTCATTTAATGAAAGAGTGCCTGGCACGCGGTGTGAAATTGATTTCCAGCATGGGAGCGGCAAATAAAACAGATCCAACAAGATTTCAGATTGCCGATATTTCAAAAACATATATGGATCCATTAGCGAAAATAATTCGGAAAAAACTTCGAAATGAAGGCATTTACAAAGGGGTTCCTGTAGTCTTTTCAGATGAAAGCCCGATAATTGTCAGAGAAGACGTGGTAGGAACAGTTGGTAAACCGGACGCAAAAATTCGCAAGGCCAAAATGCCACCATCCTCAAATGCTTTTGTCCCTTCTGTTGTCGGTTTGATTGCAGCAAGCTGGGTCATAAACGATATTACGAAAGAAATACCGGTAAAACGAGTTCGTTCTTAATAAATAATAATGCCGCCCCTTTTTACTAGGGTCGGCATTTTTGATTCGGACCATAACATTTACACCAAACGAAAAAAAGACTTGAATCAAAAAATGATTCAGGTCTTCTTGCTTTTAAAAGTCTCCAATTTATGATAGATTGCAGCGAGTTTCTTTTCCTCACCAGCAATAACTGGGGTGTAGAACTTCGTGCCGACCAGGTTATCAGGCAAGTAAGTTTGATTCGCCCAGCCACCGAATGTTCCGATGGGTGTATTGTGTGGATATATGTATCCTTCGTGACCCAACGCCGAAGCACCAGCATAATGTGTATCCTTTAAATGACTTGGAATATCGCCGACTTTTCCTGCATGGATCGATACAATGGCAGCATCAATCGCCTTGTAGGCGGAGTTTGATTTTTCGGATAAACACATTTCCACAACTGCATTGGCCAAAGGAATGCGGGCTTCAGGCAATCCCAATCGCTCTGCAGCTTGGATACTTGCAAGGACGTGTGCGCCAACAGCTGGATTCGCCACACCAACATCTTCGTACGCCATGACAAGCAGACGCCTGGATACTGCCACCAAGTCGCCATTTTCAAGTAAATGGGCCAAATAATACATGGCGGCATCAACGTCGCTTCCTCGTACCGATTTTTGAAGTGCTGAAAGCAAATTGTAGAAATGCGACCCTTTTTTATCACCAAAAACTCCGATGCGATCGACCAAATTTTGGAGGAGTGCGTCGTCCACAATGATGATGCCATCTTCTTCATCTGATGCAGAAACAACTGATTCAAGGAGTGTCAGCGCTTTTCGGGCATCACCATTCGCCGCTTCCGCAATTTTCAATTGCTGAGCTTCTGTAATTTGAATGGTCTGTTTTCCAAGCCCTCTTTTATCATCCGCCAGCGCACGCTGGATCAGTGTCAATAAATCCTCAGACGTCAATCGATGAAGCTGTTTGATTTCCCCGCAGCGGGAACGGATGGCTGGGTTGACATCATGGAAAGGGTTCTCGGTTGTCGCACCGATCAATACAATCGCGCCGCTTTCGACGTGGGGAAGAAGAGTGTCTTGCTGCAATTTATTGAAACGGTGGATTTCATCTAGGAACAACAACACTTTCCCTGTTACTCGGGATTCGCCAACCACATCTTCAATATCCTTTTTCCCAGAACGAGTGGCATTGAGTGCGATGAAAGGGAGATTGCTCGTACCTGCAATAGCGTATGCCAAGGAGGTCTTGCCAATTCCTGGTTCACCATATAGCAACATAGATGGTACGTGTCCATTGGCGATCATTTTATATAGAGGGGTATGTTTACCGATTATGTCTTGCTGTCCTGCAATTTCATCTATTTTATGTGGTCTCATTCGATAGGCAAGTGGTTCGTTTTGCAATCGATTCACCTCCTGAATTCGTACATTCGTTCTCTATTATACTTGTTGAATTTTGAAAAGTCATATCACAGGTGATTGGTCGGAAATATGGTATACTATGTAGATGAATTTAATGGATTTCCTGAGGTGAATAACGTGAAGATTTCGACAAAAGGTCGTTATGGATTAACGATCATGATTGAATTAGCGAAACAATATGGGGAAGGACCAGTGCCTCTCCGTCAAATAGCAGCTGACAATGATTTATCGGAGGCCTATCTGGAACAATTGGTATCTCCACTCCGTAACTCCGGGCTTGTCAAAAGTGTACGTGGAGCTCACGGAGGATATATGCTGGCTAAACCCCCACATTCAATTTCGGCGGGGGATGTTATTCGTGTATTGGAAGGTCCGATCCAACCGGTTGAAGGCATTGAAAATGAGCCTCCACCACAACGCGAATTATGGCTGCGTATACGGGACGCGGTAAAAACCGTTCTCGATACAACCACAATCGAAGATTTAGCGGCATATAATGACACACAACCCGATGAGGGGTACATGTTTTATATATAAAATAATGTTTAAAAATGTTCAAGTGAATGAAAATGTCACGGACGTTTTGAACTACCTTATAAGGAGTACGAGATGAATCGAATATACCTAGACCACGCAGCGACTTCGCCCGTGCATCCAAAAGTCATAGAAAAACTCGTTGAAACAATGGAACAGGCGTATGGCAATCCTTCGAGTATCCATGCAACAGGCCGTGATGCCAGAAAACAACTGGATCAAGCCCGTGAACGACTGGCGGCAAGCATCGGAGCGAAGGACCAAGACATCATATTGACAAGCGGTGGAACCGAAGCAGATAACCTGGCGATATTCGGAACTGCATTGTCTAGAAAAAAAGAAGGCAAACATATCATCACTTCGAAGATCGAGCACCATGCCGTTTTGCATGCTTGTGAAAAGCTCGAAAAAGAAGGATTTGAAGTCACCTACTTACCGGTAAATGAACAGGGACTTATATCGATTGAAGACTTAAAGAAAGCCTTGCGTGATGACACCATATTGGTGACAATCATGCTCGGAAACAATGAAGTTGGCACAATCCAACCTATCCGGGAAATCGGAGAACTGCTGATGTCACATCAGGCAACATTCCATACGGATGCAGTTCAAGCATACGGATTACTTCCAATATCAGTAGATGACTTGCAGGTCGATCTGTTATCGGTTTCTTCTCATAAAATCAACGGTCCTAAGGGTATCGGCTTTTTGTATCAACGAAAAGGAACGAAACTATCTCCCCAATTATTCGGAGGTCAGCAGGAACGCAAACGCCGGGCTGGGACTGAAAATGTACCGAGCGTCTTGGCATTTGCAGAAGCAGTATCAATCTCACAGCAAACCATGAATGATAAACGTGAGATGTATCAGGAATTCAAAGAAACGATGGTTTCTATTTGGGAGGAGTCTGACTTAGCATTCCAGGTAAACGGTGATGTACAGTTTACACTTCCTCACATACTGAATGTAAGTTTTAGTGGTACCGATGTGGAATCATTACTCGTAAATTTGGACATGGAGGGACTGTCGGTTTCAAGTGGCTCTGCATGCACAGCAGGGTCAATCGATCCATCCCACGTCCTGGTAGCGATGTTCGGTGAAGATGCACACGAATTGCGTGACTCCATCCGTTTCAGTTTTGGTTATGGCGTGTCGATCGAAGATGTAAAAGACGCAGCAAATATAACGAGTAAAGTCATTCAAAGACTTGTGAAATAAAAGAATCTATTTCAAACAGGAGACTTATGGCTCGATCAATATCCCGTTTGAACACACAATAAAAATAGAAAAGGTGATACCCATGCAACAACTGAAAAGTCCTGCAGAAACACGTGTTGTTGTCGGCATGTCTGGCGGAGTGGATTCGTCCGTAGCCGCACATTTACTGAAACAACAGGGTTATGATGTCATCGGGATCTTCATGAAAAACTGGGACGACACAGATGAAAATGGTGTTTGTACAGCAACGGAAGATTATGATGATGTAATAAAAGTATGTAACCAGATCGGCATTCCTTACTATGCCGTGAATTTTGAAAAACAATATTGGGATAAAGTCTTTACGTACTTCCTGGAAGAGTACAAAGCTGGAAGAACACCGAATCCTGATGTGATGTGTAACAAAGAAATCAAGTTCAAAGCGTTTTTGGAGCATGCCATCAGTCTCGGAGCAGATTACCTGGCAACCGGTCACTATGCACAAGTGAAGGAAGTTGATGGAGAAACACAACTTCTGCGTGGTCTCGACAACAATAAGGACCAAACGTATTTCCTGAACCAATTATCCCAAGAACAATTATCGAAAGTGATGTTCCCGATTGGACACCTTGAGAAAAAATTGGTGCGTGAAATCGCTGCTGAGGCGGGACTTGCTACCGCGGCCAAAAAAGATTCCACCGGCATTTGCTTTATCGGGGAACGCAATTTCAAGGAGTTCCTTAGCCAGTACCTGCCAGCGCAACCGGGCGATATGGTGACGATGGACGGTGAAAAAATGGGCCGTCACGATGGGTTGATGTACTATACAATCGGTCAGCGCCAAGGTTTGGGGATTGGTGGAGCTGGAGACCCATGGTTCGTTTTGGGGAAAAACCTGGAAACCAACGAGCTGCTTGTCGGTCAAAACATTCACCACGAAGCATTATTTTCAGATCAGCTAACAGCTGTTAATATGAGTTTTACCACGAACACCCCGAAAACCAAAACTTTTACTTGTACAGCGAAGTTCAGATATCGTCAGGAAGATATAAAAGTAAATGTTGAATTAACGGATGACGACGGGGCAATTATTACGTTTGCAGAACCTGTTCGTGCCATCACGCCAGGACAAGCCGTTGTTTTATACGATGGTGACATTTGCCTAGGCGGCGGAACAATTGACGAAGTCATGAAACAAGGTAAAAAACTCACATACGTTGGATAAAACGCAAGGAGCGAAATCATGAATGAATTGGATCTTGGCATAACTGCCATTCAAAATAAAGATTACGAAAAAGCAATTGTTCATTTTAATAACGCGATTGAAGAAGAACCGAATAATCCGATCGGTTTCATAAATTTCGGGAATCTATTGGCACGCATGAACGAAACGGAACGGGCGGAACGTTTTTTCCAAAAAGCAATAACGCTGGACGAGGAAGCCGCAACCGCTTATTACGGACTGGCAAATCTATATTATGAACAAGAACGCTATGAAGAAGCAGCAAAGCTTTATGAAAAAGCAATTCGTTACAATATTCAGGGGGCTGATGCATATTTCATGCTCGGCAAATGTTTCGACCGTCTGGGGAACCCTAAATTGGCACTGCCGTATTTGCAGCGTGCTGCAGAATTGGAACCGACGGACGTACAGATTCGTCTTTCCTATGGCATAGGTTTGGCTGCTCTCGAGATGTTCAAGGAAGCGGAACCTGAATTCATGTATGTCATTCATGAAGACTTGAATAATGCAGATGCACATTATAATTTAGGCGTTTTATATGCGGTGTCAACTGACCGTGTAAATGATGCACTTTACCATTTGAAACAGGCGTTCACTTTGCAGCCTAATTTTGACCAGGCCCGCTATGTGCACGATATGATTGCAATGAACAAATAACCATTTCAGGAGGCGACAGCTTTGTCTAATCAAATCGATTTATTTCAACCAGAACCGATGTACATTACAGGCAAACCTGTCGTCACCATTTTTCATAACTCCACAAATCTTTTCTCCATCGTGAAACTGAAAATCAACGAAACGAACTCTACATATGACGATAAAGAAATTATCGTCACTGGTTATTTTCCACAACTTACGAACGAAGAAGCTTACCGATTCACAGGCCAGATCAAACAGCATCCCAAATATGGCACGCAATTTCAAGTCGAAACATTTTCAAAAGATGTCCCTGAAACGGAACAAGGAATCATCCATTATTTGTCCAGTGATCTTTTCCATGGAATCGGGCGTAAGACTGCGGAAACCATAGTCAAGAAACTGGGGAAAGAAGCGATCCGTATCATTTTGGATGATCCTGAAGCACTTGATTCAGTTCCAAGGCTTGCACAAGAGAAAAAAGAAACGATCCGTATGACGCTGGAGCAAAACCTAGGGCTGGAACGTGTCATGATCCAGTTGAACGAATGGGGTTTTGGTCCACAGCTTGCCATGCGTATTTATCAGACATACCGTGAAGAGACCATCGAGATATTGAAGAAAAACCCGTTTCGCCTCATTGAAGATGTTGAGGGAATCGGTTTTCACCGTGCGGATGAATTGGGGAATAAACTGGGGATGACAGGCAAACATCCGGATCGGATTAAGGCGGCTGTTTTTCATTTGTTGAACGCAGCATCCCTGAGCGAAGGGCATGTATACCTTCCTGCGGAACAGATCCTGCCGAATGTACAGCAACTCTTGGAGTCCAGTCAGTTTGAGGAAATACCTTTTGATGTCATTTCCACCGCTTGTATCGAGTTAGTCGAGGATGGCAAGCTTGCTGGGGAGATGTCACGATTTTATTTGCCTTCCCTCTACTTCTCGGAAGTGGGGATTGCTTCGAAATTGGAAACATTGATTCAGGAACAACAGGAAAGAACAGGCTTTCCATCATCCGAAATCCGCAAGGCACTTGGTGAAGCGGAAGAACGTCTTGGCGTATCCTATGCGGAAACTCAAATTGCTGCAATCGAGCTTGGAATGAATGCGTCTGTCATGTTACTGACTGGTGGTCCAGGAACAGGTAAAACAACGGTTGTCCGAGGACTTGTCGAGGTCTATGCTGAGTTGCATGGTTTGACGCTGGATCCGAAAGAATATGCGAAAAAAGAAGAGCCATTTCCGATTATTTTGGCGGCACCAACAGGCCGGGCTGCCAAGCGAATGAATGAATCCACAGGTCTCCCTGCAATGACGATTCATCGCTTGCTTGGATTCAACGGTCAGGAAAAAGATGAAGAAACGGAAAGGGATATCAAAGGCAAACTGATCATTATCGATGAAATGTCGATGGTCGATACGTGGCTTGCCCACCAATTACTGAAGGCGATTCCTGAATGTGCCCAAGTTATTTTTGTAGGCGATCAAGATCAATTGCCGCCAGTGGGTCCTGGTCAAGTATTAAAGGATCTGCTATCTTCGAATAGAATACCGACAGTGGAACTTACCGATATTTACAGGCAAGCAGCCGGTTCATCGATCATTGAACTCGCCCACCAGATGAAGAAAGGGCAGGTACCGTCCAACTTGATAGCTAAAACAACAGATCGTTCCTTTATCAAGTCTGGCCCTGACCAAATAGCAAAAGTAGTGGAACAAGTAATAAAAAGCGCAATTGCCAAGGGGCATACCATCAAGGAAATTCAAGTATTGGCTCCGATGTATAAAGGTCCCGCAGGCATAGATGCACTGAACAAGATGATCCAGCAAATGGTCAACCCAAATGACACGGGGAAAAGAAAAGAATTGGTATTCGGGGAAACGACATACAGAATCGGGGATAAAGTGCTCCAACTCGTCAATCAACCGGAAAGCCAAGTTTATAACGGCGACATGGGTGAAGTCATAAGCATTTCAAAAGCAAGCGAGAATGTTGAAAAACAAGATATGATGATTGTTTCATTTGAAGGAATCGAAGTGACTTATCAGCGCAACGATCTAGGGCAATTGACTCTGGCGTATTGCTGCTCAATCCATAAATCCCAAGGCAGTGAGTTTCCGATCGTCATCATGCCGGTAGTCCGCAGCTATATGAAAATGTTGAGACGCAATTTATTGTACACAGGAATAACTCGGGCGAAAAATTTCCTCATTCTCTGTGGTGACGCCGACGTATTTAAATTCGGTATTGAACGCAATGATGATTTGGCTCGACTTACTTCATTGAAAGAAAGGTTGTCTGAGGAACCATCACAGGTTGCCGGACAAGTTGAAGAAGAAACGGAGTCTGCACCCGAATTGTCAACAGAGGAAACGGGAGAAATAGCGCTGACAGCCACCAACCATATGAAGATTCATCCGCTTGTCGGGATGGATGGAATCACGCCATTCGATTTTTTAGAGAAAGTCAATTGACACACGGCCGTTTGTTTTCTATAATCTTAATCAAATGATACAAAACGTTGATGGAGAAAGTACATTCTTGAAGCTTGTACAGAAAGAGGTTCCTTGGCTGGAAGAACCTTCAGGTGAATTTGATGGAAAGCTACTCCTGAGTGCAGCTAATCACTGTCGTACAGCCGCGTTAAGGCATAATCGAGAGACAGCAAATTCGTTTGCTGTAACTAGGGTGGTACCGCGAACTGAAGCCTTCGTCCCTTTTTTAGGGATTGAGGGCTTTTTCTATTTATAAGGAGGAATTATTGATGAAAACAGCAGCAGAAATTCGTCGTATGTATTTGGACTTTTTTATTGAAAAAGGTCACGCAGTAGAACCTAGTGCACCACTTGTACCAATTAACGATAACTCACTTCTTTGGATCAATAGTGGTGTAGCGACACTGAAGAAATATTTTGATGGCCGTGTTATTCCTGCCAACCCACGCATTACAAATGCCCAAAAATCGATTCGTACAAATGATATCGAAAATGTAGGTAAAACAGCTCGTCACCATACATTCTTTGAAATGTTGGGGAACTTCTCCATTGGTGAATATTTCAAGAAAGAAGCAATTCACTGGGCTTGGGAATTTCTGACCGATAAAAAGTGGATTGGTTTCGATCCTGAACTATTATCTATTACGGTTCACCCTGAAGATGAAGAAGCTTATGTAATTTGGCGCGATGAAATTGGTATTCCACCGGAACGCATCATTCGTCTGGAAGGGAACTTCTGGGACATCGGAGAAGGTCCGAGTGGTCCAAACTCGGAAATTTTCTACGATCGTGGGGAAAGTTACGGCAACGATATCAATGATCCGGAAATGTATGCTGGTGGGGAAAACGATCGATACCTTGAGATTTGGAACTTGGTTTTCTCTGAATTCAATCACAACCCCGATAACACGTATACACCACTTCCAAAACAAAATATCGATACCGGTATGGGTCTTGAGCGTATGGCTTGTGTTGTTCAAAACGTACCTACAAACTTCGATACGGACTTGTTTATGCCGATCATCCGCAAAACGGAAGAGGTGTCGGGTCGACAGTATGGCAATGGCGGTGATACTGACCTTGCATTCAAAATAATTGCAGACCATACACGTACAGTGGCATTCGCAATCGGGGACGGAGCACTTCCGTCAAATGAAGGCCGCGGATATGTATTGCGACGATTATTGCGCCGCGCAGTTCGTTTCGGGAAAAACTTAGGCATCGATCGTCCATTTATGTACAATCTGGTTCCAGTTATTGGGGCAATCATGAAGGACTTCTATCCGGAAGTGGAAGCAAAACAAGAGTTCATCATGCGTGTCATCAAAAACGAAGAAGAACGTTTCCACGAAACATTGCAAGATGGTCTTGGCATTTTATCGTCAGTCATTTCAACACAACAGGCAGCTGGCCTAAGTGTCATTCCAGGCAGTGATGCTTTCCGTTTATACGATACGTACGGTTTCCCTGTTGAGCTGACAGAAGAGTATGCTGAGGAAGTTGGCATGACGGTTGATCACGACGGATTCAAGGCTTCCCTTGAAGAACAACGTACACGCGCGCGTTCGGCACGCAAAGATGTAGATTCCATGCAAGTGCAATCTGAAGTGTTAGGGAACATTAAAGAGCCAAGTCAATTTATTGGGTACGACACATTGGTAGCTACTGCAAAAGTATCCATCATCGTAAAAGATGGCGAACTAGTTGATCAAGCACAAGAGGGTGACGAGGTTAAACTTGTTTTAGATCAAACTCCATTTTATGCTGAAAGTGGCGGTCAAATTGCTGATCACGGTTCAATTGAAAATGATTTATTCAAAGGCTTTGTTAAAGACGTGCAAAAAGCTCCGAATGGTCAAAACCTTCATACTGTCATCATTGAATCGGGTGAATTAACGAAAGACGCTGATGTGACAGCTATCGTTGATCAGACGTTACGTAAAGCAACGGTGAAGAATCACACTGCAACACACTTATTGCATCAAGCATTAAAAGATGTAGTTGGAACGCATGTAAATCAAGCGGGTTCGTATGTAGGACCAGATCGACTTCGTTTTGACTTCTCCCATTTTGGCCAGGTAACAAAAGAGGAACTGACGATCATTGAGCAACAGGTAAACGAGAAAATCTGGGATGATATCCAGGTTGTCACGGGTTCACATGGCATTGACGAAGCTAAACAAATGGGTGCAATGGCACTGTTTGGTGAAAAATATGGGGAAATCGTACGCGTTGTATCAATCGGCCAGTATTCACTTGAACTCTGTGGTGGATGTCATGTAAACAATACTTCGCAAATTGGTTTCTTCAAACTTGTGAGTGAGAGCGGAATCGGAGCAGGCACACGTCGTATAGAGGCTGTTACCGGAAAAGCGGCTTATGAGATGGTAAAAGAGGAAGAACGAGTACTGGAAGAAGCATCTTCTGCATTGAAAGCAAATCCTAAAGAACTAGTTAGCCGAGTGCAAGGTCTGCAACAGGAGCTCCGTCAAGTCCAGCGTGAAAACGAGTCCCTATCAGCAAAAATCGCCAATAGCCAGGCATCTTCAATATTGGAAAATGCTCAGGAAATTGAAGGAGTAACGGTTCTTTCCGCGCGAGTTCAAGCGAAGGATAACAACCAGCTTCGTCAAATGATGGACGATTTGAAAGTGAAAATGAATGAAGCTGTTATTGTATTGGGTTCCTCTGAAGGTGATAAAGTCATGTTGATCGCAGGTGTTACGAGCGATTTAACAGGAGGAAAATACCATGCAGGAAATATTGTGAAGCATGTAGCGGAACAGTGCGATGGCAAAGGTGGCGGCCGTCCGGATATGGCAATGGCGGGTGCAAAAGATTCGTCGAAACTTGAAGATGCACTACAATCTGTGTATGATTATGTCAAATCCGTTTAATAAAAAGTTGAAATCGGTTATACTGGACAAGTAACTAAAATATGCTTGTACAAGACAATCAGATTCTACTCCGAAAGCGAGGTGCTGATCATGAGTTCATTTGACAAGACGATGAAGTTTAATTTTCCGGAAGAGTCTATGGAACAAGAAGTGAAGCAAGTCATGCTTCATGTCCATTCGGCGCTTGAAGAGAAAGGGTACAACCCGATCAATCAAATTGTCGGCTATTTACTTTCGGGTGATCCGGCATAT
>Ga0209013_10004789_pt1 | contig 11790 bp, 12 predicted proteins | sample Cruoilmetagenom2_FD_187291 | JGI IMG/M metagenome (GOLD analysis project Ga0209013, IMG submission 187291) | Oil polluted marine microbial communities from Coal Oil Point, Santa Barbara, California, USA - Sample 2 (SPAdes) (version 2) | ecosystem: Environmental > Aquatic > Marine > Oil seeps ...
TAATTAACTAATAATTAAGGAAAATAGTATGCAATTACCTGAGATTACATTACCCAAAGTAGAACTTCCGTTTGATATCCCCGTTTTATTACACCCTTCAGTAGATCATTTTGTTATCGCCTTACCTGTTGTGATACTCTTGTTAGAGCTTATGAATCTAGTGATGAAGAAAAAAGCAGTAAGCGGTGTCTCTATCTTTTTAATTGTCTTAACGATCATCGCATCTGTTGGGGCTTACTTTACAGGGCTTGTGGATGGAAAAGAGGCGTATCCTGCACTCACTGAAGCAGCTAAAGAAGCACTTGCTCATCATAAACTTTTGGGAACATACTTGATGTTGGCATCGGGTGTTGTGTTATTTTTCAAACTACTCTCTATGATTACAGGTAAACGTATTATAAGAGTATTGTATATTTTAATTCTCATTGCATTTGTTGCAGGTATATTTGAACAAGGTGAACATGGTGGAGAACTTGTTTATAAGTATGGTATGAATGTGGAGCAAGTGAAAGTATTGGATGATGAACTCTTTGATTTAAAAGAGGAGCTTGAAGAAGCAACAGCAAAAACGGAAGTACCAACAGAATCTGAAAAGACAGAAGTTGTTGATCTTCCTACTCCAACACAATCGGTAAAAACTCCTGTAGAAACTACACCTATAGAAACATTACCTGAAGCTGTTAACACTGATGTGCAAGAGGTGATTGTACCTGCTGTTCAAGAAAAGGTTGAAGCACTACAGGTAGAAGGTATGCCAGAAGAAATGGTGCAACCGGAAATCGCTACACACTAAATTCTCACTTTTTCTTAGGACCCGCCATCTCCAGCGGGTTCATACTCTATCTCATAACGACCTTCATCGACTTTTGTTTCTAAATTTGATAGATACTTAGCCATCTCTTTGGTTTGATTTTCATCCAGAGCTTTGGCAAATGATATCATGATTGTACCAAAAGCAGAACGGGTCTTTCCATTTTGTAAGTCTTTAAGTCTTCTAAGTAGTACATACTCTCGTATCCCTTGTAGTCGGGGAGATGCCCCCATACCTTCTCCATACATTCCATGGCAGCCATTACATCCATTTTTCAGATAGAGGGCTTCCATTTCGCTATTGGCAGAAGAGAAGAGTGATAGGGCAGTAAAAAGAAAGAGTTTCTTCAAAGTGTGTGTCCTTGCTGTAATATCATGACATTCTAACTAAAAAAAGTGGATTTACCTCTTTATATTTTAATGTGCTACTGCCCCCTCTGCTCCTATACCTGTTTGCGAACGTATGTTTTGCGCTTCATAAGCATCTATTTCATCTTGAGCACTTGAGCTTTTATCTGTGATAGAGAAAAACCATATACTTATAAATGCAACAGAAACTGAAAAAAGTGCAGGGTATTTATATGGGAAGATAGCTTCTTCATAGCCAAAGATTTGTACCCATACTATTGGACCCAGTATCACAAGTGCTATAGCTGTTGCAAGACCTAGACTTCCTCCTATGACTGCACCCTTAGTTGTGAGCTTAGACCAGAACATAGACAAGAATAAGACAGGGAAGTTTGCTGAAGCTGCAATGGCAAATGCCAACCCTACAACAAATGCAATGTTTTGTTTTTCAAATGCAATTCCAAGTCCTATAGCGATGATACCAAGTATCACAGTAGCTATCTTAGAGACTTTCATCTCTTTTGCTTCATCACATTTGTCTTTTTCAAAAACATTGGCATAAAGATCATGGGAGACAGCTGTAGCTCCCGCCAATGTTAACCCTGAGACAACAGCTAAGATGGTAGCAAATGCAACCGCAGAGATGAAGCCTAAGAATAGGTCACCCCCTACAGCATGAGAGAGATGAATGGCAGCCATGTTTTTACCACCAAGTATAGGTGTTCCACCACTTACTGCTTGTTTTGCAAGGTCAAGATACTCAGGGTGATTAAGTACAAGTACGATGGCACCAAAACCGATGATGAAGGTTAAGATGTAGAAGTATCCTATGAATCCTGTGGCATAAAAGACAGATTTACGGGCTTCTTTTGCATCATTGACCGTAAAGAAACGCATAAGTATATGAGGAAGTCCCGCAGTACCAAACATCAGTGCAACTCCTAAAGAGATAGCAGAAATAGGGTCACTTACAAGTCCACCAGGACTCATGATAGACTCACCCTCTGGATGTACTTCTACCGCTTTTGTAAAGAGTGCTTCAAAACTAAATCCAAACTGACTCATGACCATGACTGCCATAAAGGTAGCCCCAGAGAGCAGTAACACGGCCTTGATGATTTGCACCCATGTAGTAGCAAGCATCCCTCCAAATGTCACGTAAAGTATCATGAGTGTTCCCACAAGTACAACAGCCCATTCGTAAGGGAGACCAAAAAGAAGTTCGATAAGTTTACCTGAACCTACCATTTGAGCGATGAGATAGAGTATCACTGTCGCGATAGACCCAGATGCAGCCAAGATACGGATGGGCTCTTGTTTAAGTCTATAGGCTGCGACATCAGCAAAGGTATATTTACCTAAGTTACGTAGGCGTTCAGCGATAAGAAATAAAATGATAGGCCAACCAACAAGGAAACCTATAGAGTAGATAAGACCATCATACCCTGCAAGGTAAACCAGCCCAGAGATACCCAAAAAAGAAGCCGCAGACATGTAGTCTCCAGCGATGGCCATACCATTTTGAAAACCAGTAATGCCACCACCTGCTGTGTAAAAATCACTGGCTGTTTTGGTCTGCTTCGATGCCCAGTACGTGATACCCAGAGTTCCTGCAACAAAGATAAGGAACATGATTATGGCTGAGATGTTAAGAGGTTGTCTTTGTATCTCCCCTTCTATAGCACCTGCACCAAACAATAGTGTATTAAAGAGTAGTGTGATTAAAAGCAGTTTTCTCATGCCACATCCTCGATACTTTTTTTGATGTTTTGTGTTAATGTGTCAAACTCTCCATTAGCACGTTTCACATAAATGCCGGTAAGTACAAATGCTATGATAATGATGGCGATGCCCACTGGGATACCAATTGTCATCACACCCATGCCTGTCTTCATTCCCAGAAGTTCAGGTTTAAATGCAATGACCATGATAAATGCATAATACAGTACAAGCATGATGATACTGAGCGTCCATGCAAATTTACTGCGTGTTTTAACTAGTTTTTGATAGTCTGGATTGTTTTTAATTTGTTCTACTATATTTTGGGTCATAATAACTCCTTATTAATGTATAAATTACCTTAATATACTTTAAATAGTATGAGGAGTGAATGATTGGAAAAATCGGCTATAGGTATGCTACACTAGGTAACCATTAATAGATAATTTTTGCCAAATAAAGTCCCTCTGGAGGAGCCAGTTTAGTGGTATGTTTCTTTTGACAGTCTAGCTGTTCTTGAAGTTCTATCTCACTCATATCACCTCTGGCACAAAGCATTGCAGCATCCACCATCATACGTACCTGAGAACGCAGAAATCCATTGGCTTGAAAATAGATAAAATGATAGCCGTTGCGTTTAACATAATCGGTGCGGTAGATTTCCCGAATGGTAGTATGTGTAACTGTCCCCGTCTTATGAAAGAAATTAAAATCATGTTTTCCCTCAAATGTTTTGAGAGCCATGATCAGTAACTCAGGGTTGAATTCTTGGTAATATGAAACATATTTGTGTTCAAATACAGACGGTTTTTGTGTTTTAAATACATATCGATAGACTCTTTTTTTAGCACTAAATCGTGCATGAAAATCATTTGTTGCAAGAGAGATATGTTTAAAAGAAATATCTGTTAATTTTCGATTTAAATTGAGTTTGAGTTTCTCCAGATCACTCCAGAAGTCTGGTAGGTCAAAGTGTATGACCTGACCTGTGGCATGTACCCCGGCATCGGTTCTTCCACTCCCAACAATAGGTGAATCTATCTGTAAAGAGGCAAGTGCCTCCTCTATAGCAGTGCTGATGGTCATTTTTGTAGATTTTTGTTTTTGAAAGCCCTGATACTGACTTCCATCATAAGATATGACGGCTTTTACACGCATAGAGAGACCATTAGAAGTACTTGGCTACACGTTTTTTAAAGAGCCACTGACCGAGTATCGTAACGATAATAACGGATATGATCAAGAGAAGAGGAGTTCCCCATTTTTGTAAAGAAGATGCGATAATATAGAAGAACAGTGTAGTGATAAAGATGACGATAAATGAACGGTTTGGTTGATAACGTGGGTTTATCATTGTAAAAGAAGCGACAAGATAAACCGAAAGTAAAGGGATGAGACTTATAAAAATAAAAAACAACATTCTATGCATTAACTTTTTGTTGCTTTCTGCTTCACTCCAATATGATATGATACTTTTAAATTGAAACCCTTTTTTGGGTGCATTATCAAAAACTTCCACTGTTTCGTATTCTGCTTGTTGTAGTTTTGTGTCTGCGTAAGTATAACCATACCCTTTATGCAGAAGTAAAGAAGTCACATTTTCATTACGGTTAATTTGACCCGTTTGAGATGAAAAGAACTGTTCATCTGCTTTATTTGTACGATTATAGATGACGATATCATGAAAGGTATCATCTGTTTTCTCTTTGACATACATATAATAGTTTCCAAACTTTTGACCTAACTCTCCTGGAACGATGTTTAATTTTGCATCACTTCTCTTCTCTTGTTTGAACGCTTTATAAAATTGTTTACTCAGTGGCATAGCCAGTAATGATATGGTAGCCAATAGGAGTGAGAAAAGAAGGCCAAGCAGCAGTAAACTTCTGAGTATCTTTTTTGATTTCAGTCCAAGTGCGTAGAGTGCGATGAGTTCATTGCCTAGAGAAAGGTTGATGAGTACATTTGCCAAAGCAGCGACAAAAGAGAGGGGTAGTGTATAGAAAATAATCTCTGGTATAGAGTAACTGTAAAGTAAGATCAATTCTCCAACATCAATTTGAATTTTGGAGGTAAGTGCAGATATCCTCACCAAAAATACGAGAGATATAATAATGAAAAATGGCAGGAATATTGTCAAAAATGACTTTGTAAAGTTTGATGATATATACCCTCTTACATTAACCATAGATAATAGTTTCCAATAATTGTGTGGCTTGTGTATCATAGAGATACACAATGAATGTAGCTAAGGCCAAGAAAGGGACAAAAGGAACGCCTTTGTCTCTCCAGATGAGTGCAGGTATCATGGCTAGCAGGGCAGAGAGAAAGAGTGCAACAAAAAAGTTTGGAAATCCAAGCAGCGCACCCATCGTTCCAGCAACAATGACATCTGCTCCACCCATAGCTTGTTTTCTTGCAAGTAGTGATGAAAGTAAGCCTATAAGGTAAAGTCCGCCCGCAGCGATACTTGCGTAGAGAAGTGCCATAAGAAACTCAGGTTGAACCAGAGCGAAAATAAGTGCTGCAAAGTTTACATTGTCAGGTACAGCCATATATTTGAAGTCTATCATCACAAGGGCAAGTAATGCAGCAAAAGAAGCAGCAATGAAAGGTAGATACCAGACCAATCCTAATTTGAAATAGAGTGCAACAAAGATAACCCCTGTAAGCAATTCAACGATGGGGTATTGTGCAGATATTTTCTCTTTACAGAAATAACATTTTCCTTTCAAAAACAACCATGAAAAGATAGGGATATTATGCCACCACTTCAAAGCATTCTGACAGCTTTGGCATTTGGATGAAGGAAAGACAATACTTTCACCTTTTGGTATACGGTAGATGACGACATTTAAAAAAGAACCTATCATCGCTCCAAAGATAAATACAATAATGGCTATTTCAATTAAAATTGTTTCTGGCATTATACCCCTCCAAAACGTCTGTTACGTTGTTCATAATTTTCTATAATTTCAAGCATCTCTTTGGCTGTGAAGTCAGGCCAAAGTGTTGGTGTAAAGTACAACTCAGAATAACATAGTTGCCAGAGTAAAAAGTTGGAAACACGTTCTTCGCCACTGGTACGGATAAGCAAGTCTATATCGCTATAGGGTGTTTGTAGAGCAGAGGAGATCTCTTCCTCAGTTACATGTTCCTTTCCTTGCTTGATAAGCGTATTGACTGCATTTGTTATCTCCGCACGGCCACCATAATTGAGTGCAAGAATTTGTATAAGGTCAGTGTTGTTTTTAGTCAGCTCTTCTGTCTCTTTGATACGTTTTTGCAAAGGTTTTGAAAATGAAGACAGATCTCCAATTGCTAGAAAACGAATATTATATTCTTGATAGGTTGCAAGTTCATTTTTGAGGTATTTATCTAACATTTTCATAAGAAACTCGACTTCTAATTTAGGACGCTTCCAGTTTTCTGTACTAAATGCATAGAAGGTTGTAGTCTCTATAGTTGGATGTTTGGCGCAACATGTAGTGATCTTACGGATCGTCTCAGCTCCTTGTTCATGGCCTTTAGTGCGGTTGAGGCCACGTTTTTTTGCCCATCTTCCATTACCATCCATAATAATAGCTAGATGTTTTAAAATATTTTTAGGCATTTATTTCTTCTTTATGAATGAGTTTTTTTGATTCATTCAATATCTTACCAGAGAGAGTGAGTTTATCTGCACGTCCTAAAGCAATTTTTGTATCTCTAGTAATAAATGTAATTTCATTTTCATTGCCACCAAAACTTTTGGCATCCTTTAAAAGGTTGTAACATACAGCGTCTACTCCTTTTTTATCTAAAAGGGAAACGGCATTATTTAATCCTTCTTTTGTATCCATTTCAGCTTTAAAACCCACTGTCTTTATAGCACTTTTGTCTATAGTTGCTAGCACATCGGTTGTCTGTTTGAGTTCAATGTTCCATGTATTACCAAGTGTTGATTTTTTAAGTTTACCACTTTGTGGGGATTTTGGTGTAAAGTCTGCAATGGCTGCTACCATAAATAAATATGGCATTTTCAGAGTATGCTTATCTGTTGTTGCTTTTTTAATAGATGTTTGTGTAGCATCTAAAATATCTTGGGCATCATGGGCTTCTATTGTTGTAATAGCTGATGGCAGGTCATCAACCCCCATAGTAGAAATATAGGATACATCTGCTCCTCTTAAATAGAGTGCGACACAGAGTGAATTTGCCATTTTCCCAGATGAAAAGTTCGATATATAGCGTACTTCATCTAGTTTTTCTCGTGTACCACCACCCGTTACAATTACAGGTCTGTTTTCCCAGAATGGGTCACTATATAATGCTTTTGCAACTTCAAAAAATATTTCTGTTGGTTCTGCTAGTGCACCACTTCCAACATCTCCGCAGGCAAGGAGTTTATCTTGCGGGTTAATAATTTCATAGTTATTGTTTTGCAAAAATCTAATGGCATTACATGTAGCAGTTTTTGTAAGCATCTGCGTATTGGCTGCAGGAGCGATGAGGATTTTATCTTTAAATGCCAAGGCAGTTTGGGTTAAAATATTATCAGCAATACCTTGTGCAATTTTGTTAATGGTATTGGCAGTTGCAGGAGCAATGATAAAAATATCACACTTTTTACCTAGCTCTATATGATTTAGCTCACTAGCCCAAGATTCACTCTCTTCAGTTAAAACAGCATTACGTGTAAGGGCTTCAAAAGTAAGTGAGGATACAAAGCGTTGTGCTGAAGTACTCATGACTACATGTACAGAAGCACCTGCTTTTACAAATAGTCTTGCTAGGTCACAAGCCTTATACGCTGATATACTTCCTGTCACACCTAAGAGTACAGATTTACCTGTTAGATCAATTTGCATATTATTTGTCTCCAAAAAATTTATAAAAGAAGTTTTTGATCGTTTTCATAGGTGCTCTTGAGATAGCAAGTTCACCTTGTGCTACATTTTTGTTTATGGTACTTCCTGCTGCTATCATAACATCATCTTCAATAGTAACAGGGGCAACAAGTTGTGTATCTGATCCTACAAATACATTTTTACCGATCTTGGTCTGGTATTTGTTTTTACCATCATAGTTACAAGTAATGACACCTGCACCTATGTTAGAACCTTCATCTACAGTGGCGTCGCCTATGTAAGAAAGATGACCGGCCTTAACACCAGTAAGGGTCGATTTTTTGACTTCAACAAAGTTACCGATATGAGTATCAATGAGCTTTGAATTTGGTCTTACTCTTCCCATAGGACCAACATCGGAATTTTCAACATGTGCATCTTCTATGACAGAATGCGTTTTAATGTGTGAAGCAATGATACGTGAAGCCCCCTGGATGCTCACACCATTCTCTAACATACACTCACCTTCAAAAGTGGCGCGTGAATCGATGTAAATGCTTTCAGGTAAACGCATAGAGACACCTGCTTTCATCCACTCTGTTTTGATACGTCTTTGAAGTATCTCTTCTGCATGTGCAAGGTCAAGCTTGGAGTTTACTCCTTTAAATTCTTCTTCCTCTACGATGACAGGGTGTACAATTTTTTCTTCATCTACAGCCATTTTGATGATATCTGTGAGGTAGTACTCTTTTTGTGCATTTTCGTTACTGAGCGCAGGGATGTAACTTTCCAGTAATTCTTTTTTGACGCAGTAGACACCTGCATTGACAGTTTGTATCTCTTTTTGTGCAGGAATGCAGTCTTTCTCTTCTACGATTTCCATGACATTACCTTGGCTGATGACGACACGGCCATAACCAGAAGGGTTGTCCAGTTTGATCACAGACATATTGATATCCGCATCTCCCTGCATCAGTGATTCAAGTGCAGACATGGTAACCAGTGGCATGTCACCGTTGAGTATCAGTGCTTTAGCGTGTGCAACTGCTACCCCTTTCATTGCCCCACCAGTACCAGGGAATTGTACTGCATCTTGCATATGAAAATGTATGCCACTGTAGTGTGCTTCTATCTCTGCTTGTATACGTGCTGCCTGGTGGTAGAGTACCACGGTGATATCATCAGAGATCTTCTGAGCTGCATCTATAGCATGGAAGAGCATAGATTTTCCGGAGATTTCATGAAGTACCTTTGGGGTAGTGGACTTCATTCTTGTACCTTGACCTGCTGCGAGTATGACAACACTTATAGACATTTTGGACCTTTTGGGTAAAATTACACATATATTTTATTATTGTGATTATATCCAATGCAAATTAAAGGTATGAAATTTGAACTGTAAACATTTTGGAAGTTGTGGGTCTTGTGGGCTATATGAGATAGGGTACGAGGAGCAATTAAAGCAAAAACAGCAGAGGGTTTCGGGACTCTTGGCTCCTTTTTATCAGGGAACTCTAGAAGTATTTGATTCTCCTACGGATCATTACCGAGCCAGAGCAGAGTTCCGCATTTGGCATGAGGGTGATGTCTGTGATTATGCTATGGGGAATATCGAGAAAAAAGGTGCCATCAACATAGAAGAGTGCCCTAAAGTCATAGAACCTATAGAAAAACGTATGTGGAAATTACTTGAAAAGATCAATGCCTCTACAGAAGTTTTAAAACAACGTCTTTTTGCTGTCGAATTTTTAGCAACGACTACAGATGAATGTCTCATAACAATGTTGTACCATAGAAAACTGGATGATGTTTGGAGTGCTGAGGCAAAGAAGCTTGAAGCAGAACTGAACTGTAAGATCATGGGACGAAGCCGTAAACAAAAAGTGATCCTTTCAGATGAATTCGTCACGGAAAAGTTAGATATAGATGCTAAAACATTTACCTATGTTCAGTATGAGAGCGGTTTTACACAGCCAAATCCTACAGTCAATATAAAAATGATAGAGTGGGCCATCAAACAAGCCAAAACAGTGGGGTATGGGGATTTTTTAGAGAGTTACTGCGGACTGGGAAATTTCACACTGCCTCTTTCTCATTATTTTGATAAGGTTTTGGCTACGGAGATCAGTAAACGTTCCATCCATGCAGCACTTGAGAACTGTGCTCTTAACCATGTAGAGAATATTACTTTTGCAAGATTGGCATCTGAAGAGATGACAGAAGCGTTGAATGGGGTAAGAGAGTTTTCCCGACTCAAAGATATAGATCTGGAAAGTTATAATTTTAGTACGGTACTGGTAGACCCGCCAAGAGCCGGATTGGATGAGGGAACGATAGAACTCATTTCAAATATAGAGAATATTATCTATATTTCATGTAATCCTGAAACACTTGCAAGAGATTTGGAAACATTGATTCAGACACATGATGTTGTAGAAGCAGCGATGTATGACCAGTTTCCTCATACCACGCATGTAGAGAGTGGTGTTTTCCTTCGTAAAAAGTAATTTGTATATTCTTCTTTGCCTCTCTTTTTAAGAGAGCGCATAACTTCAAGTCATTCGTAACAACTTTAGTTAAAAGCGTTTTTTATGATTATCCAAATAAAAGTTTGTGTTCGATCATTGCACAGTAATTCTGAACAACATTGATACCAGCATCTTTTACTCTTTGCGCTGCATCATTGTTTATGAGTTCAAGCTGCGTCCAGTAGGTTTTCACATCACCACGTGCTATCACTGCGTCGGCAATGGCATCTAGTGCAGCAGGTTTTCTAAAAACCACTACCATATCGACAGGTTCATCTATCTCTGCAAGACTTCTATAGACTTTCTCTCCTAAAATGCTGTCACCTTTTGGATAGACAGGTATCATTTTGTAGCCTACTTCTTTTAAGTAATGGGCTACATGATTACTCGCTTTAGTCGTATCGGGTGATGCACCTAAAACAGCTATGGTTTTAGTCTCTTCGAAATATTTTTTCATCTCTTCACTGTTACTATTAACTCGCGGTAATTCGCATTCCATGCTTTATCCTTAATTCTGATATAATTCTTACAATATAATATCTAGGAAAGATAATGTTAGACTTAAGAAGTATAGAAAAAGCATACGAAAGAGTATCGGATGTTGTGCATCGTACACCCTTCTCTTATGCTCCTATTTTGAGCCAATTGTGTGGTTATGAAGTGTATCTCAAAAAAGAGAATCTTCAGCGTACCGGTGCATTTAAATTAAGAGGTGCTTTTAATAAAATTGCTTCTCTTATAGAGGCGGGTGACAGAGGCGGAGTCGTAGCTGCATCTGCAGGTAATCATGCACAAGGTGTGGCTTTTTCAGCAAAACACTTTGGTATCGAAGCAACCATTATTATGCCAGAATCAACACCGCTTACTAAAGTCATGGGTGTGAAAGAATTTGGTGCCAATGTGATACTTCATGGATCTAATTATGATGAAGCCTATGCCTATGCAGTAACGTATGGTAAAGAGAACAATTATAGTTTTGTACATCCTTTTACAGACGATGAAGTGATGTCAGGACAAGGTACTGTGACGCTTGAAATGTTTGATGAAATAGCTAATCTTGATGCGCTTGTTGTCCCTGTAGGTGGAGGAGGGCTTATCTCAGGTATGTCTGTGGCAAGTAAAGCCCTCAATCCTGAGTGTAAGATCATAGGTATCTCCTCAGCAGGAGCACCTGCGATGAAAAACTCTTACGATGCAAAAACAGCTCTGGATACGTTAAGCGTAAGAACCATAGCAGATGGTATAGCAGTACGAGATACTTCACCGATTACCTTAGAGTATATTTTAAACAATGTAGATGTGTTTGAGACAGTGGGTGAAGATGAGATCGCTTCTGCCATCCTCTTTTTGTTGGAAAAACAAAAAGTATTGGTAGAGGGTGCAGGTGCGGTAGGTGTTGCTGCGCTTTTACATGGGAAGATAGATTTACCTAAAGGTTCAAAGATAGGCGTAGTACTTAGCGGAGGAAACATAGACGTTACGATGCTTTCTCTGATCATTGAAAAAGGACTGATGAAGTCTGCACGTAAGATGAAACTTCTTGTTACACTCATAGA
>Ga0209013_10004790_pt1 | contig 11789 bp, 7 predicted proteins | sample Cruoilmetagenom2_FD_187291 | JGI IMG/M metagenome (GOLD analysis project Ga0209013, IMG submission 187291) | Oil polluted marine microbial communities from Coal Oil Point, Santa Barbara, California, USA - Sample 2 (SPAdes) (version 2) | ecosystem: Environmental > Aquatic > Marine > Oil seeps ...
TACATTTGTGCCGCTATATCCATAATAATCCCGTGAAAGCCAACCTGGTAAAAGCGCCAGAAGAATGGGAATATTCTGATTATTTAGAATGGATTGGCCAAAAGTCTGGAATGTTTATTGATGAAGACTTTATCAATGATCGTTTCTCTAAACCTGAAGAATACCACCAATTTGTTATGGATAGTTTGGATGAGGCTCAGACTTGGGCTAAAATGAATAAATATGTGTGGGATTGAACCTCCCGCGGGTTCCGTACACTGATGCAAACCACCCGCGGGTTTTGAATAATTGTCACGGCTAATGATAATGGAAACCTCCCGCGGGTTTTGTGTAGTTGTGGCGAATAATGAATCCTCTGATTGCAACGACACATGTGCGTTTTATGATCAATTAACCCGCGGGAGGTTGACTGCGGGTTTCATACTATTGTTGCGCTAATGATGTTTTGAATACAACGACACAAGTGGGTAGTATGATCTATTAACCCGCTGGAGGTTGACCTAATGCCCCGCGTGAGGTTGACAAGGTGAATCCTCCCGCGGGTTTCGTGCAATAAAAACCTCCCGCGGGTTTCGTGCAATGCAAACCTCCCGCGGATTTCATGTAGTTGTAGCGAATAATGATCCTGCAACCCTCCCGCGGGTTTCGAGTATTTTTTGCGATAAATGATCCTTTGATTGGAACGACACAAGTGGGTAGTATGATCAATTAACCCGCGGGAGGGTGGCAAGGTGAATCCTCCCGGGTTTTGTGTCGTTGTAGCGAATAATGATCCTCTGATTGCAACGACACATGTGCGTTTTATGATCAATTAACCCGCGGGAGGTTGACTCAGATTCCGTGTATTTCTCGCGCTAATGATACATTAAATGCAAAAACACAAGAGTCCCGCACCCATAGGTTAAACGCATAAGTTCCCCATTGCCTATCTCTGTGAATTAATCCAATGCTAACTTACCCCAATGCCATCCTGATTATAATAAGCCCTGGATATTACAGAAATAAGATCAAAATTAACCACAATGCCGTTGTCACTACTATCCCTCTTCCGAGCAAAATTCTTGGCGCCCACACGACTTGTCATCCCGTTCGCGGCACTTCTAGTAACCCTGCTGTCTGCCTGCGGCTCTGGGCAAATCCGGACCGTCTCACCTGGAGCGCCTACAACTATAGAGACAAGCGAGGTCAGCATGCCATCCACTGAATCCCAACAGACCCCATCTGGTGATGTGCATTCAAAAATACGATCCAACCACCTGGTCGACGAAAAAAGCCCCTACCTGCTCCAGCATGCCTACAACCCTGTGGACTGGTACCCGTGGGGTGAAGAAGCCTTCGATAAAGCCCGGGCGGAAAACAAGTTGGTCTTTTTATCCATTGGATACTCCACCTGCCACTGGTGTCACGTGATGGAAGCCGAATCCTTTGATGACGACGAGGTAGCTACACTGATGAACGAGGCCTTCGTCTCGATCAAAGTGGACCGGGAAGAGCGCCCCGACATTGACAACATCTACATGACTGTCGCCGTGATGATGAACGGCAGCGGCGGTTGGCCGCTCAACATTATCATGACACCGGATCAGAAGCCCATCCTGGCCGCCACTTATTTACCCAAGACGACCCGTTTCCAGCGCACCGGCATGTTGGAGTTGATCCCGCGCATCCAGGAAGTGTGGCAGCAGGATCCCGAAAAAATCAGGGACGCGGCTGAACAGGTTGCCGCTTCCCTGCAGAGAACCAGCGCCAGCACCACCGGTAAGGCGCTGGATACGACCACCCTGGAAGCGGCTTACCAGGGGCTGTCGAGCGCTTATGATCCCGCGTACGGTGGTTTTGGCGGTGCGCCCAAGTTCCCCACGCCTCACAAGCTGCTTTTCTTAATGCACTATTGGCAGCGCACAGGTAATGCAGATGCTCTCGAGATGGTCGAAAAAACCCTGCAGGCCATGCACCGCGGCGGGATCTACGACCAGGTTGGATTTGGATTCCACCGTTATTCAACCGATGCCAGTTGGTTCGCTCCCCACTTCGAAAAGATGCTCTACGACCAGGCCATGCTGGCTATGGCATATACCGAGGCTTACCTGGCGACAGGGACACCCGAATATGAAGCAACTACCTGGGAGATTTTCACGTACGTACTGGGCGACATGCGTGATCCCCTGGGAGGGTTCTACTCGGCTGAAGATGCCGACAGCGAAGACGAGGAGGGCAAATTCTACCTGTGGACGGAAGCTGAAATCCGGGAGAGGCTCAACCCGGAGGATGCAGAATTCGTGATCGAGCGGTTCAATCTCACCCCGGGGGGAAACTTCAAGGGCGAGAGCGAATCCCGCAGCAACATTCTGCACCTGGACGCTGGCCGGGATGTTGAAGCGGAGCGATGGGAACCCATCCGCAAAGCGCTTTTTGCCGGGAGAGAGTTGCGCATCAAACCTTATAAGGACGATAAAATCCTGACGGATTGGAATGGGTTGATGATCGCTGCCCTGTCCAGGGCAGCCCAGGCTTTTGACGAACCCGCCTATACCAGCGCAGCGGTTGATGCAGCCGGGTTCATCCTCGACAATATGAAGGACAGCCGCGGGCGGTTGCTACACCGATACCGCCAGGGTGAAGCGGGCATCCCTGCCAACCTGAACGATTATTCCTTTTTGATTTGGGGACTTCTGGAGCTTTACGAAACAACCTTCGATGTTCGTTACCTGGAACAAACCATCGAACTGCAGGAACAGGCACTGGACCATTATTGGGACAATTCTGAAGGCGGCTTTTATCTGACCCCTGAAGATGGCGAAGCGTTGCTCATCCGCCCAAAGGAGATCGACGATTCGGCCATCCCATCCGGCAATTCCGTTGCCATGCTGAACATGCTGCGACTGGGGCGTATCACGGGTGACAGCAGCTATGATGAACGGGCGGCGGAACTTGGGGAAGCCTTCGCCGGGATCGTTTCACGCTACCCCACCAGCTATACGCTGCTGTTGAGTGCCCTGGACTTCGCCATCGGGCCATCCTTGGAGGTTGTGATCGTAGGTCAACCAGGGGCCGATGACACGCAGGCGATGCTAGATGCCCTGCGGAGTACTTATGTGCCCAATAAAGTGGTCCTGCTGCGCCCTCCCCAGCAGGATCCACCGATCGTTAAAGTCGCAGGTTTCACCGAGCGGTTTTTCAGCATGGACGGCAAAGCGACCGCCTTTGTGTGCAGCAATTATTACTGCAAGTCGCCCACCACGGAAATCGGGGAAATGATAGAGCTTCTTAGGGAAAAGTGAGGCTGGGGATCAGGCACCTGGGCGATCAGGGACTAGGCAGAGGTGCCAGGTCTCTAAATTTGTGTTCCGGATAAACCTTGAGGATGTGTCAGTCTGCTGCCGCCGGGCTGGCGCTGTCTGCAGGGGCTTTCCTGGCGCTGGAGATAACCTGGGTTCGCCCACGGGTGCTGAGCAGCCGTTGGAGCAGGATGAACACCAGGGTTAGCAGACCAATCACGATCTTCGTCCACCAGGTGTTGAGGTTGCCATCAAAAATGATGATGGTCTGGATCAGTCCCTGGATCAAAACACCAAAGAGTGTCCCGAACACATAACCGACACCGCCGGTCAGGGGTGTCCCGCCGATCACAACCGAGGCGATCACATCCAACTCCATTCCCTGGGCGTACCACCCGTGCGCAGACAGCATGTATATCGAGTAAACCACACCTGCCAGCGCGGAACAAAAACCGTTGAACGTGTATACAAGAACTTTGACGCGCGGAACGGGAAGTCCCATCAATGTGGCCGACGATTCATTGCCGCCAATGGCATAAACCGTGCGGCCGAAATTTGTGTAATGGGCTAAATAGATGCCCAAAACCACGACCAGCAGCGCGACCACCACGCTTATTGACACAAAACTGTTCCCGGGTAAGCGTATCTGGAAGGAAGAAGCGGCTTTATAAAACGGGTGGTTGATGCGGATGGCGTCCACGCTGATGATAAAGCACATGCCCCGGGCGAAAAAAAAGCCTGCCAGCGTGGCGATGAACGGCGGTACATTAAAGAATTGGATCATGCTGCCGATGATCGCGCCAAAGAGTATCCCGACCAGCAGAACAATCGGGATGGTTGCCAGCGGACTGATGTATAAGACTTCAACCAACCATGCCGAGATCATAGCGGTGAAGGCGATCATGGGTCCGACGGAAAGGTCAATCCCGCCGGTCAGGATCACGAAGGTCATCCCGATAGCGCTGATCAGGATGAAAGAGTTGTCTATCAACAAATAGAATAACACCTGCGGTGTGAGCAATCCAGGATACTTCAGTGCGGCGAGCAGGTAGGTGGCTATGAACAGGCTCACCGTGATAGTTATGGGTAGATATTTCCTCCTTATCAGCATTTTTAGTTTCATTTTGCCACCTTTCGCTTGGAGACGAACGGTCTTGTGATAGCCTCCCGAAATTTCGCCGATTGGAGCAGGCTGATGGCGAACACAACCCCAGCCTTGGCAACATAGACAACCGTTGGCGGTACACCAAAGGAGTACATCGAAGTCGTCAGGCCCTGGATGATCAGGGCGCCCAACAGGCTGCCCAGCAGCGATACCCTACCCCCGGTGAGCAGTGTACCACCGATGACCACAGCCAGAATGGCGTCCAGTTCGATCAACAAACCGGTGTTATTAGCATCGGCGCCCTTGATGTTTGACATGAGCACCAATCCAGCCACACCGGCGCACAGGCTGCAGATGGTATAGGCTAGCAGCTTGATATTCTTCTCGTCGACCCCGCTGTAAAAACTCGAACTTGAATTGATCCCCACCGATTCGATGAACATCCCTATAGCGGTTCTACGCAGCAGCAATTTCAGGGCGATAAAAACCAGCGCTACCAGGAAAATTGAGAAGGGCAAACCCAGCAGGTGCCCCCCGCCGACATAATAAAACGGTCGGTAATAAATCGTCAGGATTTGACCCTGGGTGATCATCTGGGCGATACCCCGCCCGGCGTAAAAGAGGATCAGGGTTGCAACGATGGGTTGGATGCCTGCCCGTGAGACCAGCAGACCGTTCCAGACGCCGCACAAGGCAGCGGCTAATAGTGATAAAACGATCACCAGTGGCAGAGGTGTGTTGGTGAAGGATTCACCGCCGATTAAAAATGCAGCCATCGCGCCGGCAATGGCCGCTACCGGTCCAACGGAGATGTCAATCCCACCCGTGGCAATCACCAGCGTCATTCCAAGGGATATCAGCATCAGGGGCGCGCCTCGATTGAGTATGTCTACCAGGCTGCCGAAGAGGCGCCCGTCTTTTATTTCGAGGTGAAAAAATCCTGGTACGAAAAACAGGTCAAACAACAGGACCAGCCCGATGATAGCAAGCGGCCACAATAATTTGCTGTCTTTAATCCTTGCCAGATACTTATTCATATTCATTCGGTCAATTCCCGGCGATGGCCTGCATGATCTGGGTTTCGTTTACCTCATCACCACTCAACTCGGCTACCATCTCCCGGTCCCGCAGCACCTTGACGCGGCTGCAGCAGCGCACCACTTCATCAAGTTCTGAAGAAATAAATATGATCCCTTTCCCATTTTCGGCCAGGGAGAGGATCAGTTTTTGAATTTCCGCTTTCGTCCCGATATCGATGCCGCGGGTCGGTTCGTCCAGGATTAATATATCGGCGTCAGTCGCCAGCCAGCGTCCCAGGATGACTTTCTGCTGGTTGCCCCCGCTCAGATTTCGAACCAACTGCTCCGTTCCGGGGGTGCTGATATCGAGCAGCTCGATATATTTCTCGGCAATCTCCTCCTGTTTCTTCCTGGATAGTTTTTTAAACCAGCCTCGACCCGATTGGAGTGCCAGGATCAGGTTTTCGCGCACTGTTAGGTCATCCACAACCCCATCTGCTTTGCGGTTTTCCGGGCACAATCCTACTCCCTGCCAGATTGATTTCAGGGGTGAGTTCTTCTTAACTTTTTTTCCGTTGATTTTCAAACTTCCAGAGTCGGGCTGGTCGATGCCGAACAACAGGCGGGCTATCTCCGTTCGCCCAGAGCCCAGTAACCCGGCAAGACCAAGAACTTCGTATCTTTTCAGATCCAGGTCAAATGGCTGGATCGACCCTGATTTGCCCAGATCCTTTGTTTCGACCACCGGTGCCTGGTCCTGCGGCGCAGTCTGGCTGGCTTTGACTTGCGATAGGCTCTCTAGATCATCCAGGTTTTTACCGATCATTGTAGATACAAGCTCCATCCGGGATAATGATCCGGTATCAAAACACCCCATTCCAATCCCATTGCGCAAGACGGTGATCCGGTCGGAAATTTCATACATCTGGTCAATGAAATGGGTAATAAAAATGATACCGAGCCCCTGTCCTTTCAGCTGGCGTATGCCGTGAAATAACGTTTCCACTTCCTGCATATCCAGGCTGGAGGTGGGTTCATCCAGGATCAGAACTTTAGCAGAGATATTCAGCGCCCGGGCGATGGCGACCATCTGTTGGATGGCGATCGAGAAATTATTCAGGTCTAGGCTCACATCGATGTCCACATCCATGCGCTTCAAGATCTGGGCGGACCGTTCGTTGACCTGCTTCCAATCTATACGGGCGAACTTCTTTGGCTCACGACCGATGAAGATGTTTTCGGCTACAGACAGGTTGGGGCACAGGTTAACCTCCTGGTAAACCGTGCTGATACCCAGTTCCTGAGCGTGCTGCGGGCTGCGGGCTGAAATGGGTTTTCCCTCCAGGTAGATCTCTCCATTGTCCTGGTGTTCAACTCCTGTGAGTACCTTGATTAGGGTTGATTTTCCAGCCCCATTTTCGCCCATGATGGCATGGATCTCTCCTTTACGAAGAGAAAAATCCACGTTCGAGAGTGCGGTGACGCCCGGAAATGTCTTGGTGATATCCGACATTTCAACGAGGTGATCCACTTCCGGCATATCGAGTAACTCCAGTCAGGGAACGAATGAAAGCGGCGCCTGGGCACCGCTTTCACTTATTCGAATACAGCATTCTGTCAGCCCAGATCCCAGGTCAGGACCGTTTTGGGTATATTATGTGTGGTTAATACTTGCGTTGGGGCAGCATCTCCTCGGCGGTTTCGACGCCGCAGAAAATGCCTTCATCTGACTTGATCCATCTCGGGACCTCACCGCCGTTTACCAGGGTGAGAGCAGCATCAAAGAACTGTGGTCCCAGCAGGGGGTTGCACTCGACTGTGCAGTTCAGTTTACCTTCCGCCATGGCTTCAAAAGCGCCCTTGACGCCGTCAATGGATACAACAATGACATCCTCTCCAGGCACCAGACCGTACTCCTCGATGGCCTGGATGGCTCCGATTGCCATGTCGTCGTTATGGGCGTATACGCCGTTGATCTCCTCACCGTATTTCTTGAGGAAGGCTTCCATGACTTCTTTCCCCTTGGCGCGGGTGAAATCCCCGGATTGTGATTCAAGGATTTTCATGTTGGGGTAATTTTCCAATTCCGCTTCAAAACCTTCCTTGCGATCAATAGCCGGACCTGCACCTACGGTGCCTTCCAGCTGGACGATATTACCCTCTTCATTCATCAATTTCGCCATTTCAATCGTCGAGTTTTTCCCTTCGAGAACAAAGTCGGAACCGATGAAAGTTGCATATAGATCATCGGGAACAGCAGCCTGGCGGTCAACCAGAACCACCGGGATTCCAGCCGCTTTGGCTTCTTCAAACACGGTTTCCCATCCAGTCTCTACGACCGGAGGAATACCGATAACGTCCACCTGCTGGGCGATGCAGTTCCGCAGGGCTTTGATCTGGTTCTCCTGCTTCTGCTGGGCATCCGAAAACTTCAGTTCAACGCCGAGCTGCTCGGCGGTTTCTTTGACGGAATCGGTTTCAGCGGAGCGCCATTCACTCTCGGCGCCGATCTGGGCGAAGCAGACTACCAGATCCTCGAATGTCTTTTCGTCAGCGCCAGCGGCGGGCTCTTCAGCAGCAGGTTCTTCAACCGCTGGTTCTTCGGCCGCTGGTGCTTGCGTTGCTGCCGGTTGGCAGGCAACCAGCACAACCAGCATAACTAGGGCTAGCGCGACAATGGTGAATTTGTGGAACGGTTTCATGATTATCCTCCTAATTGTGATGAATGTGAGCGCACTTTTTGTTGGGGTGCCCAACTTTGTGCGTTCCTTATTGGGTAATCCAATTAGCAGCGTGAAAAAGATCGCTTTGGATCATGTATATAAGATATATCCAATCAGCCGGGAAAGCAATGAGATTCGTTATTTTTATAATGCAATATTTGTAGGAAATCGGTTACCTGGGAGGTCGAGGGGCAATTTTTTCAGGCGCAGGTTAATTATTTTTAGATTGCTTCAATCAACTGGGTTGAACCCTCAATTGACTTTTTCATATGGGATCGAGACCGTGACACAGGTACCTTCACCGTTCTGGCTTTCGATCTCCAGCCCGTATCTTTTTCCATAAAAAAGCCTGATGCGCCGATCGACGTTGTATATGCCAAAACCGCTATCCAGAAACTCAGTTTCCTCCAGTTCATTTCCCAGCACAGATCGGATACGGTCCAATTCTTCGGGAAGGAAGCCGATACCGTTATCCTCCACCTGTAGCAGCAACTGGTTTTTACTCTGTTTGAAGCCGCGCACAACAATCATCCCCCCGCCACGTTTGTTCTTAATGCCATGGTAAAGCGAGTTCTCAGCCAGCGGCTGCAGTATCAATTTAAGGGTAGTGCCATCAAGGATATCCTGGCTGACTTCAAAACGGTAATCCAGGATATCGCGATAACGGATCTTCTGGATTGCAAGGTAGCTCCGCACGTGTTGGATCTCCTCATCCAGGGCGATCCAATCCTTACCGCCGCTCAATGAGATGCGGAAGAAACTGGAGAGAGCCTGCACCAGTTCGATGACCTGCTGGTTTTCATTGCTCTGCGCCATCCAGATAATTGCATCCAGGGTGTTGTAAAGGAAGTGGGGATTGATCTGAGCCTGCAGGGCGCGCAGCTCGGATTTTTTTAGATTCTCCTGCTCCTTTATCTTCGAATCGAGCAGCTCTTTGATCTTGCTCACCATGATGTTGAAACTCATCCCCAGCTCGGTGATTTCGTCTGGGTTTTCATCAGTGATTAAAAAGTCCAGGTCCTCACGGGTAACCTCGGCTGTGCGGTCATGGAGTTTCTTGATGGGGAGATAAATGCTGTCCGAAATTCGCCAAGCTGCAATCACGGAGAAAAGTGTAACCACCATCAGCGCCACGATATTGGCGAGCGCCCAGCGATTAAAATTCCTGCTCATTTCCTGGTACTTCAGCTCGGTTCGCTGGACTTCGAATAGCATATATTCCAGCAGGCTGTCCTTCAGAACGTCCGAAACGCCGCGGATATTCTCCAGCACGACCAGATTCCGATCGAAGGTGCTGCCTTGTTCGATTTGCTCACCCATAAGATCGACATAGTAGCGCAGTGTATCTAGCGTCCGCAGGATGACTTCCAGCTTGATCTTGCCTTTGTCTGAGTCGGTGCTTGCCTTCAAACGCTCTACGGAATTAGTGACCGTATCTAAAATCTTGTATTGTGCTCTCTGGTCAAAGGTTTTCTTGCCGGCGACGATCTCCCACATCGCAGAATCAATTGCAGGCTTAACATAAGCAATCAGGCTGTTAGCCGTGGCAATGTTGGCGATAATCGTATCGTACTGACGCTGGAAGCTCAGCGATTGAGCAATATACAGGGCATTCATGCTTCCTAAGAATACAACCACAACCAGGATAACCAGCAGGATTTTGGCGCGTATGGATACCTTGAACCTGGGCAGTCGCCGGACTATCATAGTTAGACTTTCAGGAAACAGCCTGGTGCCAATGCTTCGCCCCATCGTTCAGCTCCCATTATCTTAAGTACAGGTGATCGTCACAGTCCGGGCGCCGTCCTGGATGTACAATTCTCCGACAAGACCATCATCTTTCGCCCAGATGCTGTCTTACTGCAAGCGCTTGGGCACGATAAACACTTGGGGGTTGACCAGCGTGCTTCTTAAAAACAGTGCTAAAGTAATGCGCATCGTTATATCCAACCCTTTCTGCAATTTCCAGGGAACGCAGATCGGTCGTGCGCAGCAGTTCCTTGGCTTTTTCAATGCGTAAACGGGTCACGAACTCAATAAAGGTCTCGTCATTTTTATATGAGAAAAGCTGGCTGAAATAACCCGGGCTCACGTTGATATGGTTGGCAACTATCTCCAGTGAAAGGTTGGGATCGGTGTAGCGCTCGTAGATAAACTGCCGGGCTTTATGCACCAGGAGAGTGCTTTGGTTTGCGGCAGGCTTGTCCCGGAAGTCCAGAGCTATAAAGAGAATCCGACGCACCACCTCCTCCAGCTTGTCGATTGAGTCAACCTCCTGAAGCAGTCTCTTTACTCCCCGGGTGGGTGGAAAATCCGTATCGAGGTCTCCGCCCAGATCCACAACAAGACTGGCTGCCGATAGGATCAGATCGATCAGTACATAATTTAAGAAGACACGATCCTCCAAGGCAGTGCGGCTCAGCGGTCGGATATACTCGTTAAAAAAGGCAGGGAACTCAGATTTGAGGCCGTAATTCAGGAAGCGATCGACCGCTTCTCGCTCGATCTTCGGCAGTACCAATGCACTTTCATCGATCATCCCACAGGCGATGGGTAGTGGTCTGGTGATATCCTGGCTGCGCTCCAATCCAAGCTGGTAGGAGGTCGCGATCTCGGTGATACGCTGGCAGGGATCGCCAATACCAGCCTGGACCGAGCAGGGAATCCTGCGATGCACTTCTTCCTGGACCAGTCCGGCAAGTATACAGGCGCTGGCGGTCATCTGATCGGGGGTCTCACCTTTCAAGATCAGTACGGCTTCGTCGATATCCTTTCTGACCATCAGGATTTCGCGGGAATCCTGCACCAACCCGGCGATAAGGGCTTCTATCCGGTCGTATTCCCCGTAATCCAGGGGAGTGAGCATGTCACAATCTGGTTCGACCCTGATCACGACCACCTGGTACCATGCCGCTACCAGGTCGATCTTCAGTTCCTTACTCTTCTTAATGGCCTCCCTCACAGCCAGCCCGCCAACGATAAGCTGGACGAGGAACTTTTCCCGCAGGATATCCCGGCTCCCCTTGGCCTGCTGCTCGAGCCCTGCCGTTCGAGTGCGCTCGGTGCGTTCTTTTTCGATCTGCCTGGCGACTTTAAACAGAATATCTGTCAGTTCCTTGATGCTGATCGGTTTGAGCATGTATTCGGTCACTCCCAGCTTAATAGCCTCCTGGGCAAACCTGAATTCATCATGACCGCTTAGTATAATGATTTTACAATTGGGGAGTAATTCTCGCACCAGACGGGTAAGCTGCAGACCGTCCATGAAGGGCATTTTAATATCGGTAATGAGGATATCTGGCTGGCTGGATCTGATCAGTGGCAGGGCGATCTCACCATCGGGTGCTTCCCCGCAAAAATCGAAGCCCAGCGCGCTCCAATCGAGGTTGTCTCGGATCCCCTCCCTCGTAACGATCTCATCTTCAACCAGGAAAACCCGATAGCGCATGGATTGATTATAACCCAATCACACCTTCACTTATGGTCAAAGACAACCGGCGGTATTTACTCCTACATATCGGACTGGATCACCGCTGGCATCCAGGTTGCCATCAGCAGAGCAGCTATCAGAGCCGCTGCCGAGCCGAATATGAACGGAGCCGCGGGGCCCAGCCCGGTCCATGCTCCCACACCCTGCCACAGCACACCAGCGATCACCGAAGCG
>Ga0209013_10004791_pt1 | contig 11787 bp, 10 predicted proteins | sample Cruoilmetagenom2_FD_187291 | JGI IMG/M metagenome (GOLD analysis project Ga0209013, IMG submission 187291) | Oil polluted marine microbial communities from Coal Oil Point, Santa Barbara, California, USA - Sample 2 (SPAdes) (version 2) | ecosystem: Environmental > Aquatic > Marine > Oil seeps ...
TTCAGCGGCCTCGTCGAGAATTGGCGATAGGGTGCCGGTTCGAGTCGCCGCCCGTGGCGGTGAGGACCTGATGTGGGGTGAGCTGAGGATAAAAATTGGGGCAGGGGGCTCGTGGGTGGTGGTGGATGGCCCCCACGAAGTGACGGGCGCGCGCCCCCCTGTCTGGGAGCTCGTCCTGGCGCCAATGGCGGTGGGGGAGCTCAGCCTGCCCACCCTCGGTGTCGGGGTTCGCGATGCCGATGGCGAGGTTGGTGAGGTCGTGCCCCCGGAATTGCCGATCGTCAAAGTTGTCTCGGTTCTGCCAGCGGAAGAAGAGGTACAGCCGGTACCATTACGAGACCCGGTGGGAGTTAGCGGACTCCCTTGGGAGTGGGTGCTGCCGCTGGCGATGCCAATCTTCGGTGCGGTGCTGGCGTTCGTCTGGTGGGTACGCCGCCGTAGGATGCAGGGAGGGATTGCCGGCGCCTCGGTGCTGGCGCCTTTTGAAGAGTTGACCGCTCTCCTCGAGCGCCTCGAAGGGCGGATCGGCCGCGAGCCTGGCGAGAATATTTGCGATCGTCTGGCGGGTGGATTGCGCCACTACATGGAACGGGTGAGTTCTGAACCTGCGGAGGAGATGACCTCCTTCGAACTCAGACTTCTCGCGCGTCAGCAGGATTGGCCGGAGGACGTGCAACGAGGTATTCAGGCCGTCATGAGCGTCGCGGATAGGGTGCGGTTTGGTCGCTTTGCGACCGATGACCGTGAGCTGCGGCGGGCAGTCGAAACAGGCCGCAACGTCGCACAGTGTCTCGAGGATCATCTAGCGGTCGATGATGAGGATTCAGTGGAGCTGGAGGCGGCGGGATGATCCGGTTGGCGGCACCACTGTGGTTGGCTATGGGCGGCGTCGGCGCGATCGCTGGGATCGTCTGGCTTCTTCGCCGACGCTGGCAACGCTACCCGTTTCCGCTCGGTGGGCGAGATGTGGCGCGTCGCTCCGGCCGTTTCAACGCCACCTCGACCGCAGGCGTCCTGGTCGCCATGGCTTTTGCGCCGCTCGCGGTGTCATTGGCTCGTCCGCAAGAGGTGCTGTCGAGGCAGCTCGAGCATGCGGAGGGCGTTGATATGGTCATCGCTCTCGACGTCTCGGGGTCGATGGCGGCGCTCGACTTCCAGCCCAGCGACCGCCTCGGCGTCGCCAAGGAGACGATCGCTCGCTTTCTCGATCGGCGGCCGCATGACCGAATTGGGCTTGTGATATTCGCGGGTGCTGCGGTGACGATTTGCCCGCTGACTCTCGATCACGAGGTCGCCGACCATCTCCTCGAACAGGTGAAGCTGCATACCCTCCCGGACGGCACCGCAATCGGCCTCGGCCTCGGGACGGCGGTCAATCGGCTACGGGCATCGAACTCTGACTCCAAGGTCGTGGTTTTGGTAACGGATGGCTCGAACAACGCCGGTCAGCTTGACCCGCGAACCGCGGCCGATTTGGCAAGGGATGAGAAGATCACCGTCCACACCGTGCTCGTAGGGCGTGGCGGAGAGGTGCCGATCCCTGTCCGTATGCGTGACCCGCGAACCGGTCGAGAGTTTTCGCAGATCCAGAACGTGGAGGTGGATATCAATCCGGAGTTGCTGGCGGAGATCGCGCGCAGCACCGGTGGCACCTCATTCCGAGCCCGCGACCCGGAAGCGCTGACAGAGGTCTTCTCTGAGATCGACCGCATGGAGAAGACGGTCTTCACCTCGACTCGACTCGTCCGCTACCGTGAACGGTTCGAACCGTGGGCACTTGCCGCGCTGGTCCTGCTGGTTGCAGGCGTCATTCTCGAGGGGGCAGCCGGGAGGACGCCGTGGTGAGATTCGCAGAACCTGCATGGTTGGCTTTTCTCGCGCTGCCGGCGCTGATGGTGTTGCTTGCGCTCTACCGTCATCGCCGCCGGATTCTGCAGCAACGCCGGCTCGCGTCGCCAGGGGTCTGGCGGCGGTTGTTGGGTGGCATTCCTGCAACCGGCGCGGTACGTATGATCGTCTGGAGTGGAGCGGCGGCCCTCCTGGTGGTGGCGGTGGCTCGACCGCAGTGGGGCGAAATGCCGGCTGAAGAAACAATCCGAACCCGTGATCTGGTGATCGCTCTCGATGTATCCGACTCCATGCTCTGTGAGGATCTTCGACCGTCTCGTCTGACCCGCAGCATCGAGACGTTGATCCGGCTCCTTCCCCAACTCGAGGGCAACAGGGTGGCGGTAGTGGTCTTTGCGGGTGAAGCTTACTCGTTGGTGCCTTTGACTACCGATTTGAGCGCGGTTGCGGTCTTTCTTGAAGGTGTGGGACCAGGAATGGTGGCCCTCCCGGGCTCCAACCTGGAGCGTGCGGTGGAGGGTTCTCTGAAGCTTTTGCCTCCAGAAGGCGAAGGACGTGTTTTGCTCCTCTTCAGTGACGGAGAAAACCTGCAGGGAGATGTGAACGCGGCCACCGATGCCCTCTCGGAGGCCTCTGTCGGACTGCTCGGAATCGTGGCTGGGACGGAGCGGGGTGGGCCAATCCCCGAACACGATGAGCGGGGAGGCGTACACTACAAACGCGACCAGAACGGCCAGCCAGTGGTGACCCGCGCCCACCCGGAGGTGATGACCGAGATCGCCAAAACGGTTGATGGAGAGGTCGTGTCACTCGGTGACCCGGGTGTCGTGCACGAGATCGCAGATGCAGTCGCGCGGCTCCGTACACGCGAGGTCGAAGAAACCCGCAACATCCGGCGAATTGAGCGGTTTCCGGTGTTCCTCGTAGCTGCTGCTGTTCTCCTCTTCATCGGATTTGCGATGTCCCCGTGGCGGCGGCTGGCAATATCAGCCGCCATTGTGGTGCTCGCCGCACCTTCATTCGCCCTCGCTCAGGGCGTTTCCCCGGCGACGTCTGCGCCGCAAGTGGATGCACCTCCGGTGACCGACAATCAACAGGTGGCGGAGGAGGCGTTGCCATCGGCCTCGTGGTGGCAGCGCCTGATCCCGGGTGGAAGCCGCCGTCTCGCCCGGCGAGGTATCAGCAAATGGCGTCAACAGAATCTTGACGAGGCAACGATCTCCTTTGCGGGTGCTGCCGAACTCGACCCCGAAGGCCCAGAGAGGTTGTATGACCTCGGTACGGCCCTCGCGGCCGGCGGCAGGCTGGAGACAGCAGCGCCACTGCTGGCAACGGCGGACCAGAGAGGGGTTCCTTTTGCAGCCTACAATTCTGGAACCGCCGCACTCGTGCAATCACAGCCGGACGCTGCCCTCGAATGGCTGCGGAGAGCAATGCTCGCTGATCCCGACGATCTCGCGGCCAAACACAACTATGAGCTTGCCTTGAGGATGCGCGACCAGCAGCAACAACAGCAGGATCAGCAGAACGACGAGCAGAAAGACCAACAACAGGAGCAGGAACAAGAGCAGGAAGAAGGGGACGGTGAACAGAAACCGACACCGACCCCGTCGCAGGGCCAGGGCCCAGCTCCGACACCGACGCCTGATTCCAACCAACCGCTCTTCGCGGCTCTCGAAAGGGCCGAGGCGGAGGCGAGGGAGGCCCTTCGCTCACCGACTCCGAAAGCGGGCAAGGTGGAGAAAGACTGGTGAGGAGGGGCCTTTTTGTCGCGGTAGTGTTCCTTGTCGCCGGAGTCACGGTTGCTGGCGCTGCTGACCCGAGTCTCGAGGTCCACCTCAACCCACGCAAGATTGGGATCGAGGACGCGACCGTGCTGGTTGTTCGGATCCTCGAACCGGAGGGAACGCCGGAGGTCGATCTCGGCGCGCTCGAAAATCTCGAGGTCGTCTCCGGCCCGTCGACCAAGACCGAATTCTCCTGGATCAATGGGGCAGGCACCCGAGCCATCAGCTACAGCTACGTCGTGCAGGGCTTGGAGGTCGGTGCGGCCGCAATCGGCCCTGTGACGGTGAGGCTTGAGGGAACCGAGCTCAGCTCCGGAATCGTGAGGGCCGAAATTGTTCCCGGTAGCATCCTTCCTCAGCGGCAGCAGGGGCGGCGTTCGCCGTTTCCGTTCGATCCCTTCGAAGACCTCGCCCAGCGTCGCCAGCAAACCCGATCAGCTCGAATCGTCCTCAGACAATTGGTTTTCGAAACCAAGGTAGTACTTGGTCAGCCGGTTCGAGTAGCGATTGTCCTCGACACGACCGCGGGCGGCGTCGACGGATTCGAGTGGACAACCCCGCCCTCCTACCCCGGTTGGTGGGCCCAGAAAATTGAGCCACCCGAGCGAGTTACTGGCGATGTGGTGGAGGTTGATGGCATTCGCTTCAATCGATTCGTAGTCGCCAGCCACGTGCTTGTTCCCCTCAAGACAGGCCAACTCGAGGTGCCGCGTGTCGAGGCGAGGATCGGATTCCGAACAGCGAGTCTCTTCTCGCCGCAACAGGTGGTTGAGCGTGCAACCCAGGCGAGGACTATCGAGGTGTCACAGCGGCCCCGCCCACCGGCGGGGTTCTCCGGTGCGGTAGGAGATCTTCGCTACGTGGCAACCATCGAACCGGAGATCATCGACTTCGGGGAGTCGGCAGTTCTGACCATCGAGCTCCGCGGAAACGGCAATTTGCCCCTCGTAGAGGACCCGGCCATATGGCCGGCGTGCTTGGGCTGCGAGAGCTATCCACCCGAAGAAGAGAGCAACGTGGTGGTTGATGAGAGTGGGATCCACGGCAGCCGTACCTGGCGAACGACCCTGGTGCCCCGCACCTCCGGTGATATCGCGCTCGAACCGGTGATGCTGGCGGTTTTCGACCCGTCGGCCGGTCATTATCGGAAACAGAACCTCGGGCCTCTGCGTCTGGTCGTGGAGCCGCCACCGGCGACACCGACACCGGCGGTTGAAAATGTCGAGCGGATTTTCGATCATCGGGAATCGACCGAGGCGGTGCCTTCGACGGACGATGTTGAACCCGGCATCCCTCTGTGGGCGTGGATCGTCGGTGCCCTCGTCCTCGGTCTCGCTCTCGGCGGTGTGGCGCCATTATTGGTGGCCCGGAGGCGCAAAGGAGCGCTGCCTCCGCGCCGCGCTGGGGAGAGCCCCGCAGAGCGTGCTCGTGAGCTCCAGGTGGCTCTCGAGCGGTGGTGGATGGATGCGCGAAGTCGAAAGAAAGGCCGCGTTCTCGAGGGGGAGATGCAGCAACTGCGGCGCGAACTCGAGGCCATCCGTTTTGCGCCCGGACGCGCTGACCATACCGAAACCGTACATGACCTCGAAGAACGTTTGAGGGGACTGATGCGTCGCGCGTGATACGATTATTCAATGGGCGCACCGGAGGTCCACAGCCTGCCACTGGGCGATCTTGAGCCCTTCCTCGACCGCAAACGCTACTCAGCGTTCGCCATGTCGCAGCTGCAGCTGCCGTCGTTTCTCAGCGAGATCTTGAGGAAGGCGAACGACTTCGTGCCGTCGGAGGCGGGATCGATTCTCATGGATCGGCCGATCGAGCGGGGCGAGACGCCGTCCGAAATCCTGCTCTACTTCGTGGCCGCTTTTGGTCCCTCGGGGTCGGCCCTCCTCGGGAAGAGCCTTCGCGCCGATCGTGGCGTCGTCGGAAACGTGTATCGGTCCGGAGAGCCCTACCTCATGTCGGACCCGAAAAGCGATCCTAACTTTTACTCCAAGTTTGACGAAGACCATGAGTTCCGAACCACTGGCGTGGTCGCCGTGCCGGTCCGAATCGAGAGAACCGTGTGTGGTGTTCTCGAGCTACTCAACCGCTCGGATGGCGAACCGTACACCGACCGCAATATGCAGATGCTCGAGATATTCGCGCGCTACACTTCGATCTCGATCGAGAACCTCCTGGACGCGCAGCGGGCAACCGAGATGGCGCGTCGCGATGATCTCACCGGTCTCTATAACGATCGTTTCTTCCATCACCGACTGAGTGAGGATCTCATTCGCGCTGACGTGACCCGTTCGACGATCGCCCTGCTCTTTCTTGACATCGACAACTTCAAGTCCGTCAACGATACTCACGGCCATCTCGCCGGGTCGCAGGTGCTGAAAGAGTTTGGGTGGCTCCTGAATCGGGCCGTGACCGACGAGAAGTCAACTCTCGCACGTTACGGCGGGGATGAGTTTGTCGTGATATTGCCGGACCATGACCTGGAGATGGCTTGCGACGTGGCGACGAGGATCCAGACGGAGCTGGCAAATACCCAGTTCCTGCAGGGCTCCTTCTCCTGGTCCGAAGGGCCGGTCTACTGGCGCCAGCCGCTCACTGCCTCCATCGGCGTTGCCGTTTATCCTCACCACCTCCCGCGCCAGGGAACGACCGATCTGAAGAAGAACCTCCTCCTCCGCGCCGCCGACCTCGCAATGTACCGGGGCAAAGAAAACGGCAAGGACCAGATCCGCATCGCGGACTAGATACGGCAGGACAGCTATGCGGGGAGACGGCTATGCGGCACATACGCTTGGCAACGCCGACGCCAGGCCCGATCGTTTCGCCGTAAAGCCGTAAAGCCGCATAGCCTCTCCTGCGCGTCAAAATGGCAGAGAACAACCACTCGCATACGCCGTACTTTGTCGGGAGATCGTTCCTCCAATGCAAAATCCTGTGAAATCCGGGTCGATTTCGAGAATTCTCTGAGAAAATGCCCTCATCCGGAAACTTGGCAAGGCTTTTGCTGTTACATGATCTGGCAGATGCCGGTGCGCTTGAACGCATCGGCCCTTGGAGGTTTTGATGAAAAGTGACGCCCAGAAAGTTTTTTCCCTCGCGGCGGTAGTCGTTGCCGCGATTCTCTTCGGCATGATCCTGTCAGGCGGGCTCAACATGACGAAACGGGTCGATGCCGATCGGCCGGAACCGGTGCCGGCGGCCACATCCGGAGGTTTGACCCTTCCGGATTTCGCTGACCTGGCCGATCATGTCGTTCCATCGGTCGTCTCGGTGTATTCGGACGAAGTCCGGGATCCGTCTGAAAACCGCGGCAGGATGCCGAACGATCCCTTTCACTTCTTCTTCGGTCCCCGAGATGACGGTCGTGAAGATGGTCGCCAGCGGGAGCCGCAGGTCCGCAGGTCCTCCGGCTCGGGCTTCTTCATCACGGCTACCGGCGAGATCATCACCAACCACCACGTCGTCGAGGACGCCGATAAGATCCGGGTACGCCTGGTGGACGACGTGGAATATGAGGTGGAAGTCGTCGGTATGGACCCGGCCACTGACATCGCGTTGCTGCGCGTGGTCAAGCCCGATCGCGATTTTGAACATCTCGCCCTCGGAGACTCGTCCGCGGTTCGTGTCGGGCAGTGGGTCATGGCCGCCGGCAACCCTCTCGAGATGGAGCACAGCGTGACTGTCGGAGTTGTGTCGGCCAAGGGGAGGGCCCTCGGTCTGTCGGCCGAATCGAATTCCTTCGAGAATTTTTTGCAAACTGACGCTGCCATCAACTTTGGCAATTCCGGTGGTCCGTTGGTCGACCTGCATGGCAATGTCATCGGCATCAATACCGCTATCAACGCGGCCGGGCAAAATATCGGTTTCGCGATCCCGATCGATGTTGCCCGCCGGATCCTGCCCCAACTGCGGGAGAGCGGACGGGTCGTGCGTGGGTATCTCGGTGTCTCGATCAACAACCTGAATCCGGGTGAGGCCGAGGCCTTCGGTCTCGACAGCAACAAGGGCGCGCTGGTGGTGCAGGTGGTCCCCGAACACGCGGCCGACAAGGCCGGCGTGCGGCACGGCGACGTCATCGTCAAGGTGAATGGAGAGCCGATCGAAAACACTCGTGAGCTCATCGATACCATTTCGGCGATGCCGCCGGACACCGAGGTCGAGCTTCGGGTCGTGCGGGATGGAAAGCCGATTACCCTTACGGTGACCCTTGAGGAACGTGACGATGCCGCGGCGAACGCCGAACCAGCTGAGGGTCCCGGTAGCGAGGGTGATGTCTTCGAACGTGTCGGTGTCTCGGTGACCGCACTCGATCCGTCGGTGCGGCAGAGCTTCCGCATCGAAGAAGATATCGAGGGCGTTGTGGTGACCCGCGTTCGGCCGTTGTCACCGGCCGGCGAGGAGGGCATGGCTCCTGGCCTTGTCATCACCGAGGCCAACGGCGAGCCGATCAACAGCCCCTCGGATCTCGGAGCAGTCATCGAGGATGTCGATGCCGGTGGCTATCTGCGGTTGTATGTTTTTATTCCGCGAGCCGATGCCTATCGCTTCGTGATTCTGAGGCTTGAGGAGTAACCGCAACGCGGTGAGAGAATTGTGGGGCGCGCCGTGCGGCGCGCCCCTTTTCTTTTGTTATTCTCAAATTTCGCCGGTCGTGCGCTACGCGCTCGATCGGCGAAATTTGAACTAATGAGTAGTACTCGACTGAGCGTCGTTGTCGCTTGCCGGCGGGTCCGGAATTGGTCCGAAGGATTGCTCATACATTTGCACGTTGTGGCTCAGCGCACGCAAGAGCTGTTTGGCCTGGAATGGGTTCATTGTGATTCGTGCCACTACCGGAATGTCCTCACGACCGGGCAATGTACGGCCGAAGTCGAGCAACACCTCGGAGAAGTTGTGGGCGATGCTGACGAAGTTCGAATAGTGGCCGAGGCCGATCTCGGAAGTCAGGGTCAATTTCGGTGCGTTCGGAATCTTTGGACCTTTGTCGCTCATGTTGCCTCCTGCTCGTCGCGTTGCGACGAGCCGTGCAAACTTAGCACGTTACGAAGTGCGGCGGAGGTGCCTGGCATCCTCACGGGAAGCGCGCACGGAAACGGCCCACGTTCACCGGAGGTACCTGGCATCCTCGCGGAGCTGCAATCGGTGGGCCAGGTGCGTATTACAATTGACCCAGTGAGTGAGATGAATCGCGATGACATCGTGCTCGAGCTCTTCCAGCGGGCGGCAACGGACCGCGAGCACGGCGCGGCCGAGATCGAGGCAACGTTGATTCGAGGCCTGCTTGAACTGCCAGTCGCATTTCGGCCTGTGTCTCTGTACGAAGGGGCACGCTTGCTCGCCGCGGGACAGCCGGCAATGGCCAACCTGCGAAAATTGGCTGCCGCAGCGGACGACTCCGAAACGGAGGATGGATTCAAAACGTGGTTGGCGTGGCGGTTCGAGGTCTTGACCGAAATTCCTGAGCGATTGGCTGCCAACGCCTGGCCGCACATCGAGAGATCCGCAGCGGTGGTGACGTTGTCTCGCTCGAGCGCGGTGGCTGCCGCTCTCGAGGGCGCCTGGGAACGAGGCTGGAGCGGCTCTGCAGTGGTGTTGGATGGCACGGCGTCCGGGCGCGGTGCTGACCAGGCGCAGAGCCTGGAAGCTTCAGGTCGAGTCATTTCGAGGCCCGATGCGGATGCCCCGATTTGGCTGGAGCAGGTTTCGGTTGTTGTCCTCGTAGGCGCCGACGCGGTTGGTGTGCGTCGCTTTGTCAACGCTGCCGGTACTCGAATTCTCCTTGAGTTGGCCCGGCAGCGGGAAGTGGTGACGGTCCTGGTGGCCGATACCGCGAAGGACGTGGACGACGAGCTCGTGGAGGAAATCCTCCGTCGGTCACCGGTCCACAGCGAGTCACCCGATCGCGAATGGCCCATCTTCGAAGCGGTGCCACTCGATTTGGTCACCACGCGCGTTTCAGAGCAGAGCTGAGCTAACAGCCCAAAGCCCAAAGCCCAAAGCCTATAGCCCTCCTTCCTGTGCTAAAGTACGCCCCGTGAAAGTTTTGCGACGACTCCTGTTGACCACGACTGTGCTGGCCTTGGTGTCTCTTTCGGCCGCAGATCCGGCTCCGAAAACGGTCTCTATCGATGATCTCGAAGGAAGCGCCAAGCTCGATGCATTGATCCAGCGGGTGGTCGAGCGGCAACGCTCCCTGCGTACCCTCGAAGCGGAGTTTGTGCAGCTCAAGGAGAGTGCCCTGCTTCTCGAAGCCGTGGAGTCGACCGGAGTTTTTCTGTTCCGGGCTCCGGATCTCGTGCGCTGGGATTACCGGCAACCAGATTCCATGGTGGTTCTTTTCGCCGAGGACACCGTCACCACCTACCACCCAACGCAGGCCCGGGCCGAGAAAATCAAAGTGTCCCAAAAACAACGCCGATTCGTGAGAGTCCTGGCGGGGACGCAGCCGCTGGATGATCTGACCTCGCACTTCAGCATCACGCTCGCCGATCCCGGTGGCCAGGCCCACTATCGGTTGACGCTCCGGCCGGTGGGGAACATCCTGTCCAAGAAGCTGCAATCGGTGGAAATCGAGGTCGATCGGAAGCTCTTTCTGCCGGTGGTCATCAAGTACAACGAGGCCGATGGGGACAGGACTCGCTACGAATTCAAGAAAATGGTCATCAACCCGGAGATCGACGATTCGCGCTTCGACCTCGAGCTGGGCGCCGACGTGAAGTTGGAGACCCTCGACGCCTCGGCCGGCATCGGCTGATCCTGGTTTCCGGACCGGACCTATCGTTCTATGTTGCCCTTTGAGATCATAGGTCAGGATCCCGAGAGCTCCGCTCGGGCCGCCGAGTTGAGCACGCCCCACGGGGAGGTGAAAACACCGGCCTTTATGCCCGTTGGTACCGCGGGGACGGTCAAGGGCATGGCGGCATGGGAGCTCGAGCGTCTCGCTCCTCAAATGATTCTCGGCAACACCTACCACCTGCTCCTGCGGCCGGGTGTCGAACGCATTGGCCGTCTCGGCGGGCTCCATAAGCTGATGGGATGGAACGGCCCGATTCTCACCGATTCTGGAGGATTCCAGGTTTTCTCGCTCGCCGGCCGCCGCAAGATGGACGCCGACGGCGTCACTTTCAGGTCCCACATCGACGGTGACCGGCATCGCCTGACCCCCGAAAATGTCATTGAAACACAAGCTGCGCTTGGGGTTGATGTGGCGATGGTGTTGGATGAGTGCCTTCCCTATCCGGTGGATCATGAGCGGGCGGAGCGGTCGACGGCGACCAGTGTCGAGTGGGCGCTGCGCGGGCTTGGTCGGGCACAAGAGATACGGAGCGGGGAAGAGAGCTGGGACGGCGGTGTGTTCGCCATCCAGCAAGGTTCGCTCGATTCTGCGCTGCGCCGGAGTTCGAGTGAAGCCCTGGCGGCCGCGGACTTCGACGGATTTGCGATCGGAGGTCTGGCGGTGGGGGAGCCTGCAAATGCCCTTTATGAGGCGGTGGCAATGGCAGCGCCGTTGCTCCCAGACCAGCGGCCACGATATCTCATGGGCGTCGGCTACCCGGAGGACATTCTGCATGCGATCGATTGTGGGGTCGATCTCTTCGATTGTGTCCTGCCGACAAGGTCGGCGCGAACCGGTAAGGTCTTCACCTCGGTCGGCGATCTGGTGATCAAGAATGCGCGCTTTGCCGATGATCCGAAACCCCTCGACGAGAACTGTGGCTGCCCTACCTGTGCGGTCTACTCCCGCGCTACGCTGCGCCATCTCTTCGTCTCGAACGAGGTTACTTCGGTCGTGCTCTTGACGATGCATAATCTGTGGTTCTACTTGAGCTTGATGCTTGAGGCTCGGGAGGCTATCATGACGGGCCGCTATAAGCGGTTTCGCGCCCGGGTGGAGAACGATCGCAGTTCCGCGTGGGAAAAGACAGCGTCCACTGAAAACGAGAGGTGAATTATGGAAGGTGGTGCCGGGGGTGGTCCCCTGTCGATGATAATGATGTTTGCCCTGATATTCGGGGTTTTCTACTTCCTTGTCATCATGCCAGCAAAGAAACAGCAGAAGAAAAAGGATGCCATGATCGGGGCCCTCAAGAAGGGGGACAAGGTGGTGACTTCCGGCGGCATCTACGGCACGGTGGCCGCAGTCGAGGAC
>Ga0209013_10004792_pt1 | contig 11786 bp, 11 predicted proteins | sample Cruoilmetagenom2_FD_187291 | JGI IMG/M metagenome (GOLD analysis project Ga0209013, IMG submission 187291) | Oil polluted marine microbial communities from Coal Oil Point, Santa Barbara, California, USA - Sample 2 (SPAdes) (version 2) | ecosystem: Environmental > Aquatic > Marine > Oil seeps ...
CATCAAAGACGCGATTACGGGCGCTCTCAGGAAGTAGATCCCGTCGAACGCGGCTGCCGCGGCGCCTCCGTGTGCTAGACCAGAGGTCCAATGGTGCAAGAGACCATGCAGGCCATGCTGCTTGAGACGGTCGGTACGCCGCTCAAGGCCAGCGAGCTGCCGGTGCCGTCGCCGGGGCCGCACCAGATCCTCCTGAAAGTGCTCGCCTGCGGCGTCTGCCGCACCGACTTGCACATCGTCGACGGCGAGCTCGACCACCCGAAGCTGCCTCTCGTGCTCGGTCATGAGATCGTCGGGCGTGTCGAGGCCGTGGGCTCAGAGGTGACGGGCTTCACCATCGGGGAGCGGGTCGGCGTGCCATGGCTCGGTTACACGGACGGCACCTGCCCCTATTGCCGGATGGGCCGGGAGAATCTCTGCGACCACCCGCTATTCACCGGGTACCAGATCGACGGGGGCTACGCGGCCTACACCGTGGCGGACGAGCGCTACTGTTTCGCGTTGCCGGAGGGCTATTCGGATGCCGAAGCCGCGCCGCTGCTCTGCGCCGGGCTGATCGGCTACCGCTCGCTGAAAATGGCGGAAGAGGCCTTCTCGGGCGAGCCGGGGCGAACCAAGCGGCTCGGCATTTACGGCTTCGGCGCGGCGGCGCATATCGTGGCGCAGGTGGCGCGCCATCAAGGCTGCGAAATCTACGCCTTCACCAGCCCGGGCGACGAAGAGGCGCAACGCTTCGCGCGCGACCTCGGCGCGGTGTGGGCAGGCGGTTCGGACGAGGCACCGCCTGAACTGCTCGATGCGGCGATTATTTTCGCACCCGTCGGCGCGCTTCTTCCGGCGGCGTTGCGGGCACTACGCAAGGGCGGCATCGTGGTGTGCGGGGGCATCCATATGAGCGACATCCCGCAATTCCCCTACGACATTCTATGGGAGGAGCGGGTGGTCCGCTCGGTGGCCAATCTCACCCGCGACGACGCGCGGGAGTTTCTGGCGCTGGCGCCCCGGGTCCCCGTGAAGACGACGGTCGTGCCCATGAAGCTGTCCGAGGCGAACGAGGCGCTGTCCGCCTTACGCGAGGGCAGACTTCAAGGCGCCGCAGTTCTCATTCCCTAGCTGCGGAATTCCTACTACTATAGGTGTACTGCGCCTGAGAGGATTTTGCGGTTTTCCGCGGGGGAAACGCCCCAACACTGGGCCCCAGGCATGACCAAGATACTCATCGTCGACGACCACCCCATGTTCCGCGAGGCGCTGCACGGCGCGGTCAAGTCCGCATTGCCGGATGCGGCCGTCTTTGAAGCCGGCAACATCGAGGCGGCTTGCGAGGCCCTGCGCGAGAAATCGGGCATCGATATTGTTCTGCTCGACCTTTCGCTCCCCGGGACCGCCGGGTTCGAAGGATTGATGCTGTTGCGGTCGTCCTTCCCGCGCATTCCGATCATGATCGTCTCAGGCCTAGACGATCCCAGGATCGTGCACGAGGCGATCCGGCTGGGCGCGGCCGGCTTCGTACCCAAATCCGTCGATAAGACGACGCTGGCCAATGGGTTGTCGGAGGTGCTGAGCGGCTCGGTGTTCGTGCCGGCCGAGTTGGCGCAAGCCCTGACGGCCCCACCCGGCCTGTCGGAGACGGACGCAATCGCCGACCGCGTCGCCGAGTTGACGCCGGCACAAATGCGCGTCCTGCAATTTCTGCGTCATGGCCATCTGAACAAACAGATCGCTCATGAACTCGGCGTGAGCGAGACGACCGTGAAGGCGCATGTGTCGGAGATTCTACGGAAGCTCAATGTCGTGAGCCGTACGCAGGCCGTGATTGCGACGGCGCAACTCGACTTCGAGACCATCCTCGGCAGTGAGCCCACGCACCACAGGACCTAAGCCTTCGAGGCGGAATTTCCCAACAGATGCGCCATCAGCGCACGCAACTCGGCGGGCTTGATCGGCTTGTGCATCAATTCGCAGCCTGCTGTCATGACCTCGGCGACAGTATCGAGGCCGCGATCGCCCGTCATGACGATGGCGGGAACGTCGGGCCCGACGGTTTCGCGCAAGGACTTGAGGGCGGCAAGCCCCGTCTGGCCTTGGTCGAGATGGTAGTCGACCAAGATAATGTCGGGGGGGCCTTCCAACTTCGCGAGCTGCGGAGTCAGCTCCTCCAAGCTGCGCGCCGATAGAGTTTGGCAGGACCACCGGTCCAGCACCTGCCGCATGGCGTCGAGCGCGACCTCGTCGTTCTCGATCAACAGCACGACGGCGCCGCGCGTATTGTCGACGCTGCCGGCCCACAAGGCCGGACTATCGCTGGGGGCGGCACCCGCATGCTCAAGCTTGAGCCGGAAGGTCGAGCCCTTGCCGAGCGCCGACTTGACCTCGAGCGGGTAGCCGAGCGCCGCGACCGTCCGTTGCACGATGGCGAGCCCGAGCCCGAGGCCCGTATGGTTGCCCTCGGCCGCCGCCGCACCGCGATAGAACTCCTCGAACATCGTTTCGCGCTCGGCTTCGGAGATACCGCAGCCCGTGTCCACGACATCGACCACGCACTCAGCATCGCGCGTTCGCACGCCAACCAGGACGCCACCCTGTTTGGTATAGCGCACGGCGTTGGACACGAGATTCTGCAACACGCGCTGCAGCATGAGCGGATCGCTGCGCACTAAGAGACCGCAACGCCGGACTTTGAATTTCAGACCTTTGGCCGCGGCCTGCGGACCGAAGCTCGCCTCAAGGACCGATAACACCGTGTCCAAGGGGAAGGTCTGCAAGTCGGGCGTCACGACACCCGCATCGAGCTTGGAGATATCGAGCAGCGTCTTGATCAGATCTTCGATCGTCTGAAGCGACTGTTCGATCTGCCCGGAAAGACGCTGCGCATCCTCGCTTTCTTGCATCTCGGACAGCACGGAAATCGTCAGGCGCGCGGCGTTGAGCGGCTGCAAAAGGTCGTGGCTGGCGGCCGCCAGGAAGCGCGTTTTACTCAGATTGGCGCGCTCCGCCTCGTCCTTGGCCAAGACCAGGGCCTCGTTCGAGCGCTCCAGGCGCCGCAGCGCCCAGGTCAGCTCCTCGGTGCGCGAACGCACTTTGGCATCGAGACCGATCGCCGTTTGAAACAGCGAGAAGGCATTGCCCTGCTGATCCATCGAGCGCTCGACGCGGTCCATCAGAACCGCGTTGATCTTGATAAGCTTCTCCAAGCGCCGCTCGAGCGCCGCAGGTCCGTCACCGGGCTTGAGGTCATCCCACTCGATCGACATCAACTGCGCTCCCGGCTGCCGATCGCGACCCCTGTGAAGGTCTGATTGAGATGCATGGCGTTGTACTGTTCGCCGTAAGTGTGGAAGCCGGCAACGTTGTAGCGGCGGTATAGATCGCTAATGGTGTGCTTAATCTGCCGGTTCTCGGCATCGAGCCGGCGCAGCACGCATTCGAAGCCGAGCACGAGATCGACACCGCCGACTTCTTCGTCGATCCGTTTCAGCTCCGAAGCCATTGAGGCAACCATGTCGCGCGGTTGCGCCACTGTCAGCACGACACCATCGTCGATGGCGCAGAAGAACGACAGCGAGCCATCGTCGTTCACGCGCTGAATGGATCTGCAGTAATAGTCTCCACCAACGCGCACGACGACCGGATGCGAAGCGAAACTCATGGGCGCAAGCGACGAGGCTTCGATGCCGACCGAGCTTGCATATTCGAGAGCCGCCGGCTCGGCATTGAGCTCATACACCGTCCGGCTCTCCGCATCGGATGCCGTCACCACCAGCTTGGTGGGGGTGGGTTCGAAGTGATCGTGGTTGAAGACATGCACAGGGTAATCGGTCGCGACCAGCAGCAGAAGCGCTGCATCGTGATGGACGCGTCCATCCAAAAGCAAGCTTGTGCCCTTTAGGACGAGATCGTCGCCGGCGGACCCGCCAACGAGCGGAATGCCGTCGAGCGCCAAGGCAATGGCCGAGACGATCACCTCCTCGCACCTGGAGAGTCCGTCGATGAGAGAAACCGCAAACCGATTGCCGCCGCTTTTGCCAAGTCGATCGAACTTCGCGCGCAACGACCGGACCGCTTCGGTCCCCCGCTCGACGGTGAGGTTGTGCACGTCGGGAACGACCCCGCTGACGAAACTGAAGCCTTCTTTCGGAAAGGCGAAGATCAGCAAGGTGCCGTCGCTATAGCCGCCGGGTGTGATCTCGCCTGACGTGCTGCAACCGACAAGCGGAACGCCATCGAAGTGTTTCGCGAAGGCGCCGGCCAACACGTCCGGCTCGTATCGCCGGGAGAAGAAAACGAGAAGTTGTCCGATGTGCGAAGCGTCGAGGACGCTGGCCAGCTCGGCCACCGCGACGTCGGCGCTATCTGCCTCCGTCCAGGCCGTCTGCACGCCGCACGCATGACGCTTCGCTTGAGGCCCGCCTTGCAAACGCTTCCTCCACGCGATGCCGCCCCAATTCTTGATTTTCAGCGCAATCCGGCGATTTCTTCCGCCAGCGGTTGGGGGGGCACTGCCAACATGTTGGTCAAAGGTAGAATACCACCCGGGGAATCCCGCCGATAGTCTCCTTCGCCGAGCCCACAATCCCTCTTCCGTGGGCCGTTCGTTGAAGAGTTCCGCTCTCTAGACTTCCAACCAATCGAACACCATTGCCTTACCACACCTCACCGCCCCCCATTTGGGGGTGGTTCTTTATCGCGCCCGGGCCCATTGGGTCCGCTTACGCCCAAAGTACAATTTTCATGGTCAGCAGGCTGCCTTTAGTCTGCGAGGCTAGATTAGAAGACGCCCAGAAAACGCGACCAGTAAGCTGGCTGGTTGGGAGGTTTCCATGTTGCATGAAGTCATCGAGACCCTGAATTCGCGCGTGGCTTTGCGGCCGCGCTACGACAACTTCATCGGTGGCGATTGGGTCGCCCCCGTCGACGGTCAATATTTCGACAATGTCAGCCCAGTGACGGGCAAGTCCGTGTGCCAGGTGGCGCGCTCGCAGGCCGCCGATATCGAGCTTGCACTCGACGCGGCGCATAAGGCGCGCGACGCCTGGGGCAAGACGGCGCCGTCAGAGCGCGCGACGCTGCTCAACAAGGTCGCCGACCGCATGGAGGAGAACCTCCAACTGCTCGCGACCGTTGAAACCATCGACAACGGCAAGCCCATCCGCGAGACGACCGCGGCGGATATCCCCCTCGCCATCGATCACTTCCGTTATTTCGCGGCCTGCGTCCGCGCGCAGGAAGGAACCCTCGGGGAGATCGACCACGACACCATTGCCTACCACTACCACGAGCCGCTTGGCGTGGTGGGCCAGATCATCCCGTGGAATTTCCCCGTCCTCATGGCCTGCTGGAAGCTTGCGCCGGCACTTGCCGCCGGAAACTGCGTGGTGATGAAGCCCGCCGAGCAGACGCCCATGTCGATCATGGTTCTCATGGACGTCATCGGCGACATCCTGCCCGCTGGCGTGCTCAACATCGTCAACGGTTTCGGCGTCGAAGCCGGCAAGCCGCTCGCTCAGAACAAGCGCATCGCCAAGATCGCCTTCACCGGCGAAACCACGACCGGCCGCCTCATCATGCAGTATGCGTCGGAGAACCTCATTCCTGTGACGCTGGAGCTTGGTGGCAAGTCTCCCAACATCTTCTTCGACGACGTGATGGCCGAGGACGACGATTTCTTCGACAAGGCGCTGGAAGGCTTCGCCATGTTCGCGTTGAACCAGGGCGAGGTGTGCACCTGCCCGTCGCGGGCGCTGGTGCAGAAGTCGATTTACGACCGCTTCATCGAGAAGGCCGTCGAACGGGTGAACAAAGTCAAGCAGGGCAACCCGCTCGACGCGGACACCATGATCGGCGCACAAGCCTCCAACGATCAGCTGGAGAAGATCCTCTCCTATATCGACATCGGACAGAAGGAAGGCGCCAAGCTGCTCGCCGGCGGTGAGCGCAACGTACTCCCCGGCGATCTCGCCGAGGGCTACTACGTCAAGCCCACGGTGTTCGAAGGCCACAACAAGATGCGCATCTTCCAGGAGGAGATCTTCGGCCCGGTCCTGTCGGTGACCACGTTCGAGGACGAGGAAGAGGCGCTTGAGATCGCCAACGACACGCTATACGGCCTCGGCTCGGGCGTGTGGACCCGCGATATCAACCGCGCCTACCGGTTCGGCCGGGGGATCCAGGCCGGACGGGTGTGGACGAATTGCTATCACCTCTACCCGGCCCACGCGGCCTTTGGCGGCTATAAGAAGTCGGGCATCGGGCGCGAAACCCACAAGATGATGCTCGATCACTACCAGCAGACCAAGAATGTGCTGGTGAGCTATAGCCCCAAAGCACTGGGATTCTTCTAAGAACTGGCACCCAAGGGATTGCACAAGACGGCGCCTGGCAGGACTTGTCCCGCCGGGCCCGCCTCACAATATTCACCCGTGGCAATCGCCTAGGCGTGCGGAAGCGCCTCGACGAGGGAGACGGGAGCGATGGTAGACAGGGTGCTGGTGACAAACGCCGCCCTCGAGTTGGTGGAGAAGCTCAGGTCGCTCCATGGCCCGCTGATGTTCCATCAGTCGGGCGGCTGTTGCGACGGCTCCGCGCCCATGTGCTATCCGGCCGGCGAGTTCACAGTTGGAAGCAACGACGTGCACCTCGGCGAGATCGGCGGCTGTCCTGTCTACATGGACGCCGACCAGTTCGAATATTGGAAGCACACCCAACTGACGATCGACGTGGTGGAGGGGCGCGGCTCAGGTTTCTCGCTGGAAGCGCCGGAGGGTGTGCGCTTTCTCACGCGAAGCCGCGTCTTCACCGACGAGGAAGCCGATGCGTTGGCGCGCGCCGAGGACGCCGCCCTGCAATCAAATATGCCGCTCAAGGGCCGGCGTGTCGTTATTGCCGACGACGATCGCATCATTCGTGAGTTTCTATCGCTCCGTTGCGCCCAGTTGGGCCTGACGGTCGAGACCGCCGAAGACGGGGCGGGCGCCGTCGATACGATCGCGGGAGAAGACACGGATCTCCTTATCGTCGACCTCAACCTACCCGACATGAATGGCTTCGACATCGTGGAGCGGCTCGCCAAGTCCGAGCCGAGGCCGCCCGTCATCGTGTTGACGGGCAGCACAGACGAGGATTTGAAGCGACGCTGCCGGGATTTGAACGTGCCGTTCGTTCACAAGAACGCCGACACCTGGAATGTCCTTGAGCCCCTTATTCGCGAGATCGTGGGGGCGCGGTCAGCGTCGAACGCTTAAGCGAACGAACTTGTCCGGGGGCGCAGGTGCGCCGTCATCCCCTCTCGTCGGCGAGCGCACACCCTCGACATCGCCGATCATGGCCTTGGCGATTTCGTGCTCGCCCATGACCACGAGATTGGCGCCCAGCTTGACCAAGTGATTGATCTCTTCTTCGGAGTGGGCCCGGGCGATAATCGGCAAGACCGGGTTGATGTCGCGGGCCTGCTGGACCACTTGCCCGCCTTCGAAGGCGTCGGGAATGGCGACGAGCAGACAGCGGGCATCCCCGAGATTGGCAGACTGCACCACTTCCGGATCGGCGGCGTTGCCGACGAGCGCCTCGATGCCTTGGCTTTTGAGATCGGCCACGTCGTCTGCGTCGTCCTCGACGATATAGAGCGGCGTCCCGCGCTCGCGCAGCTGCTTCGATATGAACTTACCGACCCGGCCATGTCCCACCAGGACGACGTGGTCGGTGAGGGTCGTCGGAACGATTGGCTCGCGCGTTGGAGTCGCCTCCTCTTCCTCGGTCTCCGCGTCCATGTCGGTACCTTCAGGAACCACGCCTTCCGCGGCGAGCCTCTCGCGCCGGGCAAAATAACCATCGAGCGCGGCGAACAGCAGCGGGTTGAGCAGGATCGAGATGATGGCGCCGGCGAGGATCAGATCGCGTCCCTCCTGCGGCAGGACACCGAGGCTCTGGCCAAGACTCGCTAGGATGAAGGAGAACTCACCGATCTGCGCCAACGAGGCGGAGATCATCAGCCCGGCGTCGTGGGAATATCCGAACGCGCGGACGATGGAATAGGCGACGATCGATTTCGCTACGACGATGATCGCTACGGTGGCGAGCACCGCCAGCGGCTCGTCCATCATGATGGCCGGGTGGAACAGCATGCCCACGGAGACAAAGAACAGCACCGCGAAGGCGTCGCGCAAGGGCAGCGACTCGGTCGCCGCCTGCTGGCTCAACTGAGACTCGCTCAGCACCATGCCGGCGAAGAACGCGCCAAGCGCCAGCGATACGCCGAACAGCTCGGCGGCGAGAAATGCGAAGCCGAGAGCAATGGACAACACCGCGAGGCGGAACAGCTCGCGGCTCCCCGTATGCGCCACGTAATGCAGCAGCATGGGGATCAGCTTTTTGCCGACGACGAACATGACGAACGTGAAGATCGCCAGCTTACCGATTACCTCGGCGCATTGGCGCGCCATCTCCGTCAGGTCGGGTGGTGCATCGCCCTCGAACAATCCGGTGATCGCCGGCAGCAGAACCAGGGCCATCACCATGGCGATGTCCTGAACGATCAGCCAGCCGACGGTGATCCTGCCGCGCTCGGTGTCGATCAGGCGCCGCTCCTGGAGCATGCGCAAGAGGACCACGGTGCTCGCCACGGACAGGGCCAGGCCGAAGATGAACCCGGCGCCCAGGCTCCAGCCGAGCATCCAGCCCACGCCCATGCCGAGCGGGGTGGCGACCAGACCTTGCAGCACGGCGCCCGGAATGGCGATGGCGCGGACGGAGAGCAGGTCCTTGACTGAGAAATGCAAGCCAACGCCGAACAGGAGGAGGATGACGCCAACCTCGGAAAGCTGGTTGGCGATGTTCTGGTCGGCGCCGACGCTGGGCGAGAACCCGATGGCGATGCCCGCAACGAGGTATCCGACCAGCGGGGGCAGCTTGAGGCGGTGAGCGACGACGCCGAGACTGAAGGCGAGCACGAGGCCAATCGTCAGCGTGGAAACGAGTGGCGGGACATGCAGCATTATCAAGAAGCCTTCGGCGGGGTCGCCGGCGAGCACTGTCGCCGACCTTAGCCTGACAGCGAATTGTGACGGCCACAGCCCCTCCCGTCCAGAAAGGACCGCCTAAAAACGCATAGAATCTGCGGCATTTACGCCGTTGGGCATCTCAACTTGACAGTCCGGTGCCGCATCTCCATGTTGCAGAAACATTGATTGCTCGCGATCGCGCGAAGCTGCCACGCCTGTGGCGCCTCATCCCGAGACAATTTCCCGATTTTCGTCTGCCCCCAGATAGCGCGTGGGGTGAGGCAAGCGTCCTCACGGTCCATTGGCGTTCGCGCCGGTGCCGGGACGCCGAGGAACATTACTTGACACCTTCTTTCGATATGTTCGGCCTTGCCGAACCGTTGCGGCGTGCGCTTAACGCCGAGAACTACCAAACGCCGACCCCTATTCAGGTCCAGGCGATTCCAATTCTAACCGAGGGCAAAGACCTGCTCGGCGTAGCCGAGACAGGGTCCGGTAAGACGGCCGCCTTTGCGCTGCCGCTGCTGCACAACCTCTCCGGTGATACCAGCCCGCGCAAGCCAGGCATGCCGCGGGCGCTCATCCTGGCCCCGACGCGCGAACTGGCTGGCCAGATCGCCGACCGGATCAACGTCTATGGGCGCCACCTCAAACTGCGTACGGCCGTCATTTTCGGCGGCGTGGGCCAAGGCCAGCAGGTCAAAGCGCTCCGAGCCGGTGTGGACATCGTGGTCGCAACGCCAGGGCGCCTGCTCGATCTGTGCAATCAGCGCCATATTCGCCTGAGCGAGGTTCAGACGCTCATCCTCGACGAAGCCGACCGCATGCTCGACATGGGCTTCATCCACGACGTGCGTAAAATCGTCGGCTTCTGTCCCAAGGAGCGCCAGACCCTGCTGTTCTCGGCGACCATGCCGCCGTCGATTGCAAAACTTGCGCACGACATTCTGCGCAATCCCGTCCGTGTGGACATCTCCCGGGCCAAGGTCGCCGTCGACCGCATCGCGCAACGCGTCTATTTCGTTGGCGCGCGGGACAAGCGCACACTGCTGACCCAGCTGGTCACGGACCCGGCACTAAGCCAGGCGGTCGTGTTTACGCGGACCAAGCGCGGCGCCGACCGCGTGTGCCGTCATCTTGTCGAGGCAGGACTCACCGCGGCGGCCTTGCACGGCAACAAGGCGCAAAATGCCCGCGTGCGCGCACTGGACGGCTTTCGTTCGGGCCGCGTGCAAATCCTCGTCGCCACTGATATCGCGGCGCGGGGCATCGACGTTCCTGGCATCTCGCATGTCATCAACTACGAGCTGCCCAACGAGCCGGAGAGCTATGTGCATCGTATTGGACGCACGGCTCGCGCAGGCGCACAAGGCACCGCCCTGTCGCTCTGCGACAACAGCGAGCGGCCTTACCTCAAGGCCATCGAGCGGCTGATGCGCGTCGATGTCAGTGTGGTGGAACACACCCTAGCGGAACGCGAGGACACCTCGCCGCGTCCGGGCAACCGCAACGGTGCCAAGAGGCATGCCGCCAAGAAGCGCCGGACCAATCGGGGCCGCCGCCCCAACCGAGCCGCGGGCAAGAGCCGCGGTGCAAACCAGCAACAGGAAGTACGACTATGAACAAGACAATCTCACGCATGTCGGCAGCGCGGCGCAGCGCCGAGGCGATCCTGAGCCAAAGCCAGAAACGGCAGGAAAGCTTCAAGCGCGAGCAGCAGCAGGCGAGCGATGCCTTGGCGGAGAAGACCGCGCGGCTACGCGAGCTTCGGCTGGCCAAGGAAGCCGCCGATCGCGAAGCCGAGGCCGCGGTCGCCGCAGCAGCACCTAAGCCGAAGAAGCGCGCCGCGGTGCGCCGGTCCAAACAGACCTAGACACGGGAGGCCCTTTAGAAGATGGCGTTCAAACCGAACTACAATTTCCAGAAGGCTGAGCGCGCCCGAGCAAAGGCGCAGAAGAAGCAGGAGAAGCTGCGGCGCCTCGAAGAAGAGACCGCAAAGCGCAAGGCTCTCCGGGACGGCGGGCCTGAGACCGGCACGCCGGACGAGGATGCCGGAACGCCCACGGACGACGCTTAACCCGCGGGACAGCACCATGGCCAGGAAGCAGCAAGCGCGCCCAAGCGGCTTTGTCTTGTTCGACGTCATCTACGAGGACGGCCGGCAGACATCGAACCGGAAGGTCCCCGCCACCGAGCTCGGCGGCTTGGACGGGGACGCCCCCGCGCGCACTATTATCGAGGCTCAGGATCAGACGATTGCCGAAATGTCCGGCAAGCCCCGTTCCCCGATCAAGTCATTGGCCCGCTCGCGCAAAGCCAAGGCTAAAGCCAAAGCCTCCTAGACAAAGCGGTTTCATCGCCGCGCTCCTCGACTATAGTTTGGCTCCCGCCGCACCTGCGGTGTCCCCAAGCCGCCGGTCGAGGCGCATTCTGGCCCGGAGGAAAATTCATGCAAATTCTTGTCGCCGCCGTGAAGGGCGTGTTGGCGTTCAGCGTTGCGATGCTCTTTGTTGACGACGCGAGAGCGCAGGTTCCCATCGAGGAAGACGCCGGCACGATCACGATGACCGGCACCGTCGAAGAAATCAAAGTCCCTGAGCGCGTCCTGATGATCGTCGGGCCCGGCGGCAGGACGATCGTCGGCGTGATCAGCCCAGACGTGAAGGACATCAAGACGATCAAGCTGAAGGAGAAGGTCACCATCCAGTTTACCCAGGAGGTGGCCGTGGCGCTGCGCAAGGCCGATGGCGTGCCGGAGGCGGTCAAGAATAAGTTCGCAGAGAGCGAAAC
>Ga0209013_10004793_pt1 | contig 11783 bp, 10 predicted proteins | sample Cruoilmetagenom2_FD_187291 | JGI IMG/M metagenome (GOLD analysis project Ga0209013, IMG submission 187291) | Oil polluted marine microbial communities from Coal Oil Point, Santa Barbara, California, USA - Sample 2 (SPAdes) (version 2) | ecosystem: Environmental > Aquatic > Marine > Oil seeps ...
GTAAGCCCGAAATAAGTTGTGGAACAGAAGATGGAAAAATTACCGTACGTAGAAAGTGAGTACCACTTGATCCTAATGTCTTAGCAACATTCTGATAAAGTCGAGGTACATTTTTAAAACCACTTGTCGCACTAACTGTTATCGTCCATGTAGCACCAATTGTCACAATGAAAAGAATCGCCATATTATTCATTCCAAACCAGATAATTGCCAGTGGAAACCAAACGATACTTGGGATCGACTGCAATGCTGTAATAAGGAAGCCAAGTGTATCTTCAATTAATTTGTATCTCCAAATTAGATAACCTAAGAAGAGACCAAGTACTGTTGCGATTGTAAATCCAATGAGTAAGCGACTTAAACTTACGCCAATTGCGGATAGTATTTGCCCACTTATAATTCCTGAAATAAGCGTCTTCATAACTTCTAAGAAACTTGGAAACATAAAATCTGGTAAACTTGATAATCTAGATGTGACTTCCCAGATTGTCGCTAGAATCGCGATGAAGATTATCCGTCTTAAAAATGTAGTCATCACCCATTTCCTCCTTTAACACTTTCTCGATTTCTTCTTGTAGTACTTCTAAAATTTGTTTCTCTAAGAAAAGCGTTGAATCATTTGGCGTAAAGCCATCTTTCATCCTTGTAGAGGTAAAAGTTGCTTTTATTTTTCCAGGACGTGTTGCAAATACAATAATCTTTTCAGATAAAAGCACCGCTTCTCGAATGTTATGTGTGATGAAGAAAATCGTCACCTTCGTTTTCTTCCAAATCTCAATTAGTTCTTTATGTAAAACCATTCGCGTTTGTTCATCTAGTGCTGCAAATGGTTCATCCATTAATAAAATCTCTGGCTCCATCACAAGTGCACGCGCAATGGCCACACGCTGTTTCATTCCTCCAGATAGTTGATGCGGATAAGAATCGATATAGTTTCCTAAATGCATCATTTTCAACATTTCTCTTGCCTTCAATTCAGCTTCTTTTTTTGATACCTTTTTCAACAGTAAGCCATACGTTACGTTGTCCATTACAGTCAACCATGGGAACAAGCCATCTTCTTGAAAGACCACAACTCGATCAGGACCAGCACTCGTCACTTTTTTACCTTCTATATGAATTTCGCCTTTATCCGCTTGTTCAAGACCCGCAATAAGATATAGTAATGTCGATTTCCCACAACCGGATGGACCTACTATGGAAACAAACTGACCTTTTTCGACTTCTAAATTAATATTGTCCAGTACTTTTAGTTGACCTTTTTCTTGGTGAGAAAAGCTTTTCTCTATTCCCTCAATGGTTAAATACATTATTATATCCCCCTTTCATTAAATACCTATTAAACTTATATGCTTTATTGTATATTTACAATATTCGTTTATTTTTGAATGAATGTCAATAGTTATTTTAGGTAATGCGTAATCGTCCTTTAAGAGCAAAACCTGTTTGAATTATTTTAGGAGTGTTTTGCACAGCCATTTACTACAACATCATTACCGTGTGGTTTCCCTCGGATTATGACCCTGCGTTAAACACTAGCTTGCAAGAGTTCATTTAATCCTGGCTGTAGCACTCATAAATATTTTTATTTTGAATTGTAAATCGATTACTGACACATTTGACGCTTTGACATCCACAAGTTCATACCGTTCCAAATTCATAGAGCCTTCCTACATAATCCAATGTAGGAAGGCTCTTATTTTATGACCCTGTGTTAAAAACAAACACGAATGTTTGTTTGAATAAACGTGAATAGCTCAAGCACAGGGTCACTGAAATTCATTGCAGCAGTTCTTTTGTGTATTCAATATAATCCGTAAAATATCCATCGACATTGAATGCTTTCACGCGTTCCTGCTCACTTTTTTGTGTTTCCTTACCCGTAAAGTACACATGAACTTCTTTTCCATTTTGATGTAATTCATTAACAACAACTAACTCTACATCCGTTGATTCAATCCCAATAAATGGATAAGGCGAGATTATAGCATCTTTTAGATCAAATTCCCCTTTACTAAATAACAAAGTTAAAGGGATTTCAGGCTCTAATTCGTGTATTTTGTTTAAGCTTTTATCGGAAAAGGATTGAATCGTGACTAGCCCTTTTGCTATCAAATTATTTTCTTTCAGCAATTGAATTAAGGCTTCCTCCATCATTAGTTCCCCATTAACCAGCCTTGTCTCAATATAGTAATGTTCTGTATCGGTGAAAGTTGCAATGATTTCATCCAATGTTGGTATTTCTTCTGATAATGTTTGACCATCATATTCCCCAATAGTTGGAATAGACTTGATTTCTTCCAAAGTATAATCGATCACTTCCCCGTTTCCACTAGTTGTACGGTCAATGGTTTTATCATGCATGGCAATTAGGGAACCGTCTTTTGTCATGCGTAAATCAATTTCTAATGCATCAACACCATCCCCAGCAGCAACTTTATAAGCTGATACCGTTTGTTCATTTACCCGGTCATTAGCACCGCGATGTGCAATTACTTTTGGTGATTCCGCTACAGACTGTGTAACGTATAACGCTTTGTTTGAAATTATATTGGATTCGTTTACTAAATAAGTTCTAAGAATCCCTAAAATAGATACTATTGCTACTATTGACAGAATAGTAATTACAACATTTTTTTTGGTCAATTACACTCGCTCATTTCTAAAAGAAAGTCATTATCTATTTTCTCTCTGTTTTTGTTTATCTTTCATAATTACTCATTTCAATAAAAAAAGCGAACATTTATGTTATTTTCATTCAATTATCCCGAAATTTAAAGTGGATTTCGTTGATTGGAATTCGTTCCTAATTACTTTATTATGAAATTCACTTATAGGAAATAAAAAGTAAAAAAAAAGAGAAAAAAGTATGAACAAGCATACTTTTTTCTCTCGAGTATTATTATTGAAATTATTTACTCACCTCTTGCAGCATTTGCTTGTTCAATAGCACCATTAAATTGGTCAACTGCAGTTGTATATGCTTCATTTACATCTCCGCCATTATAAATAGTTTCAAGAGCGGTTTCCATAATTTTACGACCTTCAGGAATCATATCCATCAATCCACCTTGAGTTGCGTAAGATGGTTTTGTTGACTGTAATTGATCTACTGTTACTTTTAATTGCGGCATTTCAGCATGAGCATCTTTCACAATTTGTTCGTCATATGCAGCTGGGTTAATAGCAAAGTAACCAGTTCCTGTATGCCACTGTGCTTGGATTTCTGGAGTTTGTAAATACTTCATGAATTCCCAAGCTGCTTTTTGTTCAGCTTCCGGTTTACCATCAATCATCCACAGGCTGGCACCACCGATTGCTACCCCTTGACGTTCTTTATCTTCAGGATGTGGCAAAAATGCAATTCCAACTTCAAATGGTGCATTATCGATTACATCTCTTGAGCTAGCAGAAGATTGTAAGAACATTGACACATCACCAGCTAAGAAACCAGCCATCATGTTATCTCCATTTGTACCATAGTTAGCAAATGTTTCATCATCAACCATACGTTTTACCCATTCTAAAATGGATTTACCTTCTTCTTCAGTCCAACCAATTTCAGTAGGAGTTTCTGTACGCCCATTATCATTATTCAATAATAATGCACCTTGGTTAGCTAATAATTGCTCCCATAACCAACCATATGCTTGTAATGCGAAACCTTTCATCTCCGGATTAGATTCAACGATTTTTTTACTAGCTTCTTCTACTTCTTCGAATGTTGCTGGAGCAGTCTCCGGATCAAGTCCTGCAGCTGTAAATGCATCTTTGTTGTAATACATAACAGGTGTTGATGAGTTAAACGGCATTGAATAGAATGTACCATCTAATGAATAGTAATTAGTAATATTTTCTTCTAAACCACTCATGTCATAGCTATCTGCATCAACGAACTCTTGAATTGGTGTAATTTGTCCGCTATTAATCATAGACATTGTTCCAATTTCAAACGTTTGAATGAATGTAGGTGCACTATCTGAACCTGCTACAGCATTAAATTTCGTTAATGATTCATCATAAGTTCCTTGATATTCAGCATTTACTTGAATATCATCTTGAGTCGTATTATATTCTTCTACAATTTTGTCCAATGCTTCCTGACCAGCTCCACCCATAGAGTGCCAAAAAGTTACTTCTTGTTTTTCTGCACTTTCTGCTGGATCAGGTGTTTCTCCATTACTTTCAGATTCTGTTGTTGAACTTCCTTCTGAACTACATGCAGCTAAAAATAAAGCAATTCCAAGTGTAAGAAATAATAATAATTTTTTCATCGGTTAATCTCCCTTTTCGTTTTATAGTGGTTTAAATGTAAAATTATTTTAAAGCACCTTCAGTTAATCCTTTTTGAAGTTTTTTCTGTCCAAAGAACAGCAATATTAATGTTGGAATAATAACAATGACAGCACCTGCCATTATGACACCCCACTCATTTAATTGTTCCTGAGTTTGCAACTGTTTCAAACCAATTTGTACAGTACGTACGGTATCATTTGTCGTCGAAAGTAATGGCCATAAATACATATTCCAAGAGGATAAAAATCCATAGATGCCCAGTGTCACTAAACTAGCCTTGGATACCGGTAATACGACTGTTACATAATATTTAAAATCACCCATACCTGCAATTTGACTAGCTTCCCTCAACTCCTTTGGTATTTGTTTGAAGTTTTGCCTTAACAAAAATGTACCAAAGGCTGTGGCAAAGAATGGCACTGCCAAGCCTGTATACGTATCAATCCATCCTAAATCACGGATGATTTGAAAGTTAGGGATAATCGATGCTTCAAAGGGCACCATCATCGTCGCAATAAACACATAGAATAATAAATCTCGTCCTTTAAACTCCAGAAAAACAAAAGCATATGCAGCCAAACTAGATAAGACAAGTTGGCCAATCATAATCACAATAGAAACTACTAAACTATTAAACAAATACTGAAATAAAGGAAAGCGTTCAAATGCATGTACATAGTTATCTAAAGTAAATGTACTAGGTAAACTACCAGTTAAAATATCTTTATTGGTCATGAAGCTCATCACAATGGCCATAATCATTGGTCCTGCTAAAATAAGAGCTGAAAGGATCAGTATTACATAAAAAAAAACTTTTCGGCTTTTAGATATGGTCATTGATAGTGAACCTTCCTTTCACCAAGCTTAAATTGCAATGCTGTCATCAATAAAATCAGGATGAACAATACAATTGCTTGGGCACTCGCAGATCCAAATTTATAATTCACAAAAGCCTCTCGATAAAGCGAATAAACAATTAAATTCGTTTCATTTATTGGACCACCCTGTGTTAATATATCGATTTGACCAAAGGATTGAAAAGCATTAATAATCGTTACCGTAATAACAAAAAACATAGTTGGAGACAGCATTGGAATAGTTATTTTTCTTAATTTGTATAAATATCCTGCACCTTCAATATCAGCACTTTCGTACAAAGAGGAATCTATGGATTGCAAACCACCTAACAAAATTAAAAAAGTAAATCCAACATTCATCCAAATCGTAGTAATAGATACAGATATTAGAGCCCATTTCGGGTCTGTTAGCCATCCAATTGCTTCAATCCCGAACGTTCCTAATATTTGGTTAAGTAATCCCATCGATGGATTAAATAAATACAACCAAAATACTGAAGCAGCTGCAACAGATACTCCCATCGTTGAGGAATATACTGTTCGAAAAAAGCCAATTCCTTTTAGTTTTTCATTAGCAATAATAGCCAGAAATAAACTAACGATTACTGATGCAGGGACAGTATATAGAACAAACAAAAACGTAGACTTCATACTTCTTAGAAAAATCGGTGAGCTAAATATATTTATATAGTTTTCCAAACCAACGAATACAGTTGGATCTCCGTTCGCTTTTGTTAAGAAAAAACTTAGATAAATAGTACGAAACATTGGATAAAATAAGAAAACGCTAAATAAAATAATAGAAGGTAATAAAAAAGCCATTCCTTTAAAAAAGCTTTTTATTCGTTGTTTCTTTTTTACTTGCTCCAAGTCTATTAGACCAGTTTCAATTATTTGAGCTGTGTTAGTCATACTCATATAGCTAAAACCTCTTGTCCTTTATCCTTTAAAGCAGATTGAATTAAATCACCTGTTTCAGAATCAAAGAACAATAGATTTTCTGGCAATATTTGGACAGGTACTTTTTGACCTACATGGATGGACCATTGCCCTGGCCATTTAGCCGTCCACAATTCTGAACCAACATCAAATGCAATCGATGTTTCATTTCCTAATTGTTCAACATTGACTACTTCCATAAAGTGATTTGTATTTTCGTTTGTTCCAGGCAGTAAATGCTCAGCCCGAATACCAATTGTTAACTGGGGATGTTTGTGTACATCCTTTACAAATGATGAATCTAATGCGATATGTAGTTGTTCTTCAACAATTAATCCCTTACCATTTTCCGAAAATCTAGCTTTTCCCATGTTCATCTTTGGTGAGCCAATAAAAGAAGCAACAAATAAATTTGCCGGTTCATTATAAAGGGTAATTGGTTTACCAACCTGTTGGATTTTCCCATCATTTAAAACCATTATCCTATCACCCATCGTCATCGCTTCAACTTGATCATGGGTAACATATATCAATGTCATTCCTATTTGTTTTTGCAATCTACGAATTTGTACCCGCATATTAGCTCGTAGTTTGGCATCCAAGTTGGATAGTGGTTCGTCCATCAAACAAAGCGGTGCTTGACTTACAATAGTTCGTGCTAATGCAACACGTTGTCTTTGGCCACCGGAAAGCTCTCTCGGTTTACGTTCTAGCAATTCAGTTAGTCCCATCATTTCAGACGCTTCTAATAATCTTTTTTGTCGTTCTTGTTTATCTACTTTTTTTGCCTTTAAACCAAAGATAATATTCTCTTTTACTGACAAATGTGGATATAAGGCATAGTTTTGAAAAACCATTGATAAATTTCGATCCTTTGGTGGCATGTGATTCACAGATTTACCGTTAATCTTTAAAACGCCTCCAGATATTTCTTCTAATCCTGCAATCATTCGGAGTAATGTACTCTTTCCAGATCCAGAAGGGCCAACAAGAACAAAGAACTCGCCTTCGTCTATTATTAAATTGATTTCGTTCAATACATCTTGTTGTTTATCGTATGACTTCGAAATCTCAACTAATTCAATTTGGCTCAATACCAAACCTCCCCTTTCTTAAATTCGGGCACATTGATTATTACAACATAAAGAATAGCTTAAAACAGGAAATTTACTGACTTTTAACTAATATTTTACAATTAGCAAGGATATTAATAGATGGTTTACATTTTTTACATTATCTATATAACTCTGTTAAATATAAAAGAGGATAAGAAAATCATTGATGAAGTGCTGTTGATTAGACCATTAAATACCGGTAAGGAAGCTACTGAGGAATTAATGCATGATGAAAAGAATACAGATATTATTATAGAAGCAAGAATTATTAGATTAGTATACATGTACTAATTTTTTAGTTTAGTTATACAATATCGAAAAGCATGTCATAAATTTTCTATGTACCAAATAAAATTCAAGTTAACAGAGCTTTCTAGTATCTTACCCTTTAGTCTAGTGACCCAGCGTTAGAATCAATTGGGGATTTTTCTAACACAGGGATGCTACAGTTAAGGTGTACTAAAGTTACTTTTCCTATTCAATAAAAAAAGGTCTGAGGGAAACCACACTGTAGTTTCCCTCAGTCCTCTCGTATTTAGAAGCATCGTTTAATCTCAAAAAAATGTGAAAATACAAAGATAAAGGGTTTCTTAACCAAAAACTGAGAGGGTACAGTAATTAATCCATCAACTATAGCTGGATTAACTGAAATATCAATGCATCGCGTTGCAAAAACAGAAGAAATTGCAGAAATGATTATATTCTTTTCATCTGATGCAGCAAGCACGATTTTGTCTAGTATCTCATGTAGAAAAGAATGCAATTGTGTACCATTAAAAAAATGAAGAGTTTATTGTAGAAGCAAGGAGTATCCTAATTAGTAGAAGTGTACTAATGTTAAATCGTCATTTGAAAACAACCTATCTACCAGCTTTTTAGGGAGAGATATTTGAAGGTTAGTGCGTAATCATCCAATGATATGTCTAAAACTTCATGATTAATTATTCTCTGTAAACTTAATCTTATTCATAATTTTATTTATTTGAATCGGGAAGAAATAAGCACCCAAAAATGCACAGACAAAAGCCTGAGACCATATTTTAAACCAATTATTAAAGAAACTACCGTTATAACCAAAGTTAATAGAAACTAATACAAATGAAACAAAAAAAGACATAGCTAGTGCCATGAAAAATGCAAAAATAAGTCTTTGATATCTGATACTTATTTTCATTTAATCATCCTTTCTAATAAATAATATATATATATATTCCCTGTATTAGAAAAACGAATGTTTCTAATACAGGGCCACTAAATAATTTTGTTCCTAATTATTTATTCATTTTCGATAGGAAACCGCCAAGTAAATCATCTAAGCTCTCGGTCTCGACATTTTCCTCCGAGTTGTCTTCAATAGAGGCGTGCTCTTGTTTGGCCTTATCCCAATCAAAGTTCATCAAATCATCTTCCAATTCATCAGGAAGATATTCCCCTTGATCTTCTTCATATTCACTCGAAATATTAGTTTGAATACTTTCATTTTTCAAAGCTTTTTCTATATTTTCAGTAGGCTCAGCTTGTAAATACAGAGCCTGGTCAATATCTAAAGCATTGCTGTTAAAAGAGGCTAGAATAGACATTGCTCGAACAGGATCCGTCAATAAATGATAAACAATATTCCCAAGCATCGCTTCTGAATGTGCGTGTTTGAGCCAATTACGCTGTTCCTTACTTAATTGTTTTGGCATTGGAATCGTTACTGTTTCTTTATCCTTGGATAGTGAGTTGCTCACTCCGTCCAAAACAAACTCTGCTATTTTACTAGAAAAGTTTCTTTTCTCAGTTTCCTTTAACTTTTGCATTTGCTTTACGATGTGATCTGGAGTATCAGCAGGAAGACGAAATGTAATTGCTTGTCCCCTCTGGATTCCAGTCATCCCCATTTTTTCCATGGAATCACCTTATTTTTCTACTTTTTGTTTCACATGTTCATTATTTTTCATTGGTTCATTACTTTTTATTTCTTTATTATTCTTCCTAACAAAATCAGAAATTAATTTACGATAAGCATTTGCCATCATCCAAATACTTTCTTTTTCGTCTTCAAAGAATTCAATGTTGTAGCCATTTAAGTTATTATTTATCGTTTTGATATATTCTTTTAAAACGATTGCTCCACCGCCTACAAAATAGCAAATTTCTGTTTGGGAATTTTTTTGCCAAACGTTACGTAAATGGCGATATTCCTTCTTCGCTAAGTCTAGTAGAATTCTATCCGTAATATCATGGACGCTTGTGCGACTTCCTTTTACCATTATATGATTACGGTCATTTTTTCTTGTAATAATATCAACAACATCTCTACGACTATCTAATTCCACACCATGTTTTAATCTAATTTCTTCTCTAATAGACTCTAGGGCTTCAGATACACCTAGATTAAAGCCTTGTGCTTTATCATCGTCTACATTACGATTTTTAATAACTGCGATATCTGTTGATAGTCCACCAATATCTTGAATCAGGATACTCTTGTCTATTAAATCTCTATTAATAATGTTTAAATTATCGTCCATTACCAAGTTGATATAAGCTGCAAATCCTTCTGGATAAATCTTTACTTCGTCAAATTTAATATTTACTTTTATCCCCTGATATTTAGGAGTTACTAAAAATTCAACTTGGTGTACTGAACCTAATAGTTGCGAACGGTAGCCTACATCTTTTCCTTCTTTTACTTCACGAAGGGGCAATCCCGTACCTAGCGTATAATTTGCATCAATCACATTATTATTCTTTTTGAAAATCCCAGAATTTTCTTCTCTCGCTGCATCTAGTGCTAATGAAGCGAAAAGCATAACCAATGTCTGATCTTCCTCTGACTTGTTACTACCTGGATCTAGTTCACTTGCATTATCACTTTTTGTTGCTAAATTACCAACACGGTAAATTGCATTGTTCTCATTTAGAGCAGGAGAGTGGATTTTAATATGAATTCCTTCTATCGGATCCTTTTCATTTAAGTCTTCTATTCCTATAACTGGTCTATCTTCTGTTGAGCTTGCAATCACATTCGGAATATATAGTTCATAATCTAACTTTCCAAATAAAGCCTTTACTGAATCGTTCCCTACATCAACTGCACAAATTCTAGAAGTGTTCATCAAATCATCCCTTTCGATTATATGTTTCTACATCAATAACTATTAAAGATTATCTTATGTCAATAGCTACGTCAATCCGCCTAAAGTTGTTTTCATAAAGTAAACATTCTATCTATTATCGTACACTTGTAAACGAAACTGTACACATCCATATATAACAACGTGTGTACGTATATGTGTACAAGTATACGTTTTTGTATTCTTTTTGTTTACAAGAGTGTATACATGATTACATTCTTGTAAACAAGTATACGTTTTTGCAAACATTCATTTGACAAGTGAAAATGTTCTCTCACTCAATCATCAATATCTCTTTTATATCCTCTTCTGTCATGCTCGTTAACGAATCTTGACCTGATTGGATCACTTCATCAATGAGGCTTTTCTTTTTGTGTTGAAGTTCATTTATCTTTTCTTCGATAGTACCCTTGGCAATTAAGCGAATGATGTGTACTTCATTCTCCTGTCCCATACGGTGCGCGCGGTCTGCAGCTTGTTGTTCGACTGCTGGATTCCACCAAAGGTCGTATAGGATAACCGTGTCTGCTCCGGTCAAATTTAAGCCGGTTCCTCCTGCTTTTAGTGATATAAGGAATAAATCTCCTTCCCCATTATTAAAGCGATCGCATAACGCTACTCTGTCGAAAGGATGGGTTTGACCATCTAAGTAAAAATAAGGAATACCTTTCCTCACCAGTTGTCCCCTTATAATGCCTAGCATTTGTGTGAACTGGGAAAAAACGAGCACTCGTCTACCTGATATGCGACATTCTTCTAATACTTCCATCAATTGTTCAAACTTTGCCGAACTTCCTGTGTAGCCCTCCACAAAAAGGCCTGGATGGCAGCATAGTTGTCGAAGTCTTGTAAGGCCAGCTAAGATTCTTATCCGATTTCTTTGAAGAGTTTTGTTCTTTAAATGCTTCAATGTATCTTGTTTCAGTTCGGCCAAATAAGCTGCGTATAATTTCTTCTGCTCCACTTGTAAATCCGAGAACAGCACTGTTTCAATCTTGTCTGGCAACTCTTTTAGAACATCCTTTTTCATGCGTCGTAATATGAATGGCCTCACTCGTTTTGCTATATTTTCTCGACTTAATTCGCTAAAGGCTCTCCTGCCTGGCAACAACGCGGGAAATACAACATGAAAAATAGACCATAGTTCATCTAACGCGTTCTCGATTGGCGTTCCTGTCAGTGCAAATCGGTATTCCGCTTGGACCATTTTCACTGCTTTTGCGGTCTTTGTCGTTGGATTTTTAAAAGCTTGGGCTTCATCTACAAACAACGTATGAAAAAGTCGATTCCGGTATAGTTCTGTATCCATTCGAAGTGTCGGATACGAGGTGATTATTACTTCAGCATTTAATGAGGTTTTCCATAAAGTACTTCTTTTTAATTTATTACCGTCTATGACTACCGCTTTAATATGAGGTGTGAATTTTTCCAACTCGTTCTTCCAATTGTAAAGG
>Ga0209013_10004794_pt1 | contig 11782 bp, 10 predicted proteins | sample Cruoilmetagenom2_FD_187291 | JGI IMG/M metagenome (GOLD analysis project Ga0209013, IMG submission 187291) | Oil polluted marine microbial communities from Coal Oil Point, Santa Barbara, California, USA - Sample 2 (SPAdes) (version 2) | ecosystem: Environmental > Aquatic > Marine > Oil seeps ...
ATCATCCGAGCCTGGAAAACGATGCGATTCCTGAAGAGGCACATAAAGCCAACACAGAAATCTTAAAATTAAACCCACCCTCGCATCCAATATACAACCCACCCAATATACTCCTTGATGCCAAACGTCGTTCCCGACAGCGCTTCGGCATCCGGCAGCCAATCCAGGATACCTGGATCATACTCGCCCACCTGGTAGTCCGTCGCTGCTGGAATCACTTCAACACCCAGCTTTTCAAACACCGCTTGCGCTCTTTTCATGTGAAAGGCTGAGGTCACCAGCAGCACTCGTTTGATGCCGCGCTTCTCCATGACAGGAATTGAATTTTCGGCGTTTTGACGTGTATTGCGGCTCTGGCATTCCAGCAGCATCACATCACGCGAGATCCCGAACTCTTCCAGAAGCTGTGCCATTAGTACGGATTCAGGAGCGTTACCACGGGCTGCGCCGCCAAGCAGCATCAGCCACGGTGCCTTTCCGGCGCGATACAGACGCATGCCATGCAACAGGCGATCAATGCCATCATTGATTTCCAGGTCACCACGACCAATGTCAGGCTTTCCAGTAAAGCCACCCAGCACAACAATGGCATCTGTTATTGGCTGTTCTTGTATCGGGACAAACGGGAAATTAGATTCCAGAGAATCTAATACGAGATTGGTTACAGCTGGCATCGATGCCACCCACAAGATTAGCAGGCCTGTCATACCCGCCAGTATGCCAACGCGTCGGGAGTGTATTGCCGTCGCCAAGGTAGTCACCAATAAAAGAACAATACCAAGCCCCAGGGGATAAACGAACAGGGGCAATATCTTTGTCAGCTCATAGCTCACATTTATTGCACAGCGGCATAATTACGAATATTAATATCATGTTCCTGATTAATGCTGCCATCTTCTTCCAGCACTACAATCGAACCATCCTCGAGATGGCTCAACGCAGTAACCATTGGCTCAAACAAGTGATTGCGAATAAATAATATTTTCCAGCCGGTGGTTTCCATCTGACGCAGCTTGTTCATTTGCTGCTTGTTCAGCATTCTCTTTAAATCATCCTGAGTTTGCCGCTCTTCTATGCGTCGTTCAATTTTCATCTTGTCAGGCCCCTATTCGCCTCGACAAGGACCGAGATAATTCGCCTTGTGCTCAACCTCGAAAACATGGCTGTGCAGGTTCGCCACCCACTGCTTGCCTTCCTGGGTCAACTGTAGATAGGCGATTGCATCCTCGAGATACTTGTATGCCACGTCCCAGAAAAAACGTGGATAATCATCAGCTAGGTCGGCTGCTGTCTTGTAGCCGAGCTCATCCGCCACCCCTGTCTCCCGAAACTCCTGGTATAGATGGTTGGTCTTGCGCAGGTAATGCGGGTCACCCAACTGGCCGATCAGGTCCGCCGCCCGCACCAGACCGGCCTCTGTGTCAGTCTGGTTGTGGTCCTCCGAATCCGGTACCGGGAAGCGTGTCAACTCAATAGACTGTGCAATACGCTCAGCATCTATGTAGGGCACATTGGTTGCCCGCTCACGGGCGAACATCTTGCCGCGGTCTACATGGTAAGGAGTAAGAAACGCATCCGTCGCGCCGCGTGGTGGTGAGACCGTGTCACCTTTTTCGTTGATGACGTAGGTTCCTTGTGTATCGCCAGAGCAAATGCCCCGCACGTAACCGATGTCATGAAACAGCGCCGCAATCGTAAAATGTACCCAGTCGTCAGGAGTAACCCGTGCCACCAGGTGTTTCCCCCGCAGGATTTCCTGTGAGACAAGAGCAACCTGGATGGTATGCATCACATCGTGATACAGGGCATCGCTGTTGGCGATATGTTCAAGAGCAATACGGGCAGAAGAACTGACGATCTTTGGGAAATGCGGCTCCAGCGTCCCAAATACCTTAAGGTAGCACCTCTCCAAGTGATCACCAACGGATTCGATCAGGATTTCGGTCGGGTTTATAATAAGAGCCTCCTCATGACTTTTTTAACGACAGATATATTCCCGCAATAGCAATCAAATGAACAGGTTACTCAATAAAATATTATTATTTTCATCGGACTGTGCGGTCTTTATCTTATACACCATGTGATGAAATGGATAAACATACATTTTGTGATAATTGCTTTGGGGTAGATTAAACAGGATCCAGCTTTGGAAAGTACACATGGCCTGATTAGCATAAAGCCGGTAAGTAGTCATCAACTACCATAGACAACTAATGTTGCATTAGTGTGGTTTAAAATCATCAGAAGATAAATATTTACCGCCCGCACTGATAGTGCCAGCACTACCAATTGCCAAGACAATTTCACCATGTCGAAATTGAACCATACCTGAGCTTCCCTTAAAGTGCACTTCACTATCACTGAATACGAATGGACGCCTGCTTAGAAATACATAGTCAATCCCGCTCGAGTGAATAATTTTTGCACCTTTTCCACTAGCTAGTGGAATAAAAGTAGGTGTGCTCTCCCCCTTCAATCGAGGGTAAACAATGACGCTAACCCCGGCATTAGTATCAATCGGCAAAGTGAGACCATGTTGAGTAGATGTCACTGCACCCCAATGCCAATCTTTCTTCATACCTGATGCGCTTCGTCGGGTCTTTTCTTCGATAACCGGGGTGCCACTTTTAGGTGAAAGAATAAAGATATCTGTATCAACATCCTCCTTGCCAACAACAAGAACTGACTGCTGCTTTATTTTAACCTCCTGTGCAGTCAACCATAATCGCCAATGCGCCTTCTGTGCTGTCAGCAATGACAGCCAGCTAGCTAATGAGGCGGCATCGAGCGTATCATTAATAACAAAATAGGCTGGCTCTTCCGCTGTTTTCCCTTTTACCATTATGATCTGCCTCATCCATGGTCCCTTGACTCCTGCTACATAATCAAAGTAATGGTCGAGAATGTTATCTTTTATCTCCATTAACCCGTCACCACCAAGCAAAAATTCAACAAGGCTGTGATCTTCCTGTGGCGCCCTGCCATAGTAGCCGAAGTCATCTGAGATAATGCGGCCCTTTCCATAGATGATGATACTGCCGGAATCGAAATCATAATGTTCGTGATTCTTTCCCTGTATCATATGCAAGTATGTTTCTCGCTTTGATGGGTATGCATCGCGCAAAACCAGCCCCGTATCATGGAAAATCTCACTTTCATAGAGTGGTATTTTTTCAGGAAGATCAGGATTAATAAGAATATTACGATAGCCAGAAAATGCAGGGTACGCGCCAGCAATTCCCGGGCTTTTATAACGATTGCTCTGATTAAACTGCCATTGCATTTCAGCTGAGAACTCAGGGTCTTTATCAGAAAAAAGATAGGCAACCAACCCAAACTCACCAGTGGGCTCATTGATATAAGTATTTCCTATCGGAGGATGATGGCGAAAGCCACCAATACGCGAGTCTGGTGGGGTGGCAATCTTTGCTAGCCACTGAATAACTTTTTTTACTTTTGGTTCAGTGTATAGCCAGTCATTTGCACCGACATTATTTGCAATGACCAGCTGGCTCAGGATTTCATCATAAGAAAGCGTAGCGTAATGAGGTGCTTCGAGCCATCCTCCATTTTCATCTGCCCATTCATCCAATTTCTTACGTGTTACCTTCATAGCTTTCCCAATCCATTCATCAGCGTGTGGATGATCGCTGATAAAGGCCGCCAAATGTACTTGATTACTAGCTACTGTAATCGTCATGTTTGGATTAGCCATATAGCCTCTTTCCGGCGACCAGTATTCCGATCGTGAAATTGTGTAAGCCAAAAATGCCACATATGACCTTATCGTGTCGCGTACTAGCGGATCAATGAATTCTGAATCCATTACGATATCAGCAACGTTGACGCTTGCTGCAATCTTCGATTGGTGATGGGGGGCGGCACCGAAAGGAAATCCATTTTGGTCAATGAAGTTATTAACCAAAGACTGCAATGCTTTCATTGCAAAATCAGCCAGCAATTTACCTAAATCAGCATCACCTGTTATCAAAAAAGCGGATATAGCGCTGTCTAGGCTGTGCTCACCAAGCGATCTAGGATTATTTAGAAAAGCTTTTACCACCTTTGTATGGTGTGCTCTGTCAACTTTTCGTGATATGAACTTATCAATATCCTTATCTGTTACTAACAGTCGTGGATGATTAATAGTAGTAGACCAATCGAGTATGTAATTATTGACCAACTCTAGGGGGAAATGCCCATACTTCGATAGATATTGATAGGGGATGGGTGATGTTTTTTCCTTTCCAGGCATTTTCAGTATAGAAAGCGACTGATCTCTATCAAACGAACCAATCATCCATTTTCTTTGCCCGCGTGTTAATGGAAAGCGGGCATGTACACCGGATGAGTTCTTTATAATATTAATAAAAGGAGGAGAGCGCTTTGTCTCTGGTATTTCTGGATCGACCCATGAACCTGCTTCACGTGCTGCCATCGTGAACAGGTCATTATCCTTGTGGTTGTAAAGACTGAAAGTCGACCCTTGACGCTTATTGATCCACCAACGAAGCCAGGGCTCCATGGTAAAAATAATGCCCTCTTCAAGTGTCCAGGTAGCATTCTCACCGACGCTCCCATCTGTGCTGCCTTTGCCATATCGGTAGAATAATTCAGTAGGATGAAAATTTTCACCCAGTTCTAGATCAAGTATGGCCTTCTTATCAACTGTGTAATTTTCATCAACCAGCACAACAGGCTCATTGGCATAAATGCGATAGCGTGTCTCCCATATACCATTATGTTCGAATTCCACTACACATCGGATTTCTGCCATTACAGGCCCGGATTGAGTTACGTCAACAGTCCAGCGAGTTATCTCACTATCGGATATTAGTTTGGAATCCGCAATCCATTTCCCAGAACTCAGCATAATTCCAGATATTGGTCCGGAACCTGCTTCTGGATGTTTTGGTATTTCAATCCCTGTATGGGAGTTACTGATACGCACTTTGCTTTGCGTATTTTCTATCTTGATATCACTGTCTGATTGAAATTGAGACTCATTCGATGAAAATGACCACTTTTTTGTTGAATATTTTTCAAGATCAACCTGGAGTCCGATGCGTGGCACACCCTTATCATCTGTTACTAATTGCCACGGAACAGGCGCTCCATCTGATCCAACCAAGAGAGCCTTTTCATTTACTTTTTCCAGTTGCTCTTTAGTCAGTGGAAATGTCACAAATTCGCGCGTCCAATTGCGGCCCAGATGCTCATGTATGATTAAGTCGTAAGCATGACAATTAATGCCAAAGAAAATAACGACCAGAATAAAAATAGTTTTAAATATTAGGCGCATGAGTATTTATCGTTGTTTAGATTTAACACCATAGATTTAACGTACCTTATACCCAGATGGACAACTGTCCGAAAAATAATAGAAAACTTCATTCCTAACTGTTAATACACTAGTGCTCAGGCTAGTTAAGAGACGCAATTGCAGTTCTTGTAATGGTAATTGTTAAAACCATGGCTGTGTGGACTCAATAGTGGTTACAGAGGACTTACGGCTATGGTGTTCCTGCTACACTGGTTGCTTCTGCATTGTAAGAATGTTTAAGTTCTATTTGTCTGAAGAACGGTGTATGACTGTATCAGGTCTTATTTAACTAGTGATTTATATATATAAGGAATCATACAGTGTTACGTCTATTTCCATTTTGAGATACTGCCGGCCAGGTAGACAGCTCTCTCTAATGGCTGTAATGGACCAATTCTTTTTAAGATCTCAAAAATCTGAAGAATCAGAATATCAATAAATACTTATTCTTTATAAATATTTGAGAACAATTCTTTTTGCTGCCTATTCAAGAGAACGAATATTGATAGGGGTGGTTTATCGATAGTAACGCACTGTTTAACTCTACTGTTTCGTCGAATGACATTATTCCTTTAGCTTGCATGTAGCAGCCTCCTATACATTTCTCATCGAACTCTTACGATAGAACGCGACCATTAACAGCTCCATTTGACAAACCACTATATATTGGGTCTGTTTGTCATTTTATAGCATTTATCATCAATATATTGTGTTTATCAACCATAACTTGTATACTCACCACAACAATGGAATGAAAGTCAGGCATAAGGAACTAGGTTATGGCCGTAAGCAAGAAACAACAGGAAGCGAACAGGAAAAATGCTCAGAAGAGTACAGGGCCAGTTACACCCGAAGGCAAGGCCAAGGTTGCCCACAATGCATTACGCCACGGTATATTGAGTAGAAAACTGATACTTCCGCATGAAAATGAAGAAGAATTTAATGCTATACATAATGAGTTAATTGACAGCCTATCACCCGCCAATCTGCTCGAAAGCATACTAGTAGAGAAAATAGCAGTTTGCATATGGAAGCAACAACGATTGGTCCAGGCTGAAAATGCTACCTTATGCCTGGGAACCCGGACAGAACAAATCGCGACAGGTGTATCAGGCTTATTTTATGACGTTACATCCACTGGAACGATAACAGAAAATGACTTTGAACCAACAAATAAAAGTCATCTAGACTGGCTGACTGCCGCTGCATCTGAATTACTAGAATTAAATATAACTAAAATAAAATATACCTTAGACCTGAAAGAGTCTGCACCAGTTTCGTACAAAAAATTACAGGATGATGCCCGGTCGACTGGATTAAGCGTCACTAGCTATTTAACACAACGTAAAATTAATATAACTCAATATCTAGTCGGCCTTAAAGATTACTGCATCAAAGAAATCGATAAAATTCAGCGAAAACCTCTCATAATGCAGATTGCACAATGGGTTCAAATGAGAGAATCCATATCCTTTGGAGAGATAGAGAGATTGTTTTCTCGGTATCAAACGAGTCTTGATAGCGAACTCTACAAGGCTATGAAAGCATTGCAAGAACAACAAAAATCGCGTCGTGAAACAAAAGAAACTGAGGTTATCGTAGTCGAAGAAGATTAGTGTGGCACGTGTAGCGCATTGGGGCCGTACCGACAACACCAATAAACTCATTAACATTGATGCGCGAGTCTAATCAACACGAATAATCTGTTATCAGATCGATAATGTGCGCTTACCAATCGTTATGACTCATACCCCCCTAACACGGCCGAGTAAATGCAAGAGCATTCTATTACAGACAGTGGTGGCGGCGGTGACTTGCACTTACATGTTATGCAGCAGATTCATGCTCAACATCCCAGGATGGGAAAACAAGAACTGAAGGGTGACAATGAAGAGCTCGTGCTAATACTTTAGCTCTCTCAACGCCAAGCTGAACCCGGTCATTTTCAATAGCTGAGATTGTAGATTGCGGTATTCCAGCCAATTCTGCGAGTTCATTTTGACTGAGCTCCTGAAATTCCCGCATGATCTTCAAAGATTCACCCACGGTAACATCGATCTGTTTCTTGGCTTTACGATATTCTTTCATGTTATTTCCTCCGGTAATCGTGAGGCGATACATTAACTACTTGTATAAGAATTCTATCTTTGTTGACCTCGTAGATAACTCGATATTGTTGATTTAAGCGGGAAGAACGATGACCTTTCCAATCCCCCCTTAATGACTCATCTCTTAATCCTTTTATTTTACGTAGTCCTTGCGGACCAGATATCGCAACAATATCTTTCCATTTTTCGTATCGTTTTAATACAGCGGCAGGAAGAGACTTCAGTTGCTGAGAAACGCGCCTATGCTCATATATATCCCACATATCAAATATAGTATATATACTATATTTGATATGTCAACATCTATCCCATAGTATACTTAAGCTGTTCAGCTACCTATAAGAGGGTCTTATCAAGACCACACATTCCAAAAATCGAAATGATAAGGGCTGCTTATCGATACGTATTAAACCAGCAAGATCGTAATACAGCCAGTTTCTTAATATTAAGTTATACATACTATCGATTTTGGAATAATTTTAGATATCCATCCTAAATATTAGATCTTAAACAACTGCCTTGATTTACTAACAACCAATGAATCTCGACTAATTAAAGGTCTGTATACGGACAGAAGCCGACCTAGAGTGTGCAAAAAAACAGCTCTTATAGGCTGCGATATAATTCGGTAAATGGGCAGATAAAACAGCTACTACACTGTTTCTCTTAGATTCTCTACCAAATGTATCCAGTCATATGTCCAGTGTGGTTGCAGTTCAATTCGTCCTGTAGGGCATTCACCAGTGCAAATCTGGTTGGATATTTGTTTTTCTGCAAATTCGGAGACGCATTCTTCTCTCCCATCATACTGTGACGCATGATATGAGCCAGTACCGGACCACCGGTATATATAAAAGACATCCTTTTGAGAGATTTCTGTACTATCAATTTTCAATCTTCTAAAGATATCTACATCCACATCACCCATGTCTCGATCTTCAGGGTATCCTCCCACCTTCCAAAAACGCTTTTTACTAACGGCTAAATTACAATGAAACATATTTCTTGATGTAGTAAGCGGTCCACCTTTCTGATCTTCGAAATATCCCTGACTTGTGTGAAACAACCCATTATTCATCCGTTTTACGCTCTGGCGGATTCGCCATGGCAAATAGATATCATCGTCCTCCCAGACAAACAGAATATCTCCCTGACATAATCGTATACATTCATTAAATTTACGCCCTAATGGCATGATTCTTTCTGGAGAATTTATGATCCTAATTTCCGGGTGATCATATACCAGTTCTTGTTTATCGAAGTCATTTAGAATGACTAATTCCTTACGCCCCCGATAATCCTGCCTCAGGAAACTTTCAATGGCTTCTTCCAGCAGGTGTGGCCGGCCATAGGTCGAACAAAAACAACTTACAAATGGTAATTCTTCTGATAATTCAATGTTGTTGACAGAGCGTCCTCTTTTATCCTCATCTTCCAGCTGCTTGATAACATTCTGGACAACATCAGGATTAACGTATTCACTGAAATGATCAATTACTTCTGTCCTATCTAATCCTACTTCCTCAAAGGCAATCAAGTAATTCCGTATCCTGTCCTCCCAAATGTTTTCGTAAGGTACTCCCATGGGGCGCGCAAAGCGATGCAGCCATCGTAAGAACGGAAGACAGAGTGTTCTTGCACCAGCATTACGAAACTTTTGATGGACGTAGCCTTCTTCTACACAAAATCCCTTGAAGCGTGAACTATAGCCTGGCCAAGCTTCTTTACGACATGCGGCTAGGCCCATGCCCTGCATCGGTATATCGAAGGGTTCTGCATCTATATCACAGCCTCGCTCATCAGTAGACCAAATACCCATCATGCCTTGTTGCCATAATGGTTCAAAATGTGTGGCAACGTCTTTCAGATTGTCATACACCATGGGCCCTTGTAATAAATCTGGTGTATCTGGGTGGGTATCAAAATAATCAATCAGTTTTCGTATGGCACCTGGCTCGATAAACACATGGGAATCGATACACATCACATAGGGTGTCTGTGCCTGCCGAAACACCAGATCTCTGACCGCTGTACCTTTGACAGTATCATTTGAGATATAGCGGTATTCTTTAATCCATGCTCCCAGAGCCTTCAGGTCTTTATTGCATGGACCATCTGGATGGTTGTCGATGACGAGAATCTCTATCTCATTCAGGACATCAGGATGAAACATGCGGATTGCCTGGACCGAGAAGTAAACCCCGTCATAATCATCGTAGGTTGCCATGCCTATCGTGAGTTTTTTTTGCTTCTCTTCCCCCTGATCCATTGTCATTGCAAGAAACGCATTTTCACGAGATAGCAGTTCTTGTAATAGCTGCCTACCGGCAGAGTATAAAGTGCCAGTTTTGTTTGTCAGATAATCCCGAGGTATTGGGATACTGGGCGTGGGAGTATCAGTGATTTGATCGTATGGGGTGAATACGAGGTCATATTCAGAATAATCCTCACACCTGGATTCATCAACCAACATTCTGACTGGCGCAATTAAATGAGCACCTACTGGAGCAGCGTCCTTGTTTGTGGCAATGACGATGTCTGCCTGCTCATTGTCACCCACAACAAGGATATCCACCCATTGTAGGAGCAGTGTAAGGAAATAATTCTCGTAGTGATCGAAGGAAGGCCGGAAACCGAGGAATCGAACCCTGAGCACGGATTGTACTTCAGCTTGGTTCAATTGAATCAGTTTCTTGTTGAATAGCGCTTTTACTGCCTCAGATACATTTTTCCGAGTATCACTATATTCACAGCCACTATCTTCATTTATGGCCTTTATGATCTCGTTTAATTGCGTCTTGCCATCACAGTGTTGCCAAATGAACGCTGCGGTGATGTTCAGCCGACTGGAGAGAGTATCACTTTGCCCCTGTACTATCAGGTCATCATCCTGCCAATGTAGGACGACGTGAGTGGCCCGTGAGGGAATAAGCGTATCAGAAAGTGTGATATTCAATAGTATTGTCTTGTCTAAGAGTCAGACAACTATTTTCTAAATCTATACTAGGAATAAGCCAATGGCCTGTAATCATATGATAGAAACTTTATTTTTTAGTTTCAGTAGAAAGGTATGTGCTAATAGTGATGTTGCTATCTTAGCAGACCATAGTAACTAGAAACAAAAAACCGCCCCCGAGGGGCGGTCTGTGATAAGGCTATTGATGTGAGTTATGCTGCAGGCCAAGAGATCGTCACCCAACCAGGATCTCCAGCACCACCAGCACCATTATTACCGCCTGTACCACCAGCACCACCTGCACCAGCTGGTGCTCCAGGTGCTCCAGTTGTTCCATCAGGTGCTCCACCTGCACCACCAGTGGCAACACCGAAAGCGGCGAAAGACGATGTGCCACCAGTGTCACCAGTGCGATTAGGGAGACTGCCAGAAATACCAGCAGCACCACCACCTCCGACTACAACTGTATAACTTGAGGCGGATGAAACAGGAACGCCAGTGGGAGTGTTGAGCCCACCTTGTCCACCGGTACCTGCAGCACCTCCACCAGCACTATTATCGTACCCGCCGCCGCCGCCACCGCCGGCTATGACAATATCGACGCTGGTAACACCAACAGGAGGTGTCCAGTCTTGACTACTGGTGAGCCTTACCGAACCGGCTGGTGTCGCTGTGGTCGTCACTGCGGGTGTAGTCGTCGGTGTTGGCCCCCCTGGTGTAGTCGTCGGTGTTGGCCCCCCTGATCCCCCTGCTGTGGTCGTCGGTGCGGGTGGTGAAGCCTGTGCGTGAGCAGGCAGCATCACAGAGTCCACAACTGGTGCTGTCCAGTTCTCAGGTAGGGACTTACCTGCTACGATGGCTCCACTACCTGCAGCAATAGATTTTAATAATTTACGACGTGATTCGCTAGATTTCTTGTCCGACATTGTTATCTCCCTGATTGCTTACTGCGTTAGAATAACTTCTCGTTATAGTTTTGTCATTATGTAATAACTACCATTCATCGACCTGACCTCCCTACTACTTAAGGCACAACCCTGTCACTCCTGGCACAGCTAGGCCCTGAAAAACCTCGATCTTCTGACAATTGCAAGATGTGGCCATTTTTAGCTAATACTGATTACATCCTGACCTAACAAGGATTCTTGTTACTGCTCAGCCTATGATAAGTGTGAACTTATCCTCGAGCACTGTCTTCGGGAGGCAGGGGCAGGAGGTTCAAATCCTCTCACCCCGACCATTGTAAGTCTTATTTATTTAGGTTTTCCGCTGCATCACCGCTCGATCACATAAATCGAATTCTATTTCTCTCACCATCTTGCTCAATATAGTGATGAGTGATGTGGTCTGATATATCCGGACACCGAGTTAAGGCTGTAAAATGCCATAACGAGG
>Ga0209013_10004795_pt1 | contig 11782 bp, 7 predicted proteins | sample Cruoilmetagenom2_FD_187291 | JGI IMG/M metagenome (GOLD analysis project Ga0209013, IMG submission 187291) | Oil polluted marine microbial communities from Coal Oil Point, Santa Barbara, California, USA - Sample 2 (SPAdes) (version 2) | ecosystem: Environmental > Aquatic > Marine > Oil seeps ...
GTACGAGGTCCTCTCCCTGCGCATGATGACCCTCGAGATCGACCTGCCCCACGTCTACACCGTCCAGGGCATCCCGATCAACGTCAAGGCCGTGGCCCAGGTCAAGGTCCAGGGCGACATCAATCACATCCGGCGGGCAGCCGAGGGCTTTCTCGGAATGCCGGTGGACGATGTCCAGGCGACCATCAAGGAGACGGTGGCCGGGCACCTGCGCGGCATCGTCGGCACCCTGACCGTCGAGGAGCTCTACCGCGAGCAGAAGAGCTTCCAGGACAAGGTGCGCGATGAAGCCCACACAGACCTCGAGGGCATGGGCTTCGAGTTCCGCTCCTTTGTTTTTCAGGCGATCCAGGACGACGAGGGCTATCTCAACGCCCTCGGCCAGCCGAAGATCCAGGAGGCGCTGAAGAACGCCCGCATCGCGACGGCCAACGCCGACCGCGACGCGGCCATCGAGGAAGAGCAGGCGCGTCAGAAGAAGGAGCAGAAGCGGATCGGGGTGGACACCGAGATTGCCGATGCCGACAAGGCGCTGAGCCTCAAGGTGGCGGCCATCAAGAAGGAGGTCGATGTTGCCGACGCGGAGGCGGTCAAGGCGGGTGAGATGGAGCTGAAGGTGCAGGACATCCGGATCGCCGACCAGGAGGTGGAGCGCCAGAAGCTCGAGCTCAATGCGGAGATTCGCGAGCAAGCCGACGCCAAGAAGTACGAGGCCGAGCGGCTCGCCGACGCCAAGAAGTACACCGTCGAGCAGGAGGCCGCGGCCGAACGGATGCGCCGCGAGCAGGCGGCCAAGGCGCTCCAGGCCGAGGGCATCGCCAGGGCCGAGGCCGAGTCGGTGCAGCGCCGCCAGATCGGTCTCGCCGAGGCCGAGGCCATCCAGGCCAAGGGCGAGGCCGAGGCGGAGGCCCGTCGCAAGCTCGCCGAGGCCCTCAAGCTCTACAACGAGGCCGGTCTCTCGATCGAGGCCCTCAAGGTGTTGCCCGAGATCGCTGCCGCGGTCTCCGAGCCCCTCGCCAGGGCCGGCGAGACTACCATCATCTCGAACGGCAGCAGACCCGGTGACGGCACCGGCGCCGCCCGACTCACCGACGATGTCATCCAGGTCCTGAGCCAGCTCGGGCCGGTGATGAAACAGCTGTCAGGGGTCGATCTCGACAACCTCCTTCAGAACATCTCCCGCCTGCCCGGAGCACTCGCGGACAGCGTCGAAGGCGGCAAGTCCGAGAGAGCCGGGAAAGGCTCCGGGAAGGTCTTCGGGACCGACTAGATGAGCGCGCAGCGTAAGCTCAACGCCCTCCTCTTCGAGCTGCAGACTGCGCGGACGCCCCTGGCCCAGGCCAAGGTCCTCGCCCGGGCCTGGCGTACCCTTCGCGAGCTCAGCCCGACCGACCGGCGGCTTCTCGCGCGGCACGTGAGCTTCGACGGCGCCGAGGAGATGCTCGAGGGGCTGGCGACCCGAAAGGGAGGGTGGGCGCCGGCCATGCTGCTGCAGATTCTCAGCAACGCCCGCGACACCGACACCTCGACCGTGAGCGATCTCATCCGCGCTTTTAGAATCCCAGGGCGGCGCAAGGAAGCCCTGACTCGGAGCGCCGATCTCGCCATCGACCTCCTGGCCGAGCCGGAGATCGAGGAGGCCACCGAGGAGAATGCTGAGGAGCCTGGGGACTCACCGGAACCGGCGCTGGGGGATGAACCGTCCCCTGAGGCAGCTCTGGCGGCCCTGCACGCGCTCGAGGAGAAGAAATCCGGCGAGATCGAGGAGGAGGCGGCAGACACTGCGCCGGATGCCGGGGAAGAGGCTGCCGTCGACGTCGCCGATGTAGAAGAGCCCGAGCCAGAGCCCAAACCCGCGCCCGTTCCGCCCAAGCTTCCGGTGGTCGACTGGAGCCGCTGGGACCGCGAGGACCCGGTTCACCGACCGGCACCGTCGGTGTCTGAGAAGTCGCGCCGCCCGGCTCTCAAGGCGCGGCCGGAAGGTCGCCGCCCGGACCGGCTGGCCGCAGCCCTCGCGCAGGATCCAACCGTCCTTTCCCGTCTCCGGCGACTCCGCCGGGAGCTTCCCGGCGTTGCGGGGGCGGAGGCTGAGGCGTTGCTCGGCGTGATCGAGGCCTTTCCCGAGGGTTGGGCTCGCCGGCGTGCTCTTGCCGCTCTCCTCGAGGCTGGCATCCCCGCAGATCCTGGCCAGGCCGTCGACCTGGTGGCGGACCTGGAACGAGAGTTCGACCGCCGCTGGTGCCTCGGCATCCTCGCGCGCCGTAGCGTCCTCGAACGTGAGACCCTCGCACGGGCTCTCGATCTCCTGACCTCACCGGCCGCGCGACGGAGGCTTCAGACGGCCGCTCAGGCTTGAGCGCCGCGGTGAGCCGAAGCTTCGTGTCCTCGGCCTTGAAGACCAAACCCATCCCACATTCGCCGACCCGCTCGATGATGCGGCAGTGGGAGATGTTTGTGCCGATCATCCGTCACTCCGGCGGGAAGTTCAGCCGGCGCAGAAGGTCGTCGAATCTGGGATCGCCGCGCAGCGGGTCCCAGACCGGCATCACCTTGAGCATAAAGAGGTCGGCCTCTCGCACCTTGACGGCCTTTTCGAGCCATTCAAATGCCTGGTCGAAATGGCCTAGGGCGATGTGAATCTGCGCGAGGTCGGAGGGTGGAATGTACGTGGTCTTTTCCTGCTCCACGAGTTCCTCCAGGATCTCGACCGCTTCCTGACGCCTCCCAGAACGGGCGAAAAAATAGGCAAGAATGTGCTTCCCGGACCTCACGGTGTTTGGCCCCGCGAGCTCGATTCCCCTCTGCATGATCTCGGTTCCTCGTCCGTACTCTTCTTTCGCCAGCAGCACCTGGGCCAAACGCAGGTAGGTGAACCAATAGTACGGGTTGAGTTCCAAGGTCTTCTCGAGCTGAGCGATAGACTCGTCGTACCGCCGCGCGAGGAAAAGCATCATGCCGACGTGTTCGCTGGCGTGGAGGGACAGTGGGTCAAGGCGCTCGGCCCTACGGGCATGATCCAACGCCTCGTCGAAACGGGCCAAACAGGCCAGCAGGTAGGAGTAATTGCTGTGGACATAACTCAGGCTCGGCCCGAGTTCGAGAGCGCGGAGATGACTTCCCGTGGCCGCTTCCCAGTCCCAGTCGAAGGTCATCTCGATCCACGCAGCCGAGAGCACGGCCCCGGCGTTGTCCGGGTCGATCTCGAGTGCCTTCCTCAGCGCGAATCGAGCTCGCGGGATAACCTCTTTGGGGGCAAGGCCCAGAAAATAGGTGGAGTTCAGGTGTGCGATGGAGAGTCCCGTGTACGCATCGGCGTAGCCGGGATCCACCTCGATCGCGTGTTCGAAGTACTCGATGCCCTTGATGAGGCCGTCTCCGGTGAACTGGAGAGAGGAGTGCATGCCTTTCAGGTAGGCCTCGTGAGCTTCGGGAACCACCCGGCGGGCGTCAACGAGGCGTCGTTCCTCGTCTGGGGTAAGGGCGACGTTGATCTCCTCGGCAACTGCGCGCGCCACCTCGCCCTGAAGAAGCAGGACGTCTCTCAATGGCCTCTGGTATTCCTGAGCCCAAAGGTGGCGATCGGTGGCGCCGTGGATGAGCTGGACCGTGATTCGGACATCGTCCTCCCCGCGGGTCACCGATCCCTCGACCACGGCGTCCACGCCGAGCTCGCGCGCGATCTGCGGAAGCGGTTTCTTCGAGTTCTTGTAGAGCATGACGGATGTCCGGGAGATAACGTCGAGCGACCCGATCTGCGCGAACCTGGTGATCAAGGCCTCGGTCATCCCGTCGGCGAAGTACTCCTGCTCCGGGTCGCCTGAGAGGTTGGCGAGCGGAAGGACTGCGATCGAGCGGATCGAGGCCATCTCCGTTCGGCCGGCAAGACGTTGCCACAGCCCCTCGGGGGGCAGCACGACAAGTGCGCCGATGATGACGGCGAAGAAAACCGCTACGGCGTGTCCGAGGCGGAACCGGCTTTCGACGCCGGAGGAGGGCGCTGCCGGACCGGCACCCGCGGTCGCCTCGAGGGCAAAGCCAAGGTCCCGGGCAGACTGGAAGCGGTCCTCCGGGCGTTTTTCGAGGGACCGCCGGACCACCTTCTCAAGGCCGGTCCCAGTGCTGTTGAGGGGGGGAGGGTCTTGCTGGAGGATCGCGGCGCCAACCTCGTGGGCGGTGTCGCCCACAAAAGCGCGGTTCCCGCTGAGCATCTCGTACACCACGCATCCGAGCGCGAAGATGTCGGAGCGACTGTCGGCCGGCTCCCCGCGCAGCTGCTCCGGGGCCATGTAGCCGATGGTGCCCATGACCGTGCCCGGTTCGGTGGGAAGGCCCTGGGTGAGGGATTCCGAGCCATCCCCGGGGCGCCCATCTACCTCAGTGAGCTTGGCGAGCCCGAAGTCGAGGATCTTGATCCGACCATCTCTGGTCAGAAAGACGTTCTCCGGTTTGAGGTCCCGGTGGAGGATTCCCCGCTCGTGGGCCGCAGCGAGCCCGCTGGCAATCTGCGTGGCGTACTCGGCCGCTTTTGAAGCGGTGAGGCGACCCGACTGGATGACCTGGCGCAGCGTCTCCCCGTCGAGAAGCTCCGTGACCGCAAACGTGATCTCGCCTTCGGTCCCAAAATCATGGATTTCGAGGATGTTGGGGTGGGAGAGGGCGGCCACCGCCTTCGCCTCGCGCTCGAACCTCGCCAGTCGATCCGAATCCTGGGCCACCGCCTCGGGGAGTACCTTCAGCGCCACCTCACGGTCGAGGGAGGTGTCGCGCGCCCGCCACACCTCACCCATCCCGCCCGCCCCGAGTTCGGACAGGATCTGGTAGCGCCCGAGCCGGTCACCCGCTCGCATATCTCACCGGGTCCTCTCTCGGGTCAGTATCGCAGCTTCAGTCCTTGTCATGCAATCGTGGGCTCCATCCATCTGCCTGATACTGGGTACTCGATCCGCCCATCCTCCCGATTCTCGATTCTGGATACTCGATTCCACCCGCCCGGGTACAGGCTTCAGGTCTCAGGTCTCAGGCTTCAGATTCCAAGTCTCAGGCTTCAGGTCACAGGCTACCGGAGGTCAGGGAAGTAAAAGAAAAAGATTGACATTGCAGTAGCCCAGTCCATCATTTTGGTGCGACCTGTTTCCTGCATCCTGCATCGAGCATCTGACAACCAACATCGTCCCTTCCGTTGAAGAGGTCGCGGTTCGAGTCAGCGACTCGGTACGTCGGCCTCGCGAAGACGTTGGGTGAGCAGGGTGTAGCGTTTACGAACGGTGGCGTTGTTGACGGCGCGGCCGAGGGCGCGCTTTGAACCGACGATGACGACCAGGCGGCGACCGCGGGTGATGGCGGTGTAGAGCAGGTTCCGCTGCAGCATCACGTGGTGCTGGTGGTGGAGGACGATGACGACTGCGGGGTACTCGCTGCCCTGCGACTTGTGGATGGTACAGGCGTAGGCGGGGACCACGTCCTCGAGGTTCTCCGGAGGGATGACTACCGGCCGGTCGTCGAAGTCCACAGTCAGCTCGCGCTCCTCGGGGTCGAAGGCGGCGACGCGACCGAGGTCGCCGTTGAAGATGTCGAGCTCGTAGTTGTTGCGCACCTGCATGACCTTGTCGCCGACCCTGAAGCGCCGCCAGCCAACGACGAGCTCCGGCCCGGCCGGGGTGAGCAACTCCTGCAGGCGCTCGTTGAGCCGGGTGACGCCGAGCTCGCCGCGGTGCATGGGGCTCAAGACCTGAACATCGCGGATCGGGTCAAGGCCGAAGCGCTCCGGGATGCGGCGGGCGGCGAAGTCGATCGCCAAATCGGCCGCCGCGGACGGATCGTCTCGGGCGACGAAGAAGAAATCGCTGCCGTCGGTGTTGCTCTCGAGCTCGGGCATGCGGCCGGAGTTGACGCGGTGGGCGTTGACCACAATCAGGCTGCGCTCAGCTTGGCGGAATATCTGATCGAGGCGGATGACCGGCAGCGCCCCCGACGCAATGAGGTCCGCGAGCACGTTTCCGGGCCCCACCGACGGCAGCTGATCGGCGTCGCCGACGAGAACGAGCCGACAGCCGGGAGGGACGGCCTCGAGCACGGCCGCCGCCAGCTCGATATCGAGCATGGAGACCTCGTCGAGGACCAGGCAATCCGCTTCGAGAGGATTGTGGCGGCCTCGGTTGAAGGCTCCGGTGGTGGGGTTGAATTCGAGCAGCCGGTGGATAGTCTTCGCGGCCAGGCCGGTGGCTTCCGCGAGGCGTTTGGCGGCTCTGCCCGTCGGGGCAGCCAGCAGCACCTTGGCCTCCTTCTTGCCCAGGATCTGGACGACTCCGCGGATGAGGGTGGTCTTACCGGTGCCGGGGCCGCCGGTAATCACCACCGCCTTCTCGCTGAGAGCGGCCGCTAGGGCCTGGCGCTGACGGAGGGCAAGGCGGATCCGGGTGCGCTCCTGGTACCACGCGACCGCACGGTCGACGAGAATGGGCTCGGCGTCGCTCTTCGCAGCCAGCAGCTCGCGCAGGTTGCGGGCGACAGTCGCTTCGGCCTTTTCGAGGCGCGGAGTGTAGATCGCCGGTGGCGCCGACGGTCGGGGGCGCACCGCGACCTGCCCACGGGCCTCCAACCGCTTGACGGCCGGCGGGAGCTGCTCGGCGTCGGTCTCGAGCAGGGTGGCGCCCCTCTCTTCGAGCTCGTCCGCGGGCAGAAAGACGTGCCCCTGCCCAGCGGCCTCCTGGAGGGCGAAGAGGAGCCCGGCCTCGAGGCGCTCGGGAGCATCCGCGGGAATGCCGAGCTTGCGCGCGATGCGGTCGGCGGTGAGGAAGCCGACACCGAAGACCTCCTCCGCCAGCCGGTAGGGGTTGGAGCGCACCACCTCGACGGCGCCCGCTCCGTAGCGCCGGTAGGCCTTGACCGCCACCCCGGGCGCGATCCCATGACCCGTGAGGAAGATCATGATCTGCTGGATGCCGCGCTGCTGCTCCCAGGAGGCGCGGATGCGGTCGAGGGTGGCCGGACCGATGCCGCGGACCTCGAGAAGCCTGCCGGCGTCGGTATTGAGGATCTCCAGGGTTTCGAGGCCGAATTCTTCGACCACCCGTTCCGCCATCTTCGGCCCCAGTCCGCGGATCCTGCCCGAACCGAGAAATCGGCGCAGGCCCTCAAGGGTGGACGGCGCGATCTGCACGTAGGACTCGGCCTCGAACTGCTCGCCGAACTTGGCGTGGTCGATCCAGCGACCGGTGAGCCTGAGGTCGTCACCCTCCCGCACACCGAGCAGCGGTCCGGTCGCAGTGAAACTGGGCGCGTCGTCCGGACGCAACCGAACGACACTCCAGCCGTTCTCCTCGTTGGTGTAGAGGATCCGGGCCACGATGCCGTGAGCGGTCCTGCCGCCGGTGGTGGCGTCTCCTGTCATCGACTGAATTGTAAGGGAAGAGGGGAGGGGAGGGAGAATTCGGAATTAGGAATTAGGAATTACGGCGCGGGGAGGCGGCTGGGGTTTTTGGAACGTTTTCCCCGCGGTTGGGCACGATCGCAAAGCTCCCATCCTGAGTGGAAGGCCCCGCTAAGACTTGAACAAAAAACTGTCATCCTGAGCGGAGCGCCCCGGGCGCGGAGTCGAAGGATCCCCTGAAGGGAGAGAGAGGCGGCAATTACAGCATTCTCCTTCTTACTGGTGCCCAGCGGGTGCCGTGACGCACCGTCCTGAACGACTCACCCTTGGAAATCGAACCCCATGAGGTGTCGTATTCGAGCCGCGTTATCACGGTCGGTCAGCCGCTCGACAAGCGTGAGAGCGACGTCGACGGCGGTGGCTGGCGAGGTCGATGTGATGATGTTCCCATCGAGGACCATCGGCTGGTCGAGAACCTCGACCTCGAGCGCAGCCAGCTGCTGCCTTCGCCGGCCGCCCATTAAGTGATACGTGGTCGCACAGCGCCCCGCGAGAACTCCGCTGTGTGCGATCGGCAGGGCACCGACACAGATGGAGGCAATCGGTTTGCCCTGTTCATTGAATTCCTGGAGGAGTCGACTCATCTGCTCGGAGAATGCCTGGTCGTAATACCCGTACTCCTCGAACCCACCGGGAAGCGCAAGCGCATCAAAATCTTCTGTCTCGACATCCGAGATCAGGATGTCCGGGAGGAGGCGCAGCCCGAAGGTACAGCGGACCTCGGTATCGAAACCGGCCGTGATGACCTCGATGGGCTCCCTGCCCTCGGCCGATGCCCAGCCGAGGACATCGAAGAAGGCCGCAGTTTCGAAGACCTCTGCTCCTTTCGGAATCACGAGCAAGACCCGCTTCGGTCGATTCATCGGCACAGGATACCGCGGGCTGGCGGGGAGGGGGATGCGTGATCTGGGCCACCCCTCCGGCGGTGGCACGCAGCTTGTCTGGTTTTCTCGAAATTTTCGAGACGAAGTATCAATTACATCGTGAAAGGAGGGATGCGCAATGCGAAGAACGGAGTCGGTCGCCAGGAAGCGTCGCGTCACCGCGTGTGCGGTTCTCATGTTCGGGGCATTGCTGTCGATTCCAAGCTGGTCAGCCGCAGCCAATCTCCCTGCAGATCTCACCCTCGAACTCGTCGCTTCGGGATTCACGCGTCCGGTGGCCGTCCGCCATGCTGGGGACGGTTCGGGCAGGATCTTTGTCGTCGAGCAGGACGGCCGCATTCTCATCGTCGATGGGGGGGTCGTTGACCCGGTCCCGTTCCTCGACATCAGTGTCAGGGTCGACAGCACCGGAAACGAGCAGGGCCTTCTCGGTCTCGCCTTCCACCCCCAGTACGGTTCGAACGGCCTCTTCTTCGTCAACTACACCCGCGATCCAGGCCCCGGCCTCGACCGCACCCGGATCTCTCGCTTCGAGGTGTCCGGAGGCGACCCGAACCAGGCCGATCCTGCAAGTGAGGCGGTGGTTCTCGAGATCGAGCAGGAATTTACCAACCACAACGGCGGCGACATCCATTTCGGGCCGGACGGCTACCTGTACATAGGGATGGGCGACGGCGGCGGTGGCGGGGACCCGAACAACCGCGCCCAGGATCTTGGCTCGTTGCTCGGAAAGATGCTGCGCATCGACATCGACTCGGGAGCGCTCGGCAACTATGGCATCCCACCCGGAAACCCGTTTGTCGGCGATGCGGCCGCCGCCGACGAGATCTGGGCCTACGGTCTGCGCAACCCGTGGCGATTCAGCTTCGACCGGTTCAGCGGCGACTTGTTCATCGGCGACGTCGGCCAATCTGAGTGGGAGGAAATCGACTTCCAGCCGGCCGCCGGTGTCGGGGGCGAAAACTACGGTTGGAGCTGCATGGAGGGCGACGCTTTTCCGGATTTCAACCCGTGCGACGAGAACCCGCTCACCGGGCCGATCCTCACCTACGGACATGGTGTCGAGTGCTCGGTGACCGGTGGCTATCTATACCGGGGTATTATCGGCGGGCTCCAGGAGCGGTACGTCTTTGCGGATTACTGCTCGGGCCGGATCTGGTTTGCGGCACCTTCCGCCACCGGATGGTCGGCGACGGAGTGGTCCGACACCTCCATGAACATAAGCTCCTTCGGGGAAGACGAGGACGGCGAGCTCTACGTCATCGACCTCGGCGGATCGGTCCACAGTTTCGCGAGCCCGACCTCGGTCTTCTCGGACGGCTTCGAGTCCGCCGACACCTCTCAGTGGAGCGTCGCTGCCGGGAACTGAGTTGACTCGTTAACTGTCGTCACCTGCCAGCCAGTGGTAGACGAACCCCGCGAGCAGCGCACCGACAATCGGCGCCACCCAGAAAAGCCAGAGCTGGGAGAACGCCCAATCTCCGACGAAGACTGCTGGACCGGTGCTTCGGGCCGGGTTGACCGAGGTGTTCGTTACCGGAATGCTGATGAGATGGATCAAGGTGAGGCCGAGCCCGATCGCGATGCCTGCAAACCCTTGCGGCGCTCGTTTGTCGGTAGCACCGAGGATGATCATCAGGAACATGAAGGTCATGACGATCTCGATCACCAGGCATGCCGCGAGCGCGTAGCCGCCGGGAGAATGCTCCCCATAGCCGTTGGACGCGAGGCCGTTGCTGAGCTCGAATCCCGGGCCGCCGCTGGCGATGAAGTACAGAACCCCGGCCCCGGCGATCGCTCCGAGCACCTGGGCGATGATGTAGGGGAAGAGCTCCGACGCCGGGAAGCGCTTTCCTGCCCACAGCCCGACCGAGACCGCAGGGTTGAGATGGCACCCCGAAATGGGACCGATCGCGTAAACCATGGTGAGGACCGTGAGTCCGAATGCCAGGGCGACGCCGAGGTAGCCGATGCCGACTCCCGGAATGCCGGCCGCCAGAACCGCGGCGCCACAGCCGCCGAGAACCAACCAGAAAGTACCCAGGAACTCTGCACCTAGTTTCTTGCTCATTGCTTCCTCCTTCAATTTCGCTGAGAAAATCTCGCTATCGAGTGTGGTCCAGGGGAGGATAGCCTACCCAGCGGGCGCAGTCTCATCTCAGGGACAGCGAAAGGGCGCCGGCGTAGCGCTCCAGCGCTGTCCGCGCAGCCTCTCGATCCTCGGGCCTCGCTGGTTGCGACCCCCCGTCTCCCTCGAACCGGAGAGAAAGAACCTGAAGCCTTCCGGCCCTGCGATCGGCCTTGAGGTCGAAGCGCGCGACCAGCCGCTCCCCGGCCAGCACCGGAAGGCAGTAGTAGCCGTAGATGCGCTTGTCGGCGGGCTTGAAGATCTCCAGAACCTGGTGAAAATCGAAGAGGAGCTGGACGCGTCCGCGATCCCAGAGGATTGGGTCGAAAGGGGAGAGGAGGACTCCCCGATCGGTGCGCGGACGCACGCGCTCGAGCCTTGCCGCGAGCTCCAGGTCCTGCGGCCGGATCCAGCCGGGGCTCCTCCTGCCGTCCTCACCGGCGAGCGCGCAGGGGAGAATCTCCCCCTTTTCGGCGAGGCGCTTCAACGCCGCGCCGGTCTCCTCCCGCCCGTTGCGAAAGGTCTGGGCGAGGGTGCCGGTCGCCGCCCACCCCTGTCCCCGCAGGGCCTGAACGAGCAGGCTCTCGATGGCCTCCGGCTCCGGTACTGCGGCCCGCCGCCAGCGCTCTGGAATGACCCGCTCGGCGAGGTCGTAGGTCCTCTGGAAGTTCGATCGCTCTCGAATGGCGAGCTCTCCCGAAGACCACAGCCCGGTGGCGACCCTCTTGGCGACCTTGAGGTCCCACCAGCCACGGCTCCCGCCACCTTCCATGTCGAGGGACCGCAGCGGCCCCTCGTCCCGGATGCGCTGAAGCAAATCCTCAGCCACCTTCGGGTGCTGGCCGACCACGTCGCCCCACCACGGGTGGTGGCGAAAGGCTTTGCGACGAAAGTCGAAGACGGGGTAGAGCTCGATCGGGATCCAGCTCGCCTCGTGCCCCCAATACTCGAAGAGGGGCTCGCCTGGTTGGAGCAGCTCCTCCGCGAGGCCCGGGTCGAAGCTCTCGAGGCGCGAGAGGAGGATGATCGCGTGGCTGCGGGCGCCGGCGATCGAGACCGTGTCGAGCTGCAGGTATCCGAAGCGCTGGATGATACGCCGGGCGGCTTCCCGGGCGCGACGGCCCCTGCCCGCGGCGCGCTTCGGAAATCTAGTCCACTCCGGCTTGAGCAGGCCGGAACGGGCGAGTGCCAGGCGTCGCGCCGCGCGATGACCGATCGTGTCCACGCGACATGATCGCACGAGCTAGCCCGTTTATCTCACCGAGTGTCTCCTGCGGACGGCGAACCGTGACGTCCGACCGGTCTCCTTTTTATACGGGGTTTCCGTCCCATCGTTTTGGG
>Ga0209013_10004796_pt1 | contig 11781 bp, 8 predicted proteins | sample Cruoilmetagenom2_FD_187291 | JGI IMG/M metagenome (GOLD analysis project Ga0209013, IMG submission 187291) | Oil polluted marine microbial communities from Coal Oil Point, Santa Barbara, California, USA - Sample 2 (SPAdes) (version 2) | ecosystem: Environmental > Aquatic > Marine > Oil seeps ...
ATTTCATCTCCAAGCCGTTTCTTCCGGAAGATCTCCTGAATGCCGTCCGCAAGAACATCTCCGTTTCCGAAAGTCAGTAACACACATTTCTTACCGGGCGCTCCTCTCTCCCCGTCCCTGTTTCCCCCCGTTCTCCTGCCGCACGCCTTGTATACGCAGGCATCTTTGACGTTTCGCGACAACACCTGGTGAGAAATGCGGGGTAACTGTACAGAGTCAGACGATTTGCAAGATTTTTTTGTCTTTACGAAACAAAGTATTGAAAAACAGATCTACCTATTATAAAATCTTTGACAGTGCTTGTCGTGCGATGTTTTAAAGATTTAAATGAGCAAGAGAGCCCTTATTATCCATAATTAAAGAGAATTTTATACTCTTCTCTTCATCGCCGATCCATTTTTTTGTGCCATTTCGAGGGGATTGTATATTCACTTAAAAAAAATTTATACAAAAAAAGTTTGAATAGCATTTTCATGCTATGGGAGGACAAAACACAGTTCAGATTCTTTCCCGCAGAATTAAGGTCAGGCGGACAGGAGAAATCCGGATAATCCATCTTTATCCGAGCCGGGCCTTTGGAAACGGAGACCACGAGACAACCGCCTCATGCCTCAGGCTTTTGGAACAAATGGATCTTGCGGGGAAAAGAATCCTGGACCTGGGCAGCGGGAACGGGATTCTTTCGATTGCGGCTGGATTCCTCGGAGGTGAAGACATCGTTTCCGTTGATATATGGTCCGAGGCAGCGGTTGCATGCAGAGCCAATGTCAGGCTGAACGGGTTTGACCATATCATCCGGGTTGTTACCGGCACCATAGATGTTTTTGCTCCTGATACATTCGACCTCATCATGGCGAATATGCATGGAGATATATTGATTTCTCAGGCCGGACAGATTGCAGGAAAACTGAAAAATGGAGGGCATTGTATCCTCTCCGGGATTCTGTATGAGGATCATTACGAAGTCAGGAAAAGTTTTGCAGAGCATGGTGGTGTTCCGGGAAAATCGATCTTCATGAATGATTACACAACCCTGTTCCTTGTAAAAAACGGGGATTCGGAAAAAAGCGCATGAGTCGTGCACTGTCCAACGAGGAAAAAGATCTTCTGGGCCTTCTGGAAAAGCTCTTCACAACTTCGCAGGAAGCGGTTTGCGTTGTTCAGGGAGAAGCGTTTATTTACGTAAACCATATGTTCTTGATCCTTTTTGGATTTCACTCCCGGAGGGAATTTTCAGAGGTAAAGTTGGAGGATATCTTTTCTGACAAACTCCTCGGGTCGGCTGGGAAAAAAATTCGGGCTATCCTGGCCGGAGATGCTTCGCCGTTTCAGGAAGAGATTTCCCTGCTCAAAACCAATGGCTCCATTGAAAGCTTGAAGTGTACCGTCAGCGAAATCAGTTTCCGTGATAGTTCAGCCTATGTCGTCAGGATGCAGGATGTGACCGAATACCGTTCGAAGATTGAAAACCTTCAGGAAACCGAAGAAATTTTTAAATTTTTAAAAGATCGGGGCGGTGTGGGTTTTTATCTGACAAAAAGAGGGAAAATCGTTTTTGCCAGCCAGGAGTTGCCGAAAATCCTCGGCATCACAAAGGAAGAGTTCTTTTCCCTTCCCGGTAATAAGAAAAACAAATTCTTCTGTTATCTTCCGGGCATCCTTCACTCTGCGAGAGGATCCAACAGTTCCGGCCTGCATCTCCCCGAAGGCGCTTGTGAATATAAAATCACGACAAATCCCGGCACATCGGCATGGCTCCTTTTTCAGGTGAAAAAAATTGATTTCCATGGAATCCCCGGTGCCCTGGTAGTCGTCCAGGATATTACGGAGAAAAAACTGGAGGTAGAAACAAAATGGTTTAAAACAACCTCTTTGCCGGAAAAGAGGAAGGGATATTCGCTCCAGGATCCCGATCTTGTCCTTGCCGGGAAAACGGCTTCTCTGGGCAGGCTGACCGAGGGAGTCATACATGATCTCAACAACTGCCTGACCGGCATTACGGGTTTTGCCTCGCTGGCTAAATCGGAAATCGCGGTTGGAAGCCCGATATATGAGTATCTTCATATTATGGAGAAGACCGCTCTGCGCACCAAAGGTTTTATGAAGCAACTGCTCCGATACGCATCTGACAGCGATTCAGAAGCCGCCATCATCGATCTGAACAGAGTGATTGCCGGTATCGTTGCGATTGTGTCCCGCACCTTTGATCGTGCTATCCAGGTTGAGTTAAAACCGGATCATGACCTTCTTCCCATCAAAGGAATCTGGAGCCGGCTCGAGTATGTTCTTATGACCCTCTGCCTGAATGTGAGAGATGCCATGCCGGATGGAGGTGTACTGACTGTTTCCACCGGTAATGTGGAATTCAAGCATCAACATAATCCCGGAAGGTCTACTATTTCTTCCGGGCATTATGCCCTTGTTACCCTGACCGCAACGAAGTCCGCGGCAAAAAATATTCCGGAAAAACCTGCTTCGGTTTCCTTGTTTACCGCCGGGCAGCAAGAAAGATTTTCTGCGATGGGACTTTCCATGGTTTCCGTCATTATATCCGACCATGACGGCTATATAGATGTGGAAACCGGAGCGGACAACGGCCTGGTATATTCACTGTATTTTCCGGTTTACCGGGATAAGGGAACCACTCGGGGTGACAGGACTCTGTCTGGAGATCGATCCAAAAGTAAGGGAGTCGTGTTGCTCGTTGATGATGAAAAGGATATGCGTTCCCTCGGCAGGGCCATGCTGGCCAATCTTGGTTTTCAGGCCATTCTGGCGGAAGACGGTGAAAAAGCATGCGCTTTGTATCGGGAAAAGAAAGAGGAAATAGATTTAATCATCCTGGATATTATCATGCCGGGGATGGGGGGGGAGGAAACCCTTAAATGCTTTCAGGAAATCAAACCCGGCACCAGGGTGGTGATTACATCCGGCGTGGCCCTTTCAAAAGCAAAGGAGAAGCTACTGAATCTAGGGGCCAGGGCATTCTTGCAGAAACCGTTTTTACTCCGGGATCTCAAAGAGGTGATTCAAGACAGTTTTAAGAAACCTGATCAAGTACCAGGGTGATTTTTTCTCAAGGAAACAACGTTACTTCGTCCTTGAAAGGCAGGATTTTCCCAAAACCCACCTGGAGCTGCTGCCTTAACTCATTTTCCTTCTTTTTAAGATTTAATGCCACTGCTGCATCCAGGGCTTCAACCAGGAGATTAAAGACCAGGCGGAAAGGAATGAAATAAAAACAGTTGCTTGTGAAAGCGCTGTTATCCAGGGAAATCCTGTAATAGTTGAACGCTTCTTCCAGCTTGCCCTGAGCCATGGCTATTTTGGCCAGAAAATAATATTTTTCCGGAAGGGTATCAGAGAAATCATCGGTGAGAAAGAACATTTTGGATGCCTCTTCTAATTTCCCTGTCAGATAATAAACAAGTCCTTTTCCCAGAAATGATCTTCTGAGCCAGATCTGAGTACTCATTTCTTTTGTCCGCATGCCAAAAGCAACCGCCCGGTCAAAATTCGCCAGAGCTTGCGAGAATTCTCTGATCGCCAGATGGTCTGATCCTTTGAGCATATAAAGCCTGCATGCTTCATCATCTGATAAAACCGGATCTGTTGCCAGGAAGTCCCCTAATATTTTTATGTAATTCTCTCGCTTCTGGTTTTCAGAAAGAAAGCCCATTTGATGGTCATGAAAGAGAAGGATGTTGGAATTCACTGATTGACCGATCTGGAAGAATGATTCATGCACCGGAAATTTCCAAAATCCTGCATCTTTATGAAAAAATCGCCACATGAATATCTCTCTGCCGGGGAAAGCCTCCGATTTGAAGCGATCGATGTCCTTCCGCTTGAACAGAACTGTGTTTTTCCCATGGAGGTTTGGAACCATGAGAAGTGCCTTGAGCGAGTCTCCGGAACCATCACAAAGATATTCATCACTGTGCATGAAAAGGATGTATTCGTTTGAGGCAAATGAAAAAAGCAGATTGTAATTTTCCGAATAATTCGCTGACCAGGTCGTGTGATGAATCTCTGCACCGAATTTCTTCGCGATTTCGAGTGTGCGGTCGGTGGATCCGGAGTCAAGAATCACAAGTTGATCGATCACATCAGCAACAGAGGAAATGCACCTCTCAATAGTTTTTTCATTGTTTCGAACGGGTATGCAGAGTGAAACGTTGACTCTCATTTACTTAATTCATCACCCTCTGGATTGGCTTTTCATGATAACAGCAATCTGCTTAAACAGTCAAGGTCGCTGTCCCTATTTTCCCCGAGGAGGTCGATCAAGCGCAACGCAGTATACGCAGGCATATTCGGCGTTGCAGCAGATAGCTGGTGAGAAATGCGGGCTAGCAGCTTCCGGTTGAAATTCTTTTTAAAGGATAGTATGCTATAGATCATAGTACAGATATTCAAAAATCAGAATATGGCCAGTACCTGTGAAATGACAGCATCTCAAAGCAAGAAATCCTTAATCTTTTTTTTAAAACGATTCCTTGTTTATTTTAGTATCGGCCTGCTGGTTGATAGTTTATTAGCGATATTTTTCCTTCTATTTGACACACTTGACATCCTTAATCAGAGTTTCGTAAATATATTTGAATTAAATCCCTTCTTGATTCCCAGAATCATCGGCCTTTATTTTTTTACCTTTACTCTCATCGGTGTTCTTTTCACTTTATTCCTCTTTTTCATCTATTTCCTTTATAAAAAAGAACGGAGGATAAAACAATTTATTTGGACAAAAGTAGACCTTCTTCTGATTGTCTGGTTTTTATTACTCTATTCTATTTTACTAGACTTTTATATAAAAGAGATCTTTAATATTCAATTGAAAGGTCATGAAAAACTACTCATTTTTTCGGGTATTATGTATCTCCTGCTTTCCCTTGCTTCACTCTATTTCAATCGGAGAGTGGTTAAATTTCCTTTATATTTCTTTCGCTCTTTCTGTATTTTCATTGTGGTGTCGGTTTTTCTGTCTCTCACAATCACAAACATTTCCTTTTTTCTTCCTGCGACGGCAGGTCAGCCGGATACTTTTCAAGTTTTTGACCGGCAAGACATTAAAAATCTGAATGTCCTTCTTATCACACTGGACACATGCAGGGCGGATAAATTATCTGTATATGGTTTCGACAAAGTTACTTCTCCTAACATAGATGAGCTTGCAAGTCACAGTTTTGCCTTTGATTATGCTTTTTCAGCTTCAAACTGGACAAAACCGGCCACTGCGTCTTTGATCACATCCGTTTATCCCGGAACCCATCAGACCAATGCACTGGCACAAAAGATTCCTGCCCGCATTTTGTGCCTTCCGGAGCGATTTAAGAAAGCGGGCTATCACACAGGGCTTTTCAGCGCGAATCCTCAAATTTCCCCTGATTTTGGTTTTGACCAGGGGGTGGATTTTTTTTATGAAACCGCAAAGTTAAATATGATCCATTTTTCAACACTTTTTATGAGGCTTTCCATGCTTTCCCCCCGCCTGGCGCATAAACTTAAACTTCAAAGACTCAAAGACCGACAAATGATTTCTAATAATATTTCAGAAGAAGAAGCTATTTACACCAGTTTCATGCAATGGCTCGAGCGAATCAGGAATGAAAAATTCTTTGCTATCCTTCATTTTAACACGCCCCACGCAGCGTATGACCCGCCACCCGAATATGATGTTTTCGCGGAAGATCCAACGGTTCACGTTTGGCGCCAGCAACCCAAGCTTCATACCAGGCTTCCCGGTGACAAGCTTGATCGGCTACTTTCACTTTATTACGGTGAAATATTTTATGTTGATTCAGTAATAGGAAAAATAATAGAAGAGTTTAAAAAAGCAGGTCTATTTGACAAAACAATCATTGTTATCACATCCGATCATGGCGAAGAATTCTATGACCACAAAGCCTGGGGACATTCCCATTCCTTGTTTAACGAACTTTTGCATATTCCCCTGATTTTTTATATTCCAAATTACCCCTATTCTCCCATCAGAATTAAGAACTATGTTTCCCTGATCGACATAGGCCCCACGCTTCTTTCTCTGGTAGGATTGCCCGGTGACCCCTTTATGGAGGGGAAAGATCTTTCCCCTCTCTTTCAGGGTGATGACAATGATGTTCATGATTTCATCTATATTGAATCTCTGGCCTCACCAAAAAGTTCGGTCTCGAAATATGCCATTATTCGTAATGGATTCAAATATATTGTTTATGACTCCATGTTTAATAAATCTGAAGTATTATATGATTTAAACGAAGATTTTAAGGAACAGAAGATTCTTCCCAAACATTCGATTCAAAGTTTTGCAGAATTAAAAGAACAGGTAACCGCAATGAAGAAACATGTCATTTCAAAAAAAATAGACTCCCAAAAAATCAAATTAAGTGCGGAAAAGAAAGAGCAACTGAAAGCACTCGGTTACCTTAATTAACAATTCTCTCAAAAAAAAAAGGATATCAGGATATATGCGCAGACAGAAAGAAATAAAACTCGATCAACTGCCTTACATTATTGCCGACTACTTCAAGGACAGAAAGGAGATCTGCCTTTACCTGGGTTCCAATGCGGCGACGCCCACCTCTTCTATTCAGACCCTCACCAAAGCGCTCGAGGAAGGGGAGCCACAGCTCCCATTTATCAAAACAATGCACATCCTCCTGCAGGGCCCGGTGGGATTTGTAGACGAAGGATTCCAGGATAAAATCATGGCCTATTCCATGTTCTCAAGCGAAGGGGTACGTGAAGCCGCGAACGAAGGAAGGGCTTTTTATTTTTCCATTACCCTGGCCAATATTCATACATTGATTTCCAAAGGGAGAAAGTTCAAGCCGGACATTGCATTATTCAAGATCCGGCGAAACCCCATAACAGATGAGATCAGCCTCGGGCTTTCCGTCGAAGCGCTTCATGCAGCGATTGAACATGCGGAACTGGTCATTGCGGAAGAGGATCCCCGGATGCCCTTCACCCATGGCCAGAGCCTGCTCGATGCCGATGCCATCGACCACATTATCAAGGATGATGTGGTGGGCTGTTATGCCTTCCCGCCTCCCGATTACAGCCAGCTGGGGGCAAGATCCAGGCGGATTGGCGAGTTGATCGCCCGGCATTTTATTCGTGACGGGTGCACGCTGCAGGTGGGGATCGGCAAGATTCCCGATGCAGTGGTCAGCGTCATCAAGGACGCGAATTTCAGGGATCTCGGGGTCCAGACGGAACTGTACGGGGACGGTTTGATGCAGCTTCAACAACTCGGGATCATTACGAACCGTAAAAAGAAAGTGAACAAAGGTTACAGTACCACCAGCCTTATCCTGGGCTCCAAAGAACTGTATGAATATGTGCACCTTAGGAGCAGTATACAAATGCGGCCTTGTGCCTATACAAACGGGGAGGAAGCAATCCGGGGCAATGCACCTTTCATTTCAATCAATACGGCGATGGGAGTGGATCTTTACGGAAATGTATGGGCCGATTTTATCGATTCCCGGCAGTATTACAGCGGCGTTGGGGGACAGCCTGATTTTATCCGCGCCCTAAACAGTCCGAATTACGGTATTCCTATCATCACCATCAGGAGTATCACGGATCACGGCGATTCAAAGATTATTCCTGCCCATCCGGAGGGCGTGAGTCTTACGGCATCCACCTATGATCCGATCGTGGTTGTTACCGAATACGGTATTGCGGACCTCCGTGATCTGACAGTTGGCGAAAAGGCCATAGCCCTGGCTCACATCTCCCATCCAAAGGTCCGGGAAAGATATCTCAGGCAGATTTATGAAGATCCCTACTTTACCAAACCCCGAGGTTATACCCTGGATAAACTTCCGGAAGGTGTCATCCAGTATGAGGGAGATATAAAACTTGAGGACTGATTTTCCCGTCTCTCAGGATTTACCCCGGATAAAAAACTCTCGTTAACATCAGTCCCCGGGGTGGGGCAGTGGGACCGGACATGGCCCTGTCTTTCTTCTTCAGTATTACCGGGATATCCCGGGCTGCCATCCTGCCCTGGCCGATTTCCAGAAGCGTCCCGACGATGTTTCTCACCATGTGCCAGAGAAACCCGTTCGCTCGGATTCTGTAGACCACCCGGTGTCCCCGGCGGGTCAGCCTGGACACGGTAACGGTCCGTGTCTTGTTTTTTACCGATGCCCCTGCCGAACAAAACGAGGTGAATTCGTGGGGCCCCAGAAAATATCCGGCACCTTCTTGCATGCCGTGGAAATCCATGGGATATTTTTCATGGTGAAAGGTATAACGTAAAAATGGTGGAAGCACCTTTCCGGTATAAATCCTGTACACATATTCTTTTTCCACGGCCTGTTTTTGAGCGTGGAAATCAAAAGTCACTTCGGTTGCCTGCAAAAGCCGGATGTCTGCCGGCAGAAGAGCATTCAGGGCGCGTAGAAGATCTCCGGGGAGGATATCTTTTTCCGGACGGCAGTTGGCAACCTGCCCTGAGGCGTGCACCCCGGCATCCGTCCGCCCCGATCCGATTATTTTTGTGGGAGTGCCCAGGATCCTTTCCAGTGCTTTTTCAATAGTGCCCTGGATGGTCTGTCCGGATTTCTGAACCTGCCAGCCGCAGTATTGCGTGCCGTCGTAAGCAACGACAAATTTTACATTTCTTTTTTTACCCGGTGTGACCAATTCCCTGCTATTAGCCCGCTTCCATGCTGACATCAGGCATGTCGAACCAGTATCCCACACCGGAAAGCATATTGATTTCCGCCTGTACGATGGCCACATGCCCCTCTTCGATTTCTACAAACCGTTCAAAAAGCTTCTTGCCCTCTGCCGGTAACTCATTCACCATTCTCTTATAGAAATCGCTGGTTTCTTTTTCCGCGTCCAGGGCTCTCTTGAGTATCTCCGTCTCTGTATTTCGGTCTTCGCTGACCATGCCCTGTTCCACTTTCTCAATGCCCTCTTCAATGGCTTCTTTCGAAGGGACCACGGTTTTGAGGTAAGGCACGTCCAATTGCCCGGTTTTGTTCCAGTGATCGAGCCTGGAGTTCAGGTAGTCCAGGTGATCCTGTTCTTCTTCGGCGAGCTTTTCCAATACCCGTTTACCGGCAGGATTAACCACCTGTTTCACTGCATGATGATAGAGATCTCTCACCCTGGTTTCGTAATCGATCGATGTCTTTATGGCTTCTTCGATGGTCATATTTCACTCCTTGGTCCTGAATGGCGGCCCGGCTTCAATTCTCCGTTAAAATATTCTGGTCGTATTCGATTTCAAATCTGAGTTTATGCTTGGCTTCTTCCTGGGCGAGGGCGGCAAAAGTGTTCTGCAGGTTTTCATTGTCCGTTGACGCTGCAAGATCGGAATACAGTTTGAAAGCCGCTTTTTCTTTTTTCATGGCGATGACAAGCGCCCCCTGATAATCGAGTTCAGCAAGGGATGCGGGCTCTTCATCGATCATGTAATCCACGATCTTGAGATCCATCACCTTTTCTTTGGAAGGTTCCAGTGTCTTTCCCTCCCTCACGGCCAGCAGCTTTTTTTTATGCCCTCTTTCCTCCTCGGCAAAATCTCTGAAAATTTTGCTCATCCAGGGGCGATCCATCTTAGAAGCCAGGTCCGTATAAAAGAGAGCGGCGCCCTCTTCTTCCTTGATTGCGAAATTAAGAATATCATCTACAGAATTGAATTCCATGCTTTCCCCCTGTGTGAAAATGGGTTTCTATTTTTTTGTTTTTGATTCCTGCCTTGTTTCCTGGGAATTTATGACCACTTCGTCATTCAGGAGACCCGATTTTACCATAATCAAAAGACCTGTCAAATTCTTTTTTCACGCGCAGGGAACGTCGTAAACGAACGTATACAAAAGTGTTCTCAAGCCATATACTCTGAGACCATTTTCTCTGTAAGAATTTTCCCTCTCATCAAACTAAATATATGGTTGGAATATTCGGATGAAGGATATCGGGGGTACAGGTCTGCATACCCAAAATTGTTTTTGGTACTTTCATGGCATTATGCTAAACTACAGGCCAGGGATGCGGGTTACAGCGGTAATCAGGCAACATCTTCCATTTACCCCCGGATAAGCTATCCTTCAATACAGGATTTTTAATATGGATCACCTTTCGGCGAAGCCGATAGCGTGAACAATAAGAGAGGAAATTTTTGACGACCAAAGGGCTTAAACACATTTTCTTTCCTTTAATCCTCCTGGGATGCGTTTTCTTCCTCCCCATCACTCTCCAGGCCCAGACCGTCTGGTACGTGGATGACGATGCGCCGGGAGATCCCGGTCCCGGGGATCCTTCTTTGAGTGATCCGAATGAGGACGGTTCAACGGAACATCCCTTTGACGGCATTCAGGAAGGGATCGATGCGGCTGCGGAGGGAGATGTTGTGCTGGTAAGGGATGGCACCTATCAGGGCGGGAATCCGCCGGATTCAAGCCGGAACCGGGATCTGGACTTTCTCGGAAAAGCGATCTCCCTGAGATCAGAAAGCGGACCGCAAAGGTGCATCATAGATTGCGGCGGAACGCACGCGGAGCCGCACCGCGGTGTTGTTTTCAAGAACGGCGAGGGAAGCGGCTCTGTATTACAGGGTTTTACCATCCGGAACGGTTTTGCTTTCGGTTCGAGCTTTGAAGACCGGTGCGGGGGAGCGGTATATATATTCAATGCTTCTCCGCTGATCACCGACAATGTCATCAAGAAAAATAGGGCCGGCTTTGCTTTCGAACTGGGTGCCGGGGGCGGCATATTCTGCGACGGGGGCGATCCCAGGATTATCAACAACACCATCGCCCTGAATGAGGCCGAATGGTTTGGAGGCGGTATCAGCTGCTATAACGGCGCGTCCCCATTCATTCTAAACAATGCCATCAATAGGAATAAGGCCGTTATGCGATATGGCGGCGGCATTTACTGCTATAACGACGCTTCGCCGACCATGGAAAACAACACAATTGAGTGGAATGTGGCAGGATGGCACGGCGGCGGGATCGCATGCGGGGAATCCTCCGTCGAATCCATCATTAAAAGCAATATCATCAGAAAGAACGAGGCCGGCAGAAACGGGGGTGGAATATACTGTGAAAGTACCTCGCAGTTCATCACGAATAACGTCATTATCAAAAACAGGAGCATTGATTACGGCGGCGGCATCTATATCCATAATTCGAACCTGACGATCGAAAGCAGCACATTTTCTGGAAACAGCGCGGGGTCCGGAGGCGGCGGTATTTATGCGGGGGGATCCAGCACCCTTTTGCGGAACAGCATTCTCTGGGACGACACGCCGGAGGAAATTCACGGTGAAACAGGAGAAACGCCGGTTGTACGCTATTGCGATATTCAGGGAGGATACGCGGGCGAAGGAAATATCGATGCGGATCCGATTTTTGCCCGGGGCCCGCTGGGAAATTACTATCTCAGCCAGATCGAAGCCGGACAGCATGAAGATAGTCCCTGTGTGGATGCCGGAGATCCCGAGAGCAAGACGATCGGAGGGACAACCCGGACCGACATGGGACAGGAAACCGGCATTATCGACATGGGTTACCATTATCCTCTCATAGGTCTGGCGCTGGGACCGGGTCCGGGAGATTCGAATCCTCCGACAGTACGGGTCTTTCCAAGACCACGTTTCGCAAAACACGGCCATGGATATGAGTTCGATGCATTTGGATCCGGGCACTTCGGTGTGAACCTGACCTGCGGCGACGTGGACCGGGACGGCCTGGATGAGATTATCACAGGAGCGGGGGCAGGACCTCCATGCGGACCCCATGTACGCGGATTCCA
>Ga0209013_10004798_pt1 | contig 11780 bp, 10 predicted proteins | sample Cruoilmetagenom2_FD_187291 | JGI IMG/M metagenome (GOLD analysis project Ga0209013, IMG submission 187291) | Oil polluted marine microbial communities from Coal Oil Point, Santa Barbara, California, USA - Sample 2 (SPAdes) (version 2) | ecosystem: Environmental > Aquatic > Marine > Oil seeps ...
ACGCACGACGCCTGCGGACTCGAGATGATAGCGGTTGCCCTCGGCCGCCACCAGGGCCCATCCGGTGGCGCGGGACCCCGGATCGATGCCGAGAACGCGAATTCCCATCTAGGAGTCCGCTAGAAGTTCGTCGTCAATGTCGAAGTTCGCCCACACGTTCTGCACATCCTCGTGGTCCTCGAAGGCTTCCATGAGGCGGATCATCTGTTGGGCCGACTTGCCCTCGAGTCGGGTGGTGGTCGAGGGCTCCATCTCGAACTGGGCGACCTCGACGGGGACTCCCCCCTCCTCGATGAGCTCCTTGACCTGGTGCAGCTCCTCCGGGGCGGTGAACACGCGGTAGTAGTCCTCGTCGTCGGTGTCGAGATCCTCCGCACCCGCTTCCAGGACCAGCTCCAAAAAAGAGTCCTCGTCAAGATCCGGGGTGCGCTGGACGAGGATGAGGCCCTTGCGGGTGAACAGCCACGACACACAACCATTCTCGCCGAGGTTGCCGCCGTTCTTGGAGAAGAGATGACGGATCTCCGGCGTGGACCGGTTGCGGTTATCGGTGAGAAGCTCCAGCATCACCGCCGCTCCTCCGGGACCATAACCTTCGAAGCTCAGCTCCTCGTAGCTCACGCCGGGCAGCTCGCCAGTCCCGCGCTGGATGGCGCGCTTGATGTTGTCGGCTGGCATGTTGGCCGCCTTGGCGGCCGCTACGGCCGCGCGCAGGCGGGGGTTGGCGTCTGGGTCCCCCCCGCCCTCACGTGCGGCAACGGTGATTTCGCGGATGATTTTTGTGAAGAGCTTGCCCCGCTTGGCATCGGCTCGACCCTTCTTGTGCTTGATGGTGCTCCACTTGCTGTGGCCCGACATGACGCCTCCCTCAGGGGGTCCATCTCTGATGAACCCGAAGCGCGTATTATAGCCTTATGAGCCGTGGCCTCCGCCGTCGAAGCTGCGGGGGCCTTCGGTTGACTTTGGAAACCTGTCGCACATAATGATAATGGACTCTTCGACAGGTGGAGCCACCAGGGGCGAGTTAATGAGTGCGAATATTCTTCTGATCGAATACGAGCCGCGGTACGTGGAGCACGTCCGCACGGCGCTGGCAGATCCCGCCTACCGGCTGGAGGTGGTCGGCGACATCGACGGCGCGGTGGACTGCTGCGCCCACTTCGAGCCGATCCTGGTGATCATTACCTCGGTGCTGCCGAATCTCAAGATCGAAGACGCCATCACCCAGCTGCGGGGACGCGCCGGGTTGCGGGTGACCCCTTTCCTGATTCTCATGTCCGGCTACCGCGGGGACGACCCGCAGGGAGACGCCGCCCGGTATGGAGCTCAGGACATTCTCGAGCGGCCCTTCGGAGCGCAGGCGCTGGCCGAACGGGTCCAGTTGCTGCTCAAGTCAGCCCCGAGCTCGGCCGCGACGCAGGCTATTCCTGAGGACATGCTCGAGGCACTGCGCCGAAGCGCCGGTCTCTCCGGAGATGGGAGCTCGGTCACTTCGGACGAGCTCTTTGGAGACATCCTCTCGGACGTGGAGGGCGGTGAGCAGCCGCCGGTCGTGCCGCCCAACGACCTGAAGCCGGCTCCGAAGCCGGTTTCGAAGCCAGCTCCGAAGCCAGAGATTTCACGGGTGGATCAGGCGCTGGCCGATATTCTCGACGAAAGCAAGCCCGCGCCGCCGGCTCGAAGAGACACTTCGATCGACGCTGATGTTGATGCGATGCTCTCGGAGACCCTGGCCGGTCTCGATCTCAAGCCGTCCAAGGTGCAGGCGCCGCCGCCCTCGGTAGAAAAGCCCCCGCCACCGAAGCCCGCTCCCCCGGAAGAGAAGACTGCAGCCAAAGAGGTCCCGGCGGCCCCGGTGGGTGAAGGTGAATTCGGGCAGTACATCATCGAGGAGCACATCGCGACCGGCGGCATGGCTGAGGTCTACAAGGCCCGGATGATGGGGATGGAGGGATTCCAGAAAACAGTCGCCATCAAGCGGATCCTCTCCAACCTGACGGACAATGAAGAGTTCGTCAACATGTTCATCGACGAGGCTAAGCTCGCTGCCCAGCTCAACCACAACAACATCATCCACATCTACGACCTGGGCAAGATCGACAGCTCCCATTACATTGCTATGGAGTTCATCGCGGGCCGCGACCTCCGTTCCATCTTGGAGGAGTGCCGCGAGCGCGGCCTGAAGGTGCCGATCGGCCTCGCCCTGTACATCACGACCCTGCTCGCCTCCGCCCTCGACTACGCACACAAGAAGCGCGACTTCGAGAACCGCGACCTCGGCCTCGTCCACCGTGACGTCTCGCCGCAGAACGTCCTCATATCAAACGAAGGGGACGTCAAGCTCTGTGATTTCGGTATTGCCAAGGCCGCCTCTAAGGCCTCCCACACACGAGCCGGGGCCCTGAAGGGCAAGCTGCAGTACATGTCCCCCGAACAGGCGTGGGGCAAGGACATCGATCACCGGTCCGACATCTTCTCTCTCGGCCTGGTGCTTTACGAGATGCTGACCTCGGAGCAGGTCTTCGCCGGCGACTCGGAGCTTTCGGTCCTCGAGCAGGTGCGCAACCCCAGAGTTACTGCGCCTTCGAACAGGAATCCGGAGGTGGATCCCGAGATCGACGGCGCCGTCCTCAGGGCCCTGGAGCCCGGCCGGGAGGAGCGTTACCAGTCGGCTAAGGAGCTTCAGCAGGACCTCGAGGCCATCATGCGCGAGCACGGGTGGTCGCCGGACAATGTCACCCTCGGTCGCTTCCTCGAGGAGCTCGATGCCGGTGACGAAATCACCCACGTGGAGGAAGCTCCTGCGGGCGCCGGAACCCCGCCGCCTATCGAGCGGCCTCCGGAAGACGAAGGAGCTGCCGAACCTGCCGAGCCGGAAGAGGTGCCGGAACTCGGATTGCTGTCAGAGCCGGAGGTGGTTCCCGAGGCGGTGGAAGATGCCGGTGTGGAGGCTGCCGCTGCGGCCGAGAGCGGAGGCAGGAAGCGCCTTTGGATGCTGCTCGGCGCGCTCGTGTTGGTCGCGGCCGCTGTCGGCCTGTGGTACGTCTTCGGTCGTGGGGGCCGCGAGACTGTGACGCTCCCGATCGCGCCAGTTTTCACCGAGACCCCGACGCCGGCGGCCGAGGAAGGTCTCCTTACCGAAGAGGAGATGCTGGAGCAGGCGCGGGTCGTTGCGGCGGCCGAGATCGCCAAGCAAGAGGAGGATCTGCGCAAACGCCTCGAGGAAGAGTTCCCGACGCCTACGCCGATTCCTCCCACGGCGACCCCGACTGTTACGGAGACCCCAACGCCCGAGCCGTCGCCGACCCCGACGCCGGTGCCTCCGACGGCAACGCCGGTGCCTCCGACGCCGACGCCGGTGCCTCCGACGCCGACGCCGTCGGTGCGCGAGGGCGACATCGTGGTGTTGGGTGCCGGTGTCACCCAGCCGGTCGCAATGCAGAAGCAGGAGCCCGATTACCCGCCGTTGGCCCGTCAGATGCGGGTGGAAGGATCGGTGGGAGCCGAGGTCCTGGTCGGAGTCGACGGTGCAGTAGAGCAGGTGCGGATTCTCAATGTCTCGCGTACCGGGGTTGGCTTCGAAAAGGCAACCGAGGAGGCGCTCGGCAAGTGGCACTTCAAGCCGGCGACAAAAAATGGAGTCCGGGTGCGGATGTGGGTTAAGGTCCGTGTACCGTTCAAGGTTCGATAGAGGTAGGAGGAGAAGATGTCTGGTCTTTCTGATTCCCAGAAGAAGTTCTACGAAGAAGCGCTCCAACAGACGAAATCTGAGGTCGAGGACCTCGAGGCTCAGATCCAGGAGGAGCTCGGCCGCGTCAAGCAGAAGATCGCCGATCTGCAGGCCGCCCAAAAGGCCGCCCGGCAGATGTACGACGCAGCGTGCCAGCGCCTGGGGATTCCGAATGACCTGGAGGAGGAAGATACCGGGGGCTAGCGATGCGCGCCGCCGGCTCCTTTGGGGTTTCGCGGGTTGAAGCAGGGGACCACCGGCAATTCCCCGAATGAAAGGCCTCCCGTAAAGGAGGGGTCATCTGCGCAAGCTGCGGCGTCGGAGGAGACGGAGCAGTCTATGGCCAACGACAAAACAGGGCCCCACGGCCTTTGGATCAAGTGTTCCGGGTGTGGAGAAATCCTCTACCACCGCGAGGTTTCGGGGAATCACTACGTCTGTCCCCGGTGCGGGTATCACTTTCGCATCTCGGCCGATCTGCGTCTGAAGATGCTCTTCGACAACGGTCGCTACAAGCGGCTGTTCGGCAAGATCCGCTCCAGCGATCCCCTCGGTTTCGTGGACACCAAACCGTACACCGAACGACTCAAGGTCTATAACAAGAAGTTCTCGGGCAGCGACGCCGTGGTGGTGGGTCAGGGAGAAATTCTCAAGGTGTGCGCGGTGGTTGCGGCCATGGAGTACGGGTTCATGGGTGGATCGATGGGCTCGGCGGTGGGCGAGAAGCTGGCCCGCGCCACCGAACGCTGCGTCGATCGCAAGCTCCCGCTTGTCATTGTCTCGTGTTCGGGAGGCGCACGCATGCAGGAGGGAATCCTGTCTCTGATGCAGCTCGGAAAGATCTCGGCCGGTCTTGCGCGGATGCGCGCCCGCGCCCTTCCCTTCATCTCGATTCTCACGGACCCGACCACTGGAGGCGTCACGGCGAGCTACGCCATGCTCGGCGACCTCAACATCGCCGAACCGGGCGCGCTGATCGGGTTTGCCGGCCCGCGGGTCATCGAGCAGACCATTCGCCAGACGCTTCCCGAAGGTTTCCAACGCTCGGAATTTCTGGTTGAGCACGGGATGCTCGACATGGTGGTGCCGAGACCCGAGATGAAGACCACTGTCGCCCGATGTCTGTCGCTTCTGCGCTGATGCTTCAGCGGCGGAGGGCAGGCAGGATCCGCCCGCAGCTCGATGGCCTGCGAGCGGTGCTGGCGACCCTCGGTGATCCACAACGTCGTTTTCCTTCGATCCTCGTCGTCGGTACCAACGGAAAGGGGTCGACCGTTGCCATGCTAGAGGCGGTGCTGCGGGCTCACGGCCTCACGACCGGCCTCTACACCTCACCCCACCTGGTACGGGTGGAGGAGCGGATCCGCCTCGATGGCCGGCCAATCTCCGGGGCCGAGCTGGAGGATCGCCTCGCCGATCTCGAAGCATTCCCAGAGCTCACGTATTTCGAAGCTCTGACCGCGGTCGCGTTCACGGTCTTTGCAGACGCGGAGATGGATGTGGCGGTGCTCGAGGCTGGAATGGGCGGCAGCTGGGATGCCACCCGTCTTGCAGGAAGTGCGATCGCCGGTCTCACCAACGTCGGCAGCGACCACGGCGCGTGGCTGGGTGCGCAGCGGCAGGAGATCGCTCGCGACAAAGGACAGGCGTTGGAGGCGGCCGAGCGCGCCGTCTACGGCGCCGGGGTGCCCGCCGACATCCTGACCGAGCTCGGCGCGCCGGCGGCCTCAGCGGCCGACTCGATGGTTCGCGTTGCCGGGGATGGTGCCGGACGGATCCGATTGGCCTGGGAAGACGCCGAGGTGGCCATTCGGTTGCCCCTGGCCGGTTCTCACCAAGTGGAAAATCTCCAGCTGGCCGTCGCTCTCGCCCTCGAGGCGGTGGACCAGGGGCTGCTTGCGGGTCTCGAATCGACGCGGGTGCGGGAGGCCCTAAAGGGTCTCGAGTGGCCGGGTCGTCTCAGCGTCCACCGGGTGGCGGGCCGTAGCGTGCTCGTGGATTGCGCCCACAACCTGGAAGCGGCACGCTCCCTGGCAGGGTATCTCGATGGCGTCGACCGGCGATACAATCTCCTGTTTTCGTGTCTCGATGACAAACCGGTCGAGGCCATGGCGGAGATTCTCGAGCCCTTCGTGGGCAAGATCGCCGTGTGCCCGTTGGCGGACGAGCGCACCCTGCCGCTCGAACAGCTGGCGGCGGCATTTCCGAATGCGGTGCAGGCGGACTCCCCTCTTGAAGGACTGAAGCTCCTCAGCGATCCGGTGCTCGCGGCTGGCAGCGTGCGTCTCGTCGGAGAGTTGCTTGCCCACGCCGAGGAGACGTTGGCATCGTGAACCCGGAGCTTCCCCGCCGCAGTTCTCGGCTCGAGGACGAAGAGGCGAAGCGCCTCGCCCTGGTGGCCACGCTGTCGGTGGAGGCCACCCGACGGCGACCCGTGGAGGAGGATCCCAGCGAGTTCCGTCTCGCCTTCCAGCGCGACCGCGATCGCGTCCTCCATGCCCGCGCATTCCGTCGTCTCAAGCACAAGACCCAGGTCTTCGTTCCTCACGTGGGCGACCACCCGAGGACCAGGCTGACTCACACCCTCGAGGTCGGTCAGCTGGCGCGAACCATCGCCCGCGCTCTGGGCCTCAACGAGGATCTTGCTGAGGCCGTGGCCATGGGCCACGACCTCGGCCACACCGCCTTCGGCCATACCGGGGAGACGGTTCTCAACAAGATCCTTCACGGCGAAAATCCCGAGGTCTCCCTGCCCCCGGAGGTGGTGGCGGAGGTCGGAGCATTCAAACACAACTACCAGTCGTTGAGGGTGGTGGATCTCCTCGAGCACCGCTACCCCAAACCGGGCCTCAATCTCACCGACCAGGTGCGCGAGGGGATCCTCAAGCACACCTCGTGGAAGGTGGATTATCCTTTCCCTTTGCCCAATCGTGAGGGCCTCTATCTCGATCGGCCGTGTCATCTCGAGGGGCAGGCTGTGGCTGTGGCCGACGAGATCGCGCAGCAGACCCACGACCTCGAGGACGGGCTCCGCGCCGGCTCGGTGCGTCTCGAGGCCGTAGAGGAGCTCGCCGTCGCGTGCCGGGTGATCGACGAGATTGGTTCCGGCTACCACGATGAGCGGAAGAGCTGGCAGCGTCAGAACACCCTCATCCGCGGTGTGATCAGGCTCTTCGTCAGCGACGTCATCGAGACCTCGGCCGAGCGGATCGCACGCTTCCTCGAACGCCACGGCATCACAGACCATGCGGCCTTCGCCGCCCGCTCGCGCGAGGTCTCGCAGACCACGGTGTGGTTCTCCTCGCGGACCGAGGAGCTCTTCACCGAGCTCAAGGCGTTCATTTACCGCAGAATCATCAACGAGAGCCGGGTCAATCGTCAGGACTGGCGGGCGCGCAAGGTCGTCACCGCTCTCTTTCGCGCCTATTGGAGGGAGCCGGTCGTGCTGCCCCCCTACGTCCTCATGCGCGCTCGCGACGAGCTCGATCTTCCCTATCTCCGCGACCTTCCCCTCGATCACGTTGCGGCGACGGTGGCTGCCCGGTACCATGTCTCCCCAGGGTTCGTGCGCCTGATCACGGACCACATCGCCGGGATGAGCGATCGATTCGCTCTCGAGGAGTACGAGTTCCTCGAGTCACCGTCGCCGGATCAACAGATTTAGGAGGCCAGATGATCGTCGTTGCCTCAGACCACGCCGGGGTTGGCCTCAAGGCCCAGATAATTCGGGTTGTCGAGGAGAGCGGCCGGCAGGTACGCGACCTCGGTCCGGCTAATGAAAGCTCCGTGGATTACCCGGACTTCGCCCATTTGGTGGCCGAGGCGGTAGCTGGCGGTGAGGCGCAGAGGGGAATCCTCATCTGCGGCACCGGCATCGGCATGAGCATGTCGGCAAACCGCCACCCCGGGGTGCGGGCCGCGCTCTGCCATGACGCCTTCACCGCCGAGATGGCCCGCCGCCACAACGACGCCAACGTGCTCTGCATGGGTGCCAGGGTCCTGGGTGTCGGCGTGGCCGAGCAGATCACACGGGTCTTTCTCGACAGCGAGTTCGAGGGCGGCCGCCACCAGCGCCGGGTGGAAAAGATCGAGATCGAACGGGAGGAGTCATGACCGACGCCAGCCTCAAGGAGCAGTTCTTCCAGGTTCACGACCGTCTGGTGGAGGCGGCCGACCCCGAAGTGGCCCGGGCCCTTCAGGACGAGCGTCGCCGCCAGAACGAAGGCCTCGAGCTGATTGCTTCGGAAAATTTCGTCACCCCGGCGGTGATGGCGACGATGGGGTCGGTGATGACCAACAAGTACGCGGAGGGCTATCCTGGTCGCCGCTACTACGGAGGCTGCCAGTATGTCGACGTGGGCGAGGAACTCGCGCGCCAACGCGCCAAGGAGCTCTTCGGCGCCGAGCACGCCAACGTCCAGCCGCACTCGGGGGCGCAGGCCAACATGTCGGTCTACCTGGCGGTACTGCAGCCGGGTGACACCATGCTCGGCATGGACCTCACCCACGGCGGCCACCTGACCCACGGCCACCCGCTCAACTACTCGGGCAAGGAGTTCGAGGTGGTGGCCTACGGCGTCGACAGGGAGACCGAGACCATTGATTACGAGCGCCTGCGCGAACTGGCCCTCGAACACCGGCCAAAACTCATCGTCTGCGGCGCCTCCGCCTACCCGCGGACCATCGACTTCGAACGTCTGCGGAGCATCGCCGACGAGGCCGAGACGCTCCTGATGGCCGACATCGCCCACATCGCGGGCCTCGTCGCCGCCGGCCTCCATCCCTCGCCGGTGGCGCACTGCCAGTTCGTCACTACCACCACCCACAAGACCCTGCGCGGGCCGCGCGGCGGAATGATCCTGTGCGGCGAAGAGTGGGCGGAGCGGATTGACAAGGCGGTTTTCCCGGGCATTCAGGGCGGACCGCTGATGCACGTCATCGCCGCCAAGGCGGTGGCCTTTGCCGAGGCCCTGAAGCCCGAGTGGAACGTCTACCAGAAACGGGTGGTCGAAAACTCCGCTGTGCTCTGCGAGGCGGTCAAGGAGCGCGGTTGGCGGATCGTCTCCGGCGGCACCGACAACCACCTCTTCCTGATCGATCTCGGCGCCGACTTCATCTCGGGCAAGAAGGCCGAGCGCTGGCTCGGGCTCGCCGACCTCACCGTCAACAAGAACACCGTGCCCTTCGACACCCGCAAGCCCTACATCGCCTCAGGGCTGCGCATCGGCACCCCGGCGGTGACCACTCGCGGCATGGGGCCCGACGAGATGAAAACCATCGCCGAGCTCCTCGATCGGGTCCTGCGGGCTGACGAGGACAAAGAAGACGAGGCCAAGATGGCGGCCTTCACCGCCGAGATGGAAGCCGTCAAAGCCGAAGTCCACGCGCTCACCTCGCGCTTCCCCCTTTACTAAACGCGCCCGTGCCCGCCAGCCGCGGCCCTTCGGTCCGCGGCCACGGTCGCGGTCGGAGGCGTCTCCGAACGCAAGCGTTCGTCGACACCGCCGAGCCGCGCCCGAGCGCGCCTGCGGCGCACCGGCGGGCCATTGGATCTTCCGTCACCGCGCCGATCCTGTATCCCGCCCCCCACCCCCCACCCGCCCGCCCTCAGAAATCCACACGGAGCCTCGCTTTGCTCGGCACCCTGAGGATTTCTGAGGGGTGGAGTTTTTGAGTCATCGCAAGGTTGCCGGTAGTGCTGGGAGGTACTTGTTGGGTTATCAGATCGTGAACGTGAGAGTCACAGGGGTTTGCTCGCTTCAGGCGACAGTTGTTTCTGATGATTCAATTGATACCTGGGTTTGATCCCCACCCGTCATCGAGGCGGTTGCCCCTGAGTCGATGTGAAGGTAAACCTGCTGGCCGTCGGGGTGCTGCGCGTCAGTTCCGTCAAGAGAGCGTGGACCCGCACCTGATTTCAGCCCGCCACCCACGAATCCCAGCTTGAAGCGCTGCTGGGACGGAGCAAAGCGACGTCCCGCCGCAATTCGCGCAGCGAATTGCTGCTATAGGTCCTGTCGCTTAAAAACCCACACGGCGATGCCGAGCGGAACAACGATCCACGCGGCGACTATGGCGAGGCCGATCGCGGTTGCCATGGTTGCCGAGCCCATAAGCTTGATGAGGGTCGCGCCGGCCGGGCCGAAGAGGGGAGGACCGCCGACCTGCAAGAGGCAGAGCACCCGCACGACGTCCACCGGGTTGCCGCCGAGACCGATGAGGAGCACGGTCTTGGCCACGTTGGGAGGCAGGTATAGGGTCGTGGCCAACATCAAAAGTCCGTAGACGAGCTCGAAGAAGATCCAAACCGCGATAGCGATGCCGAGGGCCACCGGCCGCCGGCCGGCGAGGAAAGCGATGAGCACCGACAGACCGGTGAAGACCGCCGCCAGTAGGCAGGAGAATCCAACCACCAGGAGGTATGTCCCCGCCCCCTCGACGCCGATTGACGCGGCGATGATGGCCCCGGGCAGCCCGAAGCCGATGGCCGCTGCGGCCAGCACCGAGATTAGGAGGCCGAGGTATTTTCCGAGAACGATGTCGCGCCTCGAAATCGGTTGGGTGGCGAGAATCTCCAGATACTCCCGGTGGGTCAGGAAACTGAAGACGCCGAGCAGGAGGGCGAACAACGGCAGCAGAAAGCCGCCGAGGTTGACCAGACTGGCGGCGGTGCGCACGAAGTCCTGGAAGCCGGTGTATCCGGAGGTGATCATCCCGAAGTACGCGACCGCAAGGCTGAGGGCGGCGAACAGGACGGCAAAGGAGATGACCCACCGATTGCGACGGTGGAGGGCAAACTCCTGTCGCGCTATTTTGAAAACGGCTGAGCTCACTGCGCCGCCTCGTCCGCGGTGTGGGCGCCGCTCACCCTGAGCATGCCGAGGGGTTCGCCGCCTGAAGTATCTTCGATCGGGAAACCGGCCCCCGGTCGCGTCGCCATGAATCGAAGCTCGATGTCACCGCCAGTCGCGGCAACGGTGGCTGGTTCGATCTCCGGATAACCCTTGATGGCCCAGGTGAGGTCCTCCTCGAGCTTTTCGCCAGAAGCACGCCAGAGCACGATGTCCCCCTTGTTCACCATCACCATCTCGGGATCCATTCCGCCGGGGCCGAAGACCGTCTCGATCACGGTGTCCGGTTCCCCGCGGAGCACCCTATAGCCGGTCCAGTCGGTGACGACCTCGTCGTCGTGCTGCCGCATGTCACCGGCCGCCACCACCGAGCTGAAGCAGATCACGCGGGCGTTCATCACCGTCGGAACGTGGTCGGTGAGGAGAAATGCGGTCTCGACCGCCGGCGAAAAAGTCCCATCACGGTAGTCGGCGAAAAAGACTGCCTCAGGCGACGCCTGACCCGATTTTCGAAGCGCGTCGTGCTCGGCCAGCAGACAGCCGGGCGAGCAGAAGGGCACGAAATCCCCTCCCTCGATCCAGCCGGCGGCTTCGTTGACACGATCTATCACCATGCCGCAGCTCGCACAGCCGTCGATGCCGGCCATGATGCCGGGTATTGGCTCCCCGCCGCATCCGGCGGCGAGCACGCAGAAAACCGCGATCACGGCCAAACGGAACATCTCATGATCCTTCATGACGTCTCTCTCCCGCCGTTGAAGTGGGTGTGGACCAACGACTCCCACCCCGGCGCCTCGGTGTGGAATTCCTCGACGGTCCCACCGGCGTTTTCGATCGCTCGAATGACATCCAGCCGGTTCTCGGGCAGCGCGCGGAAGGAGACGTGGGTGGCGTTGCACTCACGGACCTCGGCGCCCGCCTCTTCAGCCGCCTGGACGATCGTGTCGTCGATGCGATCGAGGATGACCCGCACCGTGGTCTGTCTGGTGACCTCCGCCTGGAATGCCGCGACGGGCTCGAGAGTCACCAGCTCGCCATCGACCAGAACACCGATCCGGTCGGCAAGGCGAACCGCGGAGTGAATGCTGTGCGAGGAAAAGACGATCGTGCTGCCGCGCTCCTTGAGACCGGCCAGCGCCCGGTGAAGACTGTCGATTCCCTGAGGGTCGAGGTTGAGGGTCGGCTCGTCCAGCACCAGG
>Ga0209013_10004799_pt1 | contig 11780 bp, 5 predicted proteins | sample Cruoilmetagenom2_FD_187291 | JGI IMG/M metagenome (GOLD analysis project Ga0209013, IMG submission 187291) | Oil polluted marine microbial communities from Coal Oil Point, Santa Barbara, California, USA - Sample 2 (SPAdes) (version 2) | ecosystem: Environmental > Aquatic > Marine > Oil seeps ...
ATCCATAACCGCCGGTTTCCAAAGGTGCGGCAAGACCCGGCATTCCGCTGACATCTTCGGCAATCGTTCGTGCATCAGGTCGCACGGCATGAATCAATTTGCCGGCCAGTGCCAGATAGGCCAGGGCCTCCTCATCCACGCTGTCTTCAAAATAATCATCATAAGACGTAAAGGCCTTGTTCATGCCGTGATGAAGATAAAGCATACTGGTGATACCGTCGAAGCGGAATCCGTCGAAATGATATTCATCCAGCCAGAATCGGCAGTTTGACAGCAGAAAATGCAGGACCTGCTGTTTGCCATAGTCAAAACAGCGAGAGTCCCAGAGCTCATGAAGCCCGCGGGGCCCATCATGGAAGTATTGATACAAAGTACCGTCGAAGCGGCTGAGGCCTTCGGTTTCATTGGACACGGCATGGGAATGAATGATGTCCATGAATACCGCCAGACCGGCGGCGTGGACTTCGTCGATCAGCGCTTTGAGATCATCCGGGGTGCCGAAACGGGATGAGGCGGCAAAAAAGTTAGACACCTGATAACCGAAGGATCCATAATAAGGATGCTCCTGGACCGCCATCAGTTGGATGGTGTTGTAACCGGATTCTATAATACGGGGGAGAACATTGTTTGTGAATTCCCGAAATGAACCGATCTTTTCTTCCTCCTGGGCCATGCCGATATGGGCTTCATAAATCAGCGGTGCTTCAGCAGGAGGGTAAAAATCTATACAGCGCCACTGATAGGGGGAAGCGGGGAGCCAGACCTGGGCATTGAAAATCAGCGTCGTTGGGTCCTGCACGACGCGCCGGGCATAGGCGGGAATGCGGTCTCCCTGACCACCGGGCCAGTGAACCCGAAGTCGGTACAGATCCCGGTGCTTCAAACTGTCCGTATCCAGGCGGATTTCCCACACCTCTTTATCGTCAAGCCGGGTAAGAGCGAATTCTTCCTTTTCCTGCCAGCCGGTCATATCTCCTATCAGAAAAATACGGTCGGCGTTCGGTGCCCATTCACGAAAAACCCATTCATTGTCCTGAAAATGAAGACCGAAGTATTCATGGCCCGAGGCAAAATCGGCCAGGGTCATTTTCCCGCCGGTGAGACGGGTTTCGGTTTCGGCTATTTTAGACAGGCGGCGGTGAATGGTGTTTTCATAGGGAGTTAAATAGGGATCGCTTTCCAGCAGGCGCCTTAGTTTTTGTTCGACAGCCACATTATTGGAAGAAGTTTGTTTTTTGGGAGGCATATTAATTAAACGTCACGGAATTTCTATAACTTATTTAAAATATAAGGTATTATATGAGGTCTGAGTTTTGGCCCCATTCATGGAATCATTGCATTTTGGATTTTAGATTGCGGATTTCAGATATAAAAAAACTAAAACAGAAACCTTACATTCCAAGCACGAAGCCTTTAACCCGTAACACGCAACTCGAAACACGTAACGCAATCAAGACCCATTTTTCCAATATTCCAGCATTCCACCATTCCAATTGGGGCGGAGCCCCTAACTTGTATCTATTTTCGGGCTACATTCCGGCGCTGTGGCAGCGTTGATCAGCGGCCGCTGAAGCATCTTTTCATATAATTTGATGTACTGGCGTGCCGTACCGGCATGGGTAAAGCCGGCGGCACTTTCTGTCATAATGCGTTTGATTTGTTTCTTTTTTTCTTTTGCCGGCAGATTATAAAACAGCATCGCCTGCTGAATGGCCCAAAACAAACCACCGGCGTCAAAAGTATTAAATATAAAGCCGTTGCCCGTATTTTCTTTAATATTCAGATGGGTCACTGTGTCGTGGATACCCCCGGTGTCGTGGGCCACCGGAAGCGTTCCATAGATGGGAGCAATCATTTGCGGCAGGCCGCAGGGTTCAAAACGCGACGGCATCAGAATAAAATCAGACGCACCGTAAGCCAGGTGCTCCATTTCGTTGCTGAAATCGCAAATGGCCACGCGCTTTTGAAATTGGTGGCGATTGACGATGTCTCTGAACACCATCTGATAGTCACCATTGGCCACGAAGACAATCTGCAGGTTTTGATCCCAATAACTGGAGATGACCATATAGAAAATATCGGCCAGCAACTGGCAGCCTTTCTGCACCGGATCCAGCCGCGAAGGCCAAAAAAATATCGGCGCCCGGTCATCCTGGATTAATCCCAGTTTTTTTTGTAAATAACGCTTGTTTTTCTTTTTTCCCGCCACATGATCGTCGGGGCCGAATTTTTGGGCCAAATCCTCGTCAAGGGCGGGATTAAACGATGGATCCGGTGCATTGAGGATGCCCGCCGCACACTCGGCCTGTACCTTATTGGCCAATTCCCGGTGTATCTGGGGTTCAACAAAAAAATGTTTGCCTTCGACAATTTCATTCAGAAACGTGGGGCTGACGATATTTACAAAATGGGCCCCGAAAATTCCACTGGTAAGCAGATCCACGGGGTTGGAATCACGTTCCTGCTCGTAACTGGTGGCCATCTTCTCGTAATATAAATTCTGCCAGAAATAGGCTGCATCGATCCCTCGATCTTCGATCTGGGCCAGAGTGGTTTTAACCGTGTGGATGTTATGGATGGTGAAAAGACAGGGAATCCCGTGTTCTCTGGCCACGGCCGGAATCAGACCGGTCATCCAATCGTTGCAATGGATCAGATCCGGCTGAACCCGGGGGATGATGTTGTTGATGACCTCGCGCTGGAAGGCCAGGGAAAGTTTGATATTTTCACCCCCGTAAAAAGAATACACCCGGTTCATATAGTAAAAGGCCCGGTCTTCGGCCAGGTGGATGCGGTCATCGGGCATTTTGCGCTGGATGCGGTTGATTTCTTTTTTTAAAACCGGGGCCAGCCTGTCGCTGAAAAGGGCGCGATAATCCGGCATGGCCACATGAACGTCGGCCCCCTGTTCAAACAGGGAACTGATCAAAGCGGCGGATACATCGGCCAGGCCTCCTGCTTTGGCAGTATAAAAGGAAGCCAGACCGCCCATGCGGTCCGGCAGATAGGTGACCTCAGGGGTGACGATCAGAACGCGGGGGTTGCACGATTTTTCATTCATGCGTTTTATTCTCTTTTGGATGACTTACGGCAATTAAATTTTCATGCCCTAATTGATGTGTAAGTTATTGGTTATCAGTTACTTGTTATTAGATACAGAATGTCAGACCTTTTTGCCAGATAACGGATAACAAATAACCATTAACTACATGGTTCACGCCCACGCCAGCAGTCTCGGTGTTGATTTAATCCGTTTATCCCCACTGGGTGCGACCCTGACGGTGTATCCAAATCGTCCTGAAATCTCGCAGTTCAGGTCACAGCCGTAAAGATAATTTCCGTTACCGCGGTCCTCCACGACCTTCATCGGTTCCACATGGCCTGAGCTTACTTGCTCCGGTGATTTCAAATTACCGTAATAGAGTTCTACGTCGACTTCGTTGGGTTTTAGTTCTGCGAGATGAACTTCCGATGTTACCTGGAAGACATCGCCGACCCGGTAGGGTCCCTGGGCCTGACGCACGGGGGGATTAATCTTAATTTCTTTCCAGAGGCTTCTCAGCCGCTTTATTTTAACCGCCAGTTTTTTGGCTTCCTCGGCGTCTTTGGCTATCAGGGAATCCCAATGTGTGGCTGCCGGACGATAATAGCGGCTTTCATATTCCGAGACCATGCGCAGACTGCAAAACGATTCCATAGCCATTTTCATGGAAGCTTTCATCTTTTTTATCCAGCAGGTGGGCGTATTGCCGTTTTTGCGGTCATAAAAGCACGGAATGACTTCATTTTCCAATACATTGTAAAGTGCCTGGCTCTCAATGGCATCCTGATAACTGTGATCTTTGTATTCCTCGCCGTTTCCGATTTGCCAGCCGCTTTCTTCGGTATACCCTTCATCCCACCATCCATCGAGCACACTGACATTCAGTACCCCGTTAATAGCCGCTTTCATGCCGGAGGTTCCGCAGGCTTCAAAAGGTCGCCGGGGAGTATTGAGCCATACATCCGCTCCCTGCAGCAGATGGCGGGCCAGATGCATGTCGTAGTCTTCAAGAAAGACAATTTTTTCGCGTACCTCCGGTTTGCTAGCAAACTGAAACAGGCGCTTGATCAGTTCCTTGCCTTCGTCATCCTTGGGATGGGCTTTTCCCGCAAAGATAAACTGAACCGGGCGGTTTTCGTTGTTGATGATCGCTTCCAGGCGCTCCGGGTCCTGCAGGAGTAAATTTGCCCGTTTGTAAGTTGCAAAGCGCCGGGCAAAGGCAATGGTCAGTGCATCCGGGTCAAGAGCCGATTCGACGGCTTCCAGCACATTGTGGGGCGCGTTTCGCCGGGTGTACTGTTTGACCAACTGCGCCCGGCAGGTACGCACCAGACGGGAGTGGTTCATTTCATGAGCACGCCACAATTCTTCATCGTAGATCTCATCAAGGCGCTTGATGTTTTCAGGTTTGCGGGAACCCATATACCAGTCGGGACCCAGGGTGCGATCGAAGAGATAGGCAAACTCCTGGGAGATATAAGATGGTATGTGGATTCCGTTGGTGATGTGGGAAATGGGCACTTCTTCCTCCGGTCGATGGGGCCAGACAAAGGACCACATTCGTCGTGCCACCGATCCGTGCAGTTTGCTGACGCCATTGCAATAGGCCGCCATGTGCAGGGCCAGAATAAACATCGAAAGAGGGGCATCACCGTTAGATCCTTCCGGTTGGCCCCAGGATAAAATTTCGTTAACCGACGTTCCGAGCCGTTCTTCGAACGGCACAACATAGGGTTTTACCTCTTCCAGTGAAAATTCGTCATGTCCGGCCGCCACCGGGGTATGGGTGGTAAAAACGGTGGTTCGGGGGACGATTTCAAGGGCCGTTTTAAGATCAACCTTATATTCGGCCATGGTCGTCGCCAGCCGTTCCAGGCTGGCAAAGGCCGAATGCCCCTCATTCATATGCAGAACTTTGGGTTTGATTCCCAAGGCGCTCAGGGCCCGCATGCCGCCGATTCCTAAAAGAATTTCCTGGGTCAGCCGGGTCTTGGCATCCCCGGCATACAGACGTGAGGTGATTTCGCGATGAGCGGGTGAGTTATCTGCAATGTTGGTATCCAGCAGATAAAGCGGAATGCGACCGATCAAAATTTTCCAGATTACGGCATAAAACTCGCCCTCCGGCCCCGTGACGGTGACGGTCAGGTCATTTCCGTCCTCAGACTGCATGCGCTCGGCCGGCAGGTTATAAAGATCGGTTTCCGGATACGCTTCCTGCTGCCATCCTTCGGGATTGAGGAACTGGCGAAAATAGCCGTGATGATACATCAAACCGATACCGACCAGCGGAAGCCCCAGATTGGATGCGGCCTTTAAATGATCACCGGATAATATTCCCAGGCCACCGGCAAACAGCGGCAGGCTCTCATGGATGCCGAACTCCATAGAAAAATAAGCAATGGTGTCATCCGGTCCGAAGGAAGATTCTTCATGATCGACCGGCTCGATTACCCGGTCTTGAAATTCTTTCTTTACCCGTTCCAGATGAGCTAAATACCCATCATCCCCAGCCAGCTGCTCAAAGCGGTCCTGGGGAACTTTGGCCAGAAAGGCAATAGGATTACGTTCACATGCCACCCACAGGGGAGGATCGATGCGTCGAAAAAGCTCGATGGCATTTTTTTCCCAGCACCACCACAGGTTGCGAGACAGGTCTCCCAGGAACTCAAGGTTTAACGGTATGTTTGGAAACACTTGATATGTTTGAAAATTTTTCATTTATAATTTATCCTTCATACTCGATTTCATTAGCGCTTTGACCTTAACCTCAGAAGATATAGGCTAAATTTTAAAAAATCAACAACCCTTATGATATTAACTATCGACAGAAGTCAATTTAAGCCATACCCGCAACAATTCACTGGCGCCCCAGGCCTGCGCATCACAGCCGCGCGGGGTGTGGGGGGCGTCACCGTCCATAATTTCCGGTAGATGGCCCAGACACCCACTGTCTAAAAGCCGCACACCACTGGAAAGCCAGGCCAGAGCCGCTGCTTGGCCTTCATCGCCGTAGTTTTGTACCCATGCTTCGCAAAAAGATGGAAACAGCCAGGTCCAGGCCGTGCCGTTGTGATAGGCGGGTTTGCGCCGGGTGTCTTCATCGCCGGTGTACTCCCCCTGGTAGGGGTTGTGGGGATCGTTGATAACCTGATTCCGGTGTACAATTTCAATTGGATGGCTCACCGTTCGGTCAGCCAGACTGCGGATGGCACCGGGTACCAACAGCTCTTCACAGGCCGCTAGAATTCTGCGGCAAATTTGTTTGTCACTGACGGCCCCCAGGGTGATGGCCAACAGTTGGTTCGGTCGCAGGACGTCATCGGCGACGGCCTCAGCGGCCGACTGACCGGACGACCCATGGAGGCAGTCGGCGAGAAACCCCGGGTCATCGCGCCAGAACAGGTTTAAAATCGAGGATTGAACCGTTTCGGATAATTGACGCCATTGGTTGCGGTTTTCATCACGGTCCACAACGGATAGAACGCCTAAAGCCGAATACCAAAGCGCCTGGATTTCAATGGGATATCCCTGTCGGGGCGTGCCGGCCGGATGATCGGTGTCCATCCAGGTAAAATGGATCGGACTGAATATAAGGCCGGTTTCAGGGTCCATGTAAATGCCGTTGGGCGTGCCGGCCATAAAAGATTGACCGATGGATAAAAGGATTTGACGGATGGTCCGTCCCCCGCAGGCTTCATCCAGAAAGCCGTCCGTTTTTTCAGCACGGATCAAGTCGCCACAGGCCTGAATGAACCACAGCGGGGCATCTGAAGTATCCCGGTTTCCGGCATTATCGCCCTGAATCATATTCGGCAGGGTGCCCTGTTGTTCAAATCGGCCGAATTGCTTCAATATCATCCGGGCCTCCTTAAATTTTTGGGCGGCAATTAAACCGCGCACAAAAATCAAGGCGTCCCGGCCCCAGTCCAAAAACCAGGGATACCCGGCAATAACCGATTTCAACTCCCCGCGACGCACCACAAAGTCATCCAGGGCCCGGCGTAATATTTTCTGGGGTTGACTCCAGATGCCCGTATCCGAGGCAAATAATTCCGTCGGCCGTCGGGGTAAACGGATCTTCTCTGAATTAACGGCCTCAGGGGTTTGGGAGATTTCTGCCGCCAGCGTCACTTGTTGATCACCCCTTAAAAAAACCGTGAAGTATCCGGGGCTGAATAAGTCGGAATCCGGATCCAGGCCGCGACCGGCATCAACGTCTCGGTGAACCATATACTGCCATTGGGGTTCCCGGACAAATTCTCCGTCTGATATCTGTATCCGCAGGTGATGGCCGGCGTCCGGGGTAAATTGAATTTCGCTTTTGCTACAGGCAATCTTATGAGGCCATCCGTCTTCCGGTCCCAGATAGGCTTTGGTGGTTTGATGAAAATTGCGGTTTTCAATGTCCGGACGTAAAATGAGCTGAACCGGCTTGTCGTCTTCCAGCCGTCCGGCGGCCCCCCCGTCGGGTCGGCGATAAAAGGTCAATTGCACGGCATTTTTTGCGGCGATCATTTTTAGCCCCAGGGTCATTAAAACGTCTGCGCCCTGTCCGGTGGGGATGTGATAGTGCCAGTAGGCGCCCGCGTCATCACTTACCGCAAATCCTTCCAGGCAGTCGGTGTTTAATGCCTGGGAGTAGTCCTGAAACACCAGCCAGGCCCGGCAGCGGGTGAACATGATCCAGCGATCTTCAGGGATTTTCGCATTGAGGTTGGCTGCCAGCAGGCAGTCATAACGGCTGGTCAGTTTGCCCCAGGAAACCGGTATCCGCAGCATCCCGCCGCGTCCGTTGGTATTGAGAAACGTAAAATGCTTTCTCAGCAGTTCCTTGCGCTGAAACATTCGTTTTACCCGAATCCGATCGGGCTTGGGCAACGCCAGAAGAGCGGCTTCTTCATGCCGACCCCCATCCGGTGAAAAGATGGATAGCTTCAGCAAATAGGTCTTGGCTGACGCAGGCGGCACGACAGGCGTAAACAGTGCAAAAAAAGCCCCGGCGGCGTTTTCCAGGCTATCTTCGCATGCTATGGCCTGGTGTCCGTCAAATAGTCGGGCCCTAAAGGCACAGTCGGCCCGCAGGATCAGAAAATGTCCCGGCGGTAACATGACCTCTCGCTGAAGATCACGCGGCCATTGCCAGGTGACGACTCTGGTTTCACTGCTCAGCGGATTGATGCTTTTACAGAAACTTACCGGATCTTCTTTCAGCTGCCCGGCCATGCGATCAGGATCAAGATCGTCCAGATTCCGGGTGCCATGATAAAAAGAAAACACTTCAAAGGCCTTGGTCCGCAGACGCTGGATTTCAACCTGCCGGGGCAGCCAAAAAGGCCCATCGGGCTGTTGCTGCAGCGACTGCCGATCCGTTTCATCCCGGGTAAGGCATAACACCTGGCCGGGATCCAGTAAATAGGTGTGCCGATCGTTTGATTGTGAAACGCTCACCGGGGCATCGCTGAGAAGGTCGATGAAATGAGGATCCGTCATACCCGTGGCCGACGAATTCCAGGCGGCCATGGTCTGGTTTTCATCATCCAGGTTGACTACCACCAGCAGCGATTTGCCGGTGGGAATATGGCGACGCAGCAGAACGATATGGTTCCCGCCGTCCTCCTGGACCATTTTCACTTCTGTTTGTCCGTGAAACACCGGCAGTACTTTGAGCAGTTGATTTAAACGACGGATCCGGTCTACCTGGTTGACGGGTGCTCCCCAGTTCAGTGAAGGGCAGTTGTGAACATTGATTTTTTCGGCGGCATACCACTCCACCCCATTGGCAAACCCATAGGCCCCCTGATTGGAAGCAAGGGCGCACAGCGCCGTGCGCATGCGGGCGTAGGCCTGTGAACGGGATGCCAGGCGGGGGTTGTCATGGGTTTCCGCGAAATGGACCGTGATCCCGTCGCTATTTGAAATCACCATGGATTGCGGCAGATAATTTTCAATTTGTTGGCGGTCATAATTTTGAAACAGTTCCGAATAAGCCCAGTTTAAATTGGCGGTATTTAACAAATCACGGGTCACCGAAATTTTTCCTCCGAGGCCCTCAAGCAAAAATACGGTATCCGGATACTGCTCGCGAACTCGGGCGACAATGTATTTCCAGGCCGCAGCCGGAATCATGTAGCCGGCATCGCAGCGAAAGCCGTCCACGCCGCGGTTGCACCAGGTCAGAAAAACGTCCGCCATGTACCGCCATAAATCCTTGTGGCTGAAATCCAATTTGGTAAGGTCTTCCCAGTTTACCCCCCAGGCCCCGGGTACCTGGATTTTCCCCTCGGGGCCCCGGACCAGCCATTGGGGGTGGGTTTCGTGAAGGCTGGCGGCCCAGCCGGTGTGGTTGATGGCGATGTCGATAAATATCCTGGCGTTGCGTTGGTGAACGGCATCCACCAGCTCGATAAACTGTTCCAGAGGGGTGGCATGATGATCAAATTCGGCCAGGGCCGGATCCACCGCGGTGAAGCTCAAGGCCGCATAGGGACTGCCGAATCTTCCCATACGTCCGAAGGTGGTGGGGGTGGGATGAATGGGCAGCAGCATCAGATTGCGGCAACCCAGCTCGCCCAAAATAAAATCAAGTTCAGCGATTAAATCTCGAAACGTTCCCGAAGGCGGAATTACCGTATAGCCGCTTTGGTCCAGATTTTCGATTAGCTCCTGTCGCGAGCCGTCAAGGGTTGCGGCAACCGCTTTGTTGGGACCGAATTGCCGCACAAAAGCGTTATAAATGATGTTGGCGCAGCAAGCATCCGCAGAATCAACGTTTATGATGGTATTGGTACCCTGGGGCCAGATCGGGGTCGTTCCGGGATGTGGTAAAAAGAAACATTTGGCTTCAAAGTGTCCGTTTTCACACAGCGGCAAAGTTGCTGTAAAGGTCAGCTCGTCGACACGTTTCATCGGAATGTCAAACCAGGCTCTGCCCAGAGGCGTTTCATCCTGTTCTACCTGCCGGATAATCGCCCTGCGGATGATTCCGGCATGCCCGATATTGGTGCGTACCCAGGCCGAACCGTTTTGCGGCTGCGGCAAAATAAGGGTGAAAACCGCGGTATCACCGCAAAATTTCACCATGTGTTTTCCCGGGACCGGGTCTTGAATCAGCTGATCATTTTTATCCATAATTGACTCATTTTTAAAGTTAATTACGAGGTTTGTATATATCATATTTAAAACGAATTAACTAATCAACGATCTGATCTGAATGGGTATATAATTTATAAAAACCGCTGTGATTTTACTTGAAAAAAGATCATAATATAAGTATAAGATATTTCAATAGAAATTTCGACATCCAACCCATATTATCAGGCAGGAGACTATGAAATATCGAATTTTACCATTGCTTCCTATTGCGCTGGGTTTATGTCTGCTATTTCCCTTTTCAGCAGGTTCCCAGTCAGGCGCTGACGAAAGCACCCCAACAACCGGCAATGTAATTGCCCTGGTTAAAGCGGTCATGTGTGAAGATATCCAGGGAAACACCCCTTTAAATCCGACCACCGTCTTTTCCGTTGAAAGGCGCAAAGCCATCTGTTTTACATCCTTTGATCCGGTACCGCAAAAAGCCGTTATATATCATCACTGGTTTCACAGTGACAATCCCAGCGCCCGAATAAAGCTGACCCTAAAATCGCCGCGCTGGTCGTCCTATAGCAGTATCAAGTTAAGGGCAGAAGACATCGGTCCCTGGCGGGTGGAGATCACCGACTCCCAGGGGAACATTTTTCACGTATTGAGATTTAGTATCACGGAATAACCGGAAATGGATAATTTTATATACCTGATTTCAAGCCTTCGATGGCAGGATATCGTCGATATCAGCCTGGTTAGTTATATCCTTTTAAGGTTTTATGCTCTGTTCAGAGGAACCAATGCCTTTCGTGTGTTGATCGGTATGACCATTCTGTGGTTTTTTGAGCAGAGCGCAGTTTCCATGGGCCTGGTCGTGACCAGCTGGGTGGTTCAGGGAGTCGTTGCCCTGGGAGCGTTTATCATTATTGTGATTTTCCGTAACGAAATTCGCAATGTTCTCCTGGCGCGAAATTTAAAGTCCATCCTTTGGGATTTTTCTTCGAAAACGGTTATTACCACCATCGAAACCATTGTGCAGAGTGTTCATGAAATGGCCCAGCACAAATGCGGCGCCTTAATTGTATTTCCCGGCAAAGAAGATCTTGAAGAAGTCGTGCAAGGCGGGATTCCCTGGAAGGGAGAAATTTCCAAAGAGATGATCCTGAGCATCTTCTGGCCGGACAATCCGGTTCATGACGGGGCCGCCATTATTCAGGGAGATCAAATTAAGCAGGTTGCGGCCATCCTTCCGCTGTCCCGTCGCGATGACCTTCCTTCCTACTACGGCACCCGTCACCGGGCGGCTCTCGGGTTGACGGAAGCTACCGACGCCTTAGTCATTGCCGTGTCCGAGGAAAGAGGGGATGTGGTGATCGCTAAAAATTCTCAATTGAAGACGGTCAAACAAAAACGACGGCTGGGGCAGATTTTGCAGGAGCATATGGGCGTCGCTTTAAAAAAAGGCCGGGAGTCGAGAAAAGAAAAACTGGTGTTCATTGCAGCAGCAATATTTTCGGTCGTTTTTACCACCGGGGTATGGCTCAGCGTATCCAGGGGGGTGGATACGCTGGTTACCCTTCAAGTATCGCTGGAATACACCAAGCGGGATCTGGCCATGGAGATTGTTGAAACCTCTGTGAATACTGTTAATCTT
>Ga0209013_10004801_pt1 | contig 11779 bp, 11 predicted proteins | sample Cruoilmetagenom2_FD_187291 | JGI IMG/M metagenome (GOLD analysis project Ga0209013, IMG submission 187291) | Oil polluted marine microbial communities from Coal Oil Point, Santa Barbara, California, USA - Sample 2 (SPAdes) (version 2) | ecosystem: Environmental > Aquatic > Marine > Oil seeps ...
GTGTACAGCATATGCGGTATGTGTACCGTACGCTGTCCGATCCGTGTCGAAGTTGAAGACAACCGTGTGACATGGATTGAGGGCAACTCGCATTTGCTTGGCGGAGCCCTGTGTGCCAAGGGGTCGGCCGGCACGGCCCTGATTGATGATGCAGAACGTCCCCAGCAGCCGCTTATTCGTGAAGGAGGCCGTGGGGCCGGACGCTGGCAGAAGGTAAGCTGGCATACCGCCTATGATTACATTACCGATAAACTCAAAAAAATTAAGACTGAGTATGGGCCGGAATCCATCGTGGTTTCTTCACGCGGGGGTCCCTGGCAGGGGATGTACAAGACATTTTGTCATGCCCTTGGTTCGCCTAATTACACCAATCATGACTGTACCTGCGGCCGTAACACACATCATGCCAGTCTTTCAGTGAATGGCGTGGGCCGGAAAGGTTTTGTCTACGACATTAAAAAGGCCAATCACCTGGTACTGTTCGGGCGTAATATGTTCGCGTCGCTGCGTATTGCCGAAAATATCCAGACGCTTGATATGCTTGACAATGGCGGCAAGCTTACCTATGTGGATGTGCGCCAGTCCATGACCGGCCTGAAAGCCACCCGCTTTTTCCAGGTACGGCCCGGCACTGATTACGCCCTGGCCCTCAGCTTTATTCACGAAATAATCAGACGGGAAATATATGATAAAGACTTTATTGAAAAATATGTAAGCGGTTTTGATGAACTCTGTTACTTCATAGAACAGTATAGTCCTGCGTGGGCGGCCAAAGAATGCGGTGTCAAAGAGAAGGCCATTAAGGACTTTGTCAACGAGGTGGCCGGAGATATGCCAAGGGTGATATTTCATCCCGGCTGGAACCTGTCCCGTTACAAGGATTCCTTTTACGCCAGCCGCGCATTGCATATCCTCAATATCCTTATGGGCAACATCGAACAGGAAGGGGGGCTTATTATTCCTAAAGGTCCGGGAGATTGCGGGGTTAAAGGTATTCGCAACCTGGACTGTGCAAAGCCTGATATCAAGCGGGCTGACGGTGTTGGCTGGAAATATACACATTTTGATAAAGGTCCGGGCCTTGCCCACTTGCTGTTTCCTGCCATGCGCACCGGCGATCCCTATCCCATAAAGGCCTGGATTGCCATGCGTCACGATCCTTTTACCGGCATGCCGGATCCCCAGGAGCAAAAACTTGCCTTTGATAACTGCGATCTGCTGGTATCCATTGACACGCATTACAGTGAGTTTGGCTGGTATGCCGATGTCATCCTGCCGGAATCGACCTATCTGGAACGTGACAATCCAATCTGTGTACAGAAAGGTCCTAAACCCCGTTTTGCTGTTCGGCGTCAAGCAGTAGAACCAACATTTGACACAAAACCTTCCTGGGAAATCTTCAAGCAGCTTGCGGACAGGATGGATATAGGTGAGCACTACCCGTATAACACTATTGAGGAGCTGTACGAGTGGCAGCTTGAAGGAACCGGGTATACAATAAAGGATTTTGAGGAGAAAGGGTTTATTCCGCTCACCGACAAGGTGATTATGTATGACCGCGATAAACTGGACGGACAGTTCAAAACTCCCTCAGGCAAGATCGAAATTATCAGCAAAAAATTAGAGGATGCCGGTCTCGAATCACTGAAACCGTATAAAAGTCCCATTAAACCACCCAAGGGAATGTTTCGTCTGGTCTATGGCCGTTCCGCAGTGCATAGCCATGGGCACACAATTAACAATCCGCTCCTGCATGAGCTGATGCCGAAAAATAGCCTATGGATTAATAAAAAGTCAGCAGCCAAGTTGAATGTTGTCGAGGGTGATGTCGTGGATGTGGTTGCGGAAAACGGAGTGACCGAGAGGGTCCGTGCCCATATAACTGAATTTATTCACCCAGAGGCGGTATATACCGTGCACGGTTTTGGCAGACAGGTCCCTCTCCAGACCAGGGCCTATCACGCCGGACTGAGTGATCAGAAACTGATGTGCGGTAAACTGGATGACTGGGACGAGGCCGGAGGGGCGATTAACCTCTGCGAGGTTTTTGTTACTGTGCGCCGAAGCTCAAGAAATCCGAAAAGGAGGGTTGAGTTATGAACAAGTATATGATCTATCTCAACACGAAACGCTGCATTGGCTGCCACGGGTGCGAGGTGCATTGTAAAACGAACAAGAACCTGCCTGTCGGACCGATTCTCTGTGAGATCAGTCATGAGCCGCTCAAATCGGTTCGTGGTGTGCCCAAGACTGAATTTGCATTTCGTTCCTGCTACCACTGCGACGATCCTTTCTGTGTGCCTATCTGCCCTACCGGGGCCATGATCAAGCGCGAAGACGGTATCGTCTACATCGACCAGGAAAAATGTATCGGATGCATGGCCTGCGCCGGTGCCTGCCCATGGGGTATCCCGCAGCTCAATCCGGAGACCAACAAGGCCATTAAGTGTGACTACTGCATGGACAGGGTTGATATCGGTCTGAAACCGGCCTGTGTCTCCAAGTGTACAACCCATGCGCTGAAGTTTGTCACTTTAAATGAAGTGTAGACCACATGGTATGTGACTGATCATGGAAGGGATGCTGCAAATCTTGAACGCTGTGCTTGACTGGCTCTATTTTGGGCTGATCAGTCCAGCCTTTCAATTGCTGGGTCAGGGGCTTGAGTTTATTTTGCTCAAGCCCCTGACCTTTCTTCATGTTCCCGTGGCTGTACAGGTTATGCTGATTGCACTGTTAACGACCATGCTCTCTATGGCCATCCGCCATACATTAAAGGTGGATAGTAAAAACCTGAAATTTAAAAAGGAATTTATCGCCAAGCGTAAAAAACAACAGGACCTCCGTCTTATAAGCGACTGGAAAAGCCGTGAGACATTGTACCGTTCTACTGACCGGGACCTGGATGAAGATTTCAACACCCATCTGGCGTATCGGTATAGTCAATATGTTATGATCTATCTCCTGCCCATGTTTCTCATCCTTGCCTGGCTTAACACTGTTTTTTCAGGTGAAAAACTGACAATGTTGTATGGCAGTCCCTATGTTATTCCCCTGGCAGGCAACAATTCCGGAGTCGAGGGATTGTCAGTTACTTTCGTTTTTCTCGTCAGTTATGTTGTCAGCCTGGTTATCGGTTTTCAATTGATAAAATTTAGAGGCAGAAAAGTATTCAGCCCGCATCATTCACAATGATCATCGCGGATTCAGGACTTTGTAATATTCCGTACCTCCCAAGCAAATGTAAGCGCTCAGGGGTGCCGCAGATTTTCGTGATCGTGCCCGGTCGCTCTAACCCCTCTATGCGGGCAGGCGCGATCTCGGGAAGATGTGGTGCCCCTGAGCGCTTACATTATTGGAGTGTTCATTTGCCTTGTTGTTGTTCTGCCGCCCTTTCCTTTTCCAGCTCTTCAGGGGACATAACCCAGAACGGCTTGCCATTCTGGGTCAAACGTACTTTAAGAGAGAAATAGTCGCCCTTTTTAATTTTCGAGGCCATAAATACATCCTTGCCGTCAATTTCAGCCCAGGCCCCCCTGATTTTCAGTTTTTCACCTCTTTTAATACCGATTGAGTCCCCAAGAAACCACTTGGGGCCGACATGCACCATGATCTCCTCTCCGTCACCATCGTCCACTATCAGGGCAATGCCCGGAGACATCCCCTTCATGGGTGTCACTTCCGTTACCTTGATCATCTTGCACTTTATCCTGTCAAGTTCCGAAGCATTGTACAGTTTGTTGTAAGCACCGTCGGCTTCCCAGCCGCCCATGTCTCTTGCCTGGGCCAATCCGGCAATCACCCAAAAAACAGCCAGAACTAACGGAAAAATTTTCTTTATCGTTTTCATACAGGTCTCCTGCTACAGCTTGCGGTTATCAATAACCCGCTTGCTTTTTCCCTCGGTGCGCTCAATGGTTTTTTCTTCAACAAGCTTGACATCAACGGATATGCCAAGCTCTGCGGCAAGTCGTGCCTTGATGTGATCGACCATGACGCGCTGTTTTCGCATTTCGTCAAAAAAGATCGACTCATTGACTTCGACAAGAACGGTAACCTTGTCTGAGTGGTTATCACGATCAACAATAATCTGGTAATGGGGTTGGGTATCCTCTATCTCGAACAGCACCTTCTCGATCTGGACCGGGAAAACATTGACGCCCTTGATAATGAGCATGTCATCGGAGCGCCCCATGATGCGCTGCATCCGCATAAATGTCCGGCCGCAGGAGCAGGGCTCCGGCATGAGCCTTGTCAGGTCACGGGTGCGATAGCGGATCATGGGAAAGGCTTCCTTGGTCAGGGTGGTGATAACCAGTTCCCCGGTTTCTCCCGGCTCAACCGGCTCCATTGTGTCCGGATCAATCACCTCAAGGAGAAAATGGTCCTCGTTGATATGCAGACCGTTGCATTCCTGGCATTCTCCGGCCACACCCGGCCCCATGACTTCCGACAGCCCGTAATTGTCCGTGGCAATGATGCCGAGTTTTTGGTTTATCTCGTGCCGCATGGCCTCGGACCAGGGCTCGGCGCCAAACAGGCCGACCCTCAGAGACAGGCCGTTAGGGTTGATGCCCATTTCCAGCAGGGTATCAGCAATGATGAGTGCATAACTCGGGGTACAAACCAGGGCGGTGGTCTTGAAATCCTGCATGATCTGAATCTGGCGCTTGGTGTTGCCGGCTGATATGGGAATAACCGAGGCCCCCAACCGTTCAGCACCGTAATGCAGGCCAAATCCCCCGGTAAAGAGCCCGTAGCCGAAGGCAATCTGGATGACATCATCCTTCGTTACTCCGGCCGCGGTCAATATCCGGGCCACCAGGTTGGACCAGTTCTTTATATCGTTTTTCGTGTAACCCACCACTGTGGCCAGGCCCGTAGTACCTGACGAGGAGTGGATGCGGACAATATCCCGAAGCGGTACGGCGAAAAGGCCGTAAGGATAATTTTCGCGCAGGTCCTGCTTGCAGGTAAACGGCAAGCGGCGAAGGTCATCCAGGGACTGGAAATCATCATAGTTGACCTTCATGCCCTCGAACTTCTTACGGTAGAACGGCACGTGCGTTCCCACCCGGTAGAGGGTGGACTGCAGCCTTTCCAGCTGCAACTGCTCCAGGTCTTCCCTGGCCATACATTCCTTTTCCGGTTCCCAATATGTTGTCATGTCTTCTCTCGCCGGTCTGAATTTTTAGTTATCAGTTGGCAGTCGGCAGTTATCAGTGGTCAGTCATCAGCGGTCAATAACTGCCAACTGATAACTGATAACTGTTAGCTTTATTCTATCTTTTCCCGGCCCAGATACGCCCGCTGCACATCACGGTTTGCCAGCAGGTCTTCGGACGGCCCCTGTAAAATAATCTTTCCCGTTTCCAGGACATAGCCGCGGTCCGCAATGGACAGGGCCGCCTTGGCATTCTGCTCGACCAGGAGGACCGTGTTGCCTTCATCCCGCAAATGGACAATCACCTGAAAGATATTGCGCACAATCAGGGGAGCAAGACCGGTGGAAGGCTCATCCATCATGACCATCCGGGGACGAGACATCAGGGCCCTCCCCATGGCCAGCATCTGCTGTTCGCCGCCTGAAAGGGTCCCGGCAAGCTGATTGCGCCGTTCCCTGAGCACCGGGAACAATTCGTACTGGTGCCGCAGTTCTTGCATCACAGCTTTTTTACCCTCTTTTTTCTGGAGCACATAACCGCCTAAAACGAGATTCTCCTCAACCGACATGGTACAAAATACCTGGCGTCCTTGCGGAACCAGCGAACAGCCGCTGGCGACAATTTTCTGGGCCGCCATCTTCCGGCAGTCCTGACCATGGAACCCGATATGGCCTCGCGACAGCCTGACAAGTCCGGTGATGGTATGCAGCAGGGTTGTCTTGCCGGCACCGTTTGCGCCGATCATGGCAACTATCTCACCACCGTCGACATGGAGAGATATGTTTTTCAGCACCCGCAGCTTGCCGTAACCGGCATCAAGGTTTCTGATCTTCAGCATGAATCACTTGCCGCCGCCCTGATCATCAGACGGCAACCTCCTCATCTTCGCCAAGGTAAATCCTGATTACTTCCGGGTCCTGCTGAATGGCCTCGGGCTTGTCTTCGGCAATTTTTTCACCGAAACTCAGCACAACGATCTCATCTGAAATATCCATCACCAGCGACATGTCGTGTTCCACCAGCAGAACCGTGATGTCCATGTCGCAAATCCTGCCGATTAACCGGGCAATTTCTGCCGTTTCATAAATGTTCAACCCGGCTGCCGGTTCATCCAGCAGCAGCAGTTCCGGCTCGGTAGACAGTGCCCTGGCCATCTCGACAGCACGCTGCTGACCAAAAGCAAGGCTGGTGGCTTTCACATCAGCGAACTCGGCAATTTCAAGGAGCTCCAGCAGTTCCATGGATTTCTCACGAATACTTCGTTCCTCTTTCCAGGTCCGGGGCAGGTTGAACATCCCAGCCAGAAATCCGGAGCGGCTGCGAATATGGCGACCAAGCATAACGTTCTCGAGAGCGGTCATACCGTGAAAGAGCTTAATATTCTGGAAGGTGCGGGACATGCCGAGCGCTGCAACCCGGTGAGGCCTATATCCCTGTATTTCCTGGCCTTTGAAGGTGATCGTACCCGACGAGGGCTCAAGCACACCAGCAATGAGGTTGAAAAGGGTGGTCTTACCTGCTCCGTTGGGTCCGATTATCGCTTTAATGCTCCCCGGTTCAACCTTGAAACTCACATCATTGACCGCATGGAGGCCGCCAAAATATTTATGGACTTTCTTCAGTTCAAGCATATATTGTTAACCGCTTGTCGCCGTGGATGGATACATGTAATTTTCATAATACCACATACCCTGAATTCCTGTTCTTCGTCTCGCTTCAGCCGTAAAGACGATTTTATGCTACACGATTTCATCCCACAGGTCTTTCCAGGCAGGATTTTTTTCTTCTATTAATTCCAGTTTCCATTGCCGTTTCCATTTTTTAATTCTTTTTTCACGAGTAATGGCTGTTTCCATATCCTGATGCATTTCATAATACACCAACATATGTACACCATATTTTTTAGTAAAGCCGTCAACCAGTCCCTGTTTATGTTCCCAGACTCTCTTGATCAGATTACTCGTTACTCCTGTATAAATCGTACCTTTTAGTTTACTGGCCAACAGATCAACTACAGGTTGTTTGTTGCTATGATTTAATTCTTTATAATTCATTCCAGCCTATGTACGTCATTCCCGCGAAAGCGGGAATCCAATGATTATAGATAATTAGGCTGGTTGTGGATTCCCGCTTTCGCGGGAATGACAGAAACGGATTTTTTTTAACTTTTTACAAAACCGTCACTTTCCACTTCGAAGCCTGGCAATGATACCTTTTATATTCATACTTAAAATACCTTGAGGCGCAAAAAGCATAAACAGGATCAGAATAACACCGAAAACCGCGTCGTCATACGTTCCGAACATTCCGCGCAGCGACATGAAATTCAGAAGGATGCCCATGATGAGGGCTCCCCACAAGTTTGCCATCCCGCCCACGGCGACGATAGCCACGTAGCGCACCGATTTCATGACACTGGCTTCCGACGGACCAATGCCGCCGTTATAGTGGGTCAGAAAAGAACCGGCGACAGCAGCAAAAGCCGCGCTGATCACAAAAGTGTAAAGTTTGTAACGGGCGGTATTTACTCCTATGGCTTCAGCCGCTTCTTCTGAACCATGGATGGAACGGAGTGCTCGTCCCACCCGGGAATGAATGAGGTTGAGAAGGAGAACAAGCCCAAACAACAGCAATCCCCAGGCAATATAGTAGTTCTGGACCCGGTCGGCAAAATCACCGTTGACGGCTATACCTGGAAACAGTTGAAAAGGAGGGACTTCTGAAATACCATCCGCTTCACCAAAAAACTCTGCAGCGAGTACTATACGAAAGATAATGATTCCAAAGCCGAGGGTGGCCATGGCCAGGTAATGCCCCTTGAGCTTGAGCACAGGGATCCCCAGAACAAAAGCAATAATAACAGCAACGGCAACAGCTATGATACAGGCCGCCCAGGGCTGGACATTAAGGAGAGACTCCCCGTATAGACTCTGGCGCTGCATTAACAGGCCAGCCTTGTCCATAACCTGCATAACGGCAGTTTCCTGGTAAGCTGAAAAATCATTGCTGGTCAATGCCGCAGACAGGTATCCGCCGATGGCGAAAAAACCGGCATGTCCCAGGGAGATCTGGCCGGCATAGCCCATCAGCACACAAAGGCCGATAATCAGCAGTGAATAATAGGACGCCATGGTCAGCTGGGTAAGATAATAGGCGGTATCCGTAGCGCTGGTCAACTGCTGCACACAGATGACGATCACCAGGAGCCCGGCAACGGGAAGATACCGTTTCAGGGATTCCATCAAAACTCTTTCAAGCTTGCCGCTTCACGGCTACCGAACAAACCGTGTGGTCGGATAAAAAGAATAATGAGCAGTATGGCAATTGCCACTGCATCCTTGAACGCCAGCGGCAGAAAAGAAATACTGAATGCCTCAATGATACCCAAAATAAGTCCTGCGGCAACAGCACCAGGGCTGTTACCAAGCCCGCCCAGAATGGCAACCGTGAAGCCCTTGATGGCCAGGCCGGTGCCATTGTCATACTGGGTGTAGGTAATGGGGCTCATGACCGCTCCGGCCAAAGCACCAATGCCAGCTGACAGCATGAAGGAAAATGTCACCATGTTTTTTACGTTTATGCCACAGAGCGTTGCCGCCTTCCTGTTTGCAGCACAGGCCCTCATTTCCCTTCCGATGGACGTAAATTTGAAAAAAAAGCTGAGAAATACAACCACGATCGAACACACCCCTATGACGATAAGAACCTGGGGGGATATCTTTGTACCCAGAATAGAAACCGATGTAACCGCGCTGCCTATAAAATAAGGCAGGGCGCGGACACTTTCTCCCCAGATATGCAATGCCGCTTCGCGAACGAGGATGGAAATGCCGATGGTTATGATTATCATGCGCAGGACTGATGGATTGTCGATCCAGCGGATAAATAGTATCTCAATGAGTGCCCCAACAAGCATGGTTATGATCACTGCGGCTGCAATTGCCAGAGGCAGGGGCATAAAATGCAGCAGAGATATTGAAATCATCCCGCCCAGCATGAGAAACTCACCCTGGGCGAAATTGATAATGCCGGTTGTGTTGTAGATAATATTAAAGCCTATGGCCACAATGGCATAAATGATGCCATAGGTAATACCGGCAAAGAGATACTGCAGAAAAAGTGGAAAATCCATATGTTACCGTGGTCTGCCTGGTGCCGCAACAGTCACAAAAAGGGGTGGGGAAATCTCCCCCCACCCCTTTGGTATAATGAGAAAAATGATATTATTATTTTGTGTACAAAACGAATTTGCCGTCCTTGACGGTCATCATATCAAATGCATCGAGGCCGAGACCGTTATGGTTTTCCGGCGAGAAGTTAAAAACACCGCCGGTGCCGACAAAACCCTTCATGTTCTCAATAGCGTCACGCACCTTGGCTTTATCAGGACCAACCTCGGCAATAGCTTTGGTAAGAATCATAAAGGCGTCATACGCATGGCCGCCAAAGGTAGAGACATCTTCCTTAAACTTGCCTTCATAGTCGCTTTTATATTTTACCAGTACAGCTTTCTGGACATTGCTTTCGGGCAGCACCTCCGCAACCAGAAGACGACCAGCCGGAAAAATTACGCCTTCGGCAGCATCACCGGCAGCCTTGACAAACTTAATGTTTCCGAAACCGTGACTCTGGAAGATCGGCACATCCCAGCCTGCCTGACGAATGTTTTTAATGATTATTGACTGGGCCGGGACGATTGACCAGTTGACAACCGCCTGAATGTCCTTGTGAGCCATGAGCTTGGCAACAACTGCGGACAGATCGGTAGCCTTCTTATCATACACTTCGCTGATCACAACATCTATACCGAACTCCGGGGCGATCTTCAGGAGCTGCCCTTTACCTGCCTTGCCGAACCCGGTGTTGCCAACGACAACAGCGATCTTGGAAATGTTCATCTTGTTCATTTCCATGTAGATCTTCTTGACAGCGTCACTATCCATCTGCGGGGTCTTAAAAACCCACTTGGCTACTGGGTTGACAATAACTGCGGCAGCAGCACACGAAACCAGAGGGGTCTCGGCCTGCTCGGCGATGTTCTTTATTTTCATGGTTTCGCCGCTGGTGGAGGGCCCGATAATGGCAAAAACTTTTTCCTCCTCGATGAACTGCTTGGAAAAGGATATGGCTTTTTCAGGATTGCCGCCGGAATCCTTGATAATCAGTTCGACCGTGTTGCCATTGATACCGCCCTTGGCGTTCAGCTCTTCGGTCAGCATCCGCAGGGTGTTGGCCTCCGGCACACCGAGAAAAGACGGGCCGGTTTCCGCCAAAATTGCTCCAACCTTGATCGTTGCCGCCTGGGCGGACTGCAGGCCCGGTACAGCAAGTAGGCCAAAAGCTGCGACTGTCAGCACTGCTTTTTTCAAAATGTTCTTCATGCACAACCTCCTTCTTGGAATAAAAAAAGAATGAGGAATGAAAAACTTCATTCCTCTCTACCACTTATTAATGAGCTATAAGGAGCATACCTGTTCGCTGGACAGAATTGTAAAATTGTCCTTCTGCAGGGCCGCGATAGCCCCATCCATATCATCGAAACGAAAGATGAGCACCGCGTTCTCGCCGCTCTTATTCACAAATGCATACATGTATTCAACGTTTAACCGAGCAGCCGATATGGTTTTGAGTACACCGGCAAGCCCGCCGGCACGGTCAGGGACCTCAACGGCAATGACATTTGTTTTGCCGACCGTGAAACCGTTTTCCTTCAGGACCTGCTTTGCTTCGTCGACCTTGTCGACAATGAGGCGAAGGATGCCGAAATCAGCCGTATCGGCAACTGACAGGGCACGAATATTGATATTATTTCCCGCCAGGACAGAGGTAATTTCCGCCAGGCGCCCTGATTTATTTTCCAGAAAGACTGCGATCTGTTCAACTCTCATGTGCAGATCCTCCAATTTTTGGTTCGAACTTTAACACAATCTGCCGTTAGCGGGAGACTGAACTTGATAAACTTTGATGGCGTCGTAAAAAGTCGCCAACTACTTCGTTGCGCTACATTATCTCGTCATTGCGGCGTACCTGAGTACGCCTCATTCCTCGAAATGTGCGCGCCTTGTATTTGACGATTTTTACATAGCCACCCTAATTTTGACTTTTTACGATTAAGTCAACTTTTAACTTATCTACAGCTTCCGGTTATCGATGACTCGCTGGGCCTTGCCTTCACTGCGCTGAATCGAGCGAGGTTCTACCAGTTTAACACTGCAGGTCACGCCGAGCAAATCCTTAATCTCCGCCTGAATTTTTCTGGTCAGTCCCTCCAGCACCTTGATCTCATCATGGAAAACCGTTTCGCTGACCTCGACCAGTACATTCATGGTATCAAGGCTGCCCTCCCGGTTGACCTCAATCTGGTAATGGGGCTCAACCCCTTCAACTCCCATGAGCACATGCTCTACCTGGGACGGGAATACATTTACCCCGCGGATGATCAGCATATCATCGGTACGGCCGGTCACTTTTTCCATGCGTACCAGCGTCCGGCCACACCTGCACTGTTCGGTATAGAGGGTGGAAATGTCCTTGGTCCGGTAACGGATAATCGGGAACGCCTCCTTGGTCAGGGTGGTAAACACCAGTTCTCCCGGCTGGCCTGGTGGAAGCGG
>Ga0209013_10004803_pt1 | contig 11775 bp, 9 predicted proteins | sample Cruoilmetagenom2_FD_187291 | JGI IMG/M metagenome (GOLD analysis project Ga0209013, IMG submission 187291) | Oil polluted marine microbial communities from Coal Oil Point, Santa Barbara, California, USA - Sample 2 (SPAdes) (version 2) | ecosystem: Environmental > Aquatic > Marine > Oil seeps ...
AGGAATGGAAGCTGTTGATCTGGAGATGCTGGCAGATGTTCTGATCACCATAGGAAAAATCGGCATGGAAAATGAAAAGATCGAGGAGATCGATATTAATCCGCTGATCATATCAGGGAACAAACCTGTTGCAGTAGATGCCCTGGTTGTATTGGAATCGTATCATGCGTAAAATTAGCCACTTCCGGTAGAAAAATTATTTATCAGATTGATTATTAGATTGACGTAAAGGGCAACTTCTCAATAACCAAATAGGAATTAAAATGGTATATGCCAATCATTTTCTTGAACGATTCTTTAATCCGGCATCCGTAGTGATTGTCGGAGCGATAAATAATCCTTTGAAAATGAATTTTGGAGTGCTCCAGAATCTTGTCAACCTGGGTTACAAGGGCAAAATATACCCGATAAACCCTTTGCCTTATGGTGTATTTCGTCAGGATCGGATGAAGTGAAGCTGATCGAACAAATTGAAGCGAGCCGTATGTCGGTCTTTCGATCATCGGAAAGAGCCGTAAAATTTCTTTCGGCAATGAATCGATACAGACTGAAATTTTCCAGGGGATTGCACTGTGAATACGGAGCCAAGCATAAAAGTAGAAAACCAAAAATGACGAAAATTCCAGTTTCTCATCACCCGGGCCGCCACTGTGCCAGTACCGGCTTATGTAATCTGGCCAATTATCATGGCATCGGATGGAGTGAATCGATGTGTTTCGGGTTGGGTGCCGGCCTGGGGATTTGGTATATCAGTTTCCCCGGTATATCTCCAAGCCGTATGGTACACGTTCGAAGTCTTGATATTGAAGCCAGGTTTTTTAATCGGATAGGGCAGCCCTTCGCGTGGGAACAATTCAAAACCCCTGCAGAGAGCGAGCAGATTTTATGCGCCAGGCTTGATTCAGGGGTACCTGTAATTCTCCAGACAGATATATATCATCTTCCCTATTATGAATCCAATACCCATTATCCGGGCCACGTAATTACCGTCTGGGGATACGACAGAGATAAAAAACTGTTTTTTGTGACAGATACAGAACGTAAGGCTGTATTGCAGGTTCCGTTTGAAAAAATGCGAAAGGCCCGCTTTTCCGCTGACGGCCTCTTAAATATTCAGGGGAATCTATTTGCGCCGCAAAGATTGTCTGCGCCTGAAAGTATGCCTGATATTATTCTTCAGGCTATAAGGAAAAACAGTAGGGTTATAATTGAAGGCTATGACGAATTAAGCGGAATGGAGGATATTACAGGAGGGCTCGGTGCCTTTGAAAAATGGGAGGAAGAAATCCGTAACTGGAAGGATCTCAAAGATTGGCGCTGGGCAGCCCGTTTTACATACCAAACAACCCAAAAGCGGGGAACCGGAGGCGGCGCTTTCAGGTTGATGTATGCCGATTTCCTCAATGGGGCTGCTGATTATGTGCCTGAAATTTCATCACATGGTTTACCACAACAGATGCGAGAAGTCGGTTTGGCATGGCGAGAACTGTCAATGGCTTTGAAAAAGACGTCAGACAGATCAGTGCCGGATTTCACAGAAGCTTATGACAGTTTGCAAAGAGTAAAACACCTTGAGTCTGCCTATCATAAAAATGTAATGGAATTGTTTAAATAGAGGTTAGTTTTAATCTGACATAAAAGGAACAAGGAAATCAAATAATTCAACAGATCCTTTGGTAATGACCTTGTTCTCCTCCAAACTTATGATTGCAGCCCAGTTTTCTTTTATTTCTTCAGCAGGAATTGCACGTTCTCCGTTGCCTATAAAGATACCTTTTGCGCATACTATAGCAGTACGACTGTACCACCCCGATACACAATTAAAAATCGCACTTGTATCCTGATTATCTTCAGAGACAAGGTAAGTCACAAGAGGAGTGATAAATTCAGGTTTCATTTTTTTAAAAATTTCCGGAGGAAGAACATCTTCCGTAAGTCTGGAAGCTGCAACAGGTGCAATTGCGTTTAATTTGATGTTATATTTTGCGCCTTCAAGTGCAAGGGTGTTCATAAACCCAATAACTCCCATTTTTGCTGCTGAATAGTTTGATTGTCCGAAATTACCATAAAGGCCTGCACCAGATGTCGTAAAAACAACTCTTCCGTATTTTTTTTCCTTCATGATTTTATAAGCTGGTTTTGTAACACAGAAAGCACCTTTTAAATGAACTGCAAGCACGTTATCCCATTCGGCTTCCGTTAATTTTAACAGGCTTTTATCTTGAATAATTCCAGCATTATTAATGAGGATATCTACCGTACCAAAATTATCTAAGGCTGTCTTAATAATGTTCTCACCACCCTCAATGGTTGCCACTGAATCATAGTTTGCAACCGCTTCTCCACCTTTAGCTATAATTTCATCTACAACAATATCTGCTGCTGAACTACTTGACCCCGATCCATCCCGGGAACTTCCGAGGTCATTAACAACAACTTTTGCGCCTCTTTTTGCAAGGTCTAAAGCATAGGTTTTCCCAAGTCCTGCACCAGCTCCGGTTATTATGGCAACTTTTCCGTTAAATCTAATTTCTGACATGATTTCCTCCAGGAATTATAAATGATGCTCTCGTAAAAAGTCGGCCAAACAGTTATTGTCACAATATATAGACATAACAAAAATCTACAACACTATATGTTGTGGCTGAACTATTTGGTCGGGACTTTTTACGAGTTCATCATAAATAGTAATTCTTTACTTACCAGCCGTACTTTTCTTTTTCAATAATTACAGCTACTCCCTGACCACCGCCGACACAGGCGTTGGCACAGCCGTAGCGGCCACCTTTTTTATTTAAGATGCGGGCCAGAGTACCGGCCAGGCGAATACCTGTGGCTCCCAGGGGATGACCGATAGCAACCCCGCCGCCCATTATGTTAACCCGTTCAGGATCAATGCCCAGTGCTTTAATGCAGTTTAAAGCAACAACGCTGAATGCTTCATTTATTTCCCAATAATCAATGTCTGATGCCTGCAATCCGGCTGATGCGAGAGCTTTTTTACTGGCCGGGACAGGTCCTGCACCCATGATTGTCGGATCAACACCTGCAAAACCAATGGAACGGATAGTGGCCAGAGGTTTAATCCCTTTCTTTTTGGCGGTTTCTTTGGACATCAGAATCATTGAAGTGGCCGCAGCATTCAGCGGAGAAGAGTTGCCTGCTGTAATTACTCCTTTTTCTGTGTAGGCCGGTTTTAGACCGGCCATTCCTTCTGCAGTAGCATCTTCCCGAACAGCCTGATCCTGCTTAACTGTCATAACCGTGCCATCCGCCTGTTTGGCTTCAACTGGTATAATTTCTTCATCAAAAAAACCTTCTGTGCGGGCTTTGAATGATCTTTGATGTGATCGAGCACCCCATTGATCAAGATCTTCTCTGGTCAAATCGGTTTGGCTAAAAAGTTTTTCAGCGGTAAGACCCATGTTTATTGCAGTTGATATTTCCCAGTGCTTGTATTTTGGGTCCATGAAAAGTGATACATTAGGCGCTATAAAACCACGGTCTGCAGTAACCCCGCCCATTGGTATGCGTCCCATATGCTCCATTCCGCCAACCATAACGATATCGGCAAAATTTTGAGCGATCTCCATATACCCGATCTGTATTCCGGCCATTGCCGATCCGCATTGCTGGTCAACAAATTTTGCTGAAATGGTCTCAGGCAGATTCGCCATAAAGATCGGAGTCCGGCCTCCGTAGGTCCACTGTTCTCCGACCCCCATTGCACTGCCGACAATAAAATCTTCAACTTCTTCAGGGTTAATCCCCGTTCGTTTAATTACTTCCGGCAGTAGTTGAGCTAACAGTTCATCTGCCCGTATTCTGCCAAACCAGTCCCGATCTGGATCATTTGGACGCGATCTGGATTGAGCGGTTCTTAAGTATCCTGCAATAACTACTTCTGTCATTTGTTTCCTCCTTTATAAAAGTAAAATAATAAAACGTAATTCTAATAAAATGTTTTTTCAGCCTTTGCCATCTTTTTGATCAGATCAGCTGATTTGAAAAGCACACCATACTGTTTTTCAAGTTCAATCAGTTTTGCATAAACATTTTTCACACCCCACTTATCGGCATAACGCAGAATGCCACCCCGATAGGGAGGAAAACCCGTGCCATAAATCATGGCCAGATCCATATCCTGGGGCCGATCACATATATCGCCCTCAATCATATAGGCGGCATCGTTAATGGCATTTGCCAGCATGAAATCGACGACTTCCTCTTCCGACACCTTTTTGGCTTTGATATTGTTGTCCTGCTGATATTTTTTAATAACCCCCATGACTATTGGATTTGGAACAGGTTCGGCGCCGCTGTAATCAAAATATCCGGAACCGGTCTTTCGGCCATAACAACCGGTTTGATAGATCAGTTCCGTGAGAGGATGAACCTTATAGCGTTCGCCCAGCTTTTTCTCAAAGGTTTTATTTACATGGTAGTTGATGTCAATGCCGGTCAGATCTGCTAAAATAGCCGGCCCCATGGGCATACCGAAGTTAAGCAATGCTTTTTCAATAACAGTGATGTCTACTCCGTCGGCCAATAGAACAACAGCACCGGCCATTAAAGATCCCAACTGGCGGGAGACATAAAAGCCTGGACCATCATTAACAACAATGGGAATTTTTTTGATTGTACGGGCAAAAGCCACACTGGTCGCCAGGTTCTGATCGGCTGTTTTTTCAGCGCAAATAATCTCTAAAAGCTGCATCCGTTCGGCTGGATTAAAAAAGTGCAGTCCGATCATTCTGCCCGGATCAATCAAAATTGAAGCCATTTCTGTAATCGGCAGAGCCGAGGTGTTAGTCGCGAAAATAGCATCCGGGCCACAGATGCCTTCCAGTTTCTGCCAAATACCCTGTTTAATTTTCATATCTTCCAGAACAGCTTCGATAACAAGGTCTGCTTTCTTTAAATCATCCAGAGATGTTGTGGTTTTAAGCTGATTGGCAATCATTGAATCCAGATCAGCCTGTTTCATTTTCTTCTTTTTAATAGGATAGGCAAATGTTTTACGAATAGCCGCCATGGATTTTTCGAGAGCTTCGTTATTTATTTCCCAGAGAGTTGTTGTGTAGCCGGCTGTTAATAAAAGGTTGATAATGCCGGAACCCATAACGCCTCCTCCCAGCATAGCGACATTTTTTATTTTGTCAGGCTTAAGGCCCTTGATCCGGGGGAGTTTGCCGGCGGCTCGAGTGTTAAGGAAGATTCCGATCAGATTTTTAGCAACATCAGAGATCACACAATCGGCAAAAAGATCGGATTCAATATCCAAATCTGCACAGAGATCAAACCCAAGGCCCTTTTCAACTGCTTCAATTATTTTAAACGGCGCAAGATAACCTTTGGCCTTGCCGGCGGTCATGTCTTTGGTGAAGTTGATTAAGTTATCTTTTTCTATCGCACTGGGAAGGCGATTATGAAGGTTGCGGGTAATTCGAAATTTTAAATTAATCTGTCCGTTAAAAAATTTGGCAGCCGCCCCGGCTGCTGCTTTAAGTAACTTTTCCGGTTTCACAACCTCATCCACCAGTCCCCTTGAAAAGGCTGTTTGGGCATTAATTGCCTTGCCACTGGTAATCATTTCCAGGGCATTCGGCAACCCGATAAGACGCGGAAGCCGCTGAGTGCCACCTGCACCCGGTATCAGGCCAAGTTGAACCTCGGGTAATCCCAAATTACTTCCCAGGACAGCTATCCGGTAATGGCAGACCATGGCAATTTCCAGACCGCCACCCAGACAGGTACCGTTAATTGCGGCAATTACCGGTTTGGAACCGGTTTCAATGCTGTTCAGGAAGAGATTGTTTTCCTTGATTTTCGGCAGCAGCTCAGCCTTGTTTTCCACATCTTTAATCTGAATGATGTCTGCTCCGGCAATAAAATTATTACCGGTTCCGGTAATAATAATTGCTTTAATTTCGTCTGCTCCAAAAGCTTCTTCAAAAGCCTGGGCCAATTCCCGCACGAAAATCTCGGAAAGCTGGTTAACCGGCGGATTATTCATGGTGAATATCACCAGATCGTCCCGGGTCTGCACCTTAATTGTCTGATAGTCTGTTTTCATACGACTTAACTCCATTTTGTTTCATTATTATTTTTTTTTATTTTAGCTGCTTCCTCATCCCGCAGTCTTTTCCTGAGGATCTTTCCTATAGCAGAGGCAGGCAACTCTTTTCTGAATTCAATAAATTTCGGGATTTTATAGGGAGCCAGCTTTTTTTTGCAATAGCTGATAATTTCATTTTCGCTGGCGATCTGGCCTTCCTTTAGCACAACAAAAGCCTTGATAGTTTCCCCGCGGTACTCATCAAAGATCCCAACTGCAACAGCACCCATAATTTTAGGATGCTGAAAAAGAACCTCGTCAATCTCCCGGGGATAGATATTGTAGCCGCCGGAAATGACCATATCCTTTTTGCGGTCCACAATTGAAATATAATCATCTTCATCCCAAACAGCGATATCTCCTGTATAAAGCCAGCCATTTTTTATATGCACAGCTGTTTCCTCCGGATCATTCCAGAACTCCTTCATTATAACAGGGCCCCTGATTATCAGTTCTCCTGGCTCTCCAGGAGGCTTTTCTGTGATCCCACCCTCAATATCCACTATGCGCACATCCATATCCGGAAAAGGAACTCCAATGCTGCCTGCTTTTTTAAGCCCCATAACAGGACTTCCGATTCCAAGGGAGGTGGTCTCGCTCATCCCCCAGCCTTCACTGAAAAAGATCCCCATATCCATAGCTTGTTTAATAAGTTCTACCGGCATGGGGCCACCGCCGCTATTCATAAATCCAAGCTTTTTTGATAGCTCCATCCGGCTGGCCCGTGGATGGTTGAGAATAGCATTTATCATGGTAGGCACTGCCGGCATGAATGTAATACGTTTCGATTTGGAGAGCAGCTCCATCAGCTCATCAATCTCAAAACGGGGAACCAGAATCTGGGTGGCACAGTTAAAAATGGCCCAGCTTTGAGAAACAATAGTCCCATACACATGAAAATATGGTAATATCCCCAACACGTTACGTTTTTCAGGAGGTGTTAAAACGAGTAAGGGGTTAGACCAAAGACTCACCTGCATTGTTGCAGCAACCAGATTTGCATGAGTCAAAACTGCTCCTTTCGGCAAGCCGGTAGTTCCTCCGGTGAATTGAATTAAAGCCGGGTCGTCTTGCATAATCTTAACCATAGGAAGTTTTGTGTTTGAACTGCTTTCGAGTAAACTGGAAAAATGATGCCAGCCTTCTTCCAGTTCCAGTTCATCAGTTGTACTTATCTTGGAACCCGCAACATAGTCTGTTAGCCTTGTTACGATGACACGCTGAATCTCAACGTCTTGGCACAGAGCTCTGATATTGGGCAGAACCATATCAAAAGTGAACAGCGTTGTGATCCCGGTATTTGAAACCAGGGCTTTGAGCTCAGTGGGGGTATACATGGGATTTAGATTAACGGCAATGGCCCCCAGAGCTATTGTTGCATAGTAAGATATGATATATTGAGGACAGGTCGGCAAGTGAATACCGATCCTGTCTCCTTTTTTCACTCCTAAAGTACCCAGAGCATTGGCAAGACGCAAGACCTGGTTTCGTAATTCATAAAATGTAATTTCAGTGCCAAAAAAAATTGTTGCAGCTTTATCTGGAAAGTTACTTGCCGGAATATTCAGTATCTCATAGGCTGTAAGCTTCGGGTAACGAATAGTGGTTGGCACATTATAATCATAATGGCGATGCCATGGTTTGACGTCCATCATTTACCCCCTTTCTTTTTTGTTAATAAATTACCTTAAAACTTGTATTTGTGTAGCAGCCTATACGTTTAGCGTGTAATACGTTAAACACAAAACATGCTTAATATATTTATATTATTAATGTCAATAAATAAAATTAATTATTTTGTCTTGACAAATATAAATTTGATGGATTATATAATCGTCAAACAAGATGTGTAAGGAGGGTCGTCAAAATGAAAATCAGCCAGTTGGTCAAACAGACCGGAGTATCTAAAGAGACGATTCATTTTTATATCCGGATAGGTCTTTTACGCAAACCTCGTAAATCAGGCATTAATACAGCTGATTACAATGAACGTTATATTGAACAGATTCTGCTGATAAAAAATATTCGGGAAAATTATTACCTTCCGATCCCGAAAATTAAAAATTTCTTAAAAAATTATAACAAACAATCCTCTGCTGGACAGGCCAGTTCAAAATACCATAGCGAATTTAATCGTCCCCTTGAACGTTTGATAACCAATGAGGTTGTGGGCAGGGAGGCCTTTCATAAGGCCACCGGTTTAGGTCGTAAATGGATCAAAAAAGCCGAACATTGGGGCTTACTATCTCCCAATGTTAGTGATAATGGTCAGGTGATCTATTGCTCTGACGATGTTGCGATAGGCAAATTAATGGTCGATATGGATCAGCTCGGCTTTGGGCCGAAAGATGGTGGTGACCCTGAACAGCTAAAGATTATTTCCGATTTTATACGAAAGTATATTGTTAATTCATTTGAAAGTTTTTATCAAAACAATCTGGACAAACTATCTACTATTGATTTTGACCAGAAGAGCAGTCAGTTCCATGAAGCAATTAGTCTCTTTTTTTATCATCTGTATCGTAAAACATCCCGGGAAGTGATTCAACTTTTACAAAAATCCAAAAATTAAAACCTGAAAACTCTTAAGAAGAATAGGAAAGAAAACATGGCAACAAAATTTTTCAGTGAAAGAAATATAGAATTTTTGCTTCATGAAGTTTTTGATGCTGAGTCTTTAACTCAGCATGAATATTATCAGGAGCATAATCGTAAAATGTTTGATATGGTCATCAAGGAGGCAAGCAAACTTGCCAGGGACCTTTTGTATCCAATTTTTGAAGAGATGGATCGTAATCAGCCGGAGCTGGTAGAGGGACAAATCAAAGTTCACCCCGCTGTAAAAACTATTCTGCATGAATTTGGCAGGGGCGGCTGGATTGCCAGTCGGGCTGCTTTTGAAAAAGATGGTGAGCAACTGCCCCACCTGGTAGCCGATATTTGTGATTTTATCTTTCAGGCAGCCAACTATTCTGCTGCTACCTATGCAGGCCTTACTTCCGGAGCCTCCCACCTGATTGAATCTTTCGCCGACACTCAACTGTATGATACCTATGTGCCCAAAATGCGCGCAGGAAAGTGGCAGGGAACAATGGCCTTGACCGAACCTGAGGCTGGATCATCCCTCACTGATATTGCTACTCTGGCAAAGCCCGGTGACCAGGATTATTACCTGATCAAGGGTCAGAAGATATTTATATCCGCAGGAGATCATGACTGCACCGACAACATCGTTCATCTGATGCTGGCTAAAATTATAGGAGCACCTGCCGGAGCCAAAGGGATCTCACTTTTTATTGTTCCTAAAAAACGAATGGCTGAGAATGGCAAACTAGTCGATAATGATGTGGTGACATCTGGGATTTATCATAAGCTTGGTTATCGAGGCTGCCCAATTGCGCAACTGAGTCTGGGAGATAAAAATGACTGCCGGGGCTGGCTGGTTGGGAAACCCCACAACGGGCTAAAATACATGTTTCAGATGATGAATGAAGCCCGTGTTGGAGTGGGACTGGGTGCTACGGCCATGGCTACAGCCGCTTATTATACAGCCCTGGAATACACAAAAACCCGTTGCCAGGGCAGAAAAATTTCACAAAAAGATCCAGCCCAGCCTCAAATACCTATTATTGAACATGCAGATGTTAAAAGGATGCTTCTGTTTCAAAGGGCAGTAGCCGAAGGCTCTTTGTCCCTCATCCTTCAGTGCAGTAAATATGTTGATCTGGTTAAGATCCTGCCTGATGAAAAAAAAGAAAAGTATTATCTGCTATTAGAACTATTAACCCCCATAGCCAAAAGCTACCCTTCGGAGATGGGTATTCAGGCTATCAGCCAGGGTCTCCAGTGTCTGGGTGGCTCGGGTTATTGTGATGATTATGCCTTAGAACAATATTACAGGGATTGCCGAATTCATCCGATCCATGAGGGAACCACTGCGATCCAGGGAATGGACTTGCTGGGTCGCAAAGTGGTTATGCAAAATGGCAAGGCGATTAAGTTATACGCAGGTGAGTTGCAAAAATGCATTGAGGCGGCAAAGAAATGCCCCGAGTTGGAAAAATCGGCAAATCAACTTTCCGAAGCCCTTACCACACTCCAGAAAGTCACTCATCATCTCTTTGAAATTGCCCAAACCAAAGGTCCCGAATATTTTCTTGCGGACGCAACCCTATATCTGGAATTTTTTGGTATTATCGCCATTGCCTGGCAGTGGCTTGTCCAGGGAATAACCGCCCAGAAAGCGCTTAATGGAAACGAAAAGAATGTTGATCGAATTTTTTACAAAGGAAAATTATTTACTTTAAAATATTTTTACGGGTACGAACTTCCAAAAATATTGGGACTGGCCAAACGTCTGATGGAAAGTGATGGGCTGACAGTTGAGATGACAACTGAACTGTTTTAGCCGCAAGTCAGTAATGATAAATTTATATTGGCTGGATTTGCATAAATAAAATGGTTCTGCAAGTCCTAAAATGAACGTGAAAAAAAGGAGATCAAGATGAAAAAATGTATGAGTATCTGGTGTAGTATCGTGTTTATTGTCGCTCTGCTTTTAGTTTCCGGCTGCGGGCATTCCACTAAAAAAGCAGAAGTAGAAAAGTCGATGGTCAGCTCTGAAGGAGTATTTGTTAATCAGGAGCTCGGCTTTTCTGTTGAATATCCAGCGGACAAACTTACTATTAAAGCGCCTGTTAAAGCGCCTTTATTGCTGAATGTAGTTGGCCCGAAAAAGTTACCGACATTAATGGCTCTTGCTCTTAACAAACCTGCGAAATTACCCCTTGAAAATTCAGGAATGCTGCTAATCGGTTTTTTGAAAAAAGCTTTTCCAAAATCTGAACGACATAAACTTCTTAAACAAGAAGTAATAACATTAGCAAATGGCAAAAAAGCCAATTACATTGAAATGAAATGGAAGTATGACAGGACTTTAACACTTGTTACAACAGGAACTATTGCCTATCAAGGTGAAAAGGCTGTTATCGTAATTGCCAGCAATGTTCCCACCGGGGTAACACCTATATCTGCCCTGGAAAGCTGGGTTAAAACATTGAAGTTCACCAAGTAGTAGGAGATTGGACCAGTCCGGCACTTTTTAGAAAAATAGTGTTTTTTTTACATAAACAATAAAGAGCGTAACAGCATGACAATCTTTCTGCGACAGCAGAAGATTGTCATGCCCATGTCTGTACCGGCCGGACCTTGTAACTATTCACTGCTACGTTTGCTCTATGTAAAAAGCGGACAGGAACTAAATTGTTCCGGTGTTATATTCAGGGGGTTTTTCTGGTCCTTTCTACATTGGCACTGTTTCAGTTAACTGGGGAAACAGATCTGCCGTATAAATAATACTAATTAAACGAGGAAACAGCCATGAATAAAAAATCGTTCTATCGATTTTATATTGTATTTTTAATCAGCTTTTTCTATTTCGCGACATGTTTCGCCGGAAACAAAGATGAGGTTAAAATAGCGTTGAATGCTGATCCTGAGACAATTAATATCCTTGAATACAAGACCTCCAGAGTTTTAACACCTTTTATTGATGCTATTCACCAGAGAGTCCTTGGTGAGACGGATTTAATAACCGGGATGCGTAAACTTGAGCTGGCTGAATCAGTAAAAGTAATGGAGAATAAAAAAGACGTTCT